>WNEW01000007.1_pt1 | contig 158307 bp, 157 predicted proteins | sample 5399891 | NCBI WGS metagenome assembly WNEW01 (sample SAMN13153336, study PRJNA577476) | soil metagenome | isolation source: 40 cm grassland meadow soil pre-rain plot 5 | place: USA:California | collected 2015-09-08 | reverse complement strand
ACCCGCCGGGCTTCGAAGAGCTCGCCGATGGCCTCGCGCTGCGACGTCATCACGAGGGCCAGCGGGCCGACCAGCGCGTCGAGGGACACCCGGCGGACGAAGGTGCCCTCGCCCGGACGGATCTCGATGAGCCCCAGGCTTTCGAGCGATCGCAGGGCTTCGCGCACGGAGGTGCGGCTGACGACGAACTTCTCGGCGAGCTCCCGCTCGGGCGGGAGCCGATCGCCGCTCTTGAGGCGACCTTCCGCGATCAGCTGCTTGACCTGGCGGACGATCTCCTCGTAGATCCGCGTCGACTTGATCGGTCCAAGCTCGATGGCGGGATCCGCCGGCTCGCCACCGGTTTTCCGGCGCCCGGGCTCGCTCATCGCGACCTCAGAGGTTCTCTGGGACGTGGACGTGACGGTGGCGCCGACCCCACCACCAGCCGAGCCCCGTGAGCACGAGGCCGATGGCGATCGGCACCGGATAATGGAGCACGGCGGCGGCGCCCAGCCACCGCTCGACGACCGGATCGTCCATCATCATTTCACCTGCGACGTAACCGAGCAGTCCGCCGCCGAGCCAGACGATCCACGTGTGACGGTTCATCAGGCGGGCCAGGATGCCCGCGCCCCACACGACGATCGGCAGCGACAGCCCGATCCCGAACACGACGAGCATCAAATCGCCGTGGGCCGTGGCGGCGATCGCGAGCACGTTGTCGAGGCTCATCGTCACGTCGGCCACGATGATGATCCAGATCGCCTCCCAAAGCGAGCCGCCGCGCTGGCCATTGCTCTCCGCGCCCATCTCCGGCCGGACGAGCTTGACGGCGATCCAGATGAGAAGGACTCCGCCCACGAACTGGAGAAACGGGACCTTGAGGAGCAGGCTGACGATCGCGACGAAGATCAGCCGCAGCGCGACCGCCCCCACCGCGCCCCAGATCTGGCCCAGTATCCGCTTGTGCCTGGGCAGGGCGCGTACTGCCAGCGCGATGACCAGCGCGTTGTCCCCGGAGAGCAACAGGTTCAGCACGCCGATGCCGAGCAGGCGGATCCAGAATTCCGGATCGGCGAGCAGTGCCATCAGTGCGGCCGCGTCGCCCCGGTCGGCGCCGGCGTCCCGCGGAGCCGGCGCCACCACGGCGTTAGCGCCGGGAGCGCGAAGAAGAAGATCGCGACGGCGGTGATGGCGCCCGCGATCGGGCGCATCATGAAGATCGCGAGCGACCCCTGGGACATGATGAGACTCTGGCGGAGCGCGTTCTCGGCCAGGTCGCCGAGCACGAGGGCCAGCACGAGCGGTGCGAGTGGGTAGTCGAGCTTCTTGAACACGTATCCCACGACTCCGAAGATCACCATGTACCAGATGTCGATCATGCTGTTGTGCACGGCGTAGGAGCCGACGGCGCAGACGACCACGATCACGGGCGTGAGGATTGCGAACGGGATCCGGAGAATCGCCGCGAAGAACGGTACGAAGGCGAGGACCATCAACACGCCGATGATGTTGCCCGTGTACATGCTCGCGATGAGCCCCCAGACGAAGTCGGGCTTCTCTTTGAACAGGAGCGGCCCGGGCTGGAGACCCCAGATGATGAGGCCGCCCAGCATCACCGCGGCTGTCGGTGATCCCGGAATCCCAAGTGTGATCATCGGCAAGATCGCGGCCACGCCCGCAGCGTGGGCCGCCGTCTCGGGCGCGACAACGCCCTCGAGCTCGCCTTTACCAAAGCGCTCCGGATGCTTCGCGAATCGCTTCGCGAACGCGTAGCTCATGAAGGACGCGGGCGTGGCCCCGCCCGGCTTGAACCCCATCCAGAAGCCGATGAAGGAGCCGCGCACGAAGGTGCGAGCGTAACGGGGCAGCACCTTCCAGGTCTCCAGGACGACTCTCAAATTCATGCCCGTCGGAACGCTGCGGAAGGAGAGGCCTTCCTCGACGGACAAGAGGATCTCACCGATCCCGAAGAGGCCGATGACGGCGACGATGAAGTCGAACCCCTTCATGAGGTCGACGAAGCCGAAGGTCATCCGGAGCTGGCCGGTGACGATGTCGAGCCCCACGGCGGCGAGCACGAAGCCGAGCAAGATTGAAACCAGCGACTTGAGCGGGTTGCCGCCGCCCAGCCCGACGAAGCTCGAGAAGGTCAAGAGCTGGATCGCGAAGAACTCGGGCGGCCCGAACTTGAGCGCGATCTCCGCCAGCAACGGCGCGAAGAAGGTGATCAGGATGATCGAGAAGAGCGCGCCGACGAACGACGAGGTGAAGGCCGCCGTGAGCGCCTGGCCGCCCTGCCCGTTGCGCGCCATCGGATAGCCGTCGAAGGTGGTCGCGACCGACCAGGGCTCGCCCGGGATGTTGAAGAGGATGGACGTGATGGCGCCGCCGAAGAGCGCGCCCCAGTAGAGCGACGTTAACAGGATGATCGCGGAGGTCGGCGGCATCGTGAACGTGAGCGGGAGCAGGATCGCGACGCCGTTGGCGCCCCCGAGCCCGGGTAGGACACCGATGATGGTTCCGAGCGTGATGCCGACGACGGCGACGAACAGATTGTAGGGCGTGATCGCGACGTGGAATCCGAGGAGGAGGTTCTCGATCCCCATCGCTATTGGCCGAGCCACGCCTCGAGCGGACCCTTGGGCATTGGCACCAGGAACCACTTCTCGAAGACGAAGAACGTGGCGAGCGGGAAGAGGATGGCAACCGCGAGCACGGCGAGCCAGGTGTGGCGCCCGATCCAGCGCATATAAAAGCCGGTGTAGAGCGACGCGGCGACGTAGAGGCCGATCCACTGGGTCAGAACGACCAGCGCCACCGCCGGCCACAGCACCTTGAGAACGGGTCGGAACTGCTCCCGCGTCACGAACGGCACGGTCGGCGCCCGGCGCACGGATTGGAAGAAAATCGCGGCGCAGGCGGCGATCATCAGCACACCGAGCCAGGCGGCGCAGGCGGCGATCATCAGCACACCGAGCCAGAACGGGAAGAAGCCGCTCTGCGGCCCGTCCGTGCCCCAGCCGATGCCGAGCCGGACGGCGTCGAAGACGACGACGCCGCCCAGCAGGGCGAGGAACGAGGCGGTGATGAGATCCGCGCGACGCATGCGTGGGGGCTGCTACTTCTTCAGCAGGCCTCCCTTGGCCATCAAGTCCTTGTGGAGCTGCTCGTTCTCCTCGACCCATTTCACGTACTCAGCGCCGGACGCGAAGGCGGGCTTCAGCGCGCCGTCCTCCATGTACTTCTTCCACTCCGGGGTTTCGCTGATCTTTTTCAGGAAGCTGACGTACCAGTCCACCGCGTCCTTCGGCATGTTCGGCGCGCCGAAGATCCCGCGGAGCATGAGGTAGTTCACGTCGACGCCGAGCGCCTCCTTGACCGTCGGAATGTCCTTCCACTCGCCGACCGAGAGGCGCGTCGTGTCGAAGACGGCCAGCGGCCGCACGCGGCCGGCCTTCCAGTGGCTCACGCACTCGATCGGGTTGTTCACGGTCGAGTCGACGTGCTTGCCGACGAGATTCACGCAGACCTCGCCGCCCCCCTTGAAGGGCACGTAGGTAAACTTGGTGCCGGCGATCGCCTGCTCGAGCTGGATCGTGAGGATCTGGTCTTCCTGCGCGGAGCCGGTGCCGCCCATCAAGCACTGGCCGCTCTGGCGCTCCTTGCACTGTTTGTCCTTGACCGTGGCGAGGTACTCCTTGGCGGTCTTGTACGGCGTCTCCGCGTTCACCCACAGGATGAACTCGTCGAGCGCCATGCGGGCGAGCGGCGTGTAGTCGCGCCAGTTAAACGGGAGGTTGTTGTGCAGCGGCGTCGTGAAGAGGTTCGAGAGCGTGATGATGATGGTATGGGCGTCGCCCTTCTTGGTCTTGACATCGAGGAACCCTTCGGCGCCGGCGCCACCCGATTTGTTGACGACGATGAGCGGCCGCGGCGAGAGCTTGTGCTTCTCGGCGATGCCGGCGATCAGCCGCGCCATCTGGTCGGCGCCGCCCCCGGTCCCGGCCGGTACTACGAACTCGATCGGCTTGGTCGGCTCCCAGGCGACGGCGGAGGCGGGAAGCGTGATCAGTAGCGTGAGGCCGAGTGCGCCGACTGCGTCGAGCTTCATCGCTCGCTCCTTTGCCCGAGGCCCGGCCTCGGGTCCATGTCGTATGGAATGCGCATCGAACACGTATACAACCCGAAAGGGCCGGGACCCGTTTCGCGGGCGCCCGGCCCTACCGGCTAAGAGCGGCGAGGAGGAGCAACAGGCGATCCCGGCATTACTTCGCCGACAGCGCCGCCTTCGTCGCGTCGAGGCGACGGAACGGCACCACCGCCGGAATCTCCCACTTCTCCCACATCTCGTCGACCTTCGCCTGGAAGTAATCGAGGTCCTCCTCGACGAAGTGGGCGAATCGCCCCTGCTTCAGGAGGTACTCGCGCACCGGCTTCCTGGCGCGTCCCTCGACGATCGCCTTGGTCTTGCCGTAGTACTTCACATGGCCGTCTTCGACCTCGTAGAGCGGGAAGATCCCGGTCTCGATGGCCAGTTCGCCGAGCTCGTGCGACAGCATCGGGTCGTAGTCCCAGCCCTTCGGGCATGGATCGAGCGAGTGGATGAACGTCGGGCCCCCGATCGTCAGCGCGCGCCGCACCTTGTTCATCATCTCCACCGCGTACGAGGCGCAGACCGTCGCCACGTAGCGGCACTCCGGATGGCCGGCCGCCATCAAGCCGGCCATGTTCTTCTTCCACCGCGTGTGGATGAGGCGTTTCACCTTCCCGGGCGGGCTGAACGTGGTGTTGGCGCCATACGGCGTCATCCCGGAGAGCTGGATGTCGGTGTTGGCGTACGACTCGTTGTCGTAGAGGAGGATCAACGAGTTGTACTCCTTGTGGGTCAAGGTGGCCGAGATTGCGCCAAGCCCCATGTCGGCCCCGCCGCCGTCGCCGCAGAAGGCGATGACGTTGATGGGTTCGGATTTCATCTTGCCTTTACGCATAAGAGCCTTCAGGCCGGCGGCAGTACCCAGGGCTGCTGACCCGGAAGACCCCAGCTGGGTGTGCATCCACGGCACCACCCAGGGCGTCGTGTAATAGGTCGTGTTGGCGACGTACATGCACCCGGTCGAGCCGAGCACGATCGTGCGCGGGCCGGATGCCTTGACCATGAGCTTCATGACCAGCGCGGACTCGCACCCTTGGCAGGTCCGGTGCCCGGAGGTGAAATACTCCTCGATCGTGACCCGCTTGACCCCGCGGAAGGGCTCGAGGATCTGCGTCGCGTTGCTGAACGTTGTCGTCTCGGCCATGGTGGCTTCTCCTATTCCCGAACGCCCAGCCAGTGGGTCTTTGGGTCTGATTTCCCGGCCTTGGCGGCCGCGTAGCAAAGATCGGTCGCCTTGTAGACGTCTTCGAGCGTCACCTCGCGGCCGCCCAAACCGCAGATGAAGGAGAGGAGCGGCGGCCGGCGGTCGGCATTGTACAGGGCGGCGCGGATTTCGTTGGCGACCACACCCGAGCCGAACGGCGAGCCGAAGGAGTAATCGCGGTCGATGATGCCCAACGCCGACGCCTTCGAGAGCGCCGCGACGAGCTTCTCGGTCGGGAACGGCCGGAACCAGCGCAGCCGCACCAGGCCGACCTTGCGGCCCTTGGCGCGCATCTCGCGGATGGCGACCTTGATCGGCAGCGAGATCGTTCCCATGCCGACCAGGATCACGTCTGCATCATCGGTCATGTACTCCTCGAACCACGGATTGTCCGGACCGCGGCCGAAGACCCGGCGGAAGTCCGCGTACGCCTCTTCGATCACGGTGACGGCGCGCGCCATCGCCTCGTTGTTCTGGCGTCGGATCTCGATGACCCAGTCCTCGTTCGCCTGGGGCGCGACGGTGATCGGGTTGTCGGGATGCAGCTGGAGATCGCCGCGGTCGTAGCGGGGCAGGAACCGGTCGACCTTCGACTTCGGCGGCACCATCGTCAGCGCCTGGGAGTGCGTGAGGAAGGCGCCGTCCGCCGAGATCGCGAGCGGTAGGAACACGCGCCGGTCCTCGGCCACCCGATAGGCGATCAAGGTGGTGTCGAGCGCCTCTTGCGAGGTGTCGATCCAGCAGAGCATCCAGCCGACGTCGCGGACCACCAGCGCGTCGTTGTGCTCGACGCCGAAGGCGCCCGGATCGTCGAGGGCGCGGTTGCCGACGAGCGCCACCATGGGCACGCGCAAGGGCGGCGTGACCACGAGGCACTCCATCGCGTACATCCAGCCGACGCCGGACGAGCCGCAGAAGACGCGCGCGCCCACCGTCGAGGCGTGCTTGACGATCTCGAACTGGCTGTGCTCGCCCTCGGCGACGATGTACTCGGCCACCAGCTGACCGCCCGAGATCTTCTTGGCGATCGCCTGCATGACGGTGTCGTACGGCCGGATCGGATACGCGGTGACGACGTCCAGGTCGGCGAGGGTGAGAGCCTCGGCGACGGCTTCGCTCCCGGAGATCAGGAGCTCCTTGTCCTCTTCGGTCGCGGCTCGAGCCGCCGGTGTGACAACCGCCATTGCGCTCTCCTCTGTCTGACTGGCCTAGACCGTCTTGTGTTCTGCGTTCTCGCCGGGGATACCCGCCGTGATCTCTTGGCCGCCGTCCTCGAAGTTCTTCTCGAGCTCCTTCTCGTACTGACCGCGGAACCGGAACCCATGCGAGCGGACGGTCGCGTTCTTGTCGCCGATCTTCTCCGCCATCCAGGTCTGATACTTCTGCTTGTCCTTGCGCCACATTTCCCACTGGCTCGCGTTGTCCTCGAAGACGGCCTCGTTGACCATCGTGATGCAGTTCTCGACGGGGCAGACGGCCTCGCAGACGCCGCAGCCGCAGCACGCCTCCATGTTGGCGTCATAGGTGCCGTCGGGCATGACATCGAAGCAGGAGTCGGGGCACTGGATCCAGCAGAGCGTGCACTTCACGCACGTGTCGAAGTTGATGACCGGACGCATGGTCCGCGTCGTGAACTTCTTGAAGTACGGGTTGCGCTCCGGCACGTAGCCTTTGCCGGCTTCCTTGGGCTTGCCCACCGGGATCGCCGGGATCGTCACGCCCTCGCGCATCTCCCACCACTTGGGCATCTCGAACGAGTACGGGATCTCGGAGTTGCCCTCGGTCATCTCGACCCCGCGGCTCTCCAGCCGCTCGTATGCCTTCTTCGCCGAATTGACCTTCAGCTCGGAGCCCCAGTCGATCTCTCGAATCGCCTCACTGACGCCCTGAAGCGTAAGGAAGGACGGGGCGATCTTGGCGAGCGCGCCGAGGACACGCACCTCGGTGTGGTCTTCGCGGTAGACCCACAGGCCGGAGAAGGACGCCTTGGCGCGGATGAGCGAAAGCTTGTAGGGCGCGTCCTTCTTGTGGATGTCCTTCAAGAGACTCTCGTAGCTCTGGAGGGACGTCATCAGGAGCGTGCCGTTGGGCACCGTCAGCCGGTTGATCGGCTGAAGGCCGTACCACGCCCACGACTCGACGCCCTTCGAGAGCGTGTCGTCCACGGCGATGGTGACGTCGACGTGCTTGGGCTCGTAGCGGGCCATGTTCTGCTCGAGCTCTTCCTTCGTGTCGGCGACGATCGCGAAGTCCTTCGCGGGAATGCCGTTCCGCTGCGGGCTGTCGCCGTACCGGCCGAACGCGATGCCCCACCGGCCCGACTTGCGCGCCGACAGCACGATGCCGCGAGTGATGCGGGCGGCGAGGTTCTTCTGAAAGATGCCGCGATAAACGACTTCACAGATCAGGGCTGCCATTCGCTCCTCCTAAGCTCGCCGGCTGCGTCGTAGGGCATTCATCGTGGTCGGCTGGTCTGACCAGAAAGAATACCGGGCCGGTCTCGGCCCTGTCAAGACGGGGATTCCCGCATCGGCTCGTCAACCGTCCGGAAATACGGGCCGCCGCCCGTCTTGAGCCGGCGCCTCCCCGGCTAGCCGGCCTTGCTCAGGAAGCCACTCAAGGCGTTGGTGAACGCCTTGGGCTGCTCCATGTTCGACAGATGGGCCGCCGACTTCAGAATCACGAGCTGGGAGCCGTGGATCTTTTCGTTCATGACCTTCGAGGCCGCCACGGGGGTGCCCTGGTCCTCCTCGCCGACGATGATGAGCGTCGGCACCTTGATGGCGCCGATGCGGTCGGTGAGGTTGAGGCCCGAGATGGCCTGGCAGCAGCCGATGTAGCCGGTCGGGGGCGTCGAGCGGATCATCTGGCGCACGGTCTCGACGACCGGACCGCTCTTTTCCCTGAACGGCGCGGTGAACCAGCGCGCGAGCGTCCCCTCCACGAGCGGCTCCATCCCCTTCGTCTCGGCGGTGTGGATGCGCTCGTCCCAAAGTGGCTTGGCCTCAGGCGGAATGCGGCTCGACGTGTCGCAGAGCGAGAGGCTCGCGAAGAGCTCCGGCGCCTTGAGCGCGAGCGTCTGGCCGATCATGCCACCCATCGAGAGGCCGACCCAGTGCGTGCGCTGGATCCCGAGCGCGCGCAGGAGCGCGTGCGCGTCGTCGGCGAGCAGATCGAGCGAGTATGCGCCCTTGGGCGCATCGGTCCCGCCGTGGCCGCGCGTGTCGTAGGACAGCACGCGCCAGCGCGCGGTCAGCGCCTTCAGCTGGGGCTCCCACATCACCAGGGTCGTGGCCAGCGAGTGACTCAGGGTGACGACCGGCGCGCCGGCCGGGCCGTCCAGGGTGTAGTTCATCGAGATGCCGTTCGCCGTGATCTTCATCGCGTCATCCTCCGGGTGTGATTCGTAAGCGCGCCTCGGCCGGCGGGGCCCCAGCCCCGCGACGGCCTGCAGCGCGCACTACCGCTCGGCGCGAGCGTCGATCGTCCACTGGAGCGCGTCGGCGGCACGGCCGTCGTTCGGCCTGCCGCGCTTGCGGAGCTCGGCGATCACCTGTCGCCGAGCCTCGACGGGCCGATTCTGCCCCAGCTTGAACTTCGCGCGCCAGCGGTTGATCTCGAGGGTCACGGCGGCGAGCTGGGCCATCGCCCCGCGATAGAGAGGGCTCTCGGGGTCGAGAGGGCGGAACCCGCCTTCGGGCTGGTATCGCGCGAGCAGCCGCTGCTGCTGGGCCGCGACCGCCGCCGAGTCCTCGACGACCCGCGCCTCGCACTCGAAGATCACGGTGCGGTGGTAGGCGGTCGCCGCGCCCGCGTACTCGCGGGAGACCCAGTACGACGGGATCACCGCAAGGATCTCGTCGACCTCGAGCACGCAGCGGGGGCGGGCCTTCAAGTCCTTGATCTGCTCGTCGGCTCGAACCAGGTGCAGATCGATCGTTTTTGCGTCGTAGACGAACGGGTAGAGTCCGACGTGGGGAATCGCGTCGTCGCCCACCGTGATGAGTCGGGCCAGCTCCTGGGATTGGACGAGGCGGTCGACCTGGTCGCGCGGGACGTCCGAGTAGTAGTCGTGGAAGATCACGCGCCGGCCCGGCACCGCTCCACCAGGTCGCAGAAGTACCGGTGGACCTTCGTGCTGTCGGTGAGCTCGGGGTGGAACGTCGCGACCAGGACCCGATCCTGCCGGGCCATCACCGGCTCGCCGCGGTGCTCGGCCAGCACCTGGACACCAGGGCCCACCCGCCTGATCCGGGGCGCCCGGATGAAGACCATATCGAGCTGAATCGGATCCGGACCGAGCTTCGCCGTGCCGGAAGCCTCGAACGACTCTCGCTGGCGGCCGTAGGCGTTGCGCTCGACCGTGACGTCGATCAGCCCGAGCGAGAATTGCGTGGGGCTCTCGACCTCGCGCGCGAGAAGGATGAGGCCCGCGCACGTTCCAAAGATCGGCTTGCCGGCGCCGTGTAACTTCTCGAGCGCCGGCACGAAATCCCAGGCGTCCATGAGCTTGAGCAAGGTCGTGGACTCACCGCCCGGCATGACGAGCCCATCGACCTGGTCGAGCTCGACCGGCTTGCGCACCTCGACCGCCTTGACCCCGCACTTCTCGAGCGCCCGAGCGTGGAGCGCGAAGTCGCCTTGAAGGGCGAGGACGCCGATGCGCACGACGGCCGATTTGGTCATAGACTCGCTTCGGCTGCGGCTCGCCCGACCGATTTGGTCATAGACTCGCCTCGCCTGCGGCTCGCCCTACCATCCCCGCGTCTGGAGGAGATCCTTCTCGGCGAGCTTCGAGGTCTCGATGCCGACCATGGCGTCGCCGAGATCCTCGCTCACGCGCGCGAGCACGTCGGGATCCTTGAAGTGCGTCGTCGCCTGCACGATCGCTTTGGCGCGCTTCGCGGGGTCGCTCGACTTGAAGATGCCGGAGCCGACGAACACGGCTTCCGCCCCGAGCTGCATCATGAGCGCGGCGTCGGCGGGGGTCGCGATCCCGCCCGCGGAGAAGTTCGGCACGGGGAGCTTGCCGGCCTTCGCCACCCAGCGCACGAGCTCGTACGGTGCCCCGAGGGTCTTGGCCTCGGTCATCAGCTCCTCGGGCCCGAGCGTGGTCAGGCGCCGCATGCCGGAGATGACGGCGCGCATGTGGCGGACGGCTTCGACGATGTTGCCCGAGCCGGCCTCGCCCTTGGTGCGGATCATCGCCGCGCCCTCGCCGATCCGCCGGAGCGCCTCGCCGAGATCGCGACAGCCGCACACGAACGGAATGCGGAACGCGAACTTGTCGATGTGGAAGTGCTCGTCGGCGGGTGTCAGCACCTCGGACTCGTCGATGTAGTCGACCGCGAGCGCTTCGAGGATCTGCGCCTCGACGAAATGGCCGATCCGCGCCTTCGCCATCACGGGGATCGTCACCGCCTTCTGGATCTCCTGGATCTTCTTCACCGGCGACATCCGGGCGACGCCGCCGTCGCGGCGGATGTCGGAGGGCACGCGCTCGAGCGCCATGACGGACGCGGCGCCGGCGTCCTCGGCGATCTTCGCCTGCTCGGCGTTGGTGACGTCCATGATGACCCCGCCCTTGAGCATCTCGGCGAGGCCGATGTGCTTGCGGTCAGCGATTCGCAGTCCGTTCAGATCCGCCATGTCATCTCTCCTTGTTGGCTATACGACTGGTACCGCGCCGCGCTCCACTCGTTCCCGGCCACGAAGCCGGCCGCGCGCAGCTTTGATCGTTTCGGCGAGGCGCCGGATTCCCTCGTCGATGCGGTTGGCCGCCACCGACGAGAACGAGAGCCGTAGGGTACGCTGGCCGCCGCCGTCCACGAAGAAGGGCGCGCCGGGCGCGAAGGCGACGCCCCGCTCGATCGCCTGTGGCAACAGCGCCCCCGCGTCCACGCCTGACGGCAGGGTGACAAGTAGCGAGAACCCTCCCTGGGGCTCGGTCCACGTGACTTCGGACGGCATGCGGCGGCGCAGCGCCGTCAAGAGCAGCGCGCGGCGCCGGGCGTATTCCGTCGCGACACGCGTGGCGTGGCGGTCGAGGAGCTTGCGCTCGCAGAACCGGTGGACCGCCGCCTGGATGAGGGCGCTCGTGTGGAGGTCGGCGAGCTGCTTGGCCGCCTGGAGCCGCTCGAGGATCGGCGGCGGTCCGACGAGCCAGCCGAGCCGCAACCCCGGGAACAGAATCTTCGAGAACGTGCCGATGTAGATGACGACCCCCCCGCGATCGACCGCCTTGAGCGGCAAGGTCGGCGCGGCGCCATAGAACAGGCTCCCGTCGAACCCGTCTTCGACGATCGGCACCTGGTGGCGCGCGGCGGCGTCGAGCAGGCGCCGCGCGGTCTCGGGCGCCACCGCCAGCCCGGTCGGATTGTGGGCGCTCGGCTGACAATAGAAAAGCTTCGGCGTGTGGCGTTCGAGGAGCCGCTCGAACACCTCCGCGCGGGGTCCCGTCGCGTCCCAGGGCACACTCAGGAGTTGGGCGCCAAACGACCGGAAGACCTGCATCGCGCGCGGGTAGGTCGGCTGCTCGATCGCCACGAAGTCGCCCGGATCGATCAGGGTGCGAGCGATCAGGTCGAACCCCTGCTGCGACCCGTTGACGATCAGGATCTCTTCCGGGCGCGCCTCGAGGCCGAACCGCAGCAGGTAGGTCGAGAGATATCGCCGCAGCGGCGGATAGCCGCCGGCCGGGTAGTACTGCAGCAGCGCGGGGCCCTCGTCGCGGATCACCTGGTTCAGCACGCGGCGGAAGGCCTCGGTCGGAAAGAGCCCGCTGTCCGGCATGCCGCCCGCGAACGAGACGACGGCGCCGCTCGACGGGATCGGCGTCACCGCGCGCGAGCGCTCGTCGTCGGCGCCGAGGATCTGCGCGCTGCGCGAGAACAGGCCGGACCAATCGAGCACGACGGGCGCCGCGACGGACGACGGAACCGGCGCTGCGCCGCTGGCCGGCCGCTCGGCGACGAAGGTGCCCTGCCCCACGTGCGCGCGGGCCCAGCCGGTCGCGACCAGCTCTTCGTACGCGAGCGCGACGGTTCCTCGGTTCACGCCGAGCTGCCGGGCGAGCTCGCGCGTGGCCGGCAGCTTCATGCCGGGCGTCAGCAGCCGCTCGTGGATGAGCCGCTCCAGGTGCGCCTGGATCTGGCGCGGCAACGCCGTGGGCTTGTCGCGATCGAGTGGAATGTTCATCGGGTTCCGCCCGCCAAGCCATTTTGGCTCGATTCTAACTTCCGTCAAGGGCCAATTGGCCTGATCTCGCCAGGCCATTTCCAGCGGACCATTCCGGGCGGCGGGCGCCCGAGTACAATGCCCCCGGGTGTGGAGCTCTCGGCGAACGAGCCTCGAAAGAGGGGGAACGCGCATGGCGGCAGGAGAAGCGCCCATCAAGCAGGCCGTGAAGTGGATCGACGATCAGCTCCACGACAACCCCGGCGTGGACCGGGTGAAGCTCGTCGACGAGGCGTCGCGGCGCTTCGATCTGTCGCCGCTCGACGCCGACTTCCTGTTCCGTCATCTGGCCGAGCGGGCACCGAAGAAGTGACCGACGCCCAGGCGCGGCGCGTCCAGGCGCAGTTCGGCGCGAGCGCGGCGGCGTACGTGACGAGTCCCCTCCACGCAGCCGGCGAGGACCTGGATCGGCTGCTTGCCTGGGGCGCCGCCCGGCGCGCCGACCGCGTGCTCGACGTCGCGACCGGCGGCGGCCACACGGCGCTCGCCTTCGCGTCCATCGCGCGTCGGGTGGTCGCCTGCGACCTCACCGAGCCGATGCTGGCCGCGGCGCGGGCGCACGTGCGGAGCCATAGCGGGGCGAGCGTCGAGTTCGTCGCGGGCGACGCGGGGGCCCTGCCCTTTCGCGACGAATCCTTCGACGTCGTCACCTGCCGGACGGCCGCGCACCACTTCGCCGACGTTGCCGCCGCCGTGCGACAGATCCATCGGGTCCTGCGCCCGGGCGGCTCGCTGCTGCTGCAGGACATCCTCGGCCACGACGATGCCGACGCCAGCGCGTTCATTCTCGAGGTCGAGAAGCGCCGCGATCCGTCGCACGTGCGGAGCTACCGCGCGGCGGAGTGGAAGGCGTTTCTGCGCGCGGTGGGGCTCACGGTGATGGAGGACTCCGTCGTCTGGAAGCTGCGGGAGTGGAACGAGTGGACCGGCCGGATGCGGATGACGACCGAGGCGCGGCGGGAGCTCGAGGATCTCGTGCGCCGCGCTCCGGAGCGATGCCGGGCCGCCTTCGACTTCCGGCTCACCCCCGACGCCGTCGTCTCCTTCAACGATCGCCAGATCCTGATTCGCGCCGACCGGGACTGAATCCTTCCGGCGTGCGCCGCCGCCCCGGTCAGCGCGCGTGAGGCCGCAGGCGGACGATCGTCGCGCCGGCGCCTCCGCGCTCGGGCGGCGCGTCGGCGTAGCCCGCGACGAGAGGATGGCGGGCGAGCACCCCCTGCACGATCTTCCGCTGGACGCCGATGCCTCGACCGTGGATCAGGCGAACCTCGACGAACCCTTTGGCCTGAGCGGCGTCGAGGTACTCGGCGACGACCGACGCCACGTCGCGTGGCGCGAAGGCGTGAAGGTCCAGCGCATCCTCGATCGGGATACGGACAGGCTCGTCGACTACAGCCGCGGCCCTCCGAGCACGTGCTCCTTCCAGTGGTCAAACGTCAGGAGATCCTCCCCCGACAGCTTGCATTGTCAGAAGGTGGCCGCACGCTCGAAGAAGGTCACGTCCACCACACCGACCTTCTCGGCCCGCGCGGTCTCCGCGACCTTCTCGGCCACCATCTGGCGAACGAACGGTATCGGGATCCGGCCGAGCCGACGGAGGACCTCGTCCGTGCAGCGAATCCGGGTCCCGGGCAGGACCGGCCCCTCCGCGACGACCGGGTCGGCGTCGCGCTCGGGGTGCTCGCACGTCTCGGGGACGAGCTGCTGCAGCCGCAGCGACACGTACTCGGTGACCCAGGCCTGAATTCCACGGCGCGCCTCGTCGACACTCGGCGCGGCCCGGTCGAGCTTCTCGTTCACCGCGCTCAGGAGCTGTTCCAGCCGGCCGAGCTTCGACTCGAGCGCGGCGAGGCGCGCGTCCACGGTCGCGTCGCTCATCAAATCCTCCGAGCGCCCGGGCCGCTCACGCGGCCGCCGGGCGGCGAGTATGCCAGTCGGTGAGGCGCTGATAGGCGTCGACGACGCGCAGTACGGTCGCCTCGTCGAACGGCCGTCCCACGACCTGCAGGCCGATGGGTAGGCCGCCGGCAGTGAATCCGCACGGCGCCGCACACGCGGGGTGACCGGAGAAGTTGAAGGGGCGCGTGCAGCGGAGCAGCGCCGCGCGCACATCCGAAGGGCCGTCGCCGAGCATCGTCTCGCGCTCGCCCAACACGGGTGCCGCGAGCGGCGTCGCCGGCGCCAGGAGCACGTCGCGTCGGGCGAGCACTTCGTCGATTTCCCGGGTCAGGAACGCGCGGATCTGTTGACTGCGGACGTAGTGCGCGCCGTTGACGAAGGCGCCCACGCGGAGCCGTTCCCGCACGTCGGGCTGATAGTCCTGCGGCCGCGAGCGCATCCACGGGGCGTGATACGCGAGCGCCTCTGACGCGACGATCGCCGCGGAGGCCGTGGCCACGTGCGTCACCTGGGTCAGATTCACCTCGTCGACGACCGCGCCGGCCTGCTCGAGGCGCTTCGCCGCGGCCTCCACGGCGGCCCGCACGTCGGCAGCGGCGACGTCGGTGAAGTGAGCGCGCAGGAGTCCCACTCTGAGCCCTCTCACGTCGCCGGTGAGCGCCGCGCCGTAGTCGGGGACCGGCAGCACGCTCGTCGTCGGGTCGGCCGGATCGTAGCCCGCGATCGCGCCCAGCATCAGCGCGCAGTCCCGCGCCGAGCGCGCCATCGGGCCCACGTGATCCATCGACCACGCCAGCGGCAGACCCCCCGCGCGGCTCACGCGGCCGTAGGTCGGCTTGAGCCCGGTGATGCCGCAGAGCGAGGCCGGGATCCGGATCGACCCGCCGGTGTCGGAGCCGAGCGAGCCCGGCGCTAGGCCGGCCGCGACGGCGACCCCGGAGCCCGAGGACGATCCACCGGCGATGCGGTGCGCCTCGGCGCTCCACGGATTGCGCGTGTCACCGTAGTGCGCGTTGACGCCCTCGGGCCCGTACGCGAACTCGTGCATGTTGAGCTTGCCGAGCAGGATCGCGCCGGCGCGCGCCAGCCGCGCCACGACCGTCGCGTCGTCGCTCGGCACCGAGTCGGCGAGGATCTTCGAGCCGCCGGTCGTACGGATACCCTTCGTCGAGTAGAGATCCTTCGGGGCCCACGGCACGCCGTGGAGCGGCCCGACGGCCTTCCCGGCCATCAGATCGGCCTCGGCGGCTCGGCCCGACTCGAGCGCGGCGTCCGCGCAGACCGTGATGAAGGCGCGGAGCTTGGGATCGAGGGCCGCGATGCGGTCGAGATGGACGCGTACCACCTCGACGGGCGAGACCTGCTTGGTCGCGATCATCCGGCCGAGGTCGGCCATGGACGCCCAGCAGAGGTCGCTCACTCAGAGCACCCGGTACTGCGTCGTCGGCTCGACGTCGCCGAGCGGCAGGTGCTCCAGGAGCCGCTGCACGGCCGGACGGATCGCCTCGAGCTCGGCGTCGGTCCAGGCGAACCCGCCGAGAGCCGCGGCGCGCCTGAGCGACTCGACGCTTATTTCCATGCGCGCGAGCATACCACTAGAATGTGAAGCCATGGCCGTCCCGCTGACCTTCGTCGCCGACCCGCGCGATGCCGCTGTGCGCCGGACCGTGACGGTCGCGCCCGGCACCACGATCCTCAAGGCGGCGCACGCGGCCGGCGTCGACATCACCGCCACCTGCGGCGGGCGCGGGCGGTGTACGACGTGCCGGGTGAAGTTCCTGGCCGGCCTGCCGCCGCCGCCCACGATCATGGACGAGGTCCAGCTCGGCGACGATCTCGTGCGCGAGGGCTACCGCCTCGCCTGCCAGTGCGTCCTTCACGAAGCCGTCACCGTGCAGCCGGCGCCGCCGCTCGACGAGCGCTCGTTCCAGATCCTGGGCGCCGGGCCCGGCGTGCGACAGCTCGGACGCGTCCGGCTCGATTCGGGCGTCGCCAAGCAGGTGGTCAAGGTCACCCTGCCGCGCGAGGAGCACCACCAGACCTCCGACCTCGAGCAGCTGCTCGAGGCGGTCGGCCTCACCACCGCCGACGTCGGCCCGGCCGTCGTCCAGGGGCTGCCGGCGGCGCTGCGCGACGACCCGGCGGGCGTGACCGTGACCACGTTCGCGCCGGGGGACGCCTCGGGCGGGCGGCCGCGGATCCTCGCGGTGGAGCGCGGCGACACCGCACCCATGAAGTTCGGCCTCGCGGTCGACATCGGGACGACGAGCGTCGTCACCACCCTGGTCGAGCTCGAGTCGGGCGAGCAGCTGGCGTCGGTCTCGAGCCTGAATCCCCAGACTGTGTTCGGCGGCGACCTCATGTCGCGGATCGCCTTCGCGCAATTCAATCCCGGCAATCTGCGGAAGCTCCACACCCGGATCGTCGGCCTCCTGAACCAGCACATCGAGCAGATCTGCCGCGATTCGGGAGTGCTCGCGAAGTGGATCTACAAGGTCGTCGTCGTCGGCAACACCTGCATGCACCACATCCTGCTCGGCATCGATCCCTCGCACGTCGGCCTCGCCCCCTATGCGCCGGTGATGCGCCACGCGCTCACCCTTTCGGCGCGCGAGCTCTTCCTGAAGGTCGCGCCCGAGGCGCGCGTCTGCCTCCTGCCCCTGGTGGCCGGGTTCGTCGGCGCCGACGCGGTCGGCGTCGCGCTCGCGACACGGATCTACGACAGCACCGAGATCCGCATCGCCGTCGACATCGGGACCAACGGCGAGGTGCTGCTCGGCTCGCGCGACCGCCTCTGGGCGTGCTCGGCGCCCGCCGGGCCGGCGCTCGAAGGCGGCCAGATCCGTCACGGCATGCGCGGCGCCCTCGGCGCCGTCGATCGCGTCACCGTCGACGACGACATCCACGTGCACACCATCGGCGAGACCGACGCGCTCGGCATCTGCGGCTCGGGGATCATCGATCTGCTGGCGGGCCTGCTCGACCGCGGGGTCATCGACTGGACGGGGCTGATCCAGGTCGAGGCGCGCGACTCGCTCCCGCCCAAGCTCGCCGAACGGGTGGTGATGCGCGGCGAGGAGCGTCAGGTCATCGTGCTCCGGCCGGGCGAGGCCGGAGCGCGGCAGGAGATCGTGCTGACCCAGGACGACGTGCGCCAGGTCCAGCTCGCGAAGGGCGCGATCGCCTCGGGCGTCACGATGCTCCAGCACGTCGCCGGCGTCCCGACCGAGATGGTCGCGGAGCTGATGCTGGCGGGCGGCTTCGGCAACTACGTGTCCATCGCGAGCGCCTTGCGGATCGGGCTGATTCCGCCGCTCCCCCGCGAGCGGATCCGCTACGTCGGCAACGCCGCCTCGCTCGGCGCGCAGCTCTGTCTCGTGTCCGAGACCGAGCGCGCCCGCGCCGAGACGGTGGCGGCGCGGATCGAGCACGTGTCGCTCGCGGCGCATCCCGATTTCGAAGGGATCTTCGTGGACTGCATGAACTTCCCGCGCGCCCGATGATCGACCGTGAAGACGCGCGCGCGATCGCGGGATCCGTCGCCGGCACCGAGGTCGGGGCGTTCAGCACCTCGCTCGATGCGCGCTGGATGATGGCCTATTCGGCCGCGCTCGGCGTGGGCGACCCGCGCTACTACGACACGCTCGCCGAGCACGGGCCGGTCGCCCACCCGCTCTTCTCGGTGTGCTACGAGTGGCCGGCGGTCCTCGCGCTGCGCGCGAAGGCCGTGCGCGAGTCGTGGGCGCTCCTGGGCGTGCACGCGACCCACCACGTCATCATTCACCGGCTGCCCACGGCGGCGGACCGACTGCTGACGCGCGCGCAGATCATCGTGGTGCGGCCGAGCCGCGCCGGCACGCTCGTCGTCGCGCGTCTCGCGACCGTGGATCGGCACGGGCATCCGGTGACGACGACCGACTACGGCTCGGTCTATCGCGGCGTCGCGACCGAGAGCGAGGCGCGCGTGCAGATCGAGCCGCTCGTCCGGCCCTCGCCGCCGGCGGCGGCCGAGCCGCGCTGGAGCGCGCCGGTTTCGGTCGGCCCGCGGGCGTCCCACGTCTACTCGGAGTGCGCCCGCATCTGGAATCCGATTCACACCGACATCGCCGTCGCCCGCTCGGCCGGGCTCGCGGGGCCGATTCTCCACGGCTCGGCGACGCTCGCCCTGGCGGTGTCGCAGATGATCGGGCAGGACCTCGACGGTGACCCGGCGCGCGTCAGGGAGATCGCCGTCCGCTTCACCGGGCTGGTGTACATGCCGTCGACCTTCACGGTGCGCGGCCGCGGGCGCGCGGGCGACCTGCTCGCGTTCGACGCCGTCGACGAGCGCGGTGAGCCGGTCCTGAGCGACGGGGTGCTCCGCGCGTGAAACAAATGAGTCGACGCGAGCGGGTTCAGGCCGCGATCAACCGACAGCCCGTCGACCGCGTGCCCTACGCGGTGTGGCGCCACTTCCCGAGCGTCGATCACTCGCCGGCGGGTCTGGCGCAGGCGACGCTCCGCTTCCACGAGCGCTACGGCTCGGACTTCTTGAAGATCACGCCCCGCGGCGGCTACGCCGTCGAGGCGTGGGGCTGTGTCGAGGGCGACGCCGTCCGCGAGGACGGCCATCGGCCCTGCACCCGCTGCGCGGTCCGCGCGCCGGAGGACTGGAAGAAGATCCGTGCCCTCGATCCGGGCGCCGCGCCCGGCTACGCCGAGGAGATCGAGACGATCATCCGTCTAGGCTTCGATCGCCGGATCGGCGACGCCCCGGTGGTGCCGACGCTCTTCTCGCCGCTGTCGCTCGCGAAGAAGCTGTCGGGCGACCGGCTCCCGCGCGACCTGCGCGAGCACCCCGACGAGGTCACGCGGGCGCTCGAGGCGATCACCGAGACGCTCATCAAGTTCGCTCACCTGGCGCTGACAGAAGGTGTGTCCGGGATCTTCTACTCGATCCAGGCGGCCAGCCGCTCGGCCCACTCCGTCGAGGACTATGCCCGGTTCGGGGAGACCTACGACCGGCAGTTCCTGGAGTCCATCGAATCGAGATCGATCCTGACCATCATCCACTGTCACGGCGATGCGCTGATGTTCGATCGGCTGGCGCGCTTGCCGGGGCACGCGTGGAACTGGGACGACCGCGCGACGCCGCCGTCGCTGCGCGAAGGGTCCGCCGAGGTACCAGGCGCGGTCATCGGCGGGCTCCACCAGTGGAGGACGCTCCGCGACGGCACGCCCGAGCAAGCCGCGGGCGAAGCGCGCGACGCGATCACTCAGACCAACGGCACGGGGCTCATCGTGGGTCCGGGCTGCGTGCTCCCGATGAACACGCCCGACTCGAACGTGGCGGCCGTCGTGCAGGTCCTCGGCGGCCCGCTCAAGAAGATTCCCGGGGTAACGGCCTAGCGCCCACTTCACGCTGTCGATGCAGCACCGTCAGCGGATGGCGAGATCGCCCGGGTCCACGTCTTGGCCCGCATGAGCGTCGCCACGCGACCGTCCTAGAAGTAGGCGGCCAGCTCGAGCCACCTCGACCGCATCGCGTTCTGCACGCGCGCGTAAGCCGCCAGCACGCGGTCGAGTTGCTCCGGCGATGGAATCTCGCGTCGTGCGAGCAAGGGAGCCAGGCCGTCCGCCATTAGGTCGGCCGAGCGGAGCGCCAGGAAGACCCCGGGCGGCAGCATCGGATCGACGAAGCCGAAAGCGTCCCCTGCCATGACCCAGCCTCGGCCGTAACCGCGCTCGGAGATCAGCTAGTAGTTGGCGTAGGTGGCCACCGGCGTCACGCGGTGTGCGCCCCCGGCAATGGAGCTGAGCCGGGGATCGGCGGCGATTGCGCGCTCCTACGACCCTTCGCTCAAACGATCGGCGCTGCCTGGCCGCCTGGGTACTTCGTAGCGAATTGGTCAGCCGGCGGACAGGACCCTGAAGACCGGAATCTCTGCGGCGATCGCCGCGAACTCTTCGAGGGGGGCGTCTTTGTCGACCGGGATGTGCGGCCGTGCGCCCGGTGCGCGCCGTAAAAAAGCCTTCAGCACCGGCGCTCGCTTGTCGACCGCGAACTCTTCCAGCCTCACCTGTTCCGTGCGACCGTGGCGAAGGACGGCCCGGCCAGCAGTGGCCTTCACGTTCCGGACCCAGGCGGCGTTGGCACCGTGATTCGAGACGAGGTATCGCTCGCGATCGAGCACGGCCATCACGAGCGGTAACGAAATCGTCCGTCCGGAGCGGCGACCTCGCACTTGCAGTGTGACGAGGTAATCCGGCGCGACACCCCGCGCGAACACCGTGGCCGCTCCTCGATTGAGCAAGCGGGCCAGCGCGTTGGGGCGCTGTCCCCGGTAGAGCCAACGCGCGAGCCGTTCCAACATCAACTTGACCCCGAAGCTCAACGAGGTCCAGTCCATGACGTCAAGACTATATAGCAGCTCGACCGTGTCCGCCGCGGAGCGATCTCATGGGCCGATCCCGTGGGCGCGTCGCCAGCGCGAAGCTCGCGATCGCGTCGTGTCGACGGGCTTTCGGCCCCGGGGAAATGGCGACAAGGTACTATTGCCCGGGCCAAAGGCTGAGTTCGAGCTACTTGGCCACGTTGAACCGGAAGTGACAGATCTCGCCGTCGCGCACGATGTAGTCCTTGCCCTCGAGCCGCTGCTGGCCGCGGGCGCGGAGCTCGGCGAACGATCCCTCGACCGCGACGAGGTCGTCGTAGCTCGCCACCTCGGCGCGGATGAAGCCCCGCTCGATGTCCGAATGCACGGTGCCGGCGGCGGCCTGGGCCCGCGTGCCCTCAGGGATCGGCCACGCGCGCACCTCGTCTTCGCCCACCGTGAAGAAGGAGACGAGCCCGAGCAGCGCGTAGCAGTCACTCAGCACGCGATGGATCGCCGGCTCCTCCAGTCCTAGATCGGCCAGGAAGGCCCGCTGCTCGTCTCCGGCCAGCTCGGCTACCTCGGCCTCGATCACCGCCGAGACCCAGCCGATCCGGGTTTGCGCGCGCTGCGCCGCCCGCCCCAGTCCAAGCTTCTCGATCGCCGTCGGTCCGTCCGCGATCGCCTTCTCGTCGACGTTCACGCAGTGCAGGATCGGCTTCTGCGAGAGGAAGGTGTAGCCGCGGATCGCCCGCGCCTCGTCCGGGGTGAGTGCGACCGCCCGGAGCGGCGTCTCGCGCTCGAGCTCGTGCTTGAGCCGCGTCAGGATCGCCTGCTCCTTCACGTCGGCGTCCTTGCGCTGCTTCTTGATCGAGGCCTCCAGGCGCTCGAGGCGTCGGTCGACCACCTCGAGATCGGCGAGGATCAGCTCGGTGTCGAGATCCTCGATGTCGCGCTTCGGGGCCGGCGCGCCCAGGGCCTCGTCGGCGAAGGCCCGCACGACGTGCAGCAGCGCGTCGGCGTTCCTGAACTCTTTGGTGTCGAGGCCGGCCCGCTCGCCGCGCTCGATGCCGGCCAGGTCGACGACCTCGAACGTCGCGTACGTCGTCTTCTTCGGCTTGAAGATGGAGGCGAGCCGATCGACCCGCGAGTCCGGCACGCGCGCCACACCCGTGTGGAGCTCGGCGCGCCCCCCGTCGTAGCGCGCGGTCGCGACCTTCGAGCCCGTGAGCAGGTTGAACAGCGTTGTCTTGCCAGATTTGGGAAGCCCGATCAGGCCGATCTTCATGGGCCGATTATGCCAGGTGTCGTATCCTCGACAGCGTTCTGAGCCATCCTTCGAAAGACATGGACCTCAAGGGCGCGGCCGTGGCCGTGCTCATCTCGATTCTCTGGGGCGCCAACACCGTCGTCATCAAGCTGGGCCTCGAGGAGGCCCCGCCGCTCCGGCTGGCGTGCATGCGGTTCGTCGTGGGTGGCGTCGTCATCTGCCTCTGGGCCTGGGCCACCGGGCGCTTCGCCGGCTTTCGAATCGAGCCCGCCGAATGGCGCCCGCTCGTGTCCCTGGGCCTCCTGTTCAGCGTGCAGATGGCCGCGACCAACGTCGGAACCTGGCTGACCAGCGCGGCGCACGCGTCGGTCTTGCTGAACCTCTACGCCGTCCACACCGTCGTCCTCGCCCACTTCCTGATCCCGGGCGATCGGCTGACCCTCCGAAAGCTCGCGGGCGTCCTCATCGCCTATTCGGGAATCGTGCTGCTGGGCGCGCGCCAGATCGCGCGCGGCTCACCGACCCTGATCGGCGACGTCGTCGTGACGGTCGCCGGCTTCTTGCTCGCCGAGCGGACGATCTATCTGGCGCGCGCCGTCCAGCGCCTGGATCCGGTGAAGCTCCTCCTGACCCAGGCCATCGTCGGGACCGCGCTGTTCGTCGTCGTGTCCGCGCTGGTCGAGCCGGCGTCGACCCGCTGGACGCTGCGGCTCGCCGGCTCGATCGCCTATCAGGGCGTGCTGATCTCCGGATTCAACTTCGTGGTGAACCTGGCGCTGCTGCGCCGCTACCGGCCGAGCGCGCTCTCGGCATTCTTCCTGACGCAGCCGATCTTCGGCGTGATCGCGGCGGCCCTGGTCGCCGGCGACCCGCTCACCCTCGACCTCTTGATCGCGTGCGCGGCCGTCGCGGTCGGGATCGGCCTCACGAGCCGCTGAGCTCGGCGCCTCACGGTATAATCGCGCCATGCCGTCGGTCCCGTCGAAGACGCTCGAGATCGTGCCCAACCCGCACCCGGATCGTGACTACGAAGTCACGATGACCGTGCCCGAGTTCACCTGCCTCTGCCCGATGACGGGCCAGCCGGACTTCGCGACGATCCGCATCCGCTACGTGCCCGACGAGCACCTGGTCGAGCTGAAGTCGCTCAAGCTCTACCTCTGGTCGTTCCGGCAGGAAGGCGCGTTTCACGAGGACGTGACCAACCGGATCCTGAACGACTTCGTGGCCGCCGCCAACCCGCGCTGGCTCGAGGTGACGGGCGACTTCAACGTGCGCGGCGGCATCAAAACCGAGGTCCGCGTGACGCACGGTAAGCGCCCGGAGATCTAGCAGGATCAGGCCGCCTTTCGCCCCAGCGCCTCGACGTGGACGAACATCCACGTCGCATCCGGATGCGAGCCCCACGCCCTGAACGCTGCGGCCATCGACTCGATCTCGGCTCGCGTCGCAAATCCGTACTCGACCGGACGCTCGCCCATGGGCGAGGTCAGCAGGCGATCCGCGTAGGCTTCGCCCCACGCCGCGGTGTCAGCGGGCGTGGTGTAGCACCACGCAGCAGCCGTGATCCGGACGTCAACGACGTCGCTCGCGTTGAAGAGCGAACGAAGCTGACGGCCCATCTGCGGCTCGCCGCCATTGCGGTACCACGTTTGATGGTGGACCTCCACGAACCGATCGATCCACGGATCCCGCGGCCAGTACGCCGCCGTGCCCCAGTCGACGTCGCGCACCGCAACGAGGCCACCCGGTCGGACGACGCGAAGCATTTCGCGTAGCGCGGATCCGCGTTCGTGCAGGTGCTGCAGCACCTGATGGGCGTAGACGACGTCGAACAAGGCATCGGCGAATCGCAGCCGGTAGACGCTCCCCTCCTCGTACTGGAGATTGGCCAGTCCTCGCGCGGCGGCATCGTGTCGCGCGCCGTCGAGAGCTTCCTTGGAGAGATCAATGCCGACCACCTGCCCCGGGGCTAGCCGTTCCGCGAGGCCGCGCGTGATACTTCCAGGCCCACAGCCGACGTCGAGAAGCCGCATGCCGGGTCGCAGATGCGGCAGGAGGAACGCCGCCGCCTCGTCGGCGGTGCGTTGCGCATGCTGCTGGAGCGTCGCCGGCGCGTGGCCGTGGGTGTACTTCTCGTGGCGAAGAGGCTGGTCTGTCATGCTCTCGCCTCGCAGGAATCAGATCTCGATGGCGACCTTGATGGAGCTCGGGTCCGTGTGTGCGTCGAAGGCCGCACCGATCCGGTCGAGACCGAACCGATGGGTGATCAGCGGCGTCGTCCGGACCGCGCCGCTGCCGACGAGGCGCAGCGCTTCGGGGAACTCGTTCTGATAGATCATCGAGCCGGTCAACGTCACTTCGCGGCGGACGACCGAGAAGAACGACACCGGCGTGGGCTCGTGGGGCAATCCAGTGAGCACGACCCGGCCGCCCGGGCGCACGAGCTCGAGTGCGTGCGTGACCGCCTCTGCCGTGCCGGCGGTCTCGATGACGAGATCCACGCCTTCCCGCCCGGAAAACCGGCGCGCGGCGTCCGCGAGCGCGCCGTCGACGGTCGCGTGCGTCGCATCGGCGCCGAGCTCGGTCGCGAGGGCGAAGCGTCGCCGTGAGCGGCTCGTTACCATCACCCTGGCGCCGTCGGCCCGAAGCACTTGCAGGGCCAAGAGCCCGAGGGTCCCCGCCCCGACGATCGCGGCGGTCTCGCCGGGCTTCGGATCTCCGCGAGCGACGGCCCGGACCACCACGGCGAGCGGCTCAGCGAGCAGCAGTGCATCGGTGCCGGCGCCCGCGGCGGCGCGCCAGCAGCACTGCGCCGGGACGCGGACCAGCTCGGCGAAGCCGCCGTCGGCGTTGATGCCGATCGTCGTCCGGGACAGGCACAGGTTGCGGTTGCCCTCGCGGCAGAGCGGGCAGTGGCCGCACGAATAGTTGGGCTCGACGACCACCGGATCGCCCGGGCCGACGCGCGTCACGTCGGAGGCGACGGCCTCGACGCGGCCGACGAGCTCGTGCCCCATGACGCGCGGATACGCGACCGGCCTCGCGCCGGACCAGATCTCGTAGTCCGTGCCGCAGAGACCCGCCGCGACCATGCGGACGAGGACCTCGCCCGGCCCCGGTCGAGGATCTCGCATGCTCTCGACGCGAAGATCGCGCGGGCCGTGGAGAATCGCCGCCTTCATGGCCGACAATCTACTCGACGGTCTCCCGCGGAGCAACCTGGCAGGCGGCCGAGACCGGTCCAGCCGCCGACTACGCGGCCGAGTGGCCGCCGTCGAGGAAGAGCGTCTGGCCGGTCATGAAATCGGAGCTCGCCGACGCGAGATAGACGGCCAGCGGCCCGATCTCGTCGGGCCGTCCGATTCGGCGGGCCGGAATGTCGCGCGTCAGGCGCTGATGGATGGCGGGAACCGCGAACGCCTCGTTGGTCATGTCGGTCGCGAACCAGCCCGGCGCGATCGCGTTCACCTGGACGTTGTGCCGTGCCCACTCGACGCCGAGCGTGCGCGTGAGCGCGATGATCCCGCCCTTCGTCGCGCCGTAGACCGCGTAGCCCGGCAGGCCGACCTGGCCGAGCACCGAGGCGACGTTGATCACCTTGCCGGACTTCTGCGCGATCAGGTGCGGCCCGGCGGCCCGGCAGCCGTTGAAGACACCGGTCAGGTTCACGTCGAGCATGAAGCGCCAGTCGTCGGATGTCATCTCGACCAGGGGCGCGACCTTCGCCACGCCGGAGTTGTTGACGACGATGTCGAGACGACCGAGCTCGCGGATCGTCCGTTGCACCAGCGCGTCGACCTCGGCGTAGCTCGAGACGTCGGTGGGCGCGACGAGTGCGCGGCGGCCGGCGGGCGCTGCCAGGTGCGCGGTCTCCTCGAGCGCTGCTTTCGAGCGCGCGGCGAGCGCCACGTCGGCGCCGGCTTCGGCCAGCGCCACCGCGATCGCCCGGCCGAGACCTCGGCTGGCGCCGGTGATCATCGCGACCTTGCCGGCCAGGAGCCCCGGCGCCGAGGTCAGCGGTAGAGCTCCTCGATCGCGTCCTTGTACTTCTGCGAGACGACCTTCCGCTTCACCTTCAGGGTCGGCGTCAGCTCGCCGCCGTCGAGTGTGAAGTCGGTGGGCAGGACCGTGAAGCGCTTGATCTTGGCGTACGACTGCAGCTGCGTGTTCTTTTCCTCCACCGTGCGGCCCACGCGCTCGGCCACCTTCGGGTGCTTGACGATGGCCGCCGTCTCGCTGGTCAGGATCCCCTGCTCGCGCGCGAACTTCGACAGCTCTTCGGGGTTGATCGTGATCAACGCCACGGGGTACGGGCGCCGATCGCCGTAGACCATCACCTGGCTGATGAACGGATCGGCCTTCAGGAGGTTCTCGATGTTCTGGGGCGCGATGTTCATGCCGCCCGCCGTCACGATCAGGTCCTTCTTGCGGTCGGTGATCGTGAGGAATCCGTCCTGGTCGATCGTGCCGATGTCCCCTGTGTGGAGCCACCCTTCCGTATCGAAGACCTCGTGGGTCGCCTCGGGCTGCTTGTAGTAGCCGAGCGTCGCGATGTTGGGTCCTCGGGCCAGGATCTCTCCGTCCGCGGCGATTCTCAGCTGGACTCCCGGCAGGCTCTGGCCGACCGTGCCGAACTTGAAGCGGTCGGGCCGGTTGAACGTGAGCGCCGGGCACGTCTCGGTGAGGCCGTAGCCCTCGAGCAGCAGGATGCCGGCGGCGTGGAAGAACTCGGCGATGTCACGCGAGAGCGGGGCGCCGCCCGACACGGCCCACTGCAGGCGCCCGCCCAGCGCGGCGTGGAGCTTCGAGAACACCAGCTTGTGGGCGAGCTTTCGCTTCAGCTCCAGCGCCGTCGGCACGGGCTGGCCGCGCTGCTGATGGCGACTCACGTCACGGCCGACGGATACCGCCCAGTTGAAGATCTTCTTCTTCGCGGGGGAGCCTGCCTCTACGCCGGCGAGGATCTTTCCGTACACCTTCTCGAACACGCGCGGCACGCTGCAGATGAAATGAGGCTGCGTTTCCTTGAGGTTGTCCCCGACCTTGTCGAGGTTCTCCGCGAACGCAGTGGTCAGCCCATGCGTCACGCCGAGGAACGACTCGAGCCGGGCGAACGAATGCGCGAGCGGCAGGAACAGGAGGTGCACCCAGCCCTCCTGCACCGGGGTCGCCTGTTTCGACGCCGTCACGGCGGCGACGTGGTTGCCGTGGGTCTGCATCACGCCTTTCGGCGGACCGGTCGTGCCCGACGTGTAGACGATCGTCGCCAGATCGGTCGGGCGAGTCGTGGCGACGCGCTCGGCGAGCGTGCTCTTGTGCGCCGCGCCGTTCTCGCGTCCCAACCGGCGGAGCGAGTCCCAGGTCATCACCATCTTCGGCGGCTGCGGAGCGTCGTAGCCGGCGATGACGACGACCTGCTGGAGCCCGGGCATCTTGTCGCGAGCTTGCAAGACCTTCGCGAGCTGGACGGGGTCCTCGACGATGATGGTTTTCGCGCCCGAGTCGTTCACCACGTACGCGATCAGATCGGGCGGATAGGTCGGGTAGACGGGCACCGTCACGCATCCGGCGCTGAAGATCGCAAAGTCGGCCTGGACCCACTCGGCCCGGCTCGTGGACAGGAGCGCCACCATGTCGCCCTTCTCGCGACCGAGCGCGACAAGGCCGAGGGCGGCCTCTCGAACGATGTCCCCTATCTGGCGCCACGTGAGCGTCTTCCACTGGGCGCCCTGCTTGAACTGCTGCGCGGGACGGTCACCACTGCGCTCGACGCGATCCCAGAACATCCGAGCGAGGGTGTCGGCGGCCATAGGATCCTCCGTCTAAGGCATCAATTTGAAAGGGATAAGCGACGGTAGCACACCTCCTATAACGCGGTGCGTGAAATATTGGTTGACTCGCTAACGCGACGCGTTATACTCGGAATCGAGTCGAGTGGGTATCGCGAACGAAGCCACAACGAAACAGAATCGATCTGCAGGAGGAAACGCATGGACGATCGGAAAAGCGCGGAAGAGACCTTCGGTCAGCTCGCCGGCAAAGTGGTCGAGACGATGACGGTGTGGGCCGACGCCAATCAGCGGGTGCTGCGCGAGCTCGTCGAGCTCTCGGCGGCGACGGCGAAAGAGGGTGTGAGGCTCTGCGGCGAACTCCAGCAGGGCGCGATCGAGACCTTGCGGAGCTCTCAATCCGCCGCCGCGCACTGGCAGGGCGCCTGGTCCGACGGCGCCAAGGATCCCGCGCAGCTGTACCAGAAGGCGCTGCTGAGCGGCGTCGACGGCGTCGAGAAGGCGGTCAAGCTGATGGAAGGACAAGCCCAGGCGATCACTCGCTCGGCCGAGCGGATTCAGACGTCGGCGGAGCAGGCCGGCAAGGGTATCCAGGAGACCTACGCGGCAGTCGTCGAGAAGATGAAAGGCGTCTACCAGAGCTAGAACAGTTACTTCTGGTTCTTGCGTTTTTCGAGCCGCTCCTCGAGGGAGCGTAGACGTTCTCGCAAGGTCGAAACTTCCTCGCGGAGTTGCTCGGCATCGGGCTCGGCGCCGTCGCGGCGCGGCTCGGCGCGCGGCGCTGACATTCCCCACCCCGCCCTCGAGGCCCAGTCCTGAAAGATGCGCTCCATCTCTCGCTGGCTCGAGACGATGCCCTCGAGGCTCGACTTCATCGACCGCTGGACGAAATCCTGCCAGGCCTCGCCGTGCTTGATGAGCTGATGCAGGAATGCGGTGGGAAGGGTCGCGCGATGGTTGCGCTCGTTCTCGAGGATGATCTGCGCCAGGGTGACCGATGTCAGGTCTTCGCCGGAAGCGGCGTCGACCACGGCGATCTCCTTGCCAGCGCGAATCATCTCCTCGATTTCCTCGAGGGTGACGTAGCGACTCTCCTGCGTGTCGTAGAGCTTTCGGTTCGAGTACCGCTTGATGACGTACGCCATGGCACTCCCCTACGGGGTGGCTTCGAGGGTCACTATGAATGGCGTAACACCCCGCGTCAAGACCCTGGCCGGATGCCGGCGTGCTAGACTGGCGGCCCACGCGGACAGGAGGTGGCTTCGATGAAGCTCAAGGGGCGCACCGCGCTCGTCACCGGTGGATCTCGCGGCATCGGGCGCGCCATCGCGCTGGCTCTCGCCCAAGAAGGCGCCGACGTCGCGATCAACTACGTCTCGAGCGAGCCCGCCGCCAAGGAGGTCGCCGAGCAAATCCGGAAGAGCGGGCGGCATTCGATCCTGGCCCAGGCCGATGTCGGCGACTACCCCGATACGTTTCGGATGGCGCAGGACGTGCTGAAGGAGTTCGGCCACCTCGACATCCTCGTCAACAACGCCGGGATCAACTCGGACAAAACGTTCGTCAGGATGGACCACGCGTCCTGGCGCAAGGTGCTCGCGATCAATCTCGACGGCGTCTTCAACTGCACGAAGGTTTTCGTCGACCAGATGCTCAAGCAGGAGTGGGGGCGCGTGGTGAACATCACCTCGGTCATCGGCCAGATCGGCAACTTCGGTCAGGCCAACTACGCCGCCTCGAAGGCCGGGGTCGCGGCGTTCACCAAGTCGCTCGCCAAGGAGCTCGCCGGCAAGGGCGTTACGGTGAACGCGGTTGCGCCCGGCTTCATCGAGACGGACATGGTCCAGGGCATTCCGGAGAAGGTGCGCGACAGGCTCTTGGGTCAGATTCCCCTCAAGCGGTTCGGCACGGCGGAGGAGGTCGGTCGCGCGGTCGTCTATCTCGTTTCGTCGGACGGCGACTACATCACCGGCGCCGAGCTCTCGATCAACGGCGGACTGCTGATGTGACCGCGGTGGCCCACAGCCGCATGGCGTGGGCCGCCATCGCCCAGGGCTGGAGGGTGAGCGCCGCGAGCGACCCGGCGCGGCGCGGCCGCTCGTCGTAGACCACGCGGCTCTTCGACGGCATCACCCACGCTTCGCCCGACAGCACCTCTTCGCCGCGTTGGTTCACGCACACGGTCTGCAGGCGCAGGCGATTGCGCTCGCGCACGACCTCGAGCACGTGCACCCGCGCGGTGATCGTGTCGCCCGCCTTGACCGGCTTGATGAATTTGAGGCTCTGGGAGAGGTAGATCGCGCCGGGCCCCGGAAGCTGGGTGCCGATGACCGCCGAGATCAGCCCGGCCGTGAAGATGCCGGGCGCGATGGGCTCCTTGAACGGAGTCGTCGCCGCATAGTCGGCGTCGCTGTGGACAGGATTCAGATCGCCGACCGCGTCGATGAAGCCGGCGATGTCGTCTTCGTCAACCTGCCGCACCAGCTCGGCGCGGTCGCCCGGCGCCAGCTCGGCGATCGTCCGGCCGATCACTTGGGCTCCCGCTCGGCGAGCCGGCGCAGCTTGGCGTTCATCGAGTCCTCGAGCCGGTCGATGCGATCCTCGAGCTCGACGAGCTGCTTCGCGATCCCCGTCAGCTGGCTGCGCGACGGCAAGTTGAGCGCCTGGAGCGCCTGCTCGATCTGCTGATCGACGACCTTTTTCGCCGGCGCGGCGGTAACGAGCATCTGGTCGAGCGACTGGCCCATCAGCTTCGCGAACTGCTCGGTGCCCATCGCCTGGCCGAGCACCTTGGACCAGGCGTCGATCCACTGATCGAGGAACTGTTTCCACTGCGTCAGCAGCTCGGGCGTCGCCGGCGTTTGCGCGAAGAGCTTGGCCCAGGTCTGGACGCCCTGGTCCAGCACGGGGCGCCAGAACGCGGTCGGGTCCTGCGTCGGGCTCGGCGAGGCGGGGGCGGTCTGCGTGATCAGGCGCGACCACGCCTGCGCGCCCTCCTCGAACTGCTTGCGCCACTGCTCGAAGAGCTGGTTCGATCCAACGCCGTCAGCCATCACTTACGATGTTACGCCTGCGTGACGCCGCGCGTCAACGAAAGCCTCGAGCCCGGCGCTAAGAGCGCGCTCCCAGCCAGGCCGAGACCTTCGGCCAGCAATGGACGGCGGCCCCCCGACCCGCGATGAGCGAGATGTGTCCGCCCGGCAGCTCGATGTATTCCTTCTCGCGGCTCCCGACCTTGTCGAGGAGCGCCCGGACGCACTCGGGGGGCGCGATGTAGTCCTCTTTCGCGCCCACGACGAAGACCGGGCACGTGATGCGCTCGAGCCGGATGGGCCGGCCGCCCATGACCAGCTCGTCCCGGTAGAGCTTGTTGTCCTGATAGAAGTCGCGAACCCACTGGCGGAAGAACTCGCCCGGGAAGGCCACGTACTCGTTGGCCCACTTGTTGAGGGCCTGGAAGCCTTCGAGGTATTTGTCGTTCCACAGGTTCCACCAGAGATTCAGATTGGTCGACAGGTCCATCGTCGGCTTGAGCAGCTTGAAGCCGGCCTTGACCATGTCTGCCGGAACCGAGCCGAGCGTGTCGACGAAGCGGTCGACGTTGAAGTTGTCCTTGCCGAGCCAGAGCCCGAAGAGGCCGACCTTCGCGAAGTCGAACGGACCGGCCATGTTGACGAAGTTCTTCACGCGCACGTCCGGGTGCGAGGCGACGAACGACGCCGAGATGGGCGCGCCCATACAGTAGCCGAGCACCGAGAGCTCGTCGGTGCCCGACGTCTCCAGCACCCGCCGCGCCATCCGCGGCAGGATCTTGGTCACGCACTCTTCGACCGAGAGGTCGTTGTCCTCCGGGCCGAACACGCCCCAGTCCAGCAGGTAGAAGTCGAAGCCCTGCCTCGTCATGTGCTCGATGAAGCTGCCGCCGGGCATGAGATCGAAGATGTACGGGCGGCTGATGCCGAGGTTCGGCACGAAGAGCACCGGCGTGCGATGGCTGCGCGCCGATTCGTAGCGATACAGCCGCGACTTGTTCCGCTTGTAGATCTCCACGCGCGGGGTCTGTCCGGTCTTCGACTCCACCGGGTTCGTCACCAGCCCGTGGAGATTGCGAAGGCGGCGGAATCCCCGCTCGAGCTCTTCCTGCCACTGCTTGATCGTCTCGGCCGGCGCCTCCGCGGCGAATCCGCTGGTGAACCGCTCCTGGGCCATGTCAACGAGCTCCTTCTCGGCCTGGGGTTGGTCGGGTCACATCTGGAACATCGAGCCGAGCTTCATCGCGAGCCCCATGTCCCCCTTCACCTTCAGCTTGCCCGACATGAACAGCATCTGGCCCGACTGTTTGCCCGAGAGCATGTCGAGCCAGTCCTGTGAAGAGATCTGGAGCGTCAGGTTCGGGTTCGTGCCCGCGCCCTGCTTGACGGTGCAGGCGCCGTCCTTGATCACGGCGTGCCACGTGCCGCCGCCGTCGCCGCTCACGTCGTACTGGATCACCGCGTTGGTCCCGGCCGCCTTGTCGGTCCGGAACCGCGAGGCCATCGCGTCGAACGTTTCCTTCACTGTGGGCATCGCGTCCTCCTGTCTGTCTGATGTCGCGTCGGGGTGCCTTCGCGGGGGTCCGGCACCCGACGTTCGGCTGTCAAAACGTGAAGAGGTCCATTCCCCCGGTCACGGTGAGCACCGCGCCCGTGATGTAACGCGCGCGCTCGGAGCACAGAAAGGCTACCGCACTGGCCACGTCCTCGGGTTCTCCCTCGCGCTGCATCGCCACGCGCTTGACCATCCGCTCGTATAGCGGGCTCAGCTTGGCGTTCGGCGCGATGATCCCGGGCGCGATCGCGTTGCACGTCACATTGTACCGGGCGCCCTCGAGCGCGACCGACTTCGCGAAGCCGATCAGCCCGATCTTGCTCGTCGCGTAGGCCGTCTGGCCGAAGCCGCCCATCAGGCCGGCGATCGACGCCATGCAGACGATCCGGCCCCACCGCCGCTCGCGCATCCCCGGGAACACGGCCTTGGTCACCTTGAAGGTTCCGGTGACGTTCACGGCGAGGTTGAGCTCCCAGTCCTCGTCGCGCATGTCCTTGAGCTGCGCCACGGTGTAGATCAGCCCGGCGTTGTTCACGCAGATGTCGACCGGCCCGAGGTCACGCTCGACCCGGCTCACGACGTCCTGGATCTGCGCCGACTCGCGGATGTCGCACGCGTAGCCGCGCGCGCGCCCGCCCGACGCCTCGATCTCGCCGGCGGCGCCCACGGCGCCGTCGCCGTCGAGGTCGAGGATCGCGATCGCGCAGCCCTCGGCGGCCAGCGCGAGGGCGTCGGCCTTTCCGAGACTCCGCGCGGCGCCCGTCACGAGCGCGACCTTGCCGCGGATGCCGAAGTCCATCTATTTGCCCTTGAAGTTCGGCTCGCGCTTGGCGAAGAAGGCCTGGATGCCTTCCGAGGCGTCCTCGCTCTTGAGGGTCTTGAGGAACGCGCGCACCTCGATGTCGATCGCCTTGTCGATCGGCGCCTCGAGCCCTTCGTCGACCGCCTCGATGATGAGCCTGGTGGCGATCGGCGGGCGCTTGGCGATCATTCGCGCGAGCGCCTTCGCCTCGTTCAAGGTCTCGCCCTCTTTCGTCAGCTTGTTGGCGAGGCCGAGCGCCAGGCACTCCGGCGCCGGCACCTGCGTGCCGAGGATGAGGAACTCGAGCGCCTTGGTCCGGCCGATGAGGCGCGGCATCCGCTGCGAGCCGCCGAAACCGGGTGTGATGCCGAGGTTCGACTCGGTCTGCCCCATCCGCGCCGATTCCTTGACGAGCCGGAAGTGGCAGGCCATCGCGATCTCGCAGCCCCCGCCGAGCGCGTGGCCGTTGATCGCGGCGATGACGGGCTTCGGGAACCGCTCGATCTTCCGCATCACGCTGTTGCCGAACCGGATGAACGCGTCGACGTCGTCGCCGGAGAAGGCCGAGCCGAGGTCGGCGCCGGCGCAAAAGATGCGCTCGCCCGCCCCGGTGATGATGACGGAGCGGACCGAGTCGTCGTTCTCCACCGAGTTGAGCGCGGCGTTGAGATCGCGGACGAGCTCGGCGCTGATCGCGTTGGCCGGCGGACGGTTGAGCGTGATGACCGCGAAGCTCTCCTCGCGCGCGAAGAGCAGGGTCTCATACGCCATGGGCACAGACTCCCTTGAGAAAGATGGTCGCGACCGGCTCGGCCGCCTCGGTCAGGCGATAGGCGCGCTTGCCGAGGACCCACGAGGTCGCCAGCTGATCCATCGCACCGAAGAGCATCTTGGTCGCGATCTTCACCGGCAGGTCGCGGCGGATCTGTCCGGAGGCGGCGCCCTCCTCGAGCACGTCGTTGATGACGCCGAAGTAGGCCGACACCTCGTGCGCCGAGGCGCCCCTGAAGAACTTCTGCCCCTGACGAAGCTCGACCTGGAGCACCTCGGCGAGCTCGGGGTTCTCCTCGAGCACCCGGAAGTGGAGCGCCACGATTTTGCGGACTTTGGCCAGCGGATCGCGCTCGGCGGCGACCTCGCGCCGGACCGACGCGACCCACTGCGCCATCTTCTCGCGGAAGAGGGTGACGAGGATCTCGTCCTTGGTCTTGAAGTAGAGGTAGATCGTGCCGCTCGCGATGCCGGCCTCGCGGGCGATGTCCGAGACGCGCGAGTTGTAGTAGCCGTTTCGCGCGAAGACGCGAATCGCGGCCTCGATGATCTGTTGCGGCTTGTCGGGGTCGCGCATGAATTTCTGACTGAACCGCCGTTCATTCTACGGGCGCGCCGCCCCAGAATCAACCTGCGCGTCTGGGCCCGCGCCTCAGACGCCGCGATAGACCTCGCGCCGGCGCACGCTCCGCTGGAACTCGACGTATGCCGTGCGCGTCACTCCCGGAACCGCCCCCGCGGTCACCGCTTTCGCCTCGGCGGCGCCGTCCCAGAGGAGGTCGACCGCCATGGCCGCCATCGCCCGGGCGGGCATCACGTACGCGAGATGGCGGTCAACGATCTCGTAGTCGGCAGCGTGGCCGGTGCCGCGGGCGCCGCCCATGTAGGGATGGAGGACCGGAATCACCTGGCTCAGGTCACCCATGTCCGTCGAGCCGGCGCGGTGCCCGGCCTCGCGGCACTCGCCGGCGCCGAACAGTCTCTCCGCATTTCGCCGGAACGCGCGCGCCATCGTCGCATCGGTGCGCAGCGGCAGATAACCCGGCAAGGTCTCGATCTCGACCTCGGCGCCGAGGGCCAGCGCGCCGGCTCTGAGCGCGCGGTCGACCTTCGCGTTGGCGTCGCGGATGCCCTCGAGCGTGCGGCCTCGCACGTACGTCTCGATGCGCGCCTCGCCCGGGATGACGTTCACCTGCGAGCCGCCGTGGGTCAGGATCGGGTGGACGCGGATGGTGTCGTCGTCCTTGAAGGTCTCGCGGACCGCATTGATCCCGGCGAGCGCGATGTGGGCCGCGTAGAGCGCGTTGACGCCCATGTGCGGCGCGCCGCCTGCGTGCGCCGCGCGCCCAATGAAGCGCGCCGTCTTGCCGAAGCGCCCGTTGTTCGAGCCCGGCACGCACGCCGGGCCGTCCTCGGGACGCGACGTGGTGTGGATCATCATCGCCATGTCGACGTCGTCCAGGTGTCCCAGGCGCAGCAGCTCGCACTTGCCCCCGAGGAACTCGAGCCGCCCCTCGCGGACTTCCTTGAGACGCCACTCGAGGTCGCCGCCCTCCTCCGCGGGGACGGCCATCAGCGCCAGGCGGCCGGCCAGGTGCTCGAAGGCCTTCACGGTCACCAGGCCGATCGCCGCGCCGATCAGCCCGGCGATCTGGGCGTTGTGGCCGCACGCGTGAGCCGCGCCCGTCTTCGGGTCGGCTTCGGGATGGCCGGTGACGACGAGCGCGTCGAGCTCGCCCAGGAGCGCGAAGGTCGGCCCCGGCCCCTGCCCGCCGGTGACGTCGGCCCGGACGCCCGTGAGCGCGAGCCCGGTGAGCGGAGTCAGGCCGAGCTTGCGGAACTTCGACTCGACGAGCGCCGCCGTCCGCGACTCCTTAAAGCCGAGCTCCGGATGGCGCCGGATCGTTTCGCCCACCTCGATGATCTCGTCGGCGTGGCGCTCGATGGCCTCGTCGACGCGTCGCTTGAGCTCGTCGCGAGTCACGGTATCTTCTCCCTGCCGGCCTTGTCGGCCTGGCGTAGGATATGACGGACTCGCGCCCCGCTGCGGGGCAATCTCGAGCCTCGGACCTCGACCCGGGAGAGTGGACATGAAGGCAGCAGCGGCCGTCGCCGAAATCCTCAAGCGTGAGGGCGTGAAGTTCCTGATCGGCTATCCGGTCAATCCGATCATCGAAGCGGCGGCGGAAGCCGACATCCGCACGATCATCGTCCGCCAGGAGCGGACCGGCCTGCACATGGCCGACGCCGTCAGCCGCATCTCCTCAGGAGAGCGAGTCGGCGTGTTCGCGATGCAGCACGGCCCGGGCTCGGAGAACGCCTTCGGCGGCGTCGCCCAGGCCTACGGCGACTCGGTGCCGATCGTGGTGCTGCCCGGCGGCTATCCGCGGCGGATCACGAACATCCAGCCGAACTTCAACTCGTTTCTGAACTTCCAGCACGTAACGAAGTGGTGCGAGCAGGTCATCGTGCCCGACGCGGTGGTCGACGCAATGCGCCGGGCGTTCACCCAGGTGAAGAACGGCCGACCGCGCCCGGTGCTGATCGAATTCCCCGTCGACCTGCTGCGCGAGGACGTGCCGGAGCCGATCATCTACACGCCCGCGCCGCGGCTCAAGTCGGCGCCGGATCCTCGAGACGTCTCGAAGGTGGCCGAAGCTCTCGTGGCCGCGCAGCGGCCGGTCATCTACGCGGGCCAGGGCGTGCACTACGCACGGGCGTGGCAGGTCCTCCGCGACCTGGCCGAGCTCCTGGAAGCGCCGGTGACGACGAGTCTTCAGGGCAAGAGCGCGTTCCCCGAGAATCACCCGCTGTCGCTCGGCTCCGGGGGCCGCTCGATCTCCAAGCAGCTCCACCACTTCCTCACGAACGCCGATCTTATCTTCGGAATCGGCTGCAGTTTCGCCACGACGAACTACGGCGTCGCGATGCCGAAGGATAAGAAGATCGCGCACGCGACCCTGGACCCGACCGATATCAACAAGGACGTGCCGGCCGAGCTGGCGCTGGTCGGCGACGCCGGCCTCACGCTCCAGGCGCTGCTGGTCGAGGTAAAGGATCGTCTCAAGGGTGGACCGCGCGGCCGGTTCTCGGCCGTCACGCAGGAGATCAAGGACCTCAAGAGCGAGTGGCTGGCCAAGTGGACCCCGCGGCTCACGCAGGACACGAAGCCGCTGTCCCCCTACCGCGTGATCTGGGACCTGATGCACACGGTCGACGTCGCCAACACGATCATTACCCACGACGCCGGGAGCCCGCGCGACCAGATCTCGCCGTTCTGGGAGCCGATCGCGCCGCTCTCTTACATCGGCTGGGGCAAGACGACGCAACTCGGCTACGGTCTCGGGCTCGCCATGGGGGCGAAGCTCGCCGCTCCCGCGAAGCTCTGCGTGAACGTCTGGGGTGATGCCGCGATCGGCTTCACGGGGATGGACTTCGAGACGGCCGTGCGCGAGCGGATCCCGATCCTCTCGATCCTGCTCAACAACTTCTCGATGGCGATCGAGCTCAAGATCATGAAAACGGCGACGGCGAAGTACCGCTCGACCGACATCAGCGGCGACTACGCGGCCATGGCGCGGGCCTTCGGCGGCCACGGCGAGCGCGTGTCCGAGCCGAGCGAGATCGTGCCGGCCATCCGCCGGGCCATCAAGAAGACCCAGGAGGGGACCCCGGCGCTGCTCGAGTTCCTCACCGAAAAGGCCGAAGACTTCTCGATGTACTAGACCGCCATGCAGATCAAATACCGGATCGGCATCATGCCCGGGCCGTGGCCCGCCGGCTCGCGCGGCGAGGGCGTGGACTTCTTCTGGCGGCTCATCGACCTCTGCGAGCGGACCGAGATCGATTCGATCTGGTTCTCGGATCGGCTGTCGTCACCGATCCCCGTTCTGGAGCCGATGACGACGATGGCCGCGGTCGCCGCGCGCACCAGGCGACTCAAGTTCGGGCCGAGCGTGCTGATCGCCCCGTTCCGGTTGCCGGTGCTCGCGGCGCGCCAGCTCGCGATGCTCGATTACCTCTCGGGCGGCCGGGTCCTTCCCGCGGTCGGCATCGGCGTCGAGCAGGAGCGCGAGTTCCTGGCCGCCGGCGTGCCGTTCCGCGAGCGCGGGCGCCGGACCGACGAGGCGATCCAGGTGATGCGGCGGTGCTGGGAGGAGCCGGAGGTCACGTTCGCCGGTGAGTTCTGGAAACTCGATCGCATCACGGTCCTGCCGCGGCCGATCCAGCAGCCGATGCCGCTGTGGATCGGCGGCAACAGCGAGGCCGCGATGCGCCGGGCGGGACGGATGGGCGACGGCTGGATCCCGTCGTTCATCACGCCCGATCAGTTCCGCGTCGGCGTCGACAAGACCGCGAGCTTCGCGGCCGAAGCCGGGCGTGAGGTGCCGGGCGACCACTTCGGGACGCTCGTGCAGTTCTGCCTCGACTCCGACCCGGCGGTCGCGCGCGCGCTCGCGGTCCCCTTCATTCCACGCGGGCGCGTCGACGCGTCCACGCTGGACGCGTGTACCGCGTTCGGCCCGGCCGACCTGGTCGGCGAGCGGCTGGAGCAGTACGTGCAGGGGGGCGGGTCGAAGTTCGTCCTGCGGCCGACGTGCCCGCCCGACCGGATGCTCGAGCAGCTCGAGCGGCTGGCGACCGAGGTGATTCCGGCCTTTCACGCCCGCTGAGCGTCGGCTCAGCGACCCTGGAGAATCTCGATCAGCAGCCCGGGGTCGACGTTGCCGCCGGAGAGCACCACGCCGACTCGCGCGCCCCGAGCGAGCTTGCCGCTCAGGACCGCCGCGGCGCCGACCGCGCCGGTCGGCTCGGCGATCACGCGGACGCGGAGCGCCAGGAAGCGGACCGCAGCGATGATCTCGTCGTCGCTGACGAGCGCGACCTCGCTCAGGTTCTCGCGAAGGATCGGGAACGTGAGCTCGCCCGGGCTCTGCGGCCGGATGCCGTCGGCGATCGTCGGCGGCGGCGCGATCGTGACCCGCTCGCCCTTCTGCAGCGACAGGTAGGTGTCGTTAGCGGTGTCGGCCTCGACGCCGACGACCGTGATCCCCGGGGACAGGCTCCGCGCCACCGTGCTGCACCCGGCCATGAGGCCGCCGCCCCCGACCGGAGTGACGATCGCGTCCAGCGCCGGAACCTCCTGGAAGAGCTCGAGCGCCGCCGTCCCCTGCCCGGCCATGATCGCTGGATCGTCGTACGGGGGCACAAGCACGCGCCCCGTGTCGTCGACGAGGCGCCGGGCCACCGCGGCGCGGTCGTCCTTGAGCCGGTCGTAGAAGACGATCTCGGCGCCGTAGCCGCGCGTCGCCTCCACCTTGAGGGCCGGCGCGTCGGTCGGCATGCAGATGATGGCGGTCGTCCCGACCATCCGCGCCGCGAGCGCGACGCCCTGCGCGTGATTGCCCGACGAGTACGCGACGACGCCGCGCGCGCGCTCGGCGGCCGTGAGCGACAGAAGCTTGTTCAAGGCGCCGCGGATCTTGAACGACCCGGCACGCTGGAGGTTCTCGCACTTGAAGAAGACGCGGCAGCCGCTCGCGTCGTCGAACGCGGCCGAGGAGATGACCGGCGTGCGATCGACGCGGCCGGCGAGCCGCTGGGCGGCGGCGCGCACGTCGTCGATCGTCAGAAGCGAGTCGGCGGCCATGGCGTGGCGATTATCACAGAGCCGGCAAGCGCCGATCAACCCTCGCGGTATACTCGCCGCATGCGCCCGAGGTTCCGGCTCCTGACCGCGCTCGTTTCCGCGCTCCTCGCCGCCGGCTGCTCGTTGATCTCGGTCGATCTCACGCCGCGGATCAAGCCGCTCGAGGAGCGCACCGTCGAGGGGAGCGGGCGGTCGAAGATCTTGCTGACGGACATCTCGGGGTTTCTCTCCGAGGAAGGTCAGTCCCAGACCCTGGTCATCGGCGCGCCAACGCCGCGCGTCGGCCTGCTCGTGCGCTTTCGCGAGGAGCTGAAGAAGGCCGCGGAGGACTCGGACGTGAAGGCGCTCGTCGTCCGCATCAACAGCCCGGGCGGGACGGTGACGGCGTCCGACATCATGTTCAAGGAGCTGCAGATCTTCAAGGCGACCAAGAAGGTGCCTGTGGTCGCGGTCATGATGGACGTCGCGGCCTCGGGCGGCTATTACGTGGCGCTCGGCGCCGACACGATCGTCGCCCACCCCACTACGGTGACCGGCTCGATCGGCGTCATCATGTTGACCGTGAACGCCGAGGGGCTCATGCAGAAGCTCGGGGTCGCGGCCGCCGCGATCAAGTCCGGTGAGCGAAAGGACATGGGTAGTCCGTTCCGCGCGCTGACGGGCGAGGAGCGCCAGATCTTCCAGTCCGTGATCGACGGGCTCCAGGGCCAGTTCCTCGCGCGGCTCGTCGAATCGCGCAAGCTCCCGACGGACGCAGCCAGGCGAGTCGCCGACGGCCGCGTTTACACCGCGCAGCAGGCGCTCGCGCTGAAGCTGATCGACCGGATCGGCTATATGGACGATGCGCTCGAGCTGACGCGCAAGGCGATCGGGGTCGACCAGGCCAAGGTGGTCGTCTACCATCGGCCGTCGGAATATCGCGCGACCTACTACGCGCGGTCGGAGGCGCCCGCCGGCAGTCTCGACGTGAGCCTCTCGCGCCTCGCCTCGGTCATGGGCGCCGGCCCGGGCTTCTTCTACCTCTGGTGGCCCTGAGCCTCTCGCGGCGGCTCCGGTGCCTCGAAGCCCTTACACGCCACCACCGGCAAGCGCGGGTACTTCGCGAAGCGCTCGTCGGTGCGGCTCAGGCCGCACAGTACGAACGAGGCGCCCCGCGCGGACGTGACGACGCGCGCGTGGGCGCAGCCGGCGCAGAGGCCGCGCCCGTCGGTCACGGCGCGTCGGCGAAGAGATCGAGGTAGTGCTTGACGATCCGCGCGGTGGCGCCCCAGATCGTGTCGCCGTTGTAGTCGAAGAAGTAGACGGGGCGCCGCACGCCGTCGCGCTCCCAGTGCTCGACCCGCAGCCCGCCCGGCTCGAGGAGCGCCTTGAACGGCACCTCGATCACGCGCTCGATCTCCTCGCCGTCCGGCCGCCACGCGACGGGCTTGCGGACCACGCCGACCCACGGCGTGATGACGAAGTTGGTCGCGAACGTCTCGGTGTCGTCGAGCGCGCCGAGCGGCTCGACCGCCGCCCGCGGGAGCCCGATCTCTTCCTCGCACTCGCGCAGCGCGGCCTCGAGGAGCGAGGCATCTCCCGGATCGACCGTCCCGCCCGGGAAGCCGATCTGGCCGCGATGGCTCCCCACCGTGTCGGTCCGCTTGGCGAACACCAGATACGGCTCGCCGCGGTCGACCAGCGGGACCAGCACCGCCGCGCGCACGAGCGGGCCCGGCGGGACGACGCGGCGCTCGCGCGCCGCGAGCCGCTGCCGGGTGAGCGCCGCGAGCTCGTCGAGCCTCACGGGGCCGAGCGCTGCGCCGGGGCCTCGTGCCGCGCGAGACGCACGACGGCGAGCGGACTGTCGCTCACCGGCGAAGCCGCTTCCAGACGCGCAGCGCCACGCTCGTGAGCCAGGCGCTCTCCGCCGGCGCGGCCGGGGCGGTGCGCAGGCACAACACGGTCCCGGCGAACACGACGGCGCCCGCCGCGCCCAGCGCCAGGTTGATCTCGAACCCATCGACCGCGCCCCACGCGGCCGTGAGGAGCGTGAACAGCGCGTTGTTGACGACGTGACAGACCACCGCGGGGAGCGCGCTGCCCGTCAGCTCCGTGATCCAGCCGAGGTAGAGGCCGAGGATCAGCGCCAGCAGCCCGTGTAGCGGGTCCATGTGGAAGACGCCGAAGAAGAGGCTGGTGACGAACACGGCCGCGCCCCGCGGCAGGCGCTGCACGAGCCGCGTCTGCATGTATCCCCGGAAGAAGATCTCCTCGGCGGTGCCCGCGAGGACGCCGACGATCAGCACGGCGAGGAAGAGGTCGGGCCCGACCGCCTGGGCGAGCGCCTGGCGGATCATCACCATGTTGCCCTGCTGCGCCAGGCCCGCCAGCACGGTCAGTGAGTCGAGCGTCTGGCCGAGCGCCAGCATCCCGACGACCGCCAGCACGAGCGTGCGGCCGCTCTCGCGTCCCGGCACGAGACGAAGCGCGGCCGCGGTCGCGCTGCCGCTGGCGATCAAAGCGGTGAGTGCGAACGCCGCGGACGACGCGATGCTGCCGGCGAGAAGGCCCGGGAGGCCCTCGAGCGCGGCGCGCTCCGGGAGATCGGGATAGAACGCTCGAACGATCGCCACGGCCAGGAGCGAGAACGCGACGATCGCCACGAAGGCGGCGACGCACGACAGCCAGACCGGCCAGAGCCGCGGACGCTCGCCGCCGCCGCCCTTCCCCGCGTCCGTCAGAGCCGCGGCCCCTCGAGGTGCCACGAGGTTGCCTGCTGGTACGCGTGGCCCAGACGCAGGGTCGTCGCCTCGTCGAACGCGCGACCGACGATCTGCAGCGCCAGCGGCCGGCCGTCCGACGAAAGCCCGCACGGCACGGTGAGAGCGGGAAGGCCGAGGGCGTTGAACGGCCGCGTGAGCCTGGAGAATCGTCCCATCCGCGCGACGAACTCGTCGACGGAGCCCGACTTCACCGCCTCCAGAGCAGGCGCCGGCTCCGGGATCACGGGGGCGACCAGCACGTCGACCTCGGCGAACACCTCGGCGATGAACTCTCGCGCGAGGCGCGACCGCAGGCGAAGCGCTTGCAGATAGTCGTGGGCCGAGATGTGGAATCCGATCTCGAGCCGCGCCCGAACCGCGGGCTGGAGCTCGTGCGGCCGCTCACGGGCCAGCCGCGCATGCAGGGCCGCGGCCTCCGAGCGCGAGATGACGTTGCCGATATCGATGAGCGTCCGCGGATCGGGGACGCGGACCGGCGCGACGAGCGCGCCGAGGCCGGCGAGCACACCGGCGGCCGCCCGGACCGCGGCGTCCATCTCGGGGTCGATGCCGTCGAAGTAGTGGTTCTCCGGGATTCCCACCCGCAGCCCGGCGACGGGGCTCTCGAGCAGGCGCTGGTAGTACGGAACGCCGCGTCGGCTCGACGTCGCGTCGTGCGGATCTTGCCCGGCGACGACCTCGAGGATCAGCGCCGCGTCGGCGACCGTGCGCGTTAGCGGACCCAGGTGGTCCATCGACCACGACAGCGGCATCGCCCCGGCGCGGCTCACCCGCCCGTACGTGGGCTTGAGACCGACGACGCCGCAGCACGCGGCCGGCAGCCTGATCGAGCCCCCGGTGTCGCTGCCGAGGGTCGCGAGCGCGAATCCGGCCGCCACCGCGGCGGCCGAGCCGCTGCTCGAGCCTCCGGCGCAGTGGCCGGGCTTCCACGGGTTGTGGACGTCGCCGTGGTGAGCGTTGTCCCCGAACGGGCCCATCGCCAGCTCCGTCATGTTCAGCTTGCCCAAGGTGACGGCGCCCGCTTCGCGCAGGCGCGCCGCCGCGGTGCACTCGACCGGCGCGGTGAAGTATTCGCGAGTTTTCGTGCCGCACGAGGTCGGCAGGCCGGGCACGTGGCAGAGATCCTTGTAGGCGAGCGGCACGCCGTGCAGCGGGCCGCGGCTTCGTCCGGCCGCGAGCTCGGCCTCGAGGGCCCGCGCCGCCGCCAGCGCGCCGTCGGCGTCGAGCGTGATGAACGCGTGGATGCCCCCGTCGAGCCGCGCGATACGGTCGAGACAGCTCCGGGTCGCCTCGACCGGGGAGATCTTGCGCGCGGCGATCGCCCGCGCCAGGGTCTGGATCGTCCAGTCAGTCACGAGGCTCGGCGGGGATCTCGCCCTCGAGCGCCAGCACGAAGCCGGCCGGCTCCTCGGCGATCGCGAGGTCGGCCGCGATCCGCTCGACGGCGGCCGCAAGGCCCGCGACGTCCGCGCTCACGCGGTTCTCAGGGGTACTCATGGTGTCAGGTGCGTTGCCAGCGGATCATAGCACCGAGTCACGCGCGGCGGCCGAATGCGGGCGGCGGCGGGCTGTCGAAGCTCGCGCGGCCCCCCCGCGGGTGCGTGAACGCGAGCCGCGTCGCGTGGAGCGCCAGTCGCTTCATCGGATCCGTCCGGCTGCCATACTGGGCGTCCCCCGCGATCGGATGGCCGGCCGCGGCGAGCTGGGCCCGGATCTGGGCGCGGCGACCGGTCACGAGCCGGAGCTCGAGCAAGGTCGCGGCTCGCCGGCGCTCGAGGACCCGATAGCGCGTGATCGCCTCGCGTCCGCCCCCGCGCTCGGCGATCCTCACGCGCAGCGCGCGATCCTCGACGAGGCGCGAGGTCAGCGAGCCCTCCTCCCGGCGCACCACGCCTTCGGCGAGGGCGACGTAGACGCGCTCGGCCGTTCGCGCGGCGAACTGTGCCTGCAGGTGCTGCTTCGCTGCCACCGTCTTGGCGAACACGATCAGGCCCGAGGTCTCGCGATCGAGGCGATGCACGACGAAGAGCCGCGCCGAGCCCGCGCCGCGACGTGCGACCCAGTCGCGGAGGAGCCGGTAGGCGGTGCGCTCCCCCTCGCTCTCCGTGGCGATGATCAGGAGCCCCGAGGGCTTGTCGACGACCAGGATGTCGTCGTCCTCGTGGACGAGCCGCAGGGGCGCGGGACACGCGGGCGGCGCGGGCGCGGCTAGCTCCACGCGATCCTCGAGGGCGATTTCGACGTCGCCTCGGATCACGACGGCGCCATTGACCCGAACCCGGGAGCCGGTGAGCCACTGCTTGAGGCTACGCCGTGAGGCATCAGGATAGAGCGCCTGCAGTCTCTCGATGAGCCTTGTCGGGGTCACCACGAGAGACATGTCCTGGCGTGACGAGGACGGTCGCCCACGCTTCCCGGCGTTGCCAATCCGTCCGAGCCGAATCGTCCACGATTCCAATGAAATCGTGGACTTGTTGGTGGCCCAAAGGGTGCACTCCCCTCACCCAGCGGAGGTGCTTCCATGTTGACCTGCCGATGCGGTGGCCGGCTCGCCCTGGACAAGTCGCACATCTCCGAGGCTCGACGGTTCGCGTGCCTTGCCACGACTCGGCTGCTCTGGAAGTGCTGTCTGTGCGGGCATTCGCTCTGGCTCGACCAGGCGATCACGCCCGCCGAGCTGAGCGCGTCCGTGGAAGCCGAGGCGAAGCCGGTCGCATAGACCGCCCGCGGGCTTCGCGGTATCCCAAGCATCTGAGAATTCTACAGCTTCGCCCGTCTCTCCAATCCCCTTAGGACGGCGAGGCCGCACGAGCGATAATCGTAGGGAGATGCGCGATATTCGGACAGCGGGCCGCATTCTCGTAGTGGACGACGAGCCCGACCTCGTCACGATCCTGACGAAGTACTTCTCCGAAGCGGGCTACGCGGTCGACGCCGCGGCCCATGGCGGTGACGCGCTCATCGCCGTCTCGCAGCACCGTCCGGACGTCGTGGTGCTGGATGTCATGATGGAAGGCCTCAACGGCGTCCAGGTGCTGGAGCGCATCCGAGCCCTCGATCCGGCGATCAGAGTGATCATGATCTCGGGTAGCCCCGACGCGACGCTCAAGCCGAGGGCCATGGAGATGGGAGCCTTCGCGTACGTGGCCAAGCCGGTGGGCCTCGGCAAGCTGCACCAGACCGTTGCCGCAGCGCTCGGGAACCCGGATCCGCTCGCTCCGCCCCGCGCCTAGTCGTCAGACCGTCGCCGGCACGTCTGCCGCACGCCCCGCACCGCCGGAGACGGTCGAGCCTGGTAGACTCGGGGAAATTGATCGCGCAATTCCGCCGCTGGAGACGACTGGTTCTGGGCGTGGCGATCGCCTCGGCGGTGTGCGCCCCGCTCGTCTACTCCGCGATCGAGCTCAGCAGATTCGAGCGCGCCGACGCCCGTCGCGCGACGTTCATCTATGCCTCCGGGCAATCGCTCGCGCCCGGCGTGCACCTCCAGCGCGTCGGGCTGTCGGCCACTCTCGCGCGCCTCGGATACACCGAGACGCGTTCGACGCCCCCCTCACCCGGACTCTTCCGGCGCTCCGGGGGCAACTGGGACATTTATCTTCGCGGAGGTGAAGAAGCCGGCGCCGTCCTCGTCAGGCTGCAGGTCGTCGACGATCGGATCACCGAGGTCACGCGCGCGGGCCAGGACGTCGCCGGGGTCACGCTCGAGCCGGAGGTGCTCGCGAGCGCGACGGACCGGCCGGGAGAAGACCACAAGCCCGTCCGGATCGACGAGACACCGCGGGTCTTGATCAACGCGGTGCTGGCGGCCGAGGACCATCGGTTCTTCGAGCACGGCGGCGTCGACGTACGCGCGCTGCTGCGCGCCGCGTGGGCCAACCTCCGCGCCGGCCGGGTCAAGGAAGGCGGTAGCACGATCACGCAGCAGCTCGTCAAGGTCAGGCTCCTCAGCCCGCACCGCACCCTCTTCCGCAAGCTGCGCGAGGCGTGGCTGGCGGCGCTGGTCGAGGCGCGCTATTCGAAGGAGCGGATCCTCGAGGCCTACCTGAACGAGATCTACTTGGGCCAGCGCGGGCCGATCGCGATCCGGGGCGTCGGCTCGGCGTCGCGCGCGTATTTCGGAAAGGAAGTCCACCAGCTGACGACACCCGAGGCGGCCCTGATCGCCGCGATCATCCGCGGCCCGAACATCTACTCGCCGGCCGTCGACCCCGATCGCGCGCGCGAGCACCGCAACGTCGTGCTCGCCCGGATGCGCGACCTCAAGATGATCACGTCTGACGAATTCGAGCGCGCGCGCCGCGCTCCCGTCCACGTGCGCGCGCTGGTGAGCCCTGGGCAGTCGGCCCCGTACTTCGTCGACTACGTGCGCCAGGAGCTCGAGCAGCGCTTCGACACGGGGATCGCGCGCGTGCGGGGTGTCCGCATCGCGACCACACTCGATCTGTCTTTGCAAAAGTTCGCGGAGGCGGCGGCGGTCCGCGGTCTGGATCGGCTGGAGTCGAGCCTGCCCCAGGCCTATCGCCGGGACCCTGGTCGACGACTTCAAGTGGCCCTGCTCGTGGTCGAGCCGGCCACGGGCGCGATCCGAGCGCTCGTCGGCGGCCGAGACTATCTCGCCAGCCAGTTCAACCGCGTCACGTCCGCCCGCCGTCAGCCCGGATCGGCCTTCAAGCCGATCGTCTACCTCGCCGCCCTCCGTGCCGGCGACGATGCGCCCTTCTTCACCGCGGCATCGCGCGTCGAAGACCTGCCGCTCACCGTGGAGTCCAACGGCGCGCCGTGGAGCCCGCGGAATTCCGACGACCGGTACGAGGGCGTCGTGACCGTGCGGCAGGCCCTCGAGCAGTCGCTCAATGCGGCCACCGTCCGCATCGCCCAGACCGTCGGCCTCCCGAACGTGATCGAGATGGCGCGAGCCCTCGGCCTCCAGGGTCAGCTCGCGCCGGTTCCCGCGATGGCCCTGGGCGCGTTCGAGGTCACGCCGCTCGAGCTCGCTCGCGCGTACCTGCCCCTGGCGAACGGCGGTGCCCGGCCCGCCGCCGTCTCCGGAATCCGCACGGTTCAGTTCGGCGACGAAGAGGTCAAGCCGGCCGCCGCGGAGGAATCGGCTCAGGTCGTCTCGCCTGCCGAAGCCTGGCTGGTGACGTCGCTGCTCAAGGGCGTCGTCACGTCTGGGACCGGCAGCGCCGTGCGCTCGAGCGGGCTTCCCGACGTCGTCGCGGGCAAGACCGGCACGACCAACGACGGGCGCGATGCGTGGTTCGTCGGCTACACGCCGCGACTGCTGGCCCTGGTATGGGTCGGCTTCGACAGCGGCGAGCCGCACGGCATGAGCGGAGCCAAGGCGGCGCTCCCGATCTGGCTGGACTTCATGAAGCAGGCGCTCGACGCCTATCCGCAGCCGGATTTCCAGGTGCCGGCCGGCATCTCGTTCGCGGACATCGACGCCACGAACGGCAAGCGGGCGACAGGGGCGTGTCCGTTGATCGTTCGCGAAGCGTTCCTTACCGGGACCGAGCCGCCGATGTGCGACGAGCATGGCGGTGTTATCGACCACGTGGTCAGCGGCTGGAACCGTCTGACGGGGTGGTTCCGGCGCCCGGCCCGCGAGCCCAAAGAAAGCGCGCCTCAGGGCGATCGCTGACCTGTCGCGATCCTGACGGGCGGCCGACGTTCGTGTAAATTTTACAGCGTATTTCTTGCTCGAACCCCTCTAGATCTTACCCGGATGGAATGCATTCATCGGGTCGATTCCCCAAACGACTCAATGAGTTAGCATGAGGCGGGGAACCTCTGGCACGGGCGATGCTCACCCGGGCGGCACGAGCGAAAAACTCTCGCGATCAGGGGGCACCGTGCGCGCACTGGCAGGGCTCGTGGCGGCTTTGGTGATAGCGACGGTCGTCGCCGTCTTGCCGGTCTCGGCCCGTGTCGTCCGCATGCAGACGGTGGTGAACCTGGTCGATCGCTCCGATCCGGCGGTCAAGCAGGCTTTGCGGGAAGCGTTCGATACCCCTCTGCGCGGCGCCGTCGCGATGGGCTTCTCGCGCATTCGGGTGGACGCCATCCAGGTCCTCCAGGACACGGTGGTTCTCGCGACGGTCGCGACCGACGAGGACGACGAGGACGAGGCTCCTGACAACGTGAGGAACCAATGAACCCCACAAAGACCATGATGTGCGGACGTTGTCACGCGCTGCGGTGGGTCGAAGACTGGAGCGAGAAGCGCGATGAGATGATGTCGGTCATGCTCGGTCCCTGCGGTCATCGCGTAGAGCTCCGGGCGCGGCTCGAATGGGCGATCCGGTCGTGGCCAGGCGCGGACGTGCGGCTGCTTCACGCCAACCCCGCGCGCGCCGGTATCGCGACGCCATGAGCAAGAGTCCGCTGGGGTACACTGAGGCCGCGAACGCCGCCTCGCCGGGTGGGGCTCGGCCGGACTCAAGTACCTCGACCGCGCCAGGCGACGCGGTGGAAGTCGCGACGGAGCGATTTGGCCATGCGGATCGGATGAAGGACCATCGCATCCTTGTCGTCGACGACGAGCCCGCCTCGCGCAAGGGGCTGCAGGAGCTCCTGACGGTGTGGGGTTACGACGTCACGGCGGCCGCCGACGGCCAGGAAGCGCTCGAGCGCGCCGCCGTCCGGGCTCCGGACCTCGTGATCGCCGACCTGGTCATGCCCGGGATCGACGGGCTGGAGCTTCTCACCCGGCTCAAGCGCGACTTTCCGACCACGGCCGTGGTCTTCCTGACCGGCCAGGGCAGCATCGAGACCGCGGTGCAGGCGATCAAGGACGGCGCCTACGACTATCTCACCAAGCCCGTCGACCCGACGCGCCTTCAGCTCCTGCTCGACCGCGCGCTCGAGCGCTCCGAGACGGCGCGCGAAGTTCAGCTGCTGCGGCGCCAGCTCCGCCAGCGCGGCGCGTTCGGCCGGCTCCTCGGCAGCTCGCACGGCATGATGGAAGTCATGCGCCAGGTGGAGGTGTCGGCGCCCACCGACGCGACGCTCTTCATCGCCGGCGAGAGCGGCACGGGCAAGGAGTTGGTCGCCCGAACGGTCCACGAGCTCTCGCCGCGCCGCAGAGGGCCGTTCGTGGCGGTCAACTGCGCCGCGATCCCGGAGACGTTGCTGGAGAGCGAGATCTTCGGCCACGAGCGCGGCTCGTTCACCGGCGCCGTCGAGCGGCGTCAGGGCTGCTTCGAGCTCGCCGACGGCGGGACCCTCTTCCTGGACGAGGTCGCCGAGATGCAGCCGGGGACCCAGGCCAAGTTCCTCCGCGTGCTGCAGGAGGGCCAGTTCCGCCGGCTCGGCGCCAAGACCGAGATCCACGTGAACGTCCGCGTCGTCGCGGCGACCAACAAGGAGCCCGCGAAGGCGCTCGCCGACGGTACGCTGCGCGAAGACCTCTACTATCGGCTCAACGTCTTCGCCATCTCGCTACCGCCCCTGCGCGACCGACTGGAGGATCTCGCCGATCTCGCGCAGGCCTTCGTCGAGGAGTTCAACGACCGCCACGGCCGGACCGTCCGGGGAGTCGACGAGGGGGCGTTGGACGTCCTGCGGCGACATCGTTGGCCGGGCAACGTGCGCGAGCTTCGCAACGTGATCGAGCGAGCGGTGATCGTCTGCTCGGGCGATCTGGTCCGGGCCGAGCACCTGCCGCCGCTCGGCACGCCGATCGAACCCGTGGCGACGGCGAGCGAGGCCGATCTGGTGCTCCCGGTCGGCACCACCGTCGAGGACGCCGAGCGTGAGCTGATACTTCGGACACTCAAGCAGACGGGGGGCAACAAGACCCGCGCCGCCGAGATTCTCGGCATCAGTCTCAAGACGCTCCACAACAAGCTCCACAAGTACAGCGCCTGAGGCGCATGCGTCTGACGCTTCGCGCGCGGCAGGTCCTGGCGCTCGCCTTCGTGGTCCTGCTGGTGGTCGCGGCGTCGACGGTGGCCCATCTCGCGAACGTGGCCCGGCTGGCGCTCGCCGCCGCGACGGAGGAGGGCGAGCTCATGGCGCGCCAGCTCTACTACCAGAGCTCGCGCGTGGTCGCCGCCTCGCCGATCCCCGCGCCTGCTCTGCTGCAGCAAGATCCGGGCATCCGCGCCCTGCTCGAAGGGATGATCGGCTACTCGCACACGGTCGTCTACGCGGCCGTGGTCGATCCGGCCGATCGGATCCTCGCCCACAGCAATCCCAAGCTCGAGGGCGGGACCTTGCCGCCGCGCGAAAGCCTCGAGCGCCTGAAGACGCGATCGACGCTCGCCATCGTGGCCTCGCTTTTCGGCCCGCCCGAGGTGTACGAGGCGCAGGTCCCGATGCGCCGGGGCGAGCGACCCTTCGGCACGGTGCGCGTGGGGGTCTCGACCAGCCTCCTCAAGCAGGAGCTGACGCACGCCGCGCTCTATAGCCTGGCGGTCGCGCTGGCCGCGCTCGGCGTCGCCATCGCGGTCGGGCTCGTGGTCGGCCGCCTCCTGCTGCAGTCGCTACGCAAGATCGCCAACGGCATGGACCGGCTCACCCGCGGCGAGTACGGCACCACCGTGGACCTGACGCGGGACGACGAGCTCGGAGAGCTGGCCGCGAGGGTGAATCAGCTGGGCGAGCGGGTCCACGCCGAGCAATCGCACTGGCAGAGCGATCGCGCGCGGATGGAAGGCATCCTCGACAGCCTCGAGGACGCGGTGGTCGTGCTGAACAGCAAGCGCGAAGTCGTGTTCTGCAACCAGACGGCGGAGGGGCTGCTCGAGGGCGAGCTGGTCGGCCTCGTGCCGGCCGATCACCCGCTGGCGCCCGTGGTCGCCGAGCTGTTCGACGCCGGTATCGAGCGCCGCAACGCCGCCGTGAAAGTCCGCGCTGCCGACGGACAGTCCCGCGAGCTGGCGGTGTCGAGCTACCGCATTCCCGACGGCAACCGAGCGGGCGGCGGCGTGCTCGCGCTGCGCAACCTCGAGCCGGTCCGCGCCGTGCAATCGCTCGTGACGTATTCGCAGAAGCTCGCGGCGCTCGGCCGGCTGACGTCGGGCGTGGCTCACGAGGTGAAGAACCCGCTGAACGCGATGCGCATCCACCTCGAGCTCTTGAAGGCGCGCCTGGGCGGGAGCCAGCCGACGGTCCGCGAGAACCTCGACGTGATCGCTCAGGAGATCGTACGGCTGGATCGCGTCGTGCAGGGCTTTTTGAAGTTCGTGCGCCCCGAGGAGATCCGGCTGGCGCCGGTCGAGGTGGGAGCGCTGCTCTCGGAGGTGACGCGGCTCATGGCGCCGGAAGCCGTGCGCGCCGGCGCGCGCATCGCCGAGGACGTGGTGCCCGACCTGCCGCCCGTCGCCGGCGACGCGGAGCTGCTCCAGCAGGCGCTCACGAATCTCGTGGCCAACGCGATCCAGGCGATGCCGAAGGGGGGGACCGTCACGCTCGGCGCTCGCGTCGGCCCCGACGGCTCGGTCGAGATCCGCGTTGCGGACGAGGGCGTCGGCATCCCGGCGCAGGATCGCGAGAAGATCTTTCGCCTCTACTACACGACGAAGTCGCAGGGCTCGGGGATCGGGCTCTCGATGGTCTATCGCATCGTGCAGATGCACGACGGCCGGATCGACGTCGAATCCGAAGTGGACCGCGGCACGGTGATGGTCCTGACGCTTCCGGTGGCGCCGAAAAGTGGGCCGATGTGACCCGTCGCATCCTCGTCTCCGTCTCGGCGCTGCTCCTGTCCGGCTGCGCGAGCGAGACGGTCGTCACGAAGCCCGCTGCGTCCACGAGCACGGCGAGCCCCCCACCGGCGCCGGCGGCCGCCCCTGCGCCGAAGCCGAGCACGACCTCGCCGTCGGGCGTGCTGCGGCCGGAAGTGCCGGCCGCGGAGGAGCAGCGGCTTCTCGAGAGCGCTCGCCAGAACATCGGCGACGTCGCCCGAGCCGTGGGCGAGCTCGAGGGCCGCTCGCTGAAGCCGCCTCAGCAAGAGGCCCTGAAGACCGCGAAGAGCTTCCTGGACCAGGCCCGCAGCGCCCTCGACCAGCGGGACTATCAGCGGGCGGCAAACCTCGCCAGTAAGGCGCGCGCGCTGACCCACGATCTCGCCGGCGCGACCAAGTAACTCGTACGAGGTAGTTTTTTCACGCTTCCCCATGGCCGAGCCCTCCCCGGTCGCCCTGCGGCCAGCGCTTTCGCCCATTTGGCGCCCGGCGCAGCCCTGCGCGCGCTCCGGGCACGCTCGTTGCTCTGCTATGTCCAAGAGCGCCGGATGTCGCTGAGCATTCTCGTAGTCGAGCGAGAGCGTCACGCCCGGGAGGGGCTGCGGGTGATCCTGTCCGCCGACGGCCACGACGTGAAGGTGGCCGCGGACATGTGGGCGGGATTCGCGGCGATCTTCTCGCAGCCGTACGATCTCCTCTTGCTGGACGACAACGTCCAGTCCGAGCGGCACGTCACCCTGAACGTGCTGGACCTGCTCCGCTTCGCGCGGCGCTACGAGCCCAACACCTCCGCCATTGTCATCACGAGCTTCGACGAGGGCGCGTACGGCTACCGGATGGAAGAAGGCGTGGTGGCCGTGCTCCAAAAGCCGGTCGAGCTGACCCGGCTACGAGGGGAGCTCGAAGCGCGGTCGCGCTAGTCCTCGCTCCGCTGCAAGTCTCCCCGTCCCCTTGACTCGCCACTCCCCGCCCGGTTAGGCTCGCGCCGATCGCTCGCGGATATCGCCCGCCGACGTCTGATGCGACCCCCAATCGGCGCGACGTTTCCTCGCTGCGGAGGAGGCAGACGATGCTCTCGCGAAAGACCCCGGCCCTCCTGGGCGTGCTCGCCGCGGCCGTCCTCGTCGCGCTCGCGCTGGGAGCGCTCGCGGCACCCGCGGGCCCGCCGATCAGGATCGGCGGCACCCTCGCCCTCACCGGCCCGCTCGCGGCGACCGCGCTCCTGCACAAGATCACCGCCGAGATCTACGTCGAGGAGCTGAACCGCGCCAACGGTCTGCTCGGCCGGCCCGTCGAGTGGGTCGTGCTGGACGATCAGTCCAAGCCCGAGGTCACGCGCAGCCTCTACGAGAAGCTCATCACGGTCGACAAGGTCGATTTGTTGATGGGGCCCTACGCGACGAGCGGGATCCTCGCCGCGATGACCGTGGCCCAGCGCTACCAGAAGATGCTCATCCATCACAGCTTCGGGATGCCGCACCTCGCGAAGTACGACATGCAGTTTCCGGCAGCGCCGTTCGGGCCCGAGCCCCAGCGCACGGTGCCGGGAATCGTCTTCGACGCGGTGGCCGCGACCGCGAATCCGCCCAAGACGATCGCGATCGTCACCAGCAAGTTTCCGTCGGCTCAGTTCCAATCCTCGGGCGCGCGCGAGGTGGCCAAGCAGCGCGGTCTCAAGGAGCTGCTCTATCTCGAGTACGAATTCGGGACGCGCGACTTCGGCCCGATCGCCGCGCGCATCAAGGACGCCAATCCGGAGCTCCTGTGGGTCGGCGCGCTCGGCCTGGACGGCAACCTGGTCCTGGAAGAGCTCAAGCGCCTGGACTACACGCCGCGCCGGCATTTTCACCTTTTCCCGGCGCCGGGTCCGATGGTCGTGGCCCCGGAGGCGAAGCTCGCCCTCTCGATGACGTTCTTCGAGGAGCACCCGCCGTTCTTGAACAACCCAGCCGCCGCGAGATTCGCCACGCTCTATCACGAGCGCGCGGCCAAGGCCGGCGTCCCCTACACGAACGTCGACACGCAGGCCGCGGGCTCGTACGCGGCCTGGCAGATGCTCGAGGCGGCGGTGACTGCGACCAAGAGCCTCGACGACAAGGTACTGGCCCAGTGGCTCCGGAAGAACCAGGTCCAGACGATCGGCGGCCGCTTCCGCTTCGACGGGCCGAACAACTACGGGGACGATCTCTCCAAGGTGAAGCAAGTGCAGGACGGCAAGTGGGTCGTGGTGTGGCCGAAGGAGTTCGCGGCGCCCGGCGCCCGCCTGCTCCCGCAGTGATGAAGAGAGGACGCGGCTGATGGGCGAATACGGCATCGGACAGGGCATCAAGCGGGTCGAGGACGTCCGGCTCTTGCGGGGCCGCGGCCGCTATCTCGACGACGTCAACGTTCCGGGCCAGACGCACGCCGTTATCCTGCGCTCGGTGCACGCGCACGCGCGCATCCGCGGGATCGATTTCGCGGCGGCGCTGCGGGCGCCGGGCGTCCTGGCCGTGTTCACTGGGGCCGATGTCGCGGGGCTCGGCACGATGAGCATGACCCTCAAGCGCAAGCGCCCGGACGGCGGTCCGATGTTCGCGCGGCCGCACAAGGGCCTCAGCCGCGAGCGCGCGCGGTACGTGGGCGACCCGATCGCGATGGTCGTGGCGGAGACGCGCGCCCAGGCCGAGGACGCGGCCGACCTCGTCCAGATCGACTACGAGCCCTTGCCCTCGGTGACGGCGACGGCGGACGCCACGCAGCCCGGGGCGGCGCCGGTCTGGGACGAGTGCCCCGACAACATCAGCAACATCTTCGAGTCGGGCGACCGCGCCGCGACCGAGGCTGCGTTCGCGAAGGCCCATCGCGTGGTCCGCCGCCGCTACGTCATCACCCGCGTGCACGCCCAGTTCATGGAGCCGCGCGGCTCGCTCGGCGTCTACGACCCGCACGAGGACCGCTACACGCTCTACGCCGACGTCCAGTACCCGCATCGTGTCCGCAACGCGCTGGCCAGCAACATCTTCAAGGTTCCCGAGCACAAGATCCGCGTCGTCGCGGGCGACGTCGGCGGCGCCTTCGGCACCAAGGGCTGGCAGTACCCCGAGCACAAGCTGGTGTTGTGGGCGGCGCGCAAGCTGGGCCGGCCGGTGCGGTGGCAGTGCGAGCGGCGCGAGGCGATCCTGGCCGACGAGCACGCGCGGGATAACGTGAGCGAGGCGGAGATCGCGCTGGACGCGGACGGCCGCTTCCTCGCCCTGCGCGTTCACACGCTCGCGAACGTCGGCGCGTACGTCTCCTCGGACCGGAACCTCCTGGCCACATTCAGCAACGTCGTCACCCTGGTTGGCGTCTACAAGTTCCAGGCCGCGTACGTGCACGTGACGAGCGTCATGACCAACACGAACTCGACCGCGCCGTACCGGGGCGCGGGCCGGCCGGAGGCGACCTACGTCCTCGAGCGGTTGATCGACGATACCGCGCGCGAGCTTGGCCTGGATCCGATCGAGCTCAGGCGGAAGAACCTGATCCCCAGCTCCGCCATGCCGTACAAGAACCCGCTCGGCGCCACCTACGATTCAGGTGATTTCTCGACGAGCATGGAGAAGGCGCTGAAGCTCGGCGACGTCGCCGGCTTTGCGCAGCGGCGCGACGAGTCGCGCCGGCGCGGCCGGCTGCGCGGCCTGGCGGTCGTCAACCCGATCGAGCAGGCGGCCGGCCCGCAGCCCGAGTTCGCCGAGATCCGGTTCGCGCCCAGCGGCAGCGCGACCGTCCTGATGGGCTCGAAGAACCAGGGCCAGGGCCACGAGACGACCTTCAAGCAGATCCTCAACGAGCGGCTCGGCCTCGATCCGAACGACGTGCTCTACGTGGACGGCGACACGGACCGGGTTGCCTTCGGCATGGGCACGATGGGCTCGCGGTCGACCGTCATCGGCGGCACCGCGCTGTGGCAGGCCGCCGACAAGGTCATCACCAAGGGCAAGAAGATCGCGGCACGGCTGCTGGAAGCCGCCGAGGCGGACGTCACGTTCGCCGACGGCAAGTTCGGCGTCGTCGGCACGGATCGCGCCGTCGGGCTGAAGGAGGTCGCGCGCGCCGCCTTCCAGCCCAATCAGCTACCGCCTGGCGTCGAGCCCGGCCTGTACGAGACCGGGACGTTCTCGCCGAAGCAGGCCACGTGGCCGAACGGCTGTCACGTGTGCGAGGTGGAAGTCGAACCCGACTCCGGCGCGGTGGCGATCGTGAGCTACGTGATCGTCGACGACGTCGGGACCGTCATCAACCCGGTGACCCTGAAGGGCCAGATCCACGGCGGCGTCGCACAAGGCGTGGGCCAGGCGCTCATGGAGCAGGTCGTCTACGACCGCGAGTCGGGCCAGCTCCTCACCGCGTCGTTCATGGACTACGCGATTCCGCGCGGCGATGCCTTTCCGGACATGCACATCGAGAGCAACCCGGTGCCGACGAAGCTGAACCCGCTGGGCGCCAAGGGCGCGGGCGAGGCGGGAACCGTGGGCGCCCTGCCCGCCGTGATGAACGCGGTCATCGACGCGCTCGCCTCGGTCGGCGTCCGCCAGCTCGACATGCCGGCTTCGCCCGAGCGCGTGTGGCTGGCCATCCAGGACGCCAAGAAGAACTGACGACGAGCCGGAGGAGCGACGTGACCCTGGACGAGAAGTCCCTCGACCTCATCTTCCTCAAGGCCCGAACGCAGAACGGCTGGCTGCCGACGCCGGTCACCGACGGCCAGCTTCGGGCGATCTATCGGATCATGCGGTCGGGGCCGACGAGCGCCAATTCGTGCCCGGCGCGGATCCTCTTCGTGCGCACACCGGACGCGAAGGCGCGGCTGCTCCCGGCGCTCAGCCCCGGCAACGTCGACAAGACCAAGGCGGCGCCCGTCACGGCCATCATCGGCTACGACACGCGCTTCTACGAGCTCCTGCCCAAGCTCTTCCCTCACCGGCCCGAGATGAAGAACCCCTACGAAGCGAACGCCCAACTGGCCGAGACGGTCGCGTTCCGCAACGGCACGTTGCAGGGCGCCTACTTCATGATCGCGGCGCGCGCGGTGGGGCTCGACGTCGGCGGGATGTCGGGGTTCGACAACGCGAAGGTCGACGCCGAGTTCTTCCCCGACGGCCGGGTCAAGTCGAACTTCCTGTGCAACGTGGGTCACGGCGATCCGTCGAAGGTGATGGCGAAGCTGCCGCGTCTTGAGTTCGAGGAGGCGTGCACGGTTCTCTGAACGTGAGAGGGGCGCGGCCGCGAGACGCGCCCTGACGCTCTTCCCTCCGCGCCTGCGTTCTCTTGAGGCTCCGACGCAGGAGGTAAACCGGATCTGGCACGTGACGACTTCTGACGGCCCATGGCTTCCCGACCAGTGGATCCTCCTCGAAGGAGCAGACGGAGGTTGTTCGTTCCCGACAGAGGCGATCGGCTTCGACGGCATCTGGGAGGAGCTGACACAGCGGTTCGTCGGTTTCGACTACGGGCCGCTGATCCGCGGCGGCACGGATGACGCCAGACATCTCTGTTGGGAGAGAACGAGGGCGACATAACTCCACTCGTCAAGATCGGGCTCGTCTGCGCCGCCTACATCGGCGCCTTCGCCCTCGCGTCGGCGGTCGTGGCGGTCTACATGGCTACGTGCGTGTGTGACAGGGACGGAGCCAACGCATGCTCTCGATTTCAGCCACCGATGAATGGCGGGCCGCTCAACCCGGAGCGGCAATCGGCCTCCTGGACCTCTCGGGTATCGACAAAGCCCACTCGCCCGCCCGGCTCGGCGATCGGAAGCGGGAGACCGAAGCGCTCTTGAGGGCCCGCTACCGGGGCCTCACGCGGCAAGACTTCTCCGCGCTTCCCGTGATGTCGGCCTACGTGCGGTACTACAAGCGGTTCGGCAAGACGTATCACGTGCAGCTCCAGCTCGAGTCGATCGTGGCGAAAGGCAAGAGCCTACCGGACGTGACTCCCCTGGTCGACGCCAACTTCGCGGCCGAAGTGGAGACCCTGGTCCTGACCGCCGGGCACGACGCCGCGAAATTGCGCGGCGCCGTGTCGATCGACGTGGCGCGGGACGGCGATCAGATGACCCAGATGAACGGCGCCCTCAAGCCCCTTCTCGCGGGCGACATGATCATGCGGGACGCGAATGGTGTCTGCTGCTCGATCATCTACGGGCAGGACAACCGGTCAGCGATCTCCTCGGAGACCTCTCGCGTCTTGTACGTCGCGTACGCGCCTGCCGGCGTCGGGACGGAGGTAGTCGCCGCCCAGCTGCGGAAGATCGAAGAGAACGTTCGGCTCTTCGCTCCAACGGTCGTGGTGGAGCAACATCGCGTGCTCTCGGCTTGATCGGCCGCTACACCCCGATGTCTTCCTGCCAGGTCAGCACCCGCGCCTGAAGCGCGCGAAGCCCGCGCGTGAGCACCAGGCCGAGGGCGCCGACGAGCGCGAAGGCCGCGTACATCTCCGGCGTGCTCAGCATCTGCCAGTGACGAAAGACGAGGTGGCCCAGGCCCGACTTCGCAGCGATGAACTCGACGGCGACGAGCGTGACCAGCGCGAGACCGAGGCCGAGCCGGAGACCGGTGAAGATCGAGGGAAGCGCGGCCGGGAGGATCACCTTCCAGAAGAGACGCGCCCCGCGGGCGCCGTAGTTGCGACCGACCTCGAGGAGACGCGGGTCCATCGTCTGCACGCCGCCGAGCGTGCTGATGACGATCTGAAAGAACGCCGAGCTGGCACCCGTCAGCACGAAGGCGGGCTCGCCAACGCCCAGGATGATCAAGAGGAACGGGAGCAGGGTGATCTTCGGGACCGGGAAGATGAACGCCACGTAAGGCTCGACGAGGTCACGTACCGGCCGCGCGATACCCATGAGCAGCCCGAGCGGGACCGCCGGCACGGCGGCGAGCGCGAAGGCGAACGCCAGACGCGCCAGCGTGACGAGCAAGCCCCCGGCGAGATCGCCGGCGACCAGGCGATCCCCCACGGTCCAGGCGACGGTCGTGGGCGCCGGAAAATATCGCGGCGACACGATCGCGAGCCGCGAGCAGATCTCCCACAGCACGAGCGCCGCGACCGGTACCGCCACGCTCATCTAGCGATCGCCCACGTCCGGCACCCACGGCAAGAGCCGGGCGCGCAGCGCCACCAGCCCGTAGGACAGGAGCGCGCCGAGCAGCGCGATCACGAAGAACGTCGCGTACATGTCTTCGACCTTGAGCACCTGCCAGGACAGCCACAGGAGCGCGCCGAGCCCGCGGCTCGTGGACACGATCTCGACGGCCACGACGACGATCAGCGCGAAACCCAGGCCGAGCCGGAGCCCGGTGAAGATGAACGGCAGCGCACCGGGCAGGAGCACCGCGGCGAAGAGCCGCCAGCCCCTCGCCCCGTAGTGCTGGGCCGCTTCGACGACGAGCCGGTCGATCTGTGTCACGCCGTGGGTCGTGGTGAACGCGATCAAGAAGAACGACGTCACGGCGGTCGTCACGACCAGCGCGATCTCACCGGGAGGCACCAGGAAGCTCACGAGCGGCAGGAAGAGGACGCTCGGGATCGGGTAGATCACCGCGAACACGGGATCGAGCCCCTCGCGCAGCCGGCGCCAGAGCCCCATCGCGAGTCCGATCGCCACGCCCAGGACCGCGGCGAGGGAGAAGGACCAGGCGATGCGAACGAGCGTCGTGGCGACGTGGCCCCACAAGGTCCCGTCGGCCGCGAGATCGCGCAGATGCCAGGCGATCGTCGAGGGCCGGGGGAAGAAGACGGCGCGCAGGATCCCGGTGGCGCTCGCCCACTCCCACAGGACGAGCAGCGCGATCGGCGAGCCGATCGTGAGCCAGCGGTCGGCGAGCCAGCGGCCGGGCGCTTTCATCCGCCGGCCGGCTCGGAATCGGCGCCGCGGTCGGCCGCGATCGCGCGCAGGACTTCCTCGCGCAGTCGCGACCAGATCGTCTCGAGCAGCGCGCCGTACGCCGGCGAGCCCCTCACCTCGAGCCCCCGCGGCCGGCCGAGATCGACGGAGTAGATCTGGCACACGCGCCCGGGCCGCGCGGTCAGCAGCACCACGCGGTCGCCGAGCAGCAGCGCTTCCTCGAGCGAGTGGGTCACGTACACGACGGTCTTGCCGAGCGTGGCCCAGATGCGCAGCAGCTCCTCCTGCATGATCGTCCGGGTCTGCGCGTCGAGCGCCGCGAGCGGCTCGTCCATCAGGAGCACTTCCGGGTCGTTCGCGAGCGCGCGCGCGATGCCGACCCGTTGCTTCATGCCGCCGGAGAGCTGGTGAGGATAGTGCCGGGCGAATCGCGCCAGCCCGACCATGGCCAGCATCTCGCGGGCGCGCGCTTCCCGCTCGGCGCGCGCGACGCCGCGATTCTCGAGGCCGAAGGTAACGTTGTCGCGGACCGTACGCCACGGCAGGAGCGCGTGCTCCTGGAACACCATCGCGGTGAGCGGTGTCCCCGGCCGGTCGGCCTCGATGCGCACCTCGCCCGCGCTCTGACGATGGAGGCCGGCCAGAACGCGCAGCAGAGTCGACTTGCCGCTCCCGCTGGGCCCGACGATGCACAGGAATTCGCCGGCGTCGACCTGGAGCGAGATCCGATCGAGCGCCACGACCGAGCGCCCGTGGCTCTCGAAGGTGACGCTGAGCTCGTTGACGAGTACCTTGGGTGCGCGCGTGGGCAGGATTATATCCTTACCGACGGGAGGCTCACGCTGTGGACAGACCGATCCGCGTCCTCGCGGTGGTGGCTTCGCAGGCCGGCGGCAATACCGATCGCCTCGTCGGCCAGGTGCTGAAGGCGGCGAGCGAGGCGCACGCGGCAGTCTCGCCCGCCACGGTTCACCTCGGCGCGGGGCCACTCGATCCGGCTCGCGTCGAGAGCTACATGCAGAGCGTGGCCGCCGCCGACGCGGTCGTGCTCGGCACGCCGATGTTCCGGGCGACGTATGCGGCCGTGCTGAAGGAATTTCTCGAGCGGGTCCCGCGGGGCGGGCCACCCGAGCGGTTCGACGGCCCCCTGCGCGCGAAGGCCGTCGGCATCGTGGCGACCGGCGGCTCGCATCACCACTTCCTCGGCGCCGATCCGCTGATCGACCTGCTGGTGCGGTACTTCGGCGCCTACGTCGTGCCGCCGGTGCTCTACGGCGTGATCCGCTCCGGCGGCGACCCGGACCCCGCTCTCCTGGATGACGCCGCCCGCTTCGGGCGCGCGCTCGCCGCGCTGGCCCAGGCGATCAGGAGTGACGACCGTCTCGGCGACGCGCGAGCGCAGATCTGAGTCGAGCGAGCGGCGGCGGAACCGGCCGAGCAGCGGTTGCGCTCCCGGCCGGCCGTCGCGATTCGCCCCTACTTCAGATTGTCGATTCCAGCGCGCCCGATCTGGGCGTCCTGAGCCGATGTGACGCCCGAGACGCCAACCGCGCCGATCAGCTTGCCATCGACGACGATCGGGATCCCGCCTTCGAGGGGACTCGCACCCGGTAGCCTGAGGATGCGGAGATTGTTGCCGCCCTGAGCGAGCGCATCGTCGAACGCCTTCGTGGGCCGGCGAAACGCCACGGCCGAGTAGGCCTTCTCCTTTGCGACCTCGATGCTGCCGAACTGGGCGCCGTCCATCCGCTGGAGCATCACGAGGTTGCCGCCGGAATCCAGGACGACCATGACGACGTTCCAGTTGTTCTTCTTCGCCTCGGCTTCCGCTCCCGCCATGACCTTTTTCGCCTGCTCGAGCGTGATCGGTGTTCCGTAGGGCGGCGGAGGCGGCGGGGCTGCGGCTGGCTGCTGCGCGCTCGCCACCGATGCGCCCAGGATCAGCGCGGTGCCGACGACCAGGGACACGAGCCGTTCCGTTCTCATGGTCTCCTCCTCGTGGGTTGAACGCCGAGATCGCCGCCGTCCGTACGGCGACGTCGCGAGATGCTGGGCCAATAACCGCTCGACGACGCCGAGGGCTCCCGTCCATATACAGCGCCCTCGGGGGCTCGTCAAGGCGCTTGCCTTCATCGGCGATGTGGTCTAAAAACGCGAGTGTTGAACATCGAGATCCGGCGCTGCGCGCTCTGAATGGATCTGAGGCGCGAGGCGGTACGCCTCCGCAGCGAGTTCGAATCGACGCTCCGGGTGGCCGCGAAAATCAGGTGGGGCGGCCTCGGAGAGCTGACCGTGCTCGTCGATGGCCGCCCGGTCTTCTCGCGGCGTCAGGCCGGCCGCTCGCCGGAGCCCGGCGAGATCGCCCGGCTCGTCCGGTCTCTCGGTTAGTCGGCAGAGCCTTCCCCGAACGCGACGAAACACACGGAGGCGTCGAATGAGCCTGACGCGTAAACCGCGAGTCTGGCTGGCCACGATCGTCCTGGCGAGCCTCGCCGCCGCGACGCCGGGGTCGCCGCAGACGAAGCCCGTCGTGAAGGTCGGCTACATTCCTTCGGACTCCTTCGCGGCGCTCTACATCATGGCCGACCGGCATCTGCCGGCCGCCAACATCGCGGTGGAGACCGTGAAGCTCGCCGGCGGACCCGAGATCCTCTCGCAGGTCGCCACCGGCCAGCTCAACATGGGCGGCACCGGGATGGGCGCGGCCGGCTTCAACGCCGTGGCGTCGTCCCTGCCCGTGGAGTTCGTGGCGCCGCTGCACTCGGGCTACGTCGAGGACTACTTCACCGTGCGCCGCGCGTCCTGGGAAAAAGGAATCAAGCGCATCGGCGATCTGAAGGGCAAGCCGGTGGCGCTGAACGTTCGCGGCGCCGCCGTCGAATGGATGCTCGACCAGGCGCTCAAGCGCGACGGGCTGGCGCTGAAGGACGTGCAGGTCAAGACGATGCCCTTCCCCGACATGGTGCCCGCGCTCGAGACCGGCGCGGTCGAGGCGGCGATCCTGACCGAGCCGTTCCCGACCCTGGCCGAGGAGCGCGGTATCGCCCTCCGGCCGCTACCGCGCCCCGCCGGCGCCAAGGCCACGCCGATCACGGCGATCTTCTGGAACAAGGACTGGGCGGCCAAGAACCCCGACCTCGCCCACAAGGTGATGGTCGCCTATCTCAAGGCCGCGCGCGATCTCGCGCTGGACAACGGCTGGAAGCAGGAGCGGAACATCGACCTGATGGTCAAGTACACCGGCGCCAAAGCCGACGTGATCCGGCGCGCGCGCGCCCACGTCCTCGATCCGAATCTCGACATGGATATGGCCGTGCTCGACTCGATGCAGCGACTGAGCGCCGAGCAGGGCTATCTGAAGTACAAGGATCTCCTGCCGCCGACCCGCATCTTCAACTTCGCTCATCGCGATCGCGCGGTCGCCGAGCTAGGCAAGAAATAGGCGCGCGCCTCCGTGCGCCGTGTACTAGTTACACGGTCCGTGAAGGGAACTGGGAAGGAACTACAAGGTCGCGGCGGTCACATCGAAATTCTTCGTCCGCTTGCAAGATGGATGACGAGCAGGACGATCCCGATCAGGAACAGAATCCACGAGATTTGCCCCGCGATCTGGGCGATACCGAATAAGCCAAGCGCACCGGCCACGAGCCCCACGACCAGGAAGGCTAGCGCGTAGTAGATCATCGCCAACTCCCCTCCGTCTGCGGTCCGTTCACTCCAGCTGAACACCGGCCGTTCGTACGTGCACTGTCTCTTTAGTGCATGGGGCGTGCCTGGGCTTCAACCATGGGCGTCTGGCACGGATCTTCCAGCGGCGCCAGGGCAGGAGGTTTCGTGAACGCCAAATCCTTCGATCACCTCCGAGGGCTCACGGGGATCTCCGACGCGCAGATCACCGAGCACCTCGATTTCTACGCGGGATACGTAAAGTAGGTGAACTCGCTGGTGCACGAGCTCTACTTCTCCAACTTGAAGCCGGGCGGCGAATCCCGTCCGTCGGACCGGCAGGCTGTCGGGCGGGCGCTCGCCGAGAGCTACGGATCAGTCGATCAGTGGCAGGCGAACTTCCAGGCGCTCGGCGGCATGCGCGGGATCGGCCGGGTGATCCTCTATCAGGATCCCGTGAACGGCCGTCTGGTCAACCAGTGGATCAGTCTCCACCAGGACGGAAGTCCCGCGCGGTGGAAGCCTATTCTAGTCATGGACGTGTGGGAGCACGCCTTCATGCGCGACTACAAGGCGACCGAGCGCGCGAAGTACGTCGACGCGTTCTTCAAGAGCGTCGACTGGTCGACCGTCGACCAGCGGCTCCGCGAAGCGCCGACCGTCCGGTCGGCGGCCTAGACCTGGAGCTCCAGCGTGTATAGACCGCCGATGAGGCGGTCGACCGCGTAGACGATACGGCGCTCATCGACCAGCACGTCGTTGATCTGCACGGCGCCGGCTCGTGAGCCGCGAGGCGCCTCGGGCACGTAGTACGCGACCTCTTCGGGCCGGAACGGGTTCGAGACGTCGTGCACGCGCACGCCGCCGTTGAAGTAAGTGCCGAAGACGAGCTTCTCCGACACCAGGTTGCTCGCGACGGGCCGGTTCTCGTGCAGGTTGTGGGCGCCGTATCGTCCGCCGCGGCCGCCGAACTCGGCCACCGCCGGGATCGGGAGCGTCGAGAGGGGCACCGGGTTCGTCTCGTCGCGGATGTCGACCACCCAGACGAGCTTCGGCCAGTCCTGACCGGCTTGCGCGGTCGCCTCGTCGGAGACGATCACGAGCTGCGGGTCGAAGAGCGGCAGCAACGTGTGCGTGAAGCCCGGGTACGGCGGGTGATAGTCCCACCGGCTCAGCATGCGCGGACGCGCCATGTCCGAGATGTCGAGCACGATCGCGCCGCCGTCGATGTAGCCGATCCACGCGCGATCGGGCCGGCGCGGGTAGACGTTGGTGTTGTGGGCGCGAAAGCCGGAGTCGAACTTCGGATGCCGGGCCGGCGGCGGCTCGGGGTCGCCGTCGCGGGTGCCGGGAAGCCACCAGCGCCCGACCTCGGTCGGACGCGTGGGCTGCCGGACATCGATGATGCGGTAGAACTGATCGTCCTTCGGATTGCGCGGCTTGAAGTCGGGCGCGCCGCTGGCCAGGTGCAGATAGGACCCGTCGACGAACCACAGATGGTGCACGCCGCGCGAATGCGGGCCGGAGGCGTCGAAGAACGCGATCGAGCGGGGCTTGCCGGGATCGGCCACGTCGAAGAACTCGACGCCGGCGGGCTGCATGCCGGCCCGGGCCGTCTGGTACGGGACCACCAGCAGATCACCCACGAGGTCGAGGTTGTTCGAGCGCATGTCGCCGTGGGGTAGATCGGTCTGGACGATGACCGAGGGCTTCCGCGGGTCGGTCACGTCCACGGCAGTGAAGTTCTTCGGCGCCGACTCGTGGCCGAGCCAGATCACGCGCCGCCCGTCGCGGGCGAGCTGGATGGCCATTCCCTCGCCGCCGTTGCCGAAGCCGCCCAGATCGTTGTGGCCGAGAAGCCGCATGTTCTTCGAGAGGGCACCGTTCTGTGTCATTGGCAGTTCTCCTTCGGGCCGGGATCGTAGCATCTCCGGCCCGTCCCGTGCCTTGACAAGGCTTCGCGCGGCCGTCTAGAGTCCGCCAAGTCTCGGCGAAACCCCGTCCCTCTGGAGGAAGCCATGAAACGCTCCCGCGGGCTCGGAATTCTCGGCATCCTCGGATGCCTTGGGGGATTCACGGAAACGGCCTCTCCCCAAGCGAAGCCGCTCAAGATCCGGCTGGGCGTTCACGCGTCGATCATGGGCGCGCCCGACATCATCGCCATCCGGCAGGGGTACTTCAAGCAGGCGGGGCTCGATGTGGAGCACCGGAAGTTCTTCCTCGGCAAGGAGGGACGCGACGCGATGATCGCCGGGGCGATCGACATCAACGCGACCGCGCCCACGCCGTTCCTGATCGGTCTGGACAAGGGCGTTCCGTACACCGCGGTGGCGGTCAACTCCATGATCTGCGCGGCCACCCACATCGTGGCGCTCAAGAGCTCCGACATCAACAGCGTGAGCCAGCTCCGCGGCAAGAGGATCGGCCTCGCGAAAGGGACGATCACCGAGTACGTCTTCATGGCTCGCGCCGCGCCAAGCTATGGTCTCAAGTCCGGCGACTTCCAGGTCGCGAACATCCCGGACCCGAAAGACATGATGCCCAGCCTGATCGCGAAGGCGATCGACATGGCCTCGCTCGGCGAGCCGTACAGCGCCATCGGCGAGCACGACGGGACGCTCCGGATCGTCGAGGACTACTGCAAGTACGATCCGCTCCCGTTCATGCTGACGGCAACCAACAAGGTGATCAAGGACAACCCCGACGCCGTGGTGGCGTACCTGCGCGGTTGGTTGCGCGCGGTCAGGTTCCTCAAGGAGGAGCCCCAGAAGGCGGCGGCGGTGTACGTCGAGGAGCAGAAGTCCCTGGGCCGCGAGATCCCGGTCGCCGTGATCGACAAGGCGCTGCAGCGGATGAAGTGGGAGCCCGACCTCACGCCGCAGATGGAGAAATACCTCGTCGATCAGGCGAAGGATCTCCTGTCGGGCGCGGGCGAAGGGCGCATCAATACCATGCCGGACATCGCCAAGGCGCTGAACCGGGATCTCCTGGCCAGGGCCAAGGCGGCGCGCTAGCGGCCCTTGTTTCGCACGCCGGCGGCGCTCTACCTGCGACGCGCGACGCTCGCGCTGGGGCAGCTCGCGCTGCCGTTCGTTGTCGTCGCGATCCTCTGGGAAGGATTCGCGATCTTCGGCCCGTTCCCCCCGCGCCTCTTTCCGCGGATCGAGACGATCGCGTCGGCGTTCGTCCGCCTCGTCGTCACGGGCATCCTGCCGCTCCACGCGCTCGAGACGTTGCTGCGTCTGGCCGCGGGCTTCCTCCTGGGCTCGGTCGTGGGTGTGACCATGGGGATGCTGATGGGACGGTATCGGTGGGCCGAGGATCTGCTGGTCCCGGTCGTGAGCGTGGGCAACGCGATCCCCGGTCTGGCCTACGCGCCCCTGTTCGTTCTATGGTTCGGTCTCGGCGATCTTCCCGCCGTGTTGCTCGTGGGATTTTCCGCGACGTTTCCTGTCGTCGTCAACACCTGGACGGGCGTCAAGGCGGTGAAGAGCATCTGGATTCGCGCGGCCGAGACCATGGGCGCCACCGATGGCCAGCTCTTCCGGAAGGTGGTCCTGCCGGGCGCGCTCCCCTACGTTCTTACCGGACTCCGGCTCGGATTGGCGCGCGCGTGGCGCGTGCTGATCGCCGTCGAGATGCTCACCTCGGTCTCGATCGGGCTCGGCTGGCTGATTTTCGGCGCTCGGGAGTTCCTGAACACCGACGTGATGCTAGCCGGGATCGCCGTGATCGGACTCGTCGGGCTCGGCCTCGAGAAGCTCGTGTTCGAGCGCGTCGAGAAGTTCACGGTCGTGCGGTGGGGAATGCTCGAGCGATGAAGCGGTTCGCCTTCGGCACGGTCGCCTCCTTCGGCCTTGCGGCAGTGATATGGGAAGCGTTCGCGCGGAGCGGTTTCTTCTCCCCGGCGCTCTCTCCGTCGCTGGCGGTGATCGTCCCCGCGCTCGTTCAGATGGTCGTCAGCGGCACCATCTTCATTCACATCGCCTACACGCTCTATCGCATCCTGTGGGGGCTCGGCCTCGCCGCGCTCTCAGGTGTGCCGGTCGGTATCCTGATGGGGCGCTTCAAGGCCGCCGAGCGATTCGTGCTTCCCCTGGTGAGCGTGCTCTCCCCGATCCCGTCGCTGGCCTGGGTTCCCGTCTTCATCCTCTGGTTCGGCCTGGGAAACGCAGCGAGCGTTGCCCTGGTCTTCTATGCGGCCACGTTCCCGATCATCCTGAACACATGGACTGGTGTCCGCTCGATCAACCGCATCTGGATTCGTGCGGCCGAGACCATGGGCGCGGGCGCCGGAGAGCTCTTCCGGAAGGTCGTGCTTCCCGGGTCACTCCCGTTCGTCATCGCCGGACTCCGCCAGGCGTTCGCCCGCTCGTGGATCGCCGTGGTCGGGGGCGAGATGATCGCCGCGACCAGCTGGGGCCTCGGCTGGGTGATCTTCGATTCAAAGGAGTTCCTCCGGACCGACGTGATGCTGAGCACGCTCGTGGTCATCGGAATCCTCGGGCTCGGGTTCGAGCGGCTCGTCTTCCAGGTCGTCGAGCGACGCACCGTGGGCCGGTGGGGCATGGTCCGCACCGCGGGCACGTGAGAGAGTGCCTATGGATCACATCGAGATCCGACGCGTCAGTTACGAGTACGCGGCCAATGAGCGCGCCGTCACCGCGCTGCGTGACGTCAGCTTCGGTGTCGCCGAATCCGAGTTCATCTGCGTCGTGGGACGGAGCGGCTGCGGCAAGACGACGCTCCTCAACATCCTGGCCGGATTCCTCACGCCGACGGAGGGGGACGTGCTGATCGGTGGCCGCGCGGTCCGCGGGCGCGGGCTCGACCGCGGTGTCGTCTTCCAGGACTTTGCCCAGCTGTTTCCCTGGCGTACGGCCCAGCGCAACGTCGAGTTCGGCCTCGAGATGAAGGGCGTGCCCCGCGACGAACGCGCGAAGACCGCGCAGCGGTTTCTGGGCCTCGTTAACCTCGAGTCGTTCGCCGGCGCGTATCCACACGAGCTCTCGGGCGGGATGCAGCAGCGCGCGGCGATCGCGCGTGCCCTCGCCTACAATCCGTCCGTCCTCTTGATGGACGAGCCGTTCGCGGCGCTCGACGCGCTGACCCGCGACGAGATGCAGCGACTGCTGGTCGACGTGTGGCGCGAGACCAAGAAGACCATCGTCTACGTCACCCATAACGTCGCGGAGGCAGTGTACCTCGCTGATCGGATCATCGTGCTCACGCCTCATCCGGGTACGGTGAAAGCGGAAGTCAAGGTGACGCTTCCACGCCCGCGTGATCCGCTAAGCGTTCCGTTTGTCGAGTGCCAGAGGGACGTGGTCGGCTATCTGCGCTGAGCGGCGCGCCCGGCGCCTACTTGATCGCCTGGGGATTGATCGGCGATCCCGTGCCCTTCGTGATCACCAGCGGCGGCGCGCAGAAGAAGAACTCGTAGACGCGGTCGGCGGCGCAGTCCTCCGCGAGGTCCTTCAGGTAGAAGATCTCGCCGTGGACGATCCCGATCGCGGGGATCGTCACCCAGTGCCAGGGCTGGAAGACGTCGGGCCCGGCGTCGTTCGGGCGCACCTCGATGCCCCAGGTGTCGCTGCAGATGCCCGCGATCTGCTTGGCGTGGATCCAGTCGACCGTCTCGAAGGCCAGGCCGGGCGCGTCACCGCCGGCGTAGCCGCCCCACTCGCCGCGCGCCAGCCGGTCTTCCATCTGTCCCGTGCGGACGATCACGAAGTCGCCGCGCCGTACGGCGACGTTCTGCGCGCGCGCGGTGGCGTCGAGCTCGGTGACCGTGATGCTGTAGCCGTCAGGGAGACACGCCACACCCTTCCACCGTGCCACGTCGAGCAGCACGCCCCGCCCCACCATCTTGTTCGCGAACTTGTCGATGCTGTTCTTGTGAGCGCCGCGCATGTCGACGAGCGTGGCCGGATAGCCGTTCCACATCTTGTCGACGAGGAAGACGTGCGACAGCGCATCCCACTGCGTGGCGGCCTGCGTGGGTAAGTTGATCGCATCGTCGGCATAGCGAAGGCCCGGGGTGACGTCGTGCTTGCCCGCGACGGCGTCGGTGCCGGTCGCGAGCATCTGGTGCATCGGGTTCCAGCGCCCGCCGAAGATCCCGCGCTGAGGCCCGTTCTCGTCGAGGGCGAGGCCGAGGCGAAAGACCTTGCCCTTCTTGATCAACCGAGCGGCGTTGACGATGTCCTCGGGCGTGATGTAGTTGAGCACGCCCAGCTCGTCGTCGTTTCCCCACTTGCCCCAGTTCTTGAGCGCCTCCGCTTTCTTCAGCACGTCGTCGCGAGTCAGTCGCGCCATCCTCGTCTCCCCTTCTGTCCGCGTGTCGTCCCCCGCGTCCGCCCTACCTTGCCATATCCGCGGCGTGAGCGAATCCAGAGCGTCAAGATATCGTCTTCGGCGTGTAACCGTTACACATCGCCGTCAGCCCGGCAACACGGCCCTCGCCTAAACATCCGCAATTGCGTGGCTAACGGTGGCATGGCCCTTGCGGAACCCACACGAGGGCCGCTGGGTATGCGGCTCTCGAGACTCACAGACAAGAGGAGACCTCGCATGACGAAGTGGGTGTTCAGGCTCGTACCGCTCACCGTCTTGGTCGCCACGACTGCGATCGCCGCGCCGATCTGGGTCCAGAACGGTTACGAGACAAGGGTCCGCGGGCGTGTGACCGAGGTTGACGCAGCGAGGGCACAGGTGGTGATCGAGGAGCGGGACCGGGTCACGATCGGGCCGATGGCGCAAGTCGCAATGGCCGACGTTCGCCCCGGCGAGGAGGTCGAGGCGCGCTACGTCCAGGAGGCCAACGGGACGAAGAGCATGCTCTCGATCGTCCCCGTCTTCAAAGAGATCCAGGCGCCGTGACATCCGAGCGGGAGCTGCCGGCGATCGGCCGGCAGCTCCTGCGCCCCTACGTGCGGCCCACCGGCTCCTGTCGCGTCGCGCGCTCGCCGCTGATGTCGGCGTCGTAGCCCGGCCGCACGCGCGCGTCGATCAGGCAGACCTCGCCGTTCAGCACGGCTTTCACGCCCTGAGCGATCGCGCTGCGGAGCTCCGCGGGATCGGTGACGGGGCCGATGCCCTTCGCCCCCTGCGCGACCGCGAGCGCGGCGAGGTCGATGTCAGGCTCGTTGATCCGCTGCCCGATCCACTTGTTCTCGACCGGACGGCCGCGCATGCGCGCGACGCGCTCCTGGTGCGCCTCGTCGTTGTAGAACGAGCGATTGTTGCAGACGACGAAGAGGCACGGGATCTGGTAGTGCGCCGCGGTCCACAGCGCGGTGAGCCCCATCAGGTAGTCGCCGTCGCCGATCAGACCGATGGGGATCCGTCCCGAGCCCTTCAGCGCGAGCCCGGCGCCCACCGTGATGCCGGGCCCCGCCCCGACTCCCGCGCCGCCGTCTCCGCCGAGATAGTCGAGCGGATGCGCGAAGTGACGGGCCTCGCCCGGCCAGCCGAGCGGAAGCCGCGTCAAGCACACCTCGACGCCTTCGGTCGCTTCGTTGAGCGCGGCGGCCACGGCGCGCAGGCTCAAGACGTCGTAGGAGAGTCGCGCCCCATCCGGCGCGGTTGCCGGCGCCGCGGCGTGCGTGCGCGGCTTGCACGCCTCGAGGAGCAACGGTGCCGCCACGTCGGGCTCGGCGAGGAGGTTCACGTCGACGGGCGGCAGCCCGAAGTAGTCCATGCTGAAGCCCCGGTGGACGAGGACGTCGCACGAGGCGGCGATGACCTTGGCACCGATCGGGCGATCGCCGTAGACCTGCTTGAGCGTGCCCGCCAGATCGATCCAGTCGAGCGCCAGGATCACGTCGGCCTCCCGCACGGCCGCCGCCGCGGCTTCAGACAGATAGGTGCCGGGCGGACCGACGTGTAGCGGATGCCGGGTCGGGAAGCTCGCGCCGGTCTTGAGGTCGGTCATCACCCTGGCCCCGAGCTTCTCGGCGAGGGCCACTCTCGTCCGCCAGGTCTCGAGCGTTCGCTTGCCGCGGCCGACCAGCATGACGGGCGCGGCCGCGCCGGAGAGCACGCCCGCCGCGCGCGCGATCAGCTCGGGCGCCGGTCTCGGCGAATCCGGCGCGGCGAAGCGTCCGGGATCGGGCAGCGGCGGGAGGCCACCGAGCTTCGATTCCTGAAGCGCCGCGTCGAGGTTGATGTACGTCGGGCCGCACGGCGCCGTCGTGGCCATCTGCGCGGCTCGCAGGAGCGCGTCGTAGGCCGCCGGAACCGACGCCGGCTGGTTGTCCCATTTGGTGTAGCCGCGAACGAGCGCGCCCTGATCGGACGCAGTGTGGATCCAGTCGATCCACGGGCGGCGCTTCGCCGCATCCCACGGCCCGGTCGCGCCCAGGATCAGCATCGGGACGCGGTCGCACCAGGCGTTGAAGATCCCCATGCTGCCGTTCAGCAGGCCGACGTTCGAGTGCAGGATCGTGCCCATCATCCGTCCGCTCGCCTTGGCGTAGCCGTGCGCCACCGAGACCGCGGCGCCTTCGTGCAGGCACAAAATCATCTGGGGCCGCTGGTTGCCGATGTGGTTCACGAGGCTGTCGTGCAGTCCGCGAAAGCTCGCTCCGGGCACCAGCGAGACCCAGGGCACGTCGAGCGCCTGGAGCATGCGCGCGATCGCGTCGCTCGACCAGAGCTCCTCACGCGCTTGTGACGGCTGCGGGGTCTCGGGCAGGATCGTCGGCTTCATCGTCATGGTCCGCCTGTCTCGCCTCCCGCCTCGGCGCGGGCGCGGCGTGTAGTGCGCGCTGCCGGCCGCCAGGGTACTCCGCCCGAATGGCACGCCGCAAGGTGGTCGCGGGCGAGAATCCCTCCGGCACGAGCCGCGGTCTAAAGAGCCATGGTCGTAGGCGAGATCTGGCGTTATCCGGTCAAGTCGATGGGCGGCGAGCAGCTCGACGCCACGGTGCTTACCGCCGACGGAATCCCGGGCGATCGCGTCGTGCACGCGCGCGACGCGCGTGACGTTCTCACGGCCCGCAGCCACCCGGCGCTGCTGGGATTTCATGGGACTCTCGGGCCGGACGACGAGCCGCTCGTCGAAGGACAGCCCTGGAGCTCGGAGGCGGTCGCCGCAAGGCTCCGCCACGCCGTCGGGCCGGACGTCCGGCTCGCGCCCTTCGACGGGCCCGAGCGCTTCGACGTCCTGCCGCTCCTCGTCGCCACCGACGGTGCCATCGCGAAGCTCGCCATGGATCGCCGGCGGTTCCGGCCGAACATTCTCGTCACCGGCGTCCCGGGCGATGCCGAGCGGTCGTGGCCGGGCAAGCGTCTGCGGATTGGCGCAGCGGTGATCGGCGTCGCGTCGCTTCGCCAGCGATGCGTGATGACGACGTACGACCCGGACACGCAGGTCCAGGACGTCTCGATCTTGCGGCGGATCGTTCGCGAGGCTGGCGGCCGGCTGGGGCTCGACTGTCGAGTAATCGAGCCCGGACGCGTGGCCGTCGGCGATCCGGTCGAGGTGCTCGAGGGCTGAGGGCGTCACCGGGGCGCTGCGTCAGCTGCCGCGATAGGTCACGTACCCGTAGGGCGAGACGAGCAGCGGCACGTGATAGTGAGCCGCTGGCTCCGCGATCGTGAATCGCACGGGCACCTCATCGAGGAATGGCTGATCGGTCTGCGCGGCGCCGCTGGGGCGGAAGTAGGCGCCGACGTGGAACAGGAGCTCGTAGCGACCGGCCTCCATCTCACCGGGACCGAGCAGCGGCGCGTCGACCCGGCCGTCGGCGTTGGTCGTCGCGGTCCTGATCAGCCGCGGGCGCCCGTCCGCATCGAGGCGCGAGAAGTCGATTCGAAGCCCTGCCGCCGGCCGGCCGCGAGAGGTGTCGAGCACGTGGGTCGTGAGTCCGGCCGGCCGCTCCGGGCTCATCGCTCGGCGATCAGGCCGCCCAGCCGAAGCCGGGCGATCTCGAAGACCTGCGCGAGGGCCGCCTGCACTTCCTCTGCCTCCGTGTGGCCGAGCCGGGTCTCGAACGCCGCGAGGATCTGCTGCGTGTCGTGGCGGCGGACCGCGACGATGAAGGGGAAGCCGAACTTCTCGCGGTACGCAAGGTTCAGCCGCCCGAACCGCTCGTACTCCCGATCGTCGAGCCGGTCCAGGCCCGCGCTCGACTGCTCGGACGCCGACGCGCTCGTGAGAGCGCCCGCGCGCGCGGCCCGGCCGGCCAGGTCGGGATGGGCGCGCAGGAGCGCCAGCTGCTCATCCCGTGAGGCCCGGCGTACCACGGCGACCATCGCGGCGTGCAGCGCCTCGACGCTCGCGAACGGGCGGGCCTCGACGACGCGCGCGGCGATCCACGGCGAGTGCTCGAAGACACCGCCGAGGACGTGCTCGAGCTCGCCGGGGCTCGCACGGTTCAGACTCTCGAGCGTCACGACGCCGGTCGGCACCGCTCAGCGGCTCCCCGCGCCGCCCTCGATCGGCGCGCCCTGATCGAGCCAGCGCGCCAGGAGGTCGCGCTCGGCTTCCGTCATGCCGGTCTTGTTCGCGAGCGGCATGTTGCGCAGGACGACCACGCGAGCGCGGATCGTCTCGGCCCGCGCGCGGATGCTCTCCGGGGTCTCGAAGGTGACGCCGTTCGGCGCGATCCGGAAGACGTCGTCGCTCGGCGTCTGCGAATGGCACGACACGCAGCGACGGTCGATGACCTCTTTCGCCGCGACGAAGCCCACGCGATCGCCGCCGTGGCGGCCGCCGCCGAGCCACGCGGGCGAAGTCAGGTACACGACGCCGGCGAGCGCCACGGTCACCGGGACGAGCCACCAGTCGGCCGGCCGGCCGCGCTCGCGGGCGATCATCACGTGGCGTACGCCGACGCCGACCGCGATGAGCAGCCAGAGGATCAACCAGTTCAGCGGATGCGCGTAGGTGGCCGGATAGTGGTTGCTCAGCATCATGAAGATCACGGGGAACGTCACGTAGCTGTTGTGGGTGGAGCGCTGCTTGGCCCGCGTCGAGAGCGTCTGGTCGGGGGTGCGGCCGGCGGTCGCGGCGGCGATGAGCTCGCGCTGCGCCGGCACGATCCGCATCCAGACGTTCGCCACCATGATGGTGCCGAGCATCGCGCCCGTGTGGATGTAGGCGGCGCGCCCGCTCAGCACGTGCGTCAGCCCATAGACGACCACCAGCAGGAGCACCCACGACACGAGCGCGGCGGCGAGGCCGGAGCCGCGCGCGAGCGGCGAGCTCCAGAGGAGGTCGTAGACGGCCCAGCCGACGATCAGGACCCCGATGCCGAGCGTGACCGCCTGGGCGGGCGCGATCGACGAGATCGAGGGATCGACGAGATACACCCCGCGCGTCAGGTAGTAGACGAGCACGAGGAGCGGGAAGCCCGTCAGCCACGTCATCGCGGCCTCCCACTTGAACCAGTGGATCGGCGACGGCAGCTGACCCGGCGGAAGCTTGCGCCGCTCGACCAGGTAGAACCCGCCGCTGTGCAGGAGCCACGTGTGACCCTCGACGTCGCCGCGCGGCGGATCGGCGCGGATCAAGGCGGCGTCGAGCCACATGAAGTAGAGCGAGGTGCCGATCCACCCGATCCCCGCGATCAGGTGCACCCAGCGAAGGCCGATGTTGAGCCAGTCGAGGATCACGCTGTCCATTCTCACATTTATAGGCGCGCCTCGGCCGGCGGGCCCCAGCTCCGCGACGGCCAGCGGCGCACACTACCCTACTCCGCGTAGGCCCAGGCCGTCATGCGCCGCTCGATGGCGGCGAAGACCCCGTAGAGCGCCACACCCATCGCCGCCAGCACGAACAGACCGCCGAAGGCCAGGCGCGTGTTGAAGTCCGACGCCGCCACCGCCATCAGATAGCCGATTCCGGCGTTGGACGCCACCGTCTCGGAGATGACGGATCCCACGAAGGCCGACGAGATCGCGACCTTGAGCGAGGCGAAGAAGAGCGGCATCGTTCGCGGCACGCCGACTTTGCGAAAGATCTGCCACCGCGAGGCGCCGAGCGCCCGCAGCACGTCGCGCAGCTCGGCCTCGAGCGTCGCGAGCCCGAGGGCGACGTTGACGGCGACGGGAAAGAAGGCGAGCAGGAATGCGGTGAGGACGGCCGGCACGGCGCCGATGCCGAACCACATCACGAGCAGCGGCACGACCGCCGCCTTCGGGATGCTGTTGAAGCCGATCAAGGTCGTCACGAGCGTGTGCCGGGCGTGGAAGGCGATCGGCCCGGCCGTCTGCACCATGGTGCGCACGACGCCGCTCGGCGCCGGCAGCACGATCTGCTGGATCCTGAGCGCCGGCACCGCCATCTCCCAGACGACGACGAGACCCGCGAAGACCGCGAGCGGCAGGACGAGCCGACGCAGAGGCGGGCTCACGCCACCGCCCGTTGGCTCGGTCGGATCTGCTCGCGCATGTCCCGGATGAGCGCGGTCGCCTCGGCGCTGTAGAGCTGCTCCATCGTTCTCGGCCTCCCCAGGCCCACCCGATGGACGTGGACGATGCGCCCGGGGCTCGCCGACATCACGTAGATGGTCTGGGCGAGGAACACCGCCTCGCGGAGGTCGTGAGTCACGAGCACACCGGTGAACTCGCGCTGCCGGCCGAGCTTCTGGTGGAGCTCCCACATCTCTTCTCGCGTGAAGGCATCCAGCGCGGCGAACGGCTCGTCGAGGAGCAGCAGGGCCGGGTCGTGGATGAGCGCCCGGCAGAGGCTCACGCGCTGGCGCATTCCGCCGGAGAGCTCGCGCGGCTGACGGTGCTCGGCGCCCGCGAGCCCAACGGTGCCGAGCAGCGCGCTCGCGCGCTCGCCCCAGAGCGCGCGGGCGGGCGCGCGTGGATCGTGGTTCTCGCGGAGGATCTCGAGCGGCAGCAGGAGATTGTCGAGGACGGTGCGCCAGGGCAGCAGCACGGGGTTCTGGAACGCCATCCCGACGTTCTTCAGGGGCCCGGCGACCGTGAGGCCGTTGACGGCGACGGCGCCCTCGGTCGGCCTCACCAGGCCCGCGATCAGCTTGAGCAGGGTGGACTTGCCGCAGCCGCTCGGCCCCACGAGCGCCACGGTCGTCCCGCGCTCGATCTCGAGCGAGACGCGCTCGAGCGCGCGCGTCACGCGGCCGTTGGTGACGTAATCGTGGGAAAGGTCGCGAATCGCGACGGCCGCTTGGGCTGTCAGTCCAGCTTCAAGGCGACGACGTCGACCTCGGGGATCTTGAGGTTCTCGGTCAGGTTGAGATATCCGGTGAAGTAGAAGCCGGAGATCGCCTTGACGTCGCCCTTGACGAGCGCCGGCTCGCGCAGCGGCGGCGCCATGTTGGTCCAGGTCACGCTGTCGGCCGGCAGCCCGACGTTCTTCGCGAAGATCGGCCAGAGCCGCCGCGGCGCGTCGCCGGCCGGCGCGCCGATGCTGGCGCCCTTGAGGTCCTTCGGCTCGCGGATCCCATAGCGCTTGAGCGAGAGCAGCGCGAAGGGCGGCGAGTTCAGGACCATGCCGACCGCGATGAGCGGCATTTGTGGATTCTTGACGTTGTACTCGATCATCGAGTTGACGTCGCCGTAGCCGAGGTCGTAGGTCCCGGTCGCCACCTGCTCGATCGTCTTCTGGGAGCCTGTCCCGCGATCGATCGTGACGTCGAGCCCCTGCGCCGCGAACGCGCCGAGCGCCTTCGCGGTGATGAACGGCGCCTGTGGGCCCTGGATCTGCCAGTCGAGGGCGAACCGCACCTTGGTCTGAGCCTCCGCGCTCGAGAGCCACGCCGGCGGCGCGAGCAGCAGCAGCGCGACGAACCCGACGATTCTGGTCGACATGAGGGCCTCCTTGAGCCGTCTCAGCAAACTAAGACCGCGGTCGGCCGACGTCAAGGCCGGCGAATGAGGCGCAGCACGTCCTCGGCGCGGATCGGAGTGCCCACGATGTGAGCACCGAACGGACGCAGCGCGTCCTCCACCGCGGCCGCGATCGCGGCCGGAGGCGCCAGGGTGCCGCCCTCGCCGACTCCCTTCGCGCCGAGCGGGTTGAGCGGGCTCGGCGTGACGAGGTTGGCGATCTTGATCGCGGGAATCTGGCCGGCGGTGGGCATCACGTACTCCATCAGCGACTGCGCGCGGGGCTGGGCGTGCTCGTCGTAGGCAAGCTCTTCGTAGAGTGCCCCGCCGACGCCCTGGGCGACGCCGCCGTGGAGCTGGCCCTCGACGATGAGCGGGTTGATCAGCCGTCCGGCGTCGCTCGCGGCGACATAGTCGACGACCTCGACGCCGCCGGTGTCGCGGTCCACGGCGACGACGGCGACGTGCACGCCGCTCCCGAAGGTCGGCCGCGGCGCCAGGAAATAGTGCGTGGCTTCGAGGCCCGGGCTCATGCCCTCGGGCAGCGGCGAGCCGGGCGCGCACGCGGCCGCGATCTCCCCGAGCGAGAGCCGCCGGTGCGGCGCCCCGACGACGCGCACGCTGCCCTCGGCGAGCTCGAGGTCGCCCTCGGCCACCTCCAGCCGGCGAGCGGCCAGGCGGCGCGCCTTGTCGGCGACGGCGCGCGCGGCGACGAGCGCAGCGCTGCCGGCCACCACCGCGTTGCGGCTCGCGTAGGTGCCGACGCCGAACGGGATCATCGCCGTGTCGCCGTGCCGGACGACGACGTCGCGGGGCTCGAGGCCGAGCTCGTCGGCCACCACCTGCGCCAGCGCCGTGGCGGTCCCCTGACCGTGCGGCGAGGCGCCGGTGACGAGCAGCACCTGACCGGTCGGGTCCACGCGCAGCATCGCCCCCTCGTGCGGTCCGAGGCCGGTGAGCAGCACGTAGCCGGCGACGCCGATTCCGAGGAGCCGACCGCGGTCGCCTCGAGCGCGCTCGGCGGCTTGCTCGGCGCGGCGCTCCGGATAGCGCGCCAGCTTCAGCGCCGCGTCGAGCGCCGCTTCGTAGTCGCCGCTGTCGTAGACCACCGGGACCTGCGCCGACGAGAGCCCGAGCTCCCACGGGAACTCGTCGCGACGGATGAAGTTCTTCCGGCGGATCTCGGCGGGATCCATGCCGAGCTCCTGTGCCAGCTGATCGACCGCTCGCTCGACCGCGAACACCGCCTCGGGCTGCCCGGCGCCCCGATAGGCGGCCGCCGGCGCCTTGCACGTGAGCGCGGCGCGCACCCGACAGGTGTAGTCGCGGATCCGGTAAGGCCCCGGCAAGCTCGCCGCGGTGATCGACGGACAGAGCACGCCGAGGCTCCGCGTGTAGGCGCCGACGTCGGCGAGCAGCTCGGCGCGCAGCCCGACGATCGTCCCGTCGCGGCGCGCCGCGAGCTCGACGTCGTGCCACTGCTCCCGCGCGTGCGCCGTGCCGATCACGTGCTCGTGACGCGTCTCGATCCACTTCACCGGCGAGGCGAGCCGCATCGCGAGCAGCGCGAGCAGGATCTCCTCCGGGTAGATCTCCTGCTTCACGCCGAACCCGCCGCCCACGTCCGGCGCGATCACGCGAATCCGATGCTCGCTGAGCCCGAAGACCTCGCGTAGAGCGTCGCGCAGGGTGTGAGGCCACTGCGTCGACGACCAGAGCGTGAGGCTGCCCGTGCCGGCGTCGAAGGCGGCCAGGACGCCACGCGTCTCCAGCGGCATCCCGGTGTAGCGGTGGACGTAGTAGCGCCCGCGCGTGACGATCTCGGCGCGCCGGAACGCCGCGTCGGCATCGCCCGATCGCACCGTGAAATCGGCTGCCACGTTGCCCTCGATCCCCTGGTGCAGGAGCGGCGCACGGGCGGCGATGGCGGCGTGAGCGTCGGGCACGGGATCGAGCGGATCATACGAGATCTCGAGGGCCTCGGCGCCGTCCTGCGCGGCGTAGCGGCTCTCGGCCACGACGGCGGCGATCGGCTCACCGACGTAGCGAACCTTGTCGCGCGCCAGCGGCAGCTGCCGGCACGGGCGGAGCGCCGGATGATCGACGACGGCCGGGATATCGCGGAAGCCTCGCTCGGCCTCGAGATCGGCCGCGGTGAACACGCCGACGACGGAGGGGAGGGCCCGCGCCGCGGTGGCATCGACCCTGAAGCGCGCGTGGGGATAGATGCTGCGGGCGAACGCCACGTGACAGGTGCCGGGCACGCGCAGGTCGTCCACATAGAGGGCCTGGCCGCGCAGCAGCCGAGGATCCTCGAGGCGCCTGAGGGGCCGGCCGGTAAATTTGTCGGGCACGTGGTCCGCCGCGGGCCTCAATTATAATTCCCGGGCATGTCACCCGGTGATCTCCTGCCCGGTCCGCGGGTCCTCCTGGGCCCTGGCCCGTCCATGGCCGACCCTCGCGTCCTGCGCGCGATGTCGACGCCGCTGCTGGGCCAGTTCGACCCGGAGTTCACCGAGATCATGAACGAGGTGATGGACCTCTCGCGGTTCGCCTTCCAGACCCGCAACAGCCGCGCGTTCCCGGTGCCCGGGACCGGGCGCGCCGGCCTCGAAGCGGCCCTCACCTCGCTGGTGGAGCCGGGCGATCGGGTCGTGGTGGCCGAGTGCGGGCGCTTTGGCCTGCTGCTGATCGAGATCGCCGAGCGGTGCGGGGCCGAGGTCACCGCTGTGCGCGGCGAGTGGGGGCGACTGATCGATCCCGCCGCGATCGAGGCCGCGCTGAAGGGCGGCACGACCAAGCTCGTCGCTGTCGTTCACGGTGAGACCTCGACCGGGATCCTGCAGCCGCTCGCCGACATCGCGCGGCTGGCCCACGATCACGGCGCGCTCCTGGTCGCCGACTGCGTGGTGACCCTGGGCGGGTGCGAGGTCGCCGTCGACCGCTGGGCCGTCGACGTCGCGACCGCGGGAACTCAGAAGTGTCTGAGCTGCCCGTCGGGATTGGCGCCGGTCACCTACAACGCGCAGGCCGAGGCCGCCATTCGCGGGCGCCGCACCAAGGTGCGGAGCAACTATCTGGACCTCGGCCAGCTCGCCGACTACTGGAGCCCCGCGCGCTTCAACCACCACACGGCGCCGACGGCGATGGTCTACGGGCTTCGCGAGGCGCTCCGAGCGGTCCAGGAGGAGGGCCTCGAGGCCCGCTTCGCGCGGCATCGTCTGCACGGCGACGCGCTCCGCGCGGGCCTCGACGCCCTGGGCGTGGCGCTCTTCGGCAAGGAGCCGCGCGAGCACCGGCTGCCCTTCCTGACTCCCGTCGTCGTGCCGGACGGCGTCGACGAGCTACGCGTCAGGCGCCGGCTCGTCGAGGATTTCGGCGTCGAGATCGGCGCCGCGTTCGGCCCGCTACAGGGCAAGATCTGGCGCATCGGCACCATGGGCTACTCGGCGCAGCGTCAGTTCGTGCTCGTGTGTCTGGCGGCGCTCGAGCACGCGCTCCGCGGCGAGGGTCACCGCACCTCCGCCGGCGCGGGCGTCGACGCGGCCCTCGCCCACTACGCCTCCGCCGGCCCGGCCAACCCTGACGTGCGCGACAACCTCGGCGCCCCCGGTATCGGTAGGGTATGAGCCGCCAACCGAAAGACCGCGCGCGTTCGAGCGCCGGCTCCGCCGGCGCAATCGAATCTGGGGGGAGGCAGGGCGAGACCGGGCCGCAGGCCCGGTCCGCCCGTCGGAAGGGGGGCGAAGGCCCCCTCCGAGGAAACTATCCGCGCGACCTCGTCGGATACGGCAAGAGGCCGCCTGATCCGAAGTGGCCCGGCGGAGCACGACTCGCTCTGCAGATCGTCATGAACTACGAGGAAGGCGGCGAGCGATCGATCCTGCACGGGGACAAGGAGGCCGAGGCGTACTTGCAGGAAGTCGTCGGCCTTCCGGCGCTCCAGGGCGTGCGGAATTTACAGGTCGAGTCGATGTACGAGTATGGTAGCCGCGTCGGCTTCTGGCGCCTCATGCGCACGTTCGCATCGTACGGCATCAAGATCAGCATCTTCGCCGTAGCCATGGCGCTCGAGCGCCACCCCGAGGCCGCGGCCGCGATCGTCGAGGCCGGCCACGAGGTCGTGAGCCACGGCTGGAAGTGGATCGACTATCAGTTCGTCAGCGAGAAGGTCGAGCGCGATCACATCCGGCGAGCGGTCGAGAGCCTGACGCGCACGACCGGCAGCCGGCCGGTCGGCTGGTACACGGGACGGCTCAGCCCCAACACGCGGCGTCTCGTCGTCGAGGAGGGCGGCTTTCTCTACGACGCCGACGCCTACAACGACGATCTGCCGTACTGGATCGTCGTCTCGGGCAAGCCGCACCTGGTCGTCCCCTACACCCTGGACGTCAACGACATGAAGTTCGGACTGCCCGGCGGCTTCTCGACCGGCGACGAATGGCTTGCCCACGCTCGGGACGCGTTCGACGTGCTCTACGCGGAGGGCGTCGATCATCCGAAGATGATGTCGGTCGGGCTGCACATGCGGCTCATGGGGCGGCCGGGCCGGGCCGCCGCCCTCGCGCGCTTCTTCGACTACGTCGAGCGGCACGACCGCGTGTGGGTCTGCCGCCGGATCGACATCGCGCGACACTGGATCGAGCAGCACCCATACCGGCCCGGAACGACATGACGCGCTTCTAAACCGGAGGTGACCGGACATGGCCTACAAGGATCTCCGTGAATACCTGGCCGCGCTCGAGGTTCGGGGCAAGCTCCACCACGTCAAGAAGGAAGTTGATCCGAGCTGGGAAGTCGCGGCGGTTATCCGCCGAGTATTTCAGCGAATTCCCCCGGCGCGCCGGCCCGCCGTGATGTTCGAGCACATCAAGGGGCACCGGATGCCGCTGGTCGCCGGGATCCTCGGCGCCTCGCCGGAGGTCTACGCGCTGGCGCTCGAGACCACGGTCGACCAGATCGCCGACAAGTGGTCCCGCGCTCAGAGCCACCCGATCCCGCCCGTCCGCGTGAAGACGGGGCCGGTGAAGGACGTGATCCAGACCGGCGAGCGGATCGACGCGACGGCGCTGCCCTTGTGCCTCTGGACCCGGGATCAGGACCCGGCGCCGTACGTCACCGGGCCGTGCGTGATTTCGGTCGATCCCGAGACCGGCGAGCGCAACATGGGCACCTATCGCCTCATGCTGAAGGGGCCGAGGAAGTTCGGGCTCTTCCTCAGCACGACCTGGCGCGACATGTACGCGCACCTCATGAAGAACGAGCGAAAGGGCAACCCGACCCCGTGCGCCGTCGTGATCGGCTGCGATCCGCCGGTGCCGCTCACCTCTGTCGCGCGGATCCGCGGCGACGAGCTGGGGGTGGCGGGCGCCCTGCGCGGCGAGCCGCTGGAGGTCGTGAAATGCGAGACGAACGACCTCGAGGTGCCGGCGCACGCCGAAATCGTGATCGAAGGCTTCGTCCCGGCGGGCGTCCGCGAGCACGAGGGACCGTTTGGCGAGTACACGGGCTACATGGGGTCGTCGGGCCCGAGCTTCGTGATCGAGGTCACGGCCATCACGCACCGGGCCGACCCGATCTACCAGGCCTTCTTCAGCCAGATGCCGCCCAGCGAGTCGAGCTGCATCCGCGGCACCGGCCGCGATGTGGCGCTGCTCCAGCATCTGCGCCGCGATCTGAGGCTCCCCGTGCGCGACGTGCACCTGCTCGAGGCCGGCGGCGGCGCCGCGTTCCTGGCGATCTCGCTCCGCCGCGAGCATCCCGCCCTGCCCCAGCGGGCGATGTGGGCGGTCTGGGCGTACGATCCATCATTCTCCAAGTGGGTGGTCGTGGTCGACGAGGACATCGACATCCGCGACTACTTCCAGGTCCTCTGGGCCATGTCCTGGCACGTCCAGCCCGAGCACGATCTCTACGTGAACCGCGCCACGGCCGGCGTCGCGCTCGACCCGTCGACCGCGGAGGAGGACGTGGACCAGCTCCAGCGCAAGACCGTGCTCTCGTCCAAAGTGGGCGTCGACGCGACGCGGAAGCATCGCTTCCCCGCCCGCTCGGTGCCCCCGAAGGAGGATCTCGACCGGGTCGACGCCCACTGGGCGGACTACGGCCTGGAGTAGGATATCGGCGCTTTTCCGCTTCCTGTCCCTGACCGAACGACAACGTTCAGCCCTCGGGCTGGGAGGAAGTCATGAAGACACGACGCTGGGTCGTCTCGATGGTCGCTGCCATCGGGCTCCTGACCGCGATCGCCGCCCACGGGCAGGCCGCGAAGCCCGAGGGCACGCTGACAGTCGCCGTCGCCACGTTCGGCAACGAGCGCTGGCTCCCTCACCTGTACGTCGGGGCCGAGGACGTGGTGCTCAAGCCCATGTACGAGAACCTTCTCACGCGCGACCCGAAGACCGGCGAGCTCGCGCCCATGCTGGCCGAGCGCTGGAAGGTCGCGGACGGCGGCCGCACCTGGTCCTTCTATCTGCGCAAGGGCGTCCAGTTCCACGGCGGCCGCGGCGAGATGACCGCCGAGGACGTCAAGTTCACGTTCAACACCATCGCGAAGGACGGCTCCGCCAACTCGCTAGCGCCGGAGTTCCGGCTCATCAAGAGCATGGAGGTCGAGAACCCGTACACGCTCACGGTGCGCTTCGACAAGCCGTTCGTCGTGTTCGGCAACAAGGTGAATCAGGGGCTCTTCGCCTCCGTCGCGTTCATCCAGTCCAAGCGCTACGTCGAGACCGCCAAGGACGACGGCGCCGAGCGGCTGCCGGTCGCGACCGGTCCGTGGAAGTTCGTCGAGCACGTCCGCGGCGACCGCATCGTCTACGAGGCCGTCGAAAATCACTGGCGGGCGACGCCGCACTTCAAGCGGCTGGTGTTCGTCAAGGTGCCGGAGCCGTCCACGCGGATGGCGATGTTGCGGGCGGGCAGCGTCGACGTCATCGAGGTCGGCGGCGAGTACGCCGACGAGCTGAAGCAAGTCGGCGTGCGCACGCTCCTCATGCCCAACACGTCCTGGCTCTACATCATCCTCGGCGGTCAGTGGGCGACCAAGCCGACGTACGACCCGAAGGTGCCGTGGGCCCAGCCCGACGCCGAGCGCGCGCGCAAGGTGCGGATGGCGCTCAACCTGGCGGTCGACAAGCAGGCGATCGTGCAGCGGGTGCTCGGGGGCCTCGGCACCGTGATGGGCAGCTGGCTCATGTATCCCAGCGATCCCTGGGCATCGGACGCGTTGAAGAAGCCCTATCCGTACGATCCGGCCAAAGCGAAAGCGCTTCTGGCGGAAGCGGGCTATCCGAGTGGGTTCGAGACCACGATGAATCTCACGGCGTGGCCGGGCCGGGGCTTCCTGCCGGACGTCGGCGAAGCCGTGGCGACCTACTGGGAGAAGATCGGCATCCGCGTGAAGCGCCGCCCGGTGGACCGGGCGATCTTCGCGGCGGACTTCAGGGCGCGCGCGTATTCCGGCGTGGCGCTCGCCTACGCGTCACCCCTGGTGGCTCCCGAGCCGTGGGAGGTGTTGTACCGCGCCGGGTATACGAAGGCCGGGCTGTGCCTGTTCGTCGAGCAACCGAAGCTCGACGAGTTCATCGACCGGCTCGCGGGCCAGCCGAATTACACGGAGCGCCTGCGCATCATGCGCGACGAGATGGGCCCGTGGCTCTCCGAGTACGTGCCGGGTGTCGCGATCGGGGCGGCCCACACGATCGCGGGGTTGGGGCCCCGAGTCGGGGACTGGCCCGTGATCCCCGGGCACATGGGGTTCCACAACTGGGAATACATCGGCCGGGCCCGCTAGCATGTGGAGGTACCTGATCGGTCGCGTGCTCCAGACGGTGCTGAGCATGCTCGTCGTGATCAGCATCGTGTTCTTCCTGACGCGGCTCTCGGGCAATCCGATCCACCTGCTGCTCGACGTCAACGCGAGCGAGCGTGATCAGCAGATCCTGATGCATCACCTCGGCCTCGATAAGCCCCTGCCCGTCCAGTACGGCCTCTACGTTCGCAACATCTTCCTCGGCGACTTCGGAAACTCCGTCCTCACGCGCCGGCCCGTCACCGAGCACATCTGGGAGCGGCTGCCCGCCACGGTGGAGCTCGGGCTCGTGGCGATGCTCCTGAGCGTGCTCATCGGCGTCCCGCTCGGCGTGTATTCCGCCGTCCACCGCGGCGGGACGCTCGACGGCGCCGCGCGCGTGTTCGCGGTGCTCGGGCAATCGATGCCGACGTTCTGGCTCGGGCTGATGCTGATCTTGCTGTTCGGCGTCGTGCTGCGCTTGCTGCCGGCCGGCGGCCGCGGCGGCATCGAGCACCTGATCCTCCCGGCCTTCACGCTCGGGTACTTCACCTCGGCGGCCATCTTGAGATTGACGCGTTCGGCGATGCTGGAGGTGCTCGGCTCCGACTACATCAAGTTCGCCCGGCTCAAGGGCCTGCACGAGCAGGTCGTGCTCTGGAAGCACGGGCTCAAGAACGCGCTGCTCCCGGTCGTCACCTTCGCGGTGATGCTCTTCGTGCAGTTCCTCGGCGGCGCCGTCGTCACCGAGACGGTCTTCGCCTGGCCGGGTCTCGGGCGGCTGATCCTCGAGTCGATCACGACCCGCGACTATCCGATCGTGCAGGCCGGCGTCCTCGTGCTGAGCGCGCTCTACCTCACCGGGAACCTGTTCGTCGACATGCTCTACAGCTACCTCAACCCAAGGATCCGTCATGCGCGCGCGTAGCCGCGAGCTGCCGTGGTTCGCCGGCGCCATCCTCGCGGCGCTCGTCTTCGCCGCGCTCCTGGCACCCTACCTCGGTCTGCCGAGCCCCACCGAGGGCGACATCACCCAGAGGCTGATCCCGCCGGTGTGGACGGAGCGCGGCGATCGCGAGCACCCGCTCGGGACCGATCGCTTCGGCCGCGACGTGCTGAGCCGGGTGGTCCACGGCAGCCGCATCTCGCTCGTGGTCTCGCTGGTGGCGATCGGCGTGGCCGGCACGCTCGGCACCGCCCTCGGGCTGATCTCGGGCTACCGCGGCGGGCTCACCGACGCCGTGCTCATGCGTCTGACCGACGTCGGGCTGTCGCTGCCGACGATCCTCATCGCGGTCGTACTGGTGGCGGTCTCGGAGCCGAGCTTTCGCAACGTCATCCTCGTCATCGCGCTCCTGCTCTGGCCGCGCTTCGCGCGGCAGGTCCGCGGCGAGACGCTGGCGATCAAGGAGCAAGACTTCGTCGCGCTCGCGATCGTGGCCGGGCGCTCGAGCGCCTGGATCATCCGGCGCCACATCTTTCCCAATGTGGTGCCGACCTTGTTGGTCATCTCCACCCTGCAGGTCGGCTACGTGATCCTTCTCGAGGGCACCTTGAGCTTCCTGGGGGTTGGCGTGCCGCCGCCGAATCCCGCCTGGGGCCTGATGATCGCCGACGGGCGAGGATTCCTGGCGACGGCCTGGTGGATCTCATTCTTTCCGGGGCTGGCGATGCTCTCGACGGTCCTGGCCGTCAACCTGATGGGTGACTGGCTGCGCGACCATCTCGATCCGAAGCTGCGGCAGGTCGGCGGCCGTGCGGTCGAGCCGGACGAACCCGCGCCTGAGCCGGTGGGAGACGGCGTCCGGCGGGCCGGCGCGCGCGGCGCGGCGGCTGGCGCCGACGGAGGGTAACGGAATGAAACGGCCCCGATGTCTTTCCGGCGTCGTCGTGTGGTCGCTGCTCCTTGCCACGCTCGCGGTCGTGCCCGCTGCGGCTCTGGCCCAGACACAATCGGGGCGCGCTGACGCGCCCGCGGGACAGATGACCTGGGCCGTTCACTTCTCGTTGGCGCCGACCTTCTTCGATCCGGCCGAGACGCCGGGCATCATCACGCCGTTCCTGGTCCTGTACGCGCTCCACGACGCCCTCGTGAAGCCGATGCCGGGCAAGCCGCAGGCCGGGAGCCTGGCCGAGTCCTGGACCGTCTCGCCGGATGGTCTGGTCTACGAATTCGTGCTGCGCCAGGGGGTGAAGTTCCACAACGGGGATGCGCTGACGGCGGAGGACGTGAAGTTCTCCTTCGAGCGCTACCGCGGGGCCGGCGCGACGATCATGAAGGCGCGCGTGGCCGCGGTCGAGATCGTGGATCCGCTGCGCGTTCGCTTCCGGCTCAAGCGGCCCTGGGCCGACTTCATGACCTTCTTCGGTACGCCGGCGACGGGCGCCGCCTGGATCGTGCCCAAGAAGTATCTGGAGAAGGTCGGCGACGAGGGGTTCAAGAAGGCGCCCGTCGGCGCCGGCCCCTACAAGTTCGTCTCGTTCGCGCCGGGCATCGAGCTCCTTCTTGAGGCGAACGAGCAATACTGGCGCAAAGCCCCGAGCGTGAAGCGTCTCGTCTTCAAGTCGGTCCCGGACGAGGCCACCCGCCTGGCGATGCTCAAGCGCAGCGAGGCGGACGTGGCCTATTCGATCCGGGGTGCGCTCGCCGAAGAAATCAGGAAGACGCCGGGGCTCACCTTGAAGGCCACGGGCGGCGCGTTCACCGAGTGGATCGTCATCATCGACCAGTGGGATCCGAAGTCACCGTGGGCCGACCGGCGCGTGCGCCTGGCCGCCAATCTCGCGATCGATCGCCAGGCCATCAACGATGCCGAGTACCTCGGGCTCGCGAAGGCCACCGGCAGCATCATCCCGAGCGCCTTCGACTTCGCCTGGCCGGCTCCTCCCTATCCCTACGACCCCCAGCGAGCGAAGCAGCTGCTGGCCGCTGCCGGCTACCCGAATGGCTTCGACGCCGGGGTGATCTCGGCGGACTTCGTGTACGTGTCGATCGCCGAGACGGTGGCGAACTACCTACAGGCCGTCGGCATTCGCATCAAGGTGCAGCCGCTCGAGCGGGCCGCGATGATCAAGGGCAACCAGGAAAAGAAGCTCAAGAATCTGTACCGGGCCGGCAGCGCCGCGTTTGGCAACGCCGCGACCCGCATCGAAGCGTTCGTGCTGACGGACGGTATGTACGCCTACGGCGGCTACCCCGACATCGACGGGCTCTTCCGCGAGCAGGCCGCCGAGCCCGATCGAAAGAAGCGCGAGGCGATCCTGCATCGCATCCAGCAGCTCATGCACGACAAGGCGATCTTCGCGCCGCTCTTCGAGCCCGCGTTCATCAACGGCTATGGCCCGCGGGTGGCGGAGTCGGGGTTGGGGCTCATCAGCTATCACGGCTACTCGGCGCCCTACGAGGACGTGAAGCTCAAGGCCCGATGACACGCGCGAGCAACTCCCCGCCGCTCCTGGTTGTCGAAGACCTGAAAACGCATTTCTTCACCCGTCGCGGCGTCACAAAGGCCGTCGATGGCGTGAGCTTCACGCTCCTGGCCGGCGAGACGCTCGCCCTCGTCGGGGAATCGGGCTGCGGCAAGTCCGTCACGTGCCTCTCGCTGGTGCGCCTGGTTCCGGAACCCGCCGGGCGGATCGTCGGAGGCCGGGTGCTGTTCGAGGGGCAGGATCTGCTGCAGAAGAGCTCGGCCGAGATGCGGCGGATCCGGGGTAAGCGGATCGCCATGGTGCTCCAGGATCCGATGACCTCGCTGAACCCCGCCCTGACGATCGGCACGCAGGTGGGCGAGGTGGTCCGGCTCCACCAGGGCCTGCGCGGCGATTCGCTGCGGCAGCGTGTCCTCGAGGCGCTGCGCCGGCTGCGGATCTCCGCCGCCGAGACGCGGCTCTCGCACTATCCGCACCAGTTCAGCGGCGGGATGCGCCAGCGCGTCTCGAGCGCGATCGCGCTGTCGTGCGCGCCGCGCTTGCTCATCGCGGACGAGCCCACCACGTCGCTCGACGTGACGATCCAGGCGCAATACCTCGATTTGCTCCGGGAGGTGCAAGCCTCCGCGGGCGTCGCGGTCATCCTCGTCACCCACGATTTCGGCATCGTTGCAGCGATTGCCGATCGAGTCGCCGTGATGTACGCCGGCCGGATTGTCGAGATGGGCAGCACGGCGCAGATCTTCGATCGCCCGAGTCACCCCTATACACGCGCGCTCCTGCGATGCCTCCCGGCCGCCGAGCGTGGGCGTCAGCCCCTGGTCGAGATCGGAGGCCAGCCTCCCGACCTGGCCCGACTCCCCGACGGCTGCCCGTTCGTACCGCGTTGCCCTGACCGCCTGCCGATTTGCGAGACGAAGTTCCCGCCCTTGGTCGCGATCGCGGCGGGTCATGACGCGCATTGCTGGGCTGCCCTCCCCGCAACCGAGTCCGCCGCGCCCCTCGTGGGGGGGTCTGGGGGAGGAGCGGCAGTCGCTCCCCCTCAGTCCCACTAATTGCTCGAAGGCGTCGGCCTCAAGAAATACTTTCCGGCCGCGAGCGGCTTCGCCGTTGGTCGACCCGGCGCCTGGGTGAAGGCGCTCGACGGCGTGAGCGTGCGGGTGGCCGAGGGCGAAACGCTCGGCATCGTCGGCGAGTCTGGCTCGGGCAAGACGACGCTCGCGAAGCTATGCCTGCTCCTCGAGCGCCCGACCGCCGGCGCGCTGCGGTTCGACGGCAAGGACACCGCCGCGTTCGATCGCGACGACCTCAGGCGGTATCGGCGATCGGTCCAGGCCGTGTTCCAGGATCCTTACAGCTCGCTGAATCCCCGGATGCGGGTCGAGGACATCGTCGCCGAGCCGCTGCCCGCGGACGGGGGCGTGAGCCGCGCGGTGGTGGCCGAGCGCGTACGCGAGGTGCTGCAGCTCGTCGGTCTCCGGCGGGAGAGCGGCGCGCTCTATCCCCACGAGTTCAGCGGCGGCCAGCGTCAGCGCATCGCGATCGCCCGCGCCCTCGTCACCTACCCGAAGTTTCTCGTGCTCGACGAGCCGGTGTCAGCGCTGGACGTCTCGATCCGCGCGCAGATTCTCAATCTACTGAAGCGACTCCAGGAACAGCTCGGGCTGGCGTACATGTTCATCTCGCACGATCTGGCTGCCGCCCGCTACCTGGCGACGCGCCTGGCCGTGATGTATGCCGGCAAGCTCGTCGAGGTGGGCGAGTGCGACGCCGTGTACACGGAGCCGCTTCATCCCTATACGGAGGCGCTGCTGTCGGCGGCGCTGCCGCTACATCCTGGGACGCGCCGGCAGCGCATCGTGCTGGGCGGTGAGGTGCCCAGTCCCGTGAATCCTCCGGAGGGCTGCCGCTTCCATCCCCGCTGTCCCCGCGCGATGGCGCAGTGCAGCCGTCAGGAGCCGGAGTGGAAGGAAGTGAAGCCCCGCCGATTCACCGCCTGTCACCTCTACTGACCCAGAGGTCACGGAACCGGGTGGCCACGGTGTCTTCGTAGGCGACGGGCTCCGCGAGCAATCTGATCGAGCGGGCGAAGCCGTTCATGACCGAGACCGTTTGCTCCCCGATCGTCGGATCGTAGAACGGAAGATCGCGCTCCACGACCGCCGCGATGATCTCCGCGGCCGCCGGCGGAAACCGCCGCCGCCCGACTTCGGTCGCCCGCGTGGGATCCCGTCGGAGAAGAGCTTGAGCGCGCACGATCGCGCGCACCGCCGCCGCCACACGCTCGGGCGCGCTCCCGATCAGCGCTTCCGTCGTGGAGAGCGCCGCGAACGTGTACTGCCCCGCCTCGGGTGGGCCGTCGCCTCGCCGGACGTCCACGATGATCTTGCCGACACCGCGGCGCACGGCGGTCTCGCTCCCGAGCGCGTTCGCCCAGAACCCGTCGACGGCGCCGCGCTCGAGGGCCTCGGCGGCCGTGACCCCGAAGGACGCGCCCGGATCGGTTCCGCCCGGCACCGGCGCGATCTTGACGCCGTCGCGGACCGGATCGACGCCGGCCTCGTGCAGGAGGCGAAGGAACGCGCGGTCGGGCCCCGGCGCGGCGCCGATGCGCAGGCCCTTGACGGCTGCGACGTCGCCGCGGCGGGCCGGAAGATCCGCGCGCAGGACCAGGAGCCACGGCGTGCCCTGCGAGAGGGCGACGACGAGCTTCGCGCCCTTCCAGCCCGGAAACGCGAGCAAGGTCGTGTGCGCGCCGCCGGCCACGAAGTCTACGGTGCCGTCCCGCAGCGCGTTCACGGCGTCGAGCGAGGGCAAGAGCTCGACGTGGGCGTCGAGCCCTTCCTCGCGATACAGCCCGAGCTCCTCGGCGGCGAGCGCCGGGAAGTATGAGTTCGTCACAAGGTCGGGTGTCGCGATCTTCATCCGTGCGCCGCCTCCGCCTCGACGAACCCGGAAATCTGAGCCCAGCGGAGCCCCTTGGGATCGTGCGCGATCTCGACCTGGCGGCCCTGGGAGTCCCGCAGCCCCAGCGGGTGATTCACGAGCTCGATCAGATTGCCGTCGGGATCCTTGATATAGGTGTAGTGCTCGCTGCTGTCCTCACGGCGCCCCTGGTGCGGATCGGTGCCGCCGATGTCTGACCCGGTGCTGGCGGCCGACGTCCTCACGTGCGGGATCCCGAGGCGGTCGAGGTGGACCAGGGTGGCCTCCCAGTCGTCGACCTCGATCGCGAAGTGGCTCGACGCGACGATGACCGGGCGCGGCGTCACCGTGAAGTGGATCTCGCCGCTGCCGAGCCTCAGCTGCAGCTGTCGCCTGTTCAGCGCCGGACCGCGGTCGAGGAACTCGGCGCCGAGCACCTTCTCGTACCACGCTCGAGTCCGCTCGCGGTCGCTGATCTGAACGTTCACGTGATGGATCATCTTGATGGCCATGCTCACACCTCGCGATAGGGACTGCCCCAGCGGTCTTGATACACGATGTCCTTGAGCGGGCCGCGGCCGACGGGGCCGAACTTCCCCATCGGGTAGCCGATCGGCAGGATCGCGTAGGAGTGCACGCCCGGCGGCAGGCCGAGCGCGGCCTCGGCTTCCTTCTCGTAGAGCAGGTGCCGCGTCGTCAGGGTGGCGCCGAGGCCGAGGGCCCGGGCCGCCAGCAGCATGTTCTGCACGGCGGGATAGATCGACGCCCCGGACCCGCGCGTGGGTACCGCCGTCCCTTCCTCGAGGCACGCGACGATCCACACGGGTGCCTCGTGGAAGTGGTCGGTCAGGTATTCCACCGCGGCGTGCTGCCGGTTGTACTGCTCGCGGGTGACGCCGGGCGGCGGCGTGCTCTTGAGATAGCGAGGCCCGACGACCTCGTCGAACGCCCGTTTGTACCAGACCTGCACGCCCTGCTTGATCTTCTGATCCTTGATGACCAGGAAGCGCCAGCGCTGCGTGTTGCCCCCGTTGGGCGCGCACGTGCCGGCTTGCAGGATCTTCTTGATCAGCTCGTCGGGAACCGGGTCGGGCTTCAACCGGCGCATGGCGCGCATGGTCTGCATGGTCTCGAAGAGGTCTGGCATAGGGCCTTCCTTTCTTCGTTCGATCCGCGGTGGACGAATCATACTCCGAGCGGGCGTGTTGCGCGTGGCGGCGGAAAGGCGCAGGATCGCCGCCACCAGGACCGGCTCAAATCCAGGAGGGCGCAATGGCGACCGTCGGGAGCGGCGGCTACCAGTACGAGGTGAACGAATCGTGGGCGAAGCTGCCCGCCGGCTGGACGTTCGGCCCGGTCAGCGCGGTGGCGACCGACTCGCGCGATCGGGTCTACGCCTTCCAGCGCAAGGACCCGCCGATCATCGTGTTCGACCGCGACGGCAGCTACCTCGGCTCGTGGGGCTCGAGTGCCATCAAGGATCCCCACGGCATCGCGATCGTCGACGACGTGATCTACCTCACTGACCGCGACGACCACGTCGCACTGAAGTTCACCCTGGACGGCAAGCCCCTGATGGTCCTCGGCACGCGCGGTCAGCCGTCGGACACGGGGGCCACGAAGGACATCGAGCTGCCGCCGCGCTCGGCCGGGCCCTTCAACAAGCCGACCGAGATGGTTCCGTCGCCGTCGGGCGATCTCTACGTCTCGGACGGCTATCGCAACAGCCGCGTCCATCGCTTCTCGGCGCAGGGTGCCTTGCTCTCGTCGTGGGGCACGCCGGGCAAGCAGGAGCCGGGAGAGTTCCATCTGCCCCACAGCCTCTGGGTCGATCCCGAGGGGTTCGTCTATGTCTGCGACCGGGAGAACAGCCGCATCCAGGTGTTCAACGCGAGCGGCAAGTTCGTCTCCCAGTGGCGCGACATCCATCGCCCGACCGACATCTACTTCAACGCGCAGCAGGTGGCCTACGTCAGCGAGCTCAGACCGTCGATCAGCATCCTCGACCGCAACGGCAAGGTGCTGGCGCGCTTCGACTCGCCCTCGGGACACGGGCTCTGGGTCGACTCGGTGGGCGACATCTATCTGGCCGAGGCTGGAGGCAAGCGGCTCACCAAGTACGTGCACAAGCGCTGACCATGAAGCCCGCGGCGGGAATCGCGCTGCTCCTTTCGAGCGTGCTCGCTCTCGCGACGATCTCGTCCGGCCAGGCGCCGCGGCCGCCGATCAAGGTCGGTCTCCTCCTGCCCTACACCGGCGTCATTGCCATCAACGGTCAGGAGACTAGCAAGGGTGTCGAGTTCTACTTCACCAAGATCGGCAACAAGGCGGGCGGCCGCGAGATCGTCCTCATCAAGGAGGACGACGAGGCCAAGCCCGACGTCGGCCTGACCAAGGCGCGCAAGCTCGTCGAACGGGACCGCGTGGATGTGCTGATCGGGCCGGTCCACAGTGGAGTCGCCCTGGCCATCCGGGACTACGTCCACGGTCAGGGCATCCCGCTGATCGTGCCGGTGGCCTTCACCCGCGACCTCACCGCTCCGGCCAGGGCGAGCCCATGGTTGTTCCGAGTGGTCGAGACGAGCGATCAGGGCAATTTCCCGATGGGGATCTGGGTCTTCAAGAAGACACCGCACCGGAAGATCGTCGTCATGGCGTCGGACTTCGCCGCCGGGCGCCATTCGGCAGAAGCCTTCATTGCGGGCTTCAAAGGGGCGGGCGGCGAGATCGTGAAGGAGATCTACGCGCCGCTGAACACGCCCGACTTCGCGCCCTATATGGCCCAGGTGAGCGGCCTCACCGCCGACGCGGTCTACGCGTGGTTCGCTGGCACCGACTCGATCCGCTTCGTGAAGGCGTACCGGGAGTACGGCCTGGGCGACAGACTCCCACTGCTCGGCTACAACACGCTCACGGACGATGTGCTGCTGCCGACGCTCGGGGACGCCGCGCTCGGCATTATTACGGCGGGGCACTACAGCGCGACGCTCGACACCCCGGAGAACCGCGCGTTCGTGCGTGAGTACGAGTCGCGCGCCGGTGCCTTGCCGACGCGTTACGTGGAGCTGGGCTACGTCTCGGGCCAGCTCGTCGGCTCGGCGATCGAAGCGCTGAAGGGCGAAGTCGGTGACCGCGCCGCGTTGCGCGACGCGATCCGCGGTGCCGCCACCACGATCCAGCCACCGCGTGGCCCGATCCGGTTCGATCGGTTCCAACAGGTCATCACCGATGTGTACGTGATGAAAGTGGAGCGCCAGGGGAACCGGCTGGTCAACGCCATCGTGGATCGGATCCCGAACACCTCGCAGGAGGAGAGCTGGAAGTGGTGGAACAAGTAGCGAGGCTGCCAAAGGACGTCGACCGCGCCTCTCTTTCGCGCCTGCCCCTCCTCGAGCGCGCCGAGCTCGACGCCGAGGGCCAGAAGCTCTACGACGCGGTCGTGAGCCGAGAGAGCCGGACCCTGGTCGGGCTGCGTGGGCCGAGCGGCATCTGGCTCCATTCGCCGAAGCTCGCCGGGTTCGTGAGGGCGACCAATCAATACCTGCGTTTCGAGAGCGCCCTGGACCGGCGCCTGACCGAGCTCGCCATCCTGGTGACGGCGCGAGAGCTCGACAATCAGTTCCAGTGGGCGGCGCACGAGCCGGCGGCCCTCGCGGAAGGTCTCGACGCGAAGATCGTCGAGGTCGTCAGACGAGGCAAGCCCCTCGCCCGACTCGGGAAGCGAGAGGCGGTCATCATCGCGTTCGGTCGGGAGCTGTTCCGCACGAAGAGGCTCGCTTCGCGGACGTTCGCCCGCGCGGTCGAGCTCTTCGGCCGGCGCGGAGTGGTCGAGCTGGCGGCCCTCATGGGCAACTACGCGATGACGGCGGTCATCCTCAACGCGGTCGACCAGCAGCTCCATCCCGGCCAGAAGGCGCTGCTGCCGGTCCGGCGCGGCCGGTGAGAGACTCCTGACGGAGCGCGAAGTTATGTGGGACAATTGCGCGCAAATCGAGGATCGCCAGTCCAGCCCCGGAGGGAACTGATGCCTTACGACCTGGTCATCAAGAACGGCATGGTCGTCGACGGTTCCGGCTTCTCCCGCTATCGGGCCGACGTCGCGGTCAAGGACGGCACGATCGTCGAGATCGGCAAGATCCGGGGCGCGGCGACTTCCACGATCGACGCCGAGGGCCGCTTCGTGGCGCCCGGGATCATCGACACGCACACGCACTACGACGCCCAGCCCTTCTGGGACAAGCTCTGCACCTCCTCGATCTGGCACGGCGTGACGACCGTGCTCATGGGCAACTGCGGCCTCACCCTGGCGCCGCTGCGGCCCGAGCATCGCGACACGATGCTCGCGACGTTCTGCTGCGTCGAGGACCTGCCGGTGCGCTCGCTGGCCTCCGTGCTGCCCTGGAACTGGGAGACCTTCGGCGAGTATCTCGATGCGATCGACCATGGTCTCGGCCTCAACCTGATGCCGCTGGTCGGCCACAATCCGCTGCGCCTGTCGGCGATGGACGCGGCGGCGTGGGACCGCGCCGCGACGCCGGACGAGATCGCGCACATGCAGCGGCTGCTCCGCGAATCGATGGAAGCCGGCGCCTGGGGCTGGAGCACAACGGATTCGCCGACGCACGCGGGCCCGCAGGGCCAGCCCGTGCCGACACGCCTGGCCGCCGACGAGGAGCGCGTGGCGCTCGGCCGCACGATGGCCGAGTTCAACCGCGGCATCATCGAGATCCTGCCGAAGGGCGCGGGCAAGCCGAGCCTGGCCGATCTCGACCATCTGCGCGACGTGGCCGTCGTGAGCGGGCGCCCGGTGTTCTTCCTGAGCTTCGACACCAACGCGCGGCCCTACGTCGAGAAGGCCTCGCGCGAGGGCGCGCAGATGTACAACCTCCTGCGGGCGATCCCGTTCAATCCGCGGTTTACCCTGAAGAAGACGACGTTCTTCCACAACCTCGACGTGTGGGACGTCGTGATGCACCTGCGCCTGCCGGACCGGCTGGCGGCCCTCGCCGACCCGGAGCGGCGCGCGCGCATGCGGGAGCAGGCGCTCAAGCCGCAGCGGCGGCGGCCGGGCGTGCCCGGCCGGCTCGTGCCGTGGCGCTCGATCTTCGTGCGCAAGGTCATGCTCGCGAAGAACCAGGGGCTCGTGGACCGCAATCTCATGGATCTCGCCGAGCAGCAGGGCCAGCACGTTGCCGATGTCATGCTCGACCTGGCGCTCGAGGAAGGGCTCGACACCGAGTTCCAGCTGATGACGCGCTCGACCGAGGAAGAGAACCAGATCGCCGACATGGTGAAGAGCGGCCATGCGCTGCCCTCGCAGTCGGACGCCGGCGCCCACCTCAACACGAACTTCTGCACCGCCGGTGAGTCGAGCTACGTGCTCGGCCAGTGGGTGCGCGACCGCGAGCTGATGACGCTCGAGGACGCGATCAGGCGTCTGACCTTCCAGCCCGCGCGCATCCTGGGCCTGCATGATCGCGGTCTCGTCCGCGAAGGCCTGGCGGCCGACCTCATGGTGTTCGACCTCTCGACCATCGGAGTGAAGGAGGACGAGGTCACGCTCGACGGACCCTCCGGCACGCCTCGTCGCGTGCAGGGCGCCGACGGCGTGCATCACGTCATCGTCGGCGGTCAGGTCGTGCTGGAGCACGGCAAGCACACGGGTGCACTCCCGGGCCGCGTCCTCCGCGCCGGCCGCTAGCGAACCGAGGAGCGCGCCGGCTCGGCCGGGGCGTCTCCGAGCGAGGGGGCCTTGGAGGCGACCAGGAGGATCGTCTTGACGTCGGCGGCCGTGGTGCGCGTCGCAGTGGTCGTGACGGGTCTCGTCCTCGTGGCGAGCTGCCAGTCGTTGTTTCCGCCGAAGCCGGATCCGCAGCGGGAGCTCGTCGCGAGGGGCAAGGAGCTTTTCCTGAAGGAGACGTTCGCGGGCAACGGGCGGACCTGCGGAACCTGCCACCCGCCCACGAACAACTTCACGATCGATTCCGCCTTCATCTCCAGGCTGCCGCCCAACGACCCCCTGTTCGTCGCGGAGTTCGTCCCGGCGCTCCGGGAGAACTTCGAGAAGCCGGAGCTGATGCGGAAGTTCGGGCTGATCCTCGAGACGTCCTCCTCTTTGGGGGCGCGCTGGCGGCCGACGGGCAGGAGGCGACCGAGTTCTACATTCCCGTCGGCCAGTCGCCAGGGCTCTCCGGCAAGGTCACGGTCATCGGCACTGTCGAGACCGCGGACGCCCGCGGCCGGACCATCGTCGTCGCGGGCCCGTCGGGCAAGCGGACCGCCGCGATCACCGACCGCACCAAGATCTGGCTGGACCGGAGCAAGCTGGGACAGCAGAATCAGAAGGGAACGTTCGCGGATCTGGGGAAGGGCGCGGTGGTCGAGGTCAAGTACGAGGACAAGGAGCCCAGGGTAAGGGCCGAGTGGGTCAAGGTGGAAATGGCCGCTCGGTGACTTCTTCCGCTCCCCGGCCGGGTCGAGTTTCCTGATCTCCCTCAGTTCTCGCGTCACGTGGTCGCTCATGCTCTTGAGCGCCCTCGCCCGCTCGCCGAGCGAGTCGGCGTCGGTCAACAGCCGCCGACTCCGCCGCAGCAGATCCTCGCCTTCGGAGGTCAGCAGCGCTCGCGGACGGACACGGTCGAAAAGCGGCACGCCCAGCTCGGCCTCCAGGGCGTGAATCTGGCGTGAAAGCGCCGGCTGGCTGAGGTTCAACTGAGCCGCCGCCGCACGCAGCACCTTCTTTGGCGACGTGCAGTGTGCGAGGATGGTCGCGCGGAAACCGTCATGGCGAAGCAAGGAGGCTGTATGAAGGCGCCGCTGACTTCCATCGCGCTTGTCCTCGTCCTCGTCGCAATCACGGGTCCGGCGCTCGCCCAGGACAAGCTGGGCAAGGTCACGTTCCCGACCTCGTGCGACGCCAAGGTGCAGTCGCAGTTCGAGCGCGGCGTGGCCATGCTGCACTCGTACTGGTTCACCGAGGCGCGCAAGGTGTTCGACGCCGTCATCCAGCAAGACCCGAAGTGCGCGATGGGGTACTGGGGCCTGGCCGTCAACTATCTCGGCAACTCGCTGGCGTTTCCACCGCCGCCGAAGGACGCCGTCGCCGCGTCCGAGGCGCTCGACAAGGGACGCGCGGCCGGCGCCAAGACGCAGCGCGAGCGTGACTGGATCGAGGCGATCGGCGTGTACTACCGCGACCACGACAAGGTGCCGGTGAACACGAGGCTGGCAGCCTACACCCAGGCGATGGAGCAGATGACCCAGCGGTATCCGGACGATTTCGAGGCGTGGACGTACTACGCGCTGGCCCTGCAGGCCTCCGCGCCGAAGAACGACAAGACCTACGCCAACCAGCTCAAGTCCGCGGAGATCCTCGAGCGCCTGTTCAAGCAGAACCCCGACCATCCCGGCGTGGCGCACTATCTGGTTCACGCCTACGACTATCCGCCCCTCGCCGACAAGGGCATCAAGATCGCGTCCGCGTACGGGAAGATCGCGCCGGCGGCGCCGCACGCGCGCCACATGCCCTCGCACATCTACTCGATGGTGGGGATGTGGGAAGACTCCATCGCCTCGAACCGCTCGGCGCTCGAGATCCAGCCGGACTACTACCACGCGACCGACTTCACCGTGTACGCCCATCTCCAGCTGGCCCAGGACGCGAGGGCGAAGGTGCTCGTCGACGGCATCGCCGCTCTGCCGAAGCAGGACTATCCGAACATTGCCGTCTACACCGCCGTCGTCGTGGTGCCGGCTCGCTATGCGCTCGAGCGGGGTGACTGGGCGGGCGCGGCCGCGTTGCCGGTCGTGAACACCGGACGGGCGCAGGCCGACTCGCTCGTCCGCTTCACGCGCGGTCTCGGCATGGCCCGCAGCGGCGATCTGGCGGGCGCGAAGCGCGAGATCCAGGCGATGCAGGAGCTGCGAGCCGCGCTCGAAAAATCGAACCAGTCGTACTGGGGCGATCGCACCGAGGAGCAGATGCTCGCCGTCTCCGCCTGGGTGGCCCAGGCCGAGGGCAATCGCGATCAGGCTCTGAAGCTCATGCGCGCCGCGGCCGACGGCGAGGACGGCAGCGTGAAGCACGTGGCGATGGAGAATCGGCTCTACCCGATGCGTGAGCTGCTCGGCGAGCTCCTGCTCCAGCAGGGGCAGGCGCCGGCGGCGCTGCGCGAGTTCGAGGGCGCCCTCAAGGAAAATCCGAACCGCTATCGCGGTCTCTACGGCGCGGCGCGCGCCGCCGAGACGGCCGGCGACCGCCCGAAGGCGGTTGGTTACTACGAGAAGCTCGTCGCGCTGACGAGCAAGGCCGACACCGCGCGTCCGGAGATCGCGCGCGCCAAGACGTTCATCGGCACGCGCTAGACCGGGACGAGCGCCGCGCGGCCGACGAGCGCGTTGCGCCGAAGGAGCTCGTGCGCCTCTTCGGCCCCTTCGAGCGGGAACGTGCGGCTGACGATCGCCCGGATGCGGCGCTGGCGGAGGAGCTCGAGCGTCTGCGCGATCTCGGTCAGGGTGACGTAGCGCGAGCCGTGGATCTCGAGCATCGAGCCGAGCACGTGGCGCGGATCGACCGTGAAGCTCGAGTCTACGCCGAAGGCCGCGGTGGGCCGGCTGCCGATGATCACCAGGCGCCCCGCGCGCGCCAGCGACCTGAATGCGCGGAAACGAGGTCACGCGGCCCGGCACTAGCGTCATGATCACGACGGTGAGACCGACGCCAGTCGCCCGCACCCGGAGGAGCACGTCGTTGGGCCCGATCTTCGGCACGGGGACCGTCGCGAGCCGCAGCGGAGCACCGAACTCGGGAAGGACCATCGCCTTCATCGTGTCAGGGCGCGGCATGGGACCAGCGCACCTCCCTTTTGGGGTGCTACGCTACCACCCCATCCGCGAGGGCGCCACTCACCGCTGAGGCTCCAGCCGCGCGAACTCGCGGGCCAGGGATGTTAGGATGCCGCATTGCTCGATAGTCTCGACCGGACGCAAACCTCTCACTCCGACCCACCCGACCGGGTTTCTCGCCTGGCGTGGGTGGCGATGCTCGTGACGGGCGTCGTACTGAGCCTCGTGCTCGCGGAGATCGTGGTTCGCGTCCACCTGTGGACGCGCCCCGCCTCCTTCTACCTCGCCAACGTCGCATACGGACAATTCGACGCTCGGTTCGGCCAGCGATTCCTGCCGAACTCACGGAAGGTTCTCTCGCTCGTCAGCAACGGCCGAGTGGTCTGGTGCCCCGGCGTCGTGGCGGACGCGAACGAGGATGGCCTGGGAGGCCGGAGCACGTGGCGGGATGCCCGAAAGGCCGACTATGTGATCTTCACGACGGGCGACTCGTTCAGTTATTGGACGCGCTCGGCGTTGACCATACCCGATGTCGTCGAGTCCCTGCTGCGCCAGCGAACCGGACTCAAGGTCGCGAACCTGAATTTTGCGCGCGGCGCCTACGGCATCTTACAGATGCTGACCTTGGCGGCCGAGACATACCCGACCCTGAAGCCCGATCTCGTCGTCGTCCAGTTCATCAGCGACGATCTGACGCGTGGACGCTGGTGGAATCGCCAGACGGTGATCGACGGGCGTACGCGGTCACAAATTTCTCCCCGCCCTGACGGATTCGACGACCCGCGAATCGCGAACGACCAAGATGTGGTCGACCGGCGGGCGACTGAAGAATGGTGCCAGCGCCAGCTCGTCGCGCAGGAGCCCGATGCTGTCGTGAAGGATGCGGCGGCCTACCATCGGGCCTACCTTCGCTCGAAAGGCATCGCCTTCGAGCCGTTCTCGCCGACCAGGTCGTACCTGCTCGACACCGTGTGGAGCGGGTCGTTCGGCCAGCCCTTTTATTCGCACACGGCGCACAGCCTGATGCCGCGAGTGACCGCGAGCGAGTTCCTGGCCGATCCGGGCTACCATGATGCAGTGCGCAAGCTCAAGACATTCGGGGTGCCGACGATTCTGGTACACCTGCCGAGCAAGGCCGAGATCGTCACCGGTCGTCCCTTCCGCGGCCGGGAGGCGACGGCCATCTGGACCCAGCTCGAGAACGATCTCGACACGCGCATCGTGACCTTAGCGGCGATGGAGCATCGCCCGGCGGCGCCCCCGACCGTCGACCTGCAGCCCAACAACCCGCACCCCAATCTCGACGGCATTCGCTTCTACGGTGAATACGTCGCCGCGGTGATCGAGCCTCGCGTCAAGCGACGGTGAGTCGGAGCCAGGATTTCGAATATGGAATGTGACGATGAAATCGGCTGGGTCTTGCGCGAGATCCGCGACGCGCAGCGCGAGCAGATGGCCGAATCTCGAGCGCTGATGGAGCAGTCGATCGCAATCCAGCAGCGCGCCGTCACGCAGCAGGAAAGCCTGCGCCTTCTCTACCGGCGCCTGGTCGTGGTCGGGGGAAGCCTCGTGGCCGTCCTGCTGGCCCTGCTCATCTACCTCGTGCTCATCTACCACCTCCTGGCCGGTTGGTCGCGCTACCTCTTCGGGGTCTGAGCCGGACAAGGTGCTAGGATCGGCGCCGTGATCGGCCAGGCGCATCCCCGGCTGGGCGGCGAGCGGTTCGTGAAGGGCGCCGCCCGATTCGTGGACGACGTGCGCGTGCCCGGCCAACTGCACGCCGCGGTGCTGCGCTCGCCGCACGCTCATGCGCGGCTGATTTCGATCGACACGAAGCACGCGCGAGATCTCCCCGGCGTCCGCACCGTGCTGACCGCGGCCGACGTGCCGCCGGCGGCGATCATCCCGAACCGCGTCCCCGCCCCCGAGGGCAGCGAGCGCTACCTGCAGCCGGCGATCGCGCGCGACGTGGTGCGCTTCGTCGGAGAGCCGGTGGCCCTCGTCGTGGCCGACGATCCGTACGTCGCTCGCGACGCGCTCGACCGGATCGACGTCGTCTATCAGCCGCTGGCCTCCTGCGCCTCGACCGCCGACGCGCTCGCCGCCGGCGCCGCGCGGCTCTTCCCGGCCACCGACTCGAACAACGTCGCGACCATCACGATGCGGGTCGGCGACGCCGATCGGGCGCTCGCCGCGGCTCACCTGAGACTCCGCGACCGGTTCACCTACCCGCGGCAGACCGCCGCGGCACTGGAGACGCGGGGCCTCGTGGCGGTGCCGCCGGACCCGCGGGGGGGCGAGCTGCACCTGATCGGCTCGACGAAGTGCATCCACATCAACCGGACGATCCTCGCGCCGATCTTCGGGATCCCGGTGGGCGCCCTGCGGCTCACCGAGGTGGACGTGGGCGGGGGCTTCGGCGTGCGCGGCGAGCTCTACCCCGAAGACATCCTGGTGCCGCTCGCCGCCATGAAGCTCCGGCGGCCCGTGAAGTGGATCGAGAGCCGCCGCGAGAACCTCATGTCGGCCAATCACGCGCGCGAGGTCGCGTACGAGATCGAGATGGGCTTCGACGGCGAGGGGCGCATCCTCGCCATGCGCGCCGTCATCCACGCCGACATCGGCGCCTACGTCCGCACCGCGGGGCTCGTGCCCGCCGAGTTCGGCGCCGCGCTGCTGCCCGGCCCCTACCGGGTGCCGAGCTACGCGTGCGATCTCTGGTCGGTCGTGACCAACAAGACGCCGGCCGGCACCTTGCGCTCGCCCGGGCGTCCGGAGTGCAACTTCGTCCGCGAGCGGTTGCTCGACCGCGCGGCGGCCCGGCTCGGGATCGACGCGGCCGAGATCCGCCGGCGCAATCTGATCCGGCCGGACGAGATGCCCTACGACTGCGGCACCAAGTCATTCGGCGTCAGCACCGTCTACGACTCCGGCGATTTCCCCGGGCTCTTCGACGAGCTGCTGCGGCGCCTGGACTACTCGCGCGCGCGCGCTGAGCAAGCCGCGATGAATTCGCGGCCGTCGGGTCCGCGCCGTGGGATCGGCCTGGCGGTCTACGTCGAGAAGACCGGCCTCGGCCCCTTCGAGACCACGCAGGTGGAGGCGCGGCCCGACGGTCGGCTGGTCGTCGACACCGGCGCCTCGTCGATGGGACCCGGGCTCGAGACCGTGTTGGCGCAGATCCTGGGCGACGCGCTCGGGCTTCCCGCGGCGCGCTTCGACGTGCGGCACGCCGACACCGCCGCCGTCGAGAGCGGTGTGGGAACCTACGGCTCGCGCGGGACGGTCACCGCGGGCAACGCGGCCCACCTCGCGGCCGCGAAGCTGATCGCCGAGGCGCGCCAGCGGGCCGCGGAGCGGTTCGGTGTCCCGGAGAATCAAGTGACCTACGCGAGTGGTGTGCTGACGGCCGGCGGGCGGCGCGTCACCCTCGCCGAGCTCGCGGGCGAGCGCCGACTGGCCGCCGGCGCTTCGTTCGAGGTGCCGAAGGTGACGTACGCCGGCTGCGCGGCGGCGGTCGTGGCCGACGTCGATCCGGAGACCGGCGCCGTCGCCCTGCGTCGGGTCGTGGTCGGCGCCGACGTCGGCCGCGCCGTGAATCCCGCGCTGGTCGACGGCCAGCTGGTGGGAGGCGTCGCGTTCGGCATCGGCAACACCATGCACGAGAGCCTGGCCTACGACGGCGAGGGGCAGCTCTTGACGTCGACGCTGATGGACTACGCGCTTCCCGCGGCGGCCGACGTGCCGCCGGTCGACGGCTTCTATCAGGAGGTGCGCGCCACCACGAACCCGCTCGGCCTGCGCGGCCTCGGCGAGTGCGGCAACCCCGGCCTCGGCGCCGCGACCGCCAACGCCGTGTGCGACGCGCTGGCGGCGGGCGATCCGTCGATCACCGCGCTTCCCCTGACCCCCGCGCGCGTGTTCGCGAGCGCCCGGCCGCGTCTCCGCGCGCCGGGTCGTCCCACGAGTCCATGACGGCGCTCGAACGATGACCGGCGAGGACGAGATCCGGCGACTCCTGTTCGTCGGCGGCGTGCTGGTCGCGGTCTTACTCATGCCGCTCATGTACCTCCTGACACGGTGGGCACGTTACCTCTTCTGAGCGTGAGATAGGTCGCGGACGGTATGTCGCGAGCAGTTGACTCGCCTCGGGTCGTCAACATCGCGGATCTCCGCCTCCTGGCCGAGCGCCGCCTGCCGCGCGCAGTGTTCGACTACATCGACGGGGGCGCCGACGCGGAATTGACCATGCGAGAGAACAGCCGCGTCTTCGACGACGTGACCCTGCGTCCTCGCAATGCCGTGGCGATCCCGCAGTGCGATCTGTGCGTCACGGTGCTGGGCACGCGCCTCGATCTCCCGTTCCTCCTGGCGCCGGTTGGCAGTAGCCGCATGTTCTATCCGCGCGGCGAAGAGGCCGCGGCTCGCGCCGCCGGAAGCGCCGGGACGGCGTACATCCTGTCGACCCTTTCGGGATGCCGCCTCGAGGACGTGAAGACCGCGTCGAGCGGGCCGGTCTGGTATCAGCTCTACCTGGTCGGGGGCCGCGACGTCGCCAGCGCCGCAATCGCGCGGGCGCGCGCCGCCGGCTGCTCGGCCCTCGTGGTCACGATCGACACGGCGGTTTCAGGATTGCGCGAGCGGGACGCGCGGAATGGGACGAAGGAGCTCCTGGGCTCGAGCTTCGCGTCGAAGCTTCCGTTCCTGTCGCAGTTCCTGGCGCGGCCGAGCTGGCTCAGTGGATTCCTCCGCGACGGCGGCCTGATGTCGTTCCCCAACGTCGTGCTTCCGGGCCAGGGCGCGATGCCGTACGCCGACGTCGCCGCCGCGCTCGAGCAGTCGACGGTCGCCTGGGCGGATCTGTCCTGGATCCGCGAGGTGTGGAAGGGCCCCATCGTCATCAAGGGCGTGCTGACCGGGGACGACGCGCGTCGGGCGGTCGACGAGGGCGCCGAGGCGATCGTCGTCTCCAACCACGGCGGCCGCCAGCTCGACGGCGTCTCCGCGACCTTGCGTGCGCTGCCGGAAGTGGTCAGCGCGGCGAGTGATCGGACCGAGGTCCTGCTCGACGGAGGCATCCGCCGCGGCAGCGACATCGTGAAGGCGTTGTGTCTCGGCGCTCGGGCGGTGCTGTGCGGCCGTGCCTACGCGTACGGGCTCGGCGCCGGCGGCGAAGCCGGTGTGACGCGCGCGATCCAGATCCTGCGCGCGGATCTGGTCCGCGCGCTCAAGCTCCTGGGCTGCGCGTCGGTCGGCAAGCTCGATCGCTCCTTCGTCGAGGCGCCTACAGCGTGGCTCGGCGGCACGTCACCACGCGGCCCGGCCGGCGAAAAATGAAACGCTCGCGCCGTGCCGCCGCCTGACCTCAGTCGGGTCGTGGTGGTCGGAACCAGCTGCGCCGGGAAAACGACGTTCGCCCGCCGGCTCGCCGGCATCGTCGGCGCCGCGCACGTCGAGCGGGATGCCCTCCACTGGGGACCTCAGTGGACGCCGCGGCCAGACTTCCAGCGGGATGTGTCGGCCGCCGTGCAGCAACAGCACTGGGTCATCGACGGCAACTACTCGGTCGTGCGCGACCTCGTCTGGCGACGGTGCACAACGATCGTCTGGCTCGACTACGCCTTCACGCGCGTCTTTTTCCGGGCGCTTCGGCGCACTGCCGGGCGAGTCATCACTGGCGAGCGCCTGTACGCCGGCAACCGCGAGACGGTCCGCGACGCCCTGCTCTACGCCGAGACCGAGCAGCGCTGGTACGAAATAAAGGCGGTCTTCTTCCGCGGGGATTTCGAGGGGCAGGCCTCGGGTGTCGGGAGCGAGGAGCTCTACTGGCTCGATCCGAAGCGGGAGCTCGACGCCTTCTTCCACGCTTGTCACGCGTGGGCGGTCGCGCAGGCTCTGTAGAGCGTCTCAGGCTCCATAGAGATGACAGGCGACGTGGTGGCCGCTCGCCTGTCCGCGTAAGGCCGGCTCCACCTCGGCGCAGACCGGGAGCGCCTGAGGGCAGCGCGGATGGAAGCGACAGCCCGACGGCGGATCGAAGGCGCTCGGCACCTCGCCCTTGAGGATGACCTCCTCGCGCACGTCGTCGGGATGGGCCGGCAGCGCGTTGTTCAGCAAGATCTGCGTGTAGGGATGCAGCGGGTTCGCGTAGAGCTCGTCGGCGGCCGCGGTCTCGACCAGTTTGCCCAGGTACATCACGCCGATGCGCGTGCTGACGTACTTCACGACGGCCAGATCGTGCGCGATGAAGAGGTAGCTCACGCCCGAGCGATCCTGGATGTCGCGCAGGAGGTTCATCACCTGGGCGCGAATCGAGACGTCGAGCGCCGACACCGCCTCGTCGAGCAGGATGCAGTCCGGGTTCGTCGTCAGCGCGCGCGCGATGGCGACGCGCTGGCGCTGGCCGCCCGAGAGCTCGTGGGGGTAGTCGTCGGCGATGCGCGGCGGTAGCCCCACGCGCGTCAGCGATGCGGCGACGCGCTCCGCGGCCTCGGCGCGCGTGAGACCGGGCTCGGTCTGGGCCAGCGGCTCGCTCACTGTGGTGCGGATCGTCAGTCGCGGGTTCAGCGAGCTGAACGGATCCTGGAAGACTGCCTGCACCGCCCGGCGATAGCCGGCCCGCTCGTGGCGGCCCAGCAGGTGGACGTCGTGACCGCGGAAGTACACGCCGCCCGCGGTCGGCCGCTCCAGCGACAGGACCAGCCGGGCGGTCGTGGTCTTGCCGCACCCGCTCTCGCCGACCAGGCCGAGCGTCTCGCCGCGGCGCAGGACGAAGTCGACGCCGTCGACCGCCTTCGAAGATGCTGGCGGCGTTCGTGATGCTCCCGACCTCCGCGCTGGTCTACTGCCTCGGCGCACCGCTCGCGTGGCGCCGCCGGATCGTCGACCTCGCCGTGGCCGGCGTCGTGCTGATCGCGGTGTCGTTCAGCTGGGTGCTCGCGTACGATCTGACGCCGCCGGACCGGCGACCGTACGCCGGCACGACCAGCAAGAATTCGATGCTCGGGCTCGCCGTCGGGCCGTACGGCCTCGGGCGATTCGTTCGCTTGGCCGAGTTCAGGAGCGCCTCGATCGCGGCGGCAGCCGCTCCCACGACGGAGGCCGCCGGCTCTACCGACCGCGCGCTCGAGGCTGGACCCCGCCGGGGCCTCGCCCGGCTCTTCGTGCGAGCGCCGGCCGGTGCGCTGCGGCTGGCCGATGGCCAGCTCGCCGGTCAGGTCGGCTGGCTCTTGCCGGTCGTCCTGGCCGGGGTCGTGCTCGGCGCATCGAGGGATCGCACCCGCGGACCGCTCTCCGGGACGAGGCTGGCGGTGATCCTGTGGCTCGGATGGCTCGTCACGTATGGCGTTGTCTACAGCTACGCGGGAGGCTTCTTTCACTTCTACTATCTCGTGACGATCGCGCCGCCGCTCGCGGCGCTCGCCGGCATCGGCCTGGTGGTGCTGTGCGAAGCCTTTCTGCAAAGCGCGCGGCGGGGCACGCTCTTGCCCGTCACGCTCCTGCTGACGGCGGGGTGGCAGCTCTACATCGACGCGAGCGCCCTGGGGTGGACGCTCGGCGAGTCCCATCCGCTCCACATCGCGCTCGTCAGCGGAGCGCTCCTGTCGGCGGCCGTGCTGATCGTGATGCTCGCCGTGCGGCCGGGCGCGTCACGGCCGCTTGGTCCGCGCGCTCGCGCCCTCGCCGCGAGCGCCGTGGCGATCGGGCTCGTCGCGGCGCTCCTGGCCCCCGCCGCGTGGGCGCTGAGCAGCGTGCTCGTCCCCGGCGCCGCGGCCCTCCCCTCGGCCGACCTCGGCCGATTCGTGCCTGTCGCCGGTGAAGCGCCCGCGCGGGTCCGCGTGGCCGAGCGGTACGATCCCACGGGACTCGTCGAGTTTCTCGAAGCGAACTACGCCGGGGAGCGCTATCTCCTCGCCACAACCACGACCCGGCTCGCGGCGCCGATCTTCATCGCCTCGGGGCGTTCGGTTATGGCGATGGGCGGCTTTCACGGGCTTGATCCGATCCTGACGCCTGAGAGGCTCGCCGCGATGGTCGAGGCGCGGCAAATTCGATTCGTGATGGTCGGCGACGCAGGCTTCATCAGCCGTCGGCTGGGCGCCGACGTGGCGGCACGGCCCATCACCGAATGGGTTCAGGCGAAGGGGCAGCTCGTCGACCCGGCGCTCTGGCGCTCGAGTGCGCTCGGCGGCCGCCGGAGCGGCATGCGGCTCTACGATCTGAGGCCGGCGCCCCCGACCGCCCGCTAGTCCTTGAGCCGCACGTCCTCGTAGGACGGGAACGGCGAGTTGTGGATCGAGGTGATCGTGTGCTCGGTCACGCGCGGCCCGACGCCCATCAGCGCACGGAAGTCCATGATCGGGGCGAACATCACCCGGTCGATCGTGAGCTGCTGGATCCGGTGCAGGAGGGCTTCGCGCTTGCGCGTGTCGCGCTCGCGTGCCTGCTGCTCGAACAGGTCGTCGATGTCCGGGTAGCCCCCGTAGGCGTAGCTCCCTTTCGAGGAGATGAATTCTTGCACTCGGCTGGCGGCGTTGCCCGAGTTTCCGGCGCCAGTGATGAAGAGCGGACGAAGCTTCTTCTCACGCCAGGCCGTGTAGAACGTTGCGCGTTCCATCTGGCGCATCTTGACGCGGATCCCGACGGCGTTCAGGTAGTTCACCACCGCCTCGCCCGTCGTGAAGAACGGCGGGATCGGGACGAGCTCGCCGGCGTCGATGCCGTTAGGATAACCGGCGTCCGCGAGGAGCTGCCTGGCCTTCGGCGGATCGTAGGCCGGCGGCTCGACCTGGAGGGCGAAGTCCATCACACGGGGCACAATGACTCCGGCGGGCGGACAGAAGCCGAGGCAGGCGGCCTCGTTGATCGCCTTGCGGTTGATCGCGTGATTGACCGCGAGCCTCAGCCGACGGTCGTGCCAGGGTGACTTCGAATCCCATTGGTCGGCGAACTCGAGCCAGTTGATCGAGGCGTGGCGCGAGGCCACGATCTGGATTCGCGGGTCACTCTTCACGTTCTCCGCATCCGGGCCGTCGAGCGCGTACGCGATGTCCGCCTCGCCCGTCTTCAGCATCGCCGCGCGCGTGGTCCCGTCCGGCACGCCCCTCATGACCAGGCGTTTGACGTATGGAGCGTGCCGCCAGTAGCCCGGGAAGGCTTCCAGCACGACTTCGACGCCGGGCGTGTGGCTCACGAATTTGTACGGCCCGGCCCCGATCGGCTGCTTGCGGAACGCTTCGTCGCCGACCTGCGTGAGGTACCGCTTGGGCACGACGATTCCGGCCGCGGTGGCGGTGGTGCCGTAGAAGGTCATGAAGTCCGGCCACGGCTCCTTGAGCTGGAAGCGGACCGTGAGCGGGTCGACGATGTCGACCTGGCGGACGCGCGTCTGCAGCTCCTTGGCGCCGGCGCCGCGATAGCGCTCGTAGCTGAACTTCACGTCCTCGGCGGTGACCGGGTCGCCGTTGTGGAACTTGAGTCCGGGCCGTAGCTTGAACTCGTACGTGAGCCCGTCGGCGCTCTCCCGCCACGACTCGGCGAGGCTCGGGGCCATTTTGGAGCCGGGCAGCGGGCGGACCATCGCGTCGTGGATTGCGTAGAGCATGCCGAACGGCGTGATCTGCGGCGGCGCGGTCGACGGATCGAACCACGTCGGCGCGAGCGTGACGTGCCAGGCCATCACCGCTTCGCCGGGCTGGGCGGCGCCCGCCGGGGTCGCGGCGAGGACCAGCACAGCCACCAGGGACGCGGCGATTCGAACTCGATGAAGGCTCATGGCCCCTCCTGAATCGATCGGCTCACGTACTCGTAGTTGTTCTCGAGCGGGACGTAGCGGCTCGCGTGGGCCCCACGAGCGGCGCGCTCGCGATGACCGCGGTCGCCGATGCTCCCTTGAGAAATGCCCGACGCTCGATCGACCGGGGCACCATGTTGCCTCCTCGCTGAGGCTTCAGGCCGTGTGGAGTCGGCAGGATGGTAGCGCGTGGTCCGAGGAAGTCAATGCGGGGCAAGCCGCGGGCGTCAGCGCCCGTCAGGCAGCGTGAGCCGGGATGCGTCCCTTCGGCGCGCGCGAGCGGGGGCTCGAGGCGCCCTGGCGAAACAAGAGGGTGCCGGCGACGATCAGATAGATGAGGTAGCCGCCGGCCTCGAGCATCGAGGGCCGCGAGCGGTAGCCGATCAGCCCGTTCAGAAATCCGCCGACGACGCCGTGATCGTCGAGCACGAACCTGGTGTCCCAGGCGGTCGGTGTCGCGGGGAGAACCCCCAGGGTCTCGAGCCGGCCGATCCCGGTGCTGAACATGCCGGCGGCCAGGAGCAGCAGGAAGATGGACGTGACGCCGAAGAACCGCTGCAGACTGACGTGGCGACCGCCGCGGAAGATCGCCCAGCCGAGCGAGGCCGCCATGACGAGGCCGAGGACCGCGCCGAGCGCGCTCGCCCACCCCGACGTGGACGTCGCCTGGGTCAGGAGCCCCCACATGAACAGCACCGTCTCGGCGCCCTCGCGGAACACGCCCGTGAAGGCGATCACGCCAATGATCCACATGCGGTGGGTCGCCTGCGCCTGGTCGATTTGCTTCTGGACGTCGCCGGGCATCGCGCGAGCGTGCTGGCGCATCCAGTAGCCGTGCCAGGTGAGGACGACGACCGCGACGAAGATCACGCCGAGCCCGATCACGTCGGGGCCCAGATCGAGGAGCGGTCCGGACAGCGCGGTGACGACGACCCCGAGGGCGATGCTGGCGAGCACGCCGAGCAACCCGCCGCGGGTCGCGTAGCGATAATGCCGCTCGGCGCCGATCTTCTGCAGATACGTGTAGACGATGCCGAGGATGAGCGCTGCCTCGAAGCCCTCGCGGAGCGTGATGACGAAGGTGCCGCCCATCGCGTCTTACGGCTACTCGGCGACGATGCGGCCGGTCGCCGCCTTGTTGAAGTCGTCGAAGAAGGCGTAGGTCCCCGGCTTCAGCGCGCGGATCAACACGTTGACGGTCTTGCCGGCCGGCACGACCTTCTCGATGCGGAGGTCCTTGCACTCGAACTCCGCGGCCTTGGCGTTCTTGTTGGTGACGACGAGCGTGAACGGCGTGTTCGCCTTCACCTTGATCTCGCTCGGCTGGAACTGGTCTCGGTCGATGGTCACAGGGATCTCGGGGCGCGGGTCGGCGGCCGAGGCCGCGCCGGCGGCCGCGACGATACCCGCGACGAGACCGACGACCAGGAGCGCGAGCCGTCCGGGCATCTCGGCCTTCCTCCTCTCAGGTTAGGGCCCCAGTTCAGGGAGAGTTAGGATGACCTAATCGTAGCACGCTGTCAACGCCCCTTCCGGAAACTCCGCGTGACGACTCCGAGCCGGTCCTTGGTACCATGCCCCCGCCGCGAGCGAGGGCCGTTGTTGAGAGGGAGGGCGCATGGAAATCGTCGACCTCAAGCGCGCGCGGATGGTCCTCTATCGCGTCCAGGCCGGCGCCGACCGGCACCCGGAATCGCTCGACGCCTGGCCCACCCTCCGCTAGCAGGCTCTCTGACGAAGAGCTTGTCCGGTCGAGTTCCTACTTCAATTCCGGCGGTGGATCCCGGCGCCCGTCACGAAGTCGTAGAGGTTCGCCACGTTCAGTTTCATGACCATCGGCGCCATGCCGTCCTGGCCGACGTCCATCGGGTAGCGGTTCGTCATCGCTGTCAGATCGGCCACGCACTGCTCCTTCGTCATCCCCTGCCCCACGCCCTTGCGCACGTAGTCGACCCACTCGTGGATGAACGCGCCCTGCTCGTCGAGGTAGCGCTTGTCGCAGACCGGTCCGTGACCCGGAACGAACGTGTCCTCGCGGAGGCTCCGGAGCGATTCCAGCGCCGTGAGCCACAGGTCCGGATCGGCTTCCTGCAGCCACGTGTGGACCTTGCAGAAGACGTTGTCGCTGGTGAAGACGACGCCCTCCTCCTCGACGATCACCGCGGCCTGGTAGGCCGTGTGGCCGGGCATGTGCACCAGGCGGAAGGTGTGGTCGCCGACGTGGAGCTTCATCTCGCGCTCGAACGTGATCACCGGCGCGTTGGGTTTGTAGCCCTCGAGCAGCTTCGGCTCCTCCGGCCCGAACGACGCGACGCGGGCGACGTGCGCCGGTAGATCGGTGGCGAGGATGCGTGTGCGCACGCCCTCGTGGGCGACCACGGGCGCGTCGAAGTACGCGTTGCCGGTCCAGTGATCGCCGTGCGGCTCGGTGTTGAGGATGTAGCGCAGGCGGCCGCGGCGCTCGACCTCGGCTCGGAGCCGGACGGCGTCGCTTGGCTTGTGCGGGGTGTCGATCAGCACGATGCCGTCCGAAGTGGTGACGAGGCCGTGATTCGATCCGCGGAGCTCCGTCTCGACGAAGACGTTCCTGGTCAGCTGCTTCATGGTGTCCCCCCGGTCCACAGTGATCGGTCGCACGCAAGAGGCTATGGTATCGTCGGGCCCTCGGCAAGCTCCCGCTCGAGGAGGATATCGCGATGCCCTACAAGCTCCTGAGCTTTCGGACCGGTCCAAGCCCGCGTGCTGGCGTGCTGATCGGCGACACGGTGTACGACGCCGCGACGATCACCAAGGTCCCGGCCCATGCGAGCGTGCTCGGAATACTCGAGGACTGGGCGCGCGCCCGCCGGCTTCTGGATCAAGCCGCGAAGCGGCTCGAGTCCGGCAAAGCCCGCGCGAAGGGTGTCCCGCTCGGCCGCGCGCGATTGCTCGCCCCCGTTCTCTATCCCGGCACCATCTACTGCGCGGGGGCCAACTACACCGATCACATGGCCGAGATGGCGCGCGCGCAGGGCCAGCCCCCCGGGCCGACGATGAAGGAGCTCGGCGAAAAACCCTGGCACTTCGTCAAGACATCGAAGAGCTCGGTCGTCGGGCCCGGGGCTCGGGTCAAGCTGCCGGTCTACTCGCAGATGGTCGACTGGGAGGTCGAGCTCGCGGCGGTGATCGGCAAGGTCGCGCGCGACGTCCCGGTGGAGCGGGCGCTCGCGCACGTGGCCGGCTATACGATCGCCGACGATCTCTCGGCGCGCGACGTCATGCGGCGCGACAAGAACCCCGCCACGTCGCCCTTCCACTACGACTGGCTCAGCCAGAAGTGCTTCGACGGCTCGTGCCCGCTCGGGCCCTGGATCGTGCCGGCCGACCAGCTTTCCGATCCGCAGAGACTTGCGCTCAAGCTCTGGGTCAACGACCAGCTCATGCAGGACTCCAACACGAGCCGCATGATCTTCGATACCGCCGAGCAGATCGCGATGCTGTCGTCACGCGTGACCCTCCAGCCGGGCGATCTCGTCTTGACCGGCACCCCGGCCGGCGTGGGGATGCCCCGGCGAGTGTTCCTCAAGCCCGGCGACACGGTGAAGCTGTGGATCGAAGGCATCGGTGAGCTCCGCCACACGATGACCGGGTGAGCCGATGAGCGAGACCGACCGCGAGCCCTACGTCGGCCGCCCGCTCAAGCGGAGCGAGGACCCGAAGCTCGTCACCGGCCGCGGGCAGTACGTGGAGGACATCGTGCTGCCCGGCCTGGCGCACCTCGCGTTTCTCCGGAGCCCGCACGCTCACGCCCGGGTCACGACGCTCAGAACGGACGCGGCGCGGAAGGCGCCGGGGGTCGTTCGCGTGGCGACGGCCGACGATCTGGGCCCGCTGCGGCCGCTTTCCTTCATGGCGACGATCCCCGGGCTGAAGCAGGCGCCGTGCCCCTATCTGGCCGGAGGAGTCGTCGACTCGACCGGCGTGCCCGTGGCGGCGATCGTCGCCGAGAGCGCGGCGCTCGCCCGCGATGCGGCCGAGCTGATCGAGGTCGACTACGAGCCCCTTCCGCCGATCGCGGATCCGGAGCGCGGTCTTGAGACCGGCGCCGCCCTCGCCCACACGGAGCTCGGGACCAATCAAGCCTTCAGCTGGCCGCTCAAGGGGGGCGACGTCGACGGCGCGTTCGGCCGCGCGGCGCTCGTCGTGAAGGTACGGCTTGACCACAACCGGCTCGCCGGGGCGCCGATGGAGCCGCGGGGCGTCCTCGCGCGCTACGACGCCGGGACCGGCGAGCTGACCATCTGGCTGACGACGCAGAATCCGTTCCTGTCGCGCGCCGACCTCGCGGCGGTGCTGGGCTTCCCCGAGCACAGGCTCCGCGTGATCGCGCCCGACGTCGGCGGAGGCTTCGGCGTGAAAGGGCCACTCTACCGCGAGGAGATCGTCGCCGCGGCGCTCGCGCGCGAGCTCGGCCGGCCGATCCGCTGGATGTCCACGCGTACCGAGGACTTGCTGACGACCATCCAGGCGCGCGCCGCGATCACCGAGGCCGAGGGCGCGGTGACCGCCGAGGGCGAGATCGTCGGACTGCGGGCCCGGGCGGTCTTCGATCTCGGTGCCCACCTGCTGTCGCTGTCGCTGGTCCCGCCGATGTCGGCCTCGACGCACATCTTCGGCCCCTACCGGATCCAGAACGCGGAGCTCCTGAGCATCGGGGTCTACACGAACACCGCGCCGACCGGGCCGTACCGGGGCTCGGGGCGGCCGGTCGGCATCTATCTGATCGAGCGCTTGATGGACGAGGCCGCGCGCGCGACCAATCTGGATCCGGTGGAGATCCGCCGGCGCAACTTCATCGCGCCCGACGCGTTTCCCCATCGCACGCCGTTCGGTCCGGCCTACGACTCCGGCAACTACGCGCGCGCGCTCGATCGCGTCGTCGAGCTCGCCGACTATGGAGCGCTCCGTCGCGAGCAGTCGTCGGCGCGCCACCGCGGCGAGATCATGGGCATCGGCGTCGCAGCCTACGTGGAATCCACGAACGTGCTCGGCTGGGAGAGCGGAGTCGTCCGCGTCGAGCGCAGCGGCAAGGTGACGGCCATCACCGGATCGAGCCCGCACGGACAGGGACACGAGACGACCTTCGCCCAGATCATCGCCGACCAGCTCGGCATCGCCTGGGACGACGTGATCGTCCGCCACGGCGACACCGCAGGCGCGCCCCAGGCGATCGGCACGTTCGGCAGCCGTAGCGCGGGCCTTGGCGGCAATGCGCTGGCTCGCGCCGCCGCGGAAGTCAGGGACAAGGGGCGCCGGCTCGCGGCCCGCCTGCTGGAGGCGAGCCCGGAAGACCTTCAGCTCGTCCGCGGTGGCTTTCAGGTGAAGGGCTTGCCGGAGAAAATCGTCGGCTGGGATCGGATCGGTGAGCTCGCGCATCGCGCGATGGGCTTGCCGCCGGAGGAAGCGCCAGGCCTCGAGGCGACCGTGTTCTTCCGCCAGGATCAACCGTCCTGGAGCTTCGGCGCCGGGTTGGCCGTCGTCCGCGTGTCCGGAGAAACGGGCCAGGTCCGACTCGAGCGTTTCATCGCGGTCGACGACTGCGGCAACGCGATCAATCCGCTGCTCGTCGATGGACAGATCGTCGGCGGCTTCGCCCAGGGGCTCGGCCAGACCCTGCTCGAGCGCATCGTCTACGGCGAGGACGGCCAGCTGCTCACGGGAACGTTCATGGAGTACGCGATCCCGCGCGCGGACGACATGCCGGAGCTGGTGATCGATCGCACCGTGACCCCGTCGCCCCTCAATCCGCTGGGCGTCAAGGGCGTGGGCGAGGGCAGCGCCTGCGTGGCGCCGCCGGCAATCGTGAACGCGGTCGTCGACGCGCTCTCACCCTTCGGCGTCCATCACGTCGACATCCCGCTCACGGCCGAGAAGATCTGGCGTGCCGTCCACGGCGCGCCGGGCAACTGCTAGCGCGCGGGCGGGACGATCGGCAGCAGCACGTACGACTGGTGGCCCGGCCCGCAGTGGATCGTGACCCTCCGGCCGAAGATCTCGGCGGGCCGGTCGCGCGGGTCGTTGTGCTGGAACGGGCCGACGCCGGTGAACACCGCGCCCAGGGTTCCGAGACCCGTCGACGGACCGCCCGGATACTCGTAGTCGCGCCCGCGCGCGGTGAGCCCGATCCGATAGCCAGCCGGGACCACGATCGAGGTCGGCCAAACCTCGACGTCGAGCTCGTAGACCTTTCCCGGAGTGAGCGGCTGCTTCTCGTCGTGCGTGTGGTAGGGCCGATACGGAAGCGTGAGCTTCGGGTCGAGCTTCCGGTGCGAGGCGCGAAGCCATCCCTGCGCGATCGGCGTGTGCGGGTCGAGCGCGCCCTGGAAGACGACCTCCTTCATGTTCGGAGTCAGCACGCGAACGACCAGGAAAAGGTCGGCGTCGATCGTCTGGGACGAGACGAAGAGCTTCGCCGCGATGGGGCCGGTGACCTCGGTCTCGCGCGGTAAGGGCGGCGTGAGGAAGGTCGCGCCCTCGCCGAAGCCGTCGTAGGTGACGGCGCCGCGGCGTCCGACAGGCGTACGGACCAGGCTCTGATCGGCCGGGTTCAAGTAGAGCTTGGTCCACCGCGTGCGGGCGAGCGGCCATTCACGCTCGTGGCGCTCGACGAACCGCTCGCCCGGATGGCGCACCTGCAGCACGACCTTCGGCTGCCTTTTCCATCCCGTGTCCTCGCCCTTCAGGAAGTGGCCGAAGAACTTCTTCTGGAGCGTGACGCCGTAGTCGGTGTAGAAGTGGGTCCAGTGCTCGATGCCGTGCACCTCGAGCCACTTCTGCTTCGACGCCGAGCGCACGAATCCCTCGAAGTTGCCACGCGGATGGAGGCCTTGCCCGCCCCAGTTGGCCGCCGACAGCAGCGGCGCCTTCACCTTCGACCAGTCAGGCATGCGCGAGCGCCAGTACTCGTTGCTGGAGAGCGGATTCTTCCAGCAATCCTCGTAGAAGTCGCGGCGGTTGCCGCCGAGCCCCTCCTCGGTCATGGTCGGCGGACCGGAGACCCAATCGCCGTTCATCCGGCTCCGGTAGCCCTTCGTGCCGCGTCCGTGCTGGACCCGGATCACCTGCGACGGAAACCACGCCCGCCCGAACGTGCAGAGGATGCCGCCATGGTGGCTGAGATCGCGATAGTAATCAGCGGCGCCCTCCCAGACGCAGATCGCGGCCAGGTGCGGTGGCTGGAGCACCGCGACCTGCCACTGGTTCATCGCGTAGTAGGAGATGCCGTTCAGCCCGACCTTGCCGTTACTCCAGGGCTGCTCGGCCGCCCACTCGATGCAGTGGTAGAGGTCCTGGGCCTCGCGGGCCGACCAGATGTCGAGGTGCCCGGGCGAGCGGCCGGCGCCGCGCGAGTCGACGCGGACGCAGACGTAGCCATCCGGTACCCACTTCTCCGGGTCGACCACTTCCCAGTTCTGGTACTTGTTCGTCGATCCAGCGGGCACGTCGGGATGCTGCTCGATCATCCGGCGCCACTGGTCGGTGTAGAGATCCTCGAAGTGGAGCCACTTCCCGTACGGGCCGTAGGTCAGGATGACCGGGTGCTTGCCGTCGGCCGTCGGACGAAACACGTCGGCGCGCAGGACGAGGCCGTCGTCCACGCGGATGGGCACGTCCCAGTCGATGCGCATGCCGTCGCGCACTTCGCTCTGGAATTCGGTCATCGTCCGAGGTCGAGCACGAAGTCGAAGGTCGCCATCTTGCCTTCGGCCGTGTCGCCCACCTGCATCACGAGATCGCGACTGAAGATGGGATCGCGCGCGTTGGCCGCCTCGCCCGGAAGGTAAAGCTGGGTCGTGAGCGCCGGCCGGCTCGGCGCCTGCACCTTCACGTGGAAATGGCGCGTGCGGCCGGCGTAGGCCCCCGGCACGATCGTCTCGAGTCGATACCGGCCCTGGTCGTCCGTGAACTGGTGCCCGCGAAGCCGGAAGCCGGCGGTGTCGTAGTCGCCGTGATCGTCGGCGTGCCAGACGTCGAACAAGGCCCGCGCCACCGGCTGGCAGGCCGTGGAGAGCACCGTCCCGGTCAGCACGATCTTCGTCCCCGCGATGCCGGGCTCGAGGAGCGAGGCGCGCAGCGGCGAGTCGGGCTTGAAATAGGGCCCCGCGGTCTGGCGCTCGGTCGGCGGCGCCGACCCCGGACAGCTCGGCGTGGGCCGGAGCGGCAGCGCCTCGGCGCCATCGAGCGTCCGCGCAGCGGCCGCAAGGGCCGACAGCCCGGCGGCGACGGTCATGAACTCACGGCGCGAGGTCTGTCGCATCGTTCTTCTAGCCTCCCGGGGCCGATTTCCGACAATTACCCTAGTGACAGCTCCGGGCGCCTGTCAAACCGCCAAAGCTGCTGGTCTCGGTGCCGTCGGAGGGGTTAGGATCTCGACATGAACATCTTCAAGGCGCTGGCGGTCCAGGATATCGAAACGGCCACGAAGGCCATTCCGCTCATCGACGTCGGGCCCGCGCTCCGCGGTGAGCCGGGCGCGGTGGAGGCCGTGGCGCTGGACGTGCGCCGCGCCTGCGAGAGCGTCGGCTTCTTCTATCTAGCCGGCCACGGCGTGCCGCGGACGGTGATCGACGACGCCTTCGCGGCATCGCGCGAATTTCACGCGACGCCCATCGAGCTGAAGCGCTCGCTCAAGATCAACGAGAACAACATCGGGTACCTGGCGGTGAACGAGAGCATGCAGCGGCACTCGACCGTCCACAAGGCGACCCGGCCGAACTTCAACGAGAGCTTCTTCATCAGCCACGATCGGCCCGCCGACCACCCGGACGTCGTCGCCCGCACGCCGCTCCGCGGCCAGAACCAGTGGCCGGCCGGGCACGAGCTCATGCGGACCGCGATGGTCGCCTACTTCAGGACGCTCGAGAAGCTCGGCGAGCGGCTGCTGCCGATCCTGGCGCGCGCGCTCGGGATGCCCGCCGACTACTTCGCGCCGTTCTTCCGCAACGAAGCGCACATCAATCTGCGCTTCCTCCACTACCCTCCCCAAGCATCGGACGACGACGAGCAGTTCGGTCAGGGTCCCCACACCGACAACTCGTTCATCACGATGCTCGCGCGCGAGGAGGTGCCGGGCCTGGCGGTTCGCCTGCCCAGCGGCGAGTGGATGGCGCCACCGGTCATCCCCGGCACCTTCCTGGTGAATCTCGGCAACATCATGAAGCGCTGGTCGAACGACCGCTTCCTGTCGACGCCGCACGGCGTGTTGAACGATTCGGGGACGGCCCGGTACTCGATCGCGTTCTTCTACAGCCCGAACGTCGACGCCGCGATCGAGTGCGTGCCGACGTGCGTGGGCCGCGACAATCCGCCGCGCTATCCGCGCGCGATCTACCGCGATCTCGTGCTGGAGTTCTACAACGCGAACTACTTCCACCGGAAGGACTACGCGGGCGCGACGGCCGAGGGCGCTACTCGTCCTTCTTGATCTGCAGCGCGAGGTAGTGGCCTTCGCCCGTCCGCGCGATCCGGGCCGCCCGCCGGCGGCGTGCGGCGCGTGACGGACGCGCTCGAGCCGATCCCGGCGGACCTGGACGAGGACGGGATCGAGGTGCGCCTGCTGGACCTCGGCCGCCTCGGCGACTTGGAATCGCTGGCGGCGTCGTACCTCACCTCACCCGAGGCGGCCGAGTACGCCGAGCTCCGGCATCCGCTACGCCGCCGGGAATGGCTCGGCGCGCGCGTCTGCGTCAAGCGCATGGCGATGGGGCAGGGCCGAGTCGCCGACCCGCGCCAGTGCGCCGTCGTCAAGGACCCGCGCGGACGGCCGCGCCTCGTGTTCGTCCCGCAATCGACCGCCGACGTCGTGGGGGACTGCTCCCTCTCTCACAAGGGCCAGTTCGTCTGCGCGGCCACCTCGAGCGCCGTCGGCTCGAAGATCGGCGTTGATATCGAAGAGGTGTCCCCTCGCCTGCGACGGCTGGGCGACCAGTTCGCTCACGCTCGCGACAGCTTGCTCGGCTCGCGGCCGACGGACGAGCGGCTGGCGATCCTCTGGGCTCTCAAGGAGGCGAGCTCGAAGGTCGTGGGGCGAGGGCTGACGGCGGCGTTCAGGACGGTGATCGTTCAGGAGATCGCGCCCGGCCGCCACCGCGTCGTGACGGGCGAGCTGGAGCTCTCGGGCCGCCACACGCTGCGGGAGGGCTACGTGATCGCTCTGTGCGTCGGGACGGCTGTGGCGGGCGAGCGCTGACGCGCGGCGCCGCGGTCAGGCGCGGCGACCGCCGGCCATCATCCGGAGGAAGGCCGGCGACAGCCTCGGATCGAGCGTGTCGCGGATCCCGTCGCCCAGCAGGTTGAAGGCGAGCACGGTCACCGTGATGGCGAGACCCGGGAAGAAGGCCAGCCACCACGGGGGAACGAGCGCCGTGATCGAGTCGGCCAGCATATTCCCCCAGGTCGGCGTCGGCGGCGGCACGCCCACGCCCAGGAAGCCGAGCGCCGCCTCGATGACGATCGCGACGCCCAGATGCGTCGTCGCCAGCACCAGGTAGGGCGCGACGCACTGGGGCAAGACGTGGAACGCCATGACCCGAAGCGCCGACGCGCCGCTGGCGCGCCCCGCTTCGACGTAGGGCATCTCGCGCACCGACAGCGCGACCGAGCGGATCACGCGCCCGCCGAACGGGATGCGGGTGATCGCGATCGCGAAGATCACCGCGGCCAGACCGGTGCCGATGGCCATGGAGATCGCCATGGCCAGGATCAGGTCCGGGAACGACTGCATGATCTCCATGATTCGCTGACTGACCAGATCGAAGCGCCCGCGCAGATAGCCGCAGGCGACGCCCCACAAGGAGCCGACCGTCGTGCCCAGGATGACGGCCAAGAACGCCACGAAGAGCGAGGTGCGGGCGCCGTAGATCACCCGGCTCAAGGTGTCGCGCCCGACCTGGTCCGTGCCGAGCAGGCTCTGCGCGTCGGGCGGCTTGTTCATGCGCCGGAAATCCGCCTTCAGCGGATCGCGGGGCGCGAGTAGCGGCGCCGCCACCGCCGTGAACACGATCAGCAGCCCGACCAGGCCGCCGATCGCCGACAGCGTATTGCGGCGCGCGAACCGACCGAGCTCGATCGCCAGGGCCTTCATGCCGGCCTCAGCCGTAACGGATGCGCGGGTCGAGCCAGGCGTAGCTCAGATCGACCAGGACGTTGACGCCGACGAAGATGACGGCGTAGAGGAGGACCAGATTCTGCACGACGATGATGTCCCGCTCGATCACCGCGGTGACGAGCGCGCGCCCGAGGCCGGGTACGCCGAACGCCTGCTCCACCGCAACCGAGCCGCCGAGCACGAACCCCAGCAGCACGCCCGAGATCGTGATCACCGGCAAGAGCGCGTTCGGCAGCGCGTGGCGCATGACGACGAGCCACTCGCGCAGGCCCTTGGCCCGCGCCGTGCGCACGAAGTCCTCGCTGATGACCTCGAGCATGCACGAGCGCGACATCCGCGCGATGTACGCGCCCTGCGCGAGCCCGAGGACCACCCCCGGGCCCACGACGATCTGGAGATTCTGCCAGGGGTTGTTCCAGAAGTGGACGATCACGATCGGCGCCTTGTAGCCGAACCAGAACAGGAGCGCCAGCACGATGAGCATGCCCAGCCAGAAGCCGGGAATCGCGATGAACATGACCGACAGCGCGCGCGCGAGCCCGTCCGGCATGCTGTTCGGCTTGAGCGCGCTCAGGATCCCGACTGGAAGCCCGACCAGCCAGGAGACGATCAGCGCCAGCACGCCGATCTCGGCGCTGATCGGGCCGCGGTGCAGAATCTGCTCGGCGACCGTGTCACCGCGAAAGAACGACTTGCCGAGACGACCGGCGGCGATGTCGCCGAGCCAGCGCACGTACTGCACGGGCAGCGGGTCGCTGAGCCCGAGATCGGCCATGATGCGCGCGCGATCGGTCGGCCGCATCTGCGCGTGGCCTTCCGCGCCCAGGATGGCCACCAGCGGATCCCCTGGCAGGATCCTGAGAATCACGAAGACGCTCAGCGAGACGCCGAACAGAGTAATGGCGGCGTAGAACGCGCGGCGCACCAGGTACTTCCGCACGCGCTAGGAACCGACGCTCAGCTGAGCCAGACCTGGTCCCACCGCACGACGTCGTAGATGCCGAAGTACGTCGACGGGTTCTGGCCGTGCACCCGGTTGTACCAGGCGTCGTAGATCTGCTCGTACGACACCGGGATGAGCGGCGGATCGTTCTCGAGGATCTCCTCGGCCTTGCGCACCATCGTCTTGCGCCTGGTGTCGTCGACCTCGCGCTCGATCTGGCTGGCGAGATCGTGGAACACCGGGTTCGTCCAGCGCGAGTAGTTCTGGGGGCCGTCCTTGCCGTACCAGGCGCTGAAGATGTCTGACGGATCCATTAGCGTCGAAACGATCGCGCTGATCGCCAGGTCGAAGTTGCCGGCCGCCGCCTCATCAAACCAGACCGAGACCTGCACGACGCGCAGGTTGGACTCGATGTTGAGGTGCTCCTTCAGCATGGCCTGGATGGCCACCGCCCACAGCTTGAAGGTCGCGACGTCGCGCACGACGAAGTCGAGGTTCTTGACGCCGTTGCCGTAGCCGGCCTCCTTCATCAGCCGTCGCGCCTCCTGCACGGCCGGCTTGACATCCTTCTGGTAGCCGAGCTTTTTCTCCAGCTCCGCTACCGGCGTGGACATCTCGTGGAACGGATAGACGAAGCCGCCCACCTGCATCGGCGCGGTGTCCTTTACCACGTCGACAAGCGTGTGACGGTCCATGGCGAGATGGATGGCCCGACGCACCCGCGGGTCGGCCAGCGCCTTGTTCTTCTGCGTGTTCATCCAGAACGCCTGGATGACCGACTGGTTGAACGCGGCCGCGGTCACGCCCTGCATCTCCTTGGCCTTGCGCCAGGACACGGGATCGAGCAGTCGCGCGTAGTCGACCTTGCCCGACAGGAACGTGGCACCCAGCTCCGGCGAGAACGGCATCATATGGTAGATCTCGAGCTTGTCGACGAGCGGCAGTCCCTTGTTCCAGTAGTCAGGGAACCGCTCCTGGATCCACACTTCCTTGTCCTTGCGCGACACGTGGCGGAAGGGGCCGGTGCCGGGGTAGTTCATCACCTGTCGCAGGTTGCCGCCGTGCTCTTCCAGGGTCTTCTTGCGGACGATGATGTTCCAGCCGCTGGCGAAAGCGCCCAGCATGTAGGCCTTGGGGCGCGGCTCCGTCATGCGGAACTCGATCGTGTGCGGATTCACCACGACGATGTCGCCGACGGTCGCGAACAGCGGCGTGCGCGGGATGACGACGCCCTTGGGCGGCCGCGCGATGCGCTCGTAGGTGGCCTTGACGTCCTCGGCGGTGAAATCGGCGCCGTCGTGGAACTTCACGCCACGGCGCAGGTGGAAGGTGTACTTCTTGCTGTCCGGCGAGATCTCCCACTTCCAGGCGAGATCGGGAATGATCGTCTGGCCATCCTTCGGGCTGCGCCGCAGCAGGGTGTCGTACATCGGGCTCTGCGGGCCGATGTTGGCGACGGTGCCCGACTGGTGCACGTCGAAGTGGGCCGGCGCGTTGTGGACCGCGTAGCGGAGCGTTCCGCCGCGCTTGGAGGCGGGATCGGGCCGCACCGTCGCGTCCTGCGCCGCGGCGAGGCCCGGTCGGTGAAGTCTTGACGCAACGACCGCGCCGGCGCCGACCGTACCGGCGCGCTTCAAGAAGGCTCGCCGGTTGACGCTGACGGGGCGGTCCTGATCGTTCGTGCGATCCTTCATGCTTCGCCTCCTCGGGCCGTTGACTGCGGTCTCCCTCGCGGATTTCGAGGCTTTCGGACGATAGCAGACGCCGGCGGAAAAAGCCATCACGCGGCGCGCGGTCGGCGGCTAGGCGACCTCGGCCCGGACGATCCGCGCCCCCGCGGCCAGCGCCTGCAGCTTGCCGACGGCGCGCTCCCGCGGCAGGTACTTCATGCCGCAGTCCGGCGCCGGCACCAGGCGCTCGGGCGGCACGTGCGCGAGCGCGGCCCTGATCCGCCCGGCGACGACTTCCGGGGCTTCGACCGTCGCGTCGCCCAGATCGAGCACGCCGAGGACGATCGTCTTCGACGGCAGCGCTTGTAGGATCGCGCAGTCGAGCCGGGGCTGGGCGGCCTCGATCGAGACGTGCGTGGCGCGGCATCGCTCGAGCTCGGGCAGATACGAGTAGCCGCTCGGCTTGTCGCGCACGGTGTGCGCGTAGCCGAAGCAGAGGTGAACGACCGTGGGACCGTCGATGCCCTCCAGCGCTCGGTCGATGGCGGCCACGCCGTATTCGCGCGCCCGATCCGGCCAGGCCTGCAGGTAGGGCTCGTCGAGCTGGACGAAATCCGCGCCCGCGGCCTTGAGGTCGCGCAGCTCGGCGTTGACGACGGCGGCGTAGGCCAGCGCTAGGCTTGGCGCGTCCGGGTAGTACTCGTTCTGCGTGAGCGCGGTCAAGGTGAACGGGCCGGGCACAGTGATCTTGATCGGATGGTCGGTCTCGTTCTTCAGGAATGCCGTGTGGCGGGCCAGCACGGGCCGCGGGCGTGCAATCGGGCCGACCGCGCGCGGTACCTGGGTCGGCCGCCCGGTTCGGGTGATGGCCGTTCCCGGCTTGGTCACGTCGAGGCCGGTCAGTGCCGGTGCGAGCCAGCTGAAGTAGCTCTCGCGGCGCACCTCGCCGTCGCTCACGATGTCGATCCCCGCGCGCTCCATGTCGCGGAGGGCCAGTCGTGCGGCGTCGTCCTGCGCCTGCTCGCGGATGTCTTCCGACACGCGCCAGAGGCCCGGGCGCGGCACGCGCGGCACGCCGGCGGCCAGCAATGCCGCGCGGTGCACGAGCCACTCGGGCTGAGGGAAGCTCCCGACGACGGTCGTGGGCAGCAATGGAACCGTGCGGCGTTGGCTCATGCGCATCCGGTGCCCCGGCGCGATCGTGCCGCAGCCGTGGGTGTGCGGTCAATCATGAAGCGCACGCAGGCCCGCCGGTCGTGAGAGACGTGCCCTGAGCGTCTCGTTCCTCGTCAGAGTGTCGAACACGGCGCGCGCGACCAGCGCGTAGCCGCCGGCGTCGGTATGCCAGGCGTCGGCCTGCAGATAGAGCTTCCCGAACGACTCGATCGGCTCATAGATCGTCCGCCCGGTCGGCGCATCGACGACCAGATGCCTGAGCGCTGGGACATCGAGACCTTCCCATCGGCCTTCGCGGCCGCTGTTCGTGTAGACGTACGAGAGCCGGGTGCCCGGCGGCAGCGACACCGCGTACGACCACACGCCATCGCCCGCGCGCTGATCGCCGTGCGTGCCGTCGTCGTGCAGGGCCACCCGGTTCGGCACGAGACCGCCGAGGGCGGGGTGAGCGCCGGCGACGAACAGCGCCCTGGGCACGGGCTCACCGTTCGCCGTCACGCGCAAGACGACCTCGACGGTGTCGCCGTTCGCTCGCGCTCGCGGCGCGTGCTCCGGCGTGAGGCCTCGCGCGCGCTCGATGTCGAGCTCGAGCTTTCGCCTGGCCTCGGCGATGAGGCGCTGACTGTCGACGAGCGGAACGCCGGTGGCGGCGGCGACGCGTTCGAGCTCCGTACGGTAGGGATTATCGGCCGCGAGGTCGTTGAAGAGGAGCACGACGCCCGCGCCTCGGTTGCGGGCGAGCTCGACCATCGTGGTCACGTTGTGCTCGTAGTCGGGCAACGGCACCCGGGTCCAGGCTTCGGTGCCGACGTAGTGCTCGCGGACGAGCCGCTGATCGGTGGCCCGGTCGTTCGCAGCCCGCAGGTGCTGTTCGAGCGACTTGGGGCGGTGCAGCGTGGACAGGAGCAGATAGCGAAGCATGCGAACGGTGACGGAGCGCGCGGCCAGATCCGCCGCGCGCAGCCACGGCGAGGAGGCCATCCCGGTCGCCACATCCTGATCACGAAAGCCGGCTACCCTGCCGTCGTTCATCGCAAACCCGACGACGATCGCGTCGGGCTCGAGCGCGAGGGCGCGCCGTCGGAGGAGCTCGAGGCCCTGGAACGACGAGTAGCCCATTACGCCCAGGTTCAGCACTTCGACATCGGCCGCGGGGAATGCGTGGCGCAAGAGCGTCTGGAGCTGGCTCGGGTACGACTGGTGTTGATCCACGTTCGCGCCGAACGTCCACGAGTCCCCGAGGCAGACGATACGCACTCGCCCGCGAGGCTTCGGCAGCTCGAACTCGGGCGACCTGAACCCCTCCGAGTTCAGCGCGACGTTCCAGGTCGGGTTGCGCCGCACGAAATCGGGCAGCGATGGGCGGAACCGCCGCAGGAGCGCGAGGCGGTCGTCCTCGGTGGAGACCGGGCTGAAGATATCGACGTAGCGTCGCTGGACGGAGGGGCGGTTGCGCCAGAGCAGCGCGGGGTCGCGCTCGAGCACGCGAAAGGAGTCCGTCCACGGAGGCATCGGCCCGTAGTCGTCGTCGATGACGTACGGCAGCGCGATGGATTCGACGCGAGCGTTCCTGATCGCGAAGATCCCGCGCAGCACCGCTTCGGCGGCGCCGAACACGGCTGCCGTCAGGACGATCGAGAAGGCGACGCTTGACGCGATCTGCCGGGCCCGTTTTGTCGTCACGGCCTGCCCTTCCGAGCACCTTCCAGGATACCGGCGAAGATCGAGCGTGCACGCGCCGGTGGCGGCGGCTCAGCTCGCCCGGACCGCGTCGAGCGCCTTCCAGTCGAACTCGATCCCGTGCCCGGCGCGCTCGGGCGCGACGGCCAGCCCGGCCTCGATCCGGAGCGGCGCGGCGATGAAGCGATCGAGCCCGAAGCCGTGGGCCTCGAGATACGAGCGGTTGGGCGCGGCCGCCAGCAGGTGGACCGTGAGGTCGTGCGCGCCGTGCGACGTCACCGGCAGGTTGAAGGCCTCCGCGAGGTGACAGATCTTCATGAACGCGGTGACGCCGCCGCAGCTCGTCACGTCAGGCTCCGGGAACGTGACGCCGCCCGCCGCGATCAGCTGGCGAAACTCGTAGAGCGTGTGGAGGTTCTCGCCGGCGGCGACGGGCAGCCCGCCCTCGCGCACGATCCGCGCGTGGCCGGGCACGTCGTCGGGAATGGTCGGCTCCTCCAGCCACACCGGGGCGAGCTCGGCGAGGGAGCGCGCCGCGCGGATCGCCTCGTCGACCGACCAGCGCATGTTGGCGTCGACCATCAGCGGAAAGTCGGGACCCAGATGGCGCCGCATGGCGCCCACGCGCTCGACGTCGTCTCGGAGCGACGGCCGTCCGACCTTCATCTTGATCGCACGGAAGCCGCGGGCCAGGTTCTCGTCGGTCTGGCGCAGGAGCGCGTCGAGCGAGAAGTCGAGGTCGATGCCGCCGGCGTAGCACGGCACGCGCGGATCGAAGCCGCCCAGCACGCGCCAGAGAGGCGCGCCCTGGCGCCGCGCGCGAAGATCCCAGAGCGCGATGTCGACGGCCGACATCGCGAGCGCCTGGGCGCCGCCGCGCCCACCGTAGTGGAGCGCCCACCACATCGCCTGCCAGTGGCTCTCGATGAGGTCGGCGTGGCGTCCGACCAGGAGCGGCGCCAGGTCGCGGGCCACGAGGGCGTGGACGGCGGCGCCCCCGGCGCCCACCGTGTACGTGTAGCCCGTGCCCTCGGCGCCCTCGGCGTCGCGCACGCGCGCGGTGATCAGCTCGAAGCCCTTGATGGTCCCGTGCGTGCTGTCCGACAGCGCGACCGGCAGCGGGATCGTGTAATGGTTGGCGACGACCTCGCGGATCAGCACCGGCGAGTGCGGCTCACTTGATCGCGTACGGGTTGATCGGCGTGCCGACGCCGCGCGTGACCGGCAGCGGCGGGGCCACCAGCAGGAATTCGTAGCGCCCGTCGGCCGCGCAGTCGGCGGCCAGCTCGTCCAGGTAGAAGATCTCGCCGAGCGTCAGCCCCATGTTGGGGATCGCGCAGATGTGGAACGGGCTGCGAAACGGCGAAAGCTCCGAGGGCCGCACCTCGACCGCGTAGTTGTCGGCCGCGATCGCCGCGATCTCCTTCGCGTGCATCCACGGCGCTGTGTGCACGGAGACGCCCGGCGAGTCGTCGAGGTCGAAATGGCGCCAGTCGTTGCGGTCGAGATAGCGCGACATGTGCCCGGTGCGGACGATCAGCAGGTCGCCGCGGCGCACCTCGACCCGCTCGGCCGCGGCAGTCGCGTCGAGGTCGGCCGGCGTGATCGCGTAGCCCGGCTCGAGCGCGCGCACGCCCTTCCAGCGGGCCACGTCGAGCAGCACGCCGCGGCCGGCGATCCGGCTCTTGGTCTTGTCGATGCTGTTCTTCGAGGTGCCGCTGCTGGTGACGAGGGCGGCGTCGTAGCCGTTGAACATCTTGCCCTCGTAGAACACGTGCGCGAGGCTGTCCCACTGGGTCACACACTGCAGCGGCATCACGATCCAGTCGTCGGAGCCCCCGTAGCCCTGCATCGCGGCGACCTCGGCCGGTGTCCGCGGCGCGTCGCCGCCGTCGCGGAACATCGTGTGGATCGGGTTGAAGCGCTGCCGGGTCCCGCTCTGCGGCCCCTCGCGCTGGAGCGGGATGCCCAGCGCGAAGACCTTGCCGGCCGTCGCGAGCCGGCAGGCCGCGGCGATCGCGTCCGGTGTGATGAAGTTCAGGGTGCCGATCTCGTCGCTCGGTCCCCACCGGCCCCAGTTGCGTACCTGCATCGCGAGCTTGCGGAGGGTCTCCTCGCTCATGGCCGGCCATGTTACGCCAACCGCTGGAGGCCGAGGCTGATATTGTGTGGCGCGTGACCGCCCGCACGGACCGGCTCCTGCTCGCGAATGCGGTCATGGGCCAGTTCCTCACCGGCGTCGCCACGCGGATCTTCGTCGTCGCGCTGCCGACGCTCGCCGTCGCGCTCGACACCGACATCATCGCGATCTCCTGGGCGCTCATCGTGTACCAGCTCGCGGGGATCAGCCTCTCGGTCGTCTTCGGCCGGCTCGGCGACATCCACGGGCGCTACGCGATCTACGGCCTCGGGTTCGCGATCATGACCGCGAGCTTCGTGCTCTGCGGCGTGGCGCCCAACGCGTTCCTGCTGATCGTGTTTCGTCTCGTCCAGGGTCTCGGCGCGGCGATGATCTCCTCGGCCACGCGAGTGCTGGCGATGGAAGCGGTGCCGGCGGGTTCGGAGGGCCGGGCGAACGGCTACATGACGATGGGGTTTCACTCCGGGCTCCTGATCGGGCCGCCGCTCGGCGGGCTCGTGATCGACCTGCTCGACTGGCGCTGGATCTTCTTTTTGATGGTGCCAATGGGGGTGGCCGGCGTCGTCCTCACGGTGCTGCGCGCTCGAAAGCCTCGCGCCCACGCGCCCGCGGGTCGCGCGCCCTCGATCGACTATCTGGGCGCCACCCTGCTGATCGTGCTCACGGTGATGCTGACGCTCGTGCTCGACCGGCGCAGCGTCGAGACGCTGGGCGCCGAGCGGACGACCGTCGTGGCGCTGGGCTTCGCCGCCGTCCTCATCGGTTTTCTGGCGCACGAGCGGCGGGCGGTCAGCCCGGTCGTGAACCTGGCGCTGTTCAGGATCCGCATGTTCACGTTCAGCGTCCTGAGCCTCTTGCTCATCGCCACCACCGTCAGCGTGATGAGCTTCCTGATGCCGTTCTACATCCAGGACGTGCTGGGCTTCTCGGCGTCGTTCATGGGGCTGATCTTCCTGGCGGCGCCGGTCTTCACGATCGGCCTCGCCGCGGTCAGCGGCCGGTTGACCGATCGCATCGGCCCGCGCATTCCCACCTCGATCGGCGTCCTGACGACGATGGGTGCCTTCGCCATCGGGTTCGGCCTGCGCGTGGATTCCCACTGGATCCTGCCGGCGCTCATGATGGCGCTGATCGGAGTGGGCTCCGGCTTCTTCAATACGCCGAACCAGGCGGCCATAATCGGCTCGGTGCCGCGAGAGTATCGCGGCTTCGCGACCGGAATGGTCCAGACGATCTTCGGCATCTCCTCCCTGCTCGGCATCTCGCTGGGCGGTGCGCTGCTGACCCTCGCGTTTCGCTACTACGCGGGCATCGCCGATGCCACGCCGAGCGCCGCGCACCCCGGGGCCTTCGTCGCGTCGATGAACGTCGCGTACCTCGCGTGCGTAGTCCTCCTGTTCGTCGCGCTCCTGTCGTCGTTCCTGCGCGGGGGCACCAGGATCGAGGCCGCGTCGCTGCCTATCTGATCAGCTGCCGGGCGATGTCCTGGGTCTTGATCAGCTCGGGAAGCTGCTCCTCGGCGTCGATCTGCAAGAGCGTGAGCCCCGGCGGCACGACCGCCTGCGGATCGCCGGGCTCGACGCCCACGAAGCGGCTGTTGGTCTGCAGCTCCCGGGCCCAGGCGACCTGCGCGTCCTTGGTCAGGAGCCAGTTGATGAGGAGCTTCGCCGCGCTCGGATGCGGCGCCCGGTTGAGGAGCCACACGCCGCTGCCCGACGACTGGTAGTCGAGCTCGGGCAGGAGCTGAGTCTTGACGTTTTTGCCGACGCCGTGGGCCTGGAAGTCCTGGAGCGCGAGGCCGTTGAGCCCGATCGCGATCGGGTAGCGCCCGCGCACCATGAACTCGGTGAGCTGGTTGCGGTCGCGGCTCAGCACCGGCTCCTGATCGACCAGGATCTGCTTCATGATCCCGTCGCCGAGGCGCAGCCGGGCCGCCGTCAAGGGCCAGAAGGTCGAGCCGATCGTGCGCGGGTCCGAGATCGCGATGCGGCCCTTCCACTTGGGCGCGAGCAGGTCCTTCACGCTCCGGAGCTCGCCTTCCTTCACCTGATCGACGTTGACGAAGACGCCGGGCGCGCGCACGAGCGTGAATGCGTAGGCGAGGTTTCGGTCGTGGTCGAGGAAGCCCGCATCGAAGCCGCCGCGCCAGTTCGCGTTGTTCTTCGCCTCGGGCGCCACGATCACGGGCCGCACGGGGTCCCAGACGCCGGCCGGCTTGAGCACCTGCAGCGCGGTGCTCATCGGCATCGTCGCGACGTCCCAGGTGTACACCGACGCCTTGCGCTCCTGGATGACCCGCGGCGAGAACTCGACGGGCTCGAGATTGGTGTGCTCGAGCTTGATCTCCGGATAGGCCTGCGTGAAGAGCTTGAGGATGCGCGCGTAGCCCTGACCGGTGAAGGTATTGACCGAGACCTTGCCTTCCTTCCTGGCGGCGGCGGCCATCGACTCCCACTCGGGCGCCGCCGGCGCGGCGAGGGCAATACGGCTCGCCGGGGCCAGGAGCCCGGCGGCGCCGGCTCCCGCGACACCGCGGAGCAGATCGCGCCGCGAGATGCTGAGATCGTTCGCCACCCTGAAATCCTCCTTGGAGGGCTTCACTCGATTGACCCGGCCCCCCGGGCGCGACTATCTTACGCGAACGGTGAAGCGCAGTACCGAGCGCATCCTGACGACTCACGCGGGAAGCCTGGCGCGGCCCGACGATCTCCGCGATCTGCTCATCGCCCGGGACAGCGGCCGCCCGTACGATCGGGCGGTGCTCGCCGATCGTGTTCGGAGCGCGGTCGCCGAGGTGGTCGCCCGGCAGGTCGCCGTCGGCCTGGACATCGTCAACGACGGCGAGGAGTCGAAGCGCAACTTCACGACCTACGCGCGCGAGCGCCTCGGCGGGGTCGAGGAGCAGGCACTCGCCGAGGGCGAGCGCGTCCTCGCGATGATCTACGGCCGGGACGCCCAGGAATTCCCGGAGTACTTCGCCGGCCGCGGCAACATGGCCGGCCGCGAGGCCGTCTGCAAGGCGCCGCTCAGCTACGTCGGCCAGGCGGCAGTCGAGACGGACATCGCGAACTTCAAGGCAGCGCTGGCTGGCCTCTCCGTGACCGAGACGTTCCTGCCGGCGGTGGCGCCCGGCACCATCGAGCATTGGCTGCGCAACGCGCACTACCCGAGCGACGAAGCGTATCTGGCCGCCATCGCCGAGGCGATGAAGGTCGAGTACGACGCGATCGTCCGCGCGGGCTTCGTCCTCCAGATCGACGACCCCGACCTTGCCGACGCCTGGCAGATCCACCCGACGATGACCGTCGCGGAGTACCGGAAGTTCGCGGCGCTGCGCATCGAGGCGCTCAACCACGCGCTGCGCGACATTCCGCCCGAGCGCGTCCGCTTTCACGTCTGCTGGGGCAGTTACCACGGTCCGCACAAGCACGATCTCCCGCTGCGCGACCTCGTCGACCTGGTCCTGGCGGTGCGCGCGCAGGCCTACTCGCTCGAAGCGTCCAACCCACGCCACGAGCACGAGTGGCGCGTGTGGGAAGACGTCAAGCTGCCGGGCGGCAAGATCCTCATCCCCGGCGTGGTCGGCCACGCCAGCGACTTCGTCGAGCACCCGGAGCTCGTCGCCGAGCGGATCATGCGGTACGCCCGCCTGGTCGGGCGCGAGAACGTGATCGCGGGCACGGACTGCGGCCTCGGGCCGCGCGTCGGCCACCCCAAGATCGCGTGGGCGAAGTTCGAAGCCCTCGTGGAAGGCGCCCGGCTCGCCACACGGCAGCTCTGGGGCCGCTGAGTCCGCCGCCGGCAGAGATCTCGTGAGCGACACGGTCCTTCGGCTCGACGGCGTGAGCAAATCGTACGGCGCGGTCCAGGCGGTCGACCGGGCCTCACTCGAGGTGGAGCGCGGCGAGGTGTTCACGTTGCTGGGCCCGAGCGGCTGCGGCAAGACGACCACCCTGCGCCTGGTCGCCGGACTGGAGGACCCCGACGGCGGCGAGATCACCCTGCGCGGCCGGCTCGTGGCCTCGGTCTCGCGCCGGCTCTTCGTCCCGCCGCACAAGCGCAACCTCGGCATGGTCTTCCAGTCCTACGCGATCTGGCCGCACATGAGCGTCTTCGAGAACGTCGCCTACCCGCTCAAGCTGCGCGGCGTGCGGGGTCGCGCGATGCGCGATCGGGTGGCCCGGGTGCTCGAGCTGGTGGGACTCGGCGGCCTCGAGCGCCGGCCGGCCACGCTCCTGAGCGGCGGCCAGATGCAGCGCCTGGCGCTCTGCCGCGCGCTCGTGTACGAGCCCGACCTGCTGCTGCTCGACGAGCCGTTCAGCAACCTCGACGCCAAGCTCCGCGAACAGATGCGGGTCGAGCTGAAATTCCTGCAGCGCCGGCTCGGCATCACCGTGCTCTTCGTCACCCACGACCAGATCGAGGCGCTGAGCCTGTCGAACCGGATCGCCGTCATGTTCCGCGGACGCGCCGAGCAGATCGGCTCGCCGCAGAACCTCTACGAGCAGCCGACGTCGGCCTTCGTGCGCGACTTCCTGGGTCAGACCGTGATCCTGAAGGGTCGCGTCGAACGCTCGGCGAGCGAGGCGGTCGCGGTCGCGCTGGACGGATCGCTCGCCGGCCAGACCCTGGCCGGACGCGGCGCGCCCGGAGCGATCCTGACCGCCGGGACTCCCGCGCACGTCGCCGTCCGACCGGAAGACATCGAGGTCGCGGTCAACGATCGGGCGGGTGCGCGCGGCCACACGCTCGTCGGGGTGATCGAGGCGCTCCTGTTCGTGGGCGATCGGTACGAGGCCCGGGTGGCGCTGAGCGACGAGCAGCGCATCCTGCTCTTCCTGGCGCGCGGAGGCGACTGGCGCGAGGGCCAGCGCCTTCAGCTCCACTTCCCTCCCGATGTGGTCAGCGTGTGGCCGGTATCGGGCGGGTGAGCTCGAGCATGTCGCGCGAGCCCGAGGAACTCTATAATGCGCACGCGGTGCGGGAGCACGCCGCCACAGGAGGTGGCCGATGCATTACGACGTCGCGGTCGTCGGACTCGGGATCGTGGGCGCCTCGGCCGTGTACGCGGCCGCGTGGGCCGGCGCGCGCGTGCTGGCGCTCGATGCCGGCACGCCCGGTGGCGGGACGAGCGGAAGCTCGTTCGCGTGGCTGAACTCGGTCAGAAAGGAGCCCGACGCGTACCATCGGCTCAACGCGGCAGGCATGACCGCCCACCGCGAGCTGTCGCGTGAGCTGGGCGGCGATGCCGGCTATCACGACGGCGGCTCGCTCGAGTGGGCCGACGGCGACGACGCGGAGCGCGAGCTCCGCGAGCGCGTTCATCGGCTGGCGAGCCGCGGCTACCCTGCCGAATGGATCAGCCGCGAGCGGGCGACCGAGCTCGAGCCAGGCCTGGCCATCCCCGATCAAGTCCGTGACGTCGCGTTCTTCGCCGCCGACGCGTGGCTCGACGCCCCTCGACTGATCGGACGTCTCCTCGCGGCCGCCTCGGCGCGCGACGCCGAGGTGCGAGAGGGCAAGACCGTCCGCTCGCTCCGCACGCGCGGTGATCGCGTCGAGGCGCTCGTGCTCGACGACGGTGAGGCGACCGCGAGCTCCGTGCTGGTCTGCGTCGGCCCGGCCACGCAAGCGTTCCTCGAGCCGCTCGGCGTCGTCATCCCGGTCGGCCGCGTGCCCGGCTTGCTGGCGGTCACCTCGCACCCCGCGACGGCGCTCGGCCGCGTCGTGCACGCGCCCGGCATTCATCTGCGACCCGATGCCGGCGGCGGCCTCCTGCTCGGCGCCGAGGACGTCGACACCCTCGCGGCAAACGCGGGCTCGCCGGCCGCGCTGTCGGGCCTGCTGCTCGAGCGTGCGGCGCACGTGTTCCCCGCGGCGCGCCAGCTCCGGATCGCCAACAGCCGCACCGGCGTGCGCCCGATGCCCGGCGACCGGCACACGATCGCCGGCCGGATCCCGGGCCTCGCCAACGGCTGGCTGATCGCGACCCACAGCGGGATCACCCTGGGCCCGCTGCTCGGCCGCTTGATGGCGGACGAAATCGTTCACGACAAGCCCAGCTCTACCTTGGCGCCGTTCCGTCCCGATCGCTTCCTGACCGCGGGCATGACGACCGGGTGATGGCCGTTCGCGCTGCAGGCCGTCGCGGGGCTGGGGCCCCGCCGGCCGAGACGCGACTCTGAATGGCCGTTCGCGCTGCAGGCCGTCGCGGGGCTGGGGCCCCGCCGGCCGAGGCGCGACTCTGACGCGACAATGAACGGAGGCGGCTGATGGGACGGCTCGAGGGCAAGATCGCGATGGTGACGGGGGCGGGCGGTCAGCACGGGCTCGGGCGCGCCATCGCTCAGCGGTTCGCCGACGAAGGCGCCGACCTCGTCCTGACGGACGTGATCGCGACCGGGCTACGCGTGTCCTCCGCGCTGAAACCGGGCGCGTGGGGCGGCGTCGAGGCGGTCGCGGACGAGATCAGGAAGCGCGGCCGCCGGGTGATGACCGCGCTCGCCGACGTCCGATCGACCAGCGAGATGGCCAAGGTGGTCACCGACGCCCTGGACGAGTTCGGGCGCATCGACATCCTCGTGAACAACGCCGGCGCCCCGGGCAGCCTCGACAAGACGCCGGTCGTCGAGCTGCCAGAAGAGCAGTGGGACACCGTCCTCGACACCAACCTCAAGGGGACGTTCATCACCTCGCAGGCCGTCGCGCGCGCGATGCTGGAGCGCCGTGTCCGCGGACGCATCATCAGCATGTCCTCCCAGTGGGGCAAGAAGGGCGGCGCGCTCCGCGCGGCGTACTGCGCCTCGAAGTTCGGGATCATCGGCTTCACGCAGTCCCTGGCGCAGGAACTGGCGCTGGCCGGGATCACGGTCAACGCCATCTGCCCGAGCGCCGCCGAAACCGAGCGCCTGGATCACATGGGACTGCGGCCCGATGGGAGCTTCGACCCCAAGCAGCGCGAGGAGCGGATCCGGCAGGCCGCGGCGGCGACGCCGCTCGGCCGCATCGCCAGACCGAGCGACGTGGCCGAGGTCGCGGCCTTCCTCGCGGGGGACGGCGCCGAGTACATCACCGGTCAGTCGATCAACGTGACCGGCGGCGGTGTGATGCACTGAGACCGCCGGCATGACGGCGATCGCGCGCGCGAGTGCGAGCCGCCGTCCCTTCGCCCTCGAGCCGTCGACGGTGGCCTACACAGCGGTCTTGCTCTGTGTCGCCCTCTGCGTCGTCTATCCGCTGCTCCTGGTGGTCCTCGAAAGCTTCCAGGTGGCGCCGCCCGGGCAGCCGGCGCGGTACGGGCTGGACGGCTGGCGCGCCGCGTTCGCCGAGCCGCTGCTGCGCGCCGCGCTCGTCAACACGCTCAAGGTCACGATCGCGCGCCAGGTGCTGTCGCTCGCGCTGGCGCTACTGATCGCGTGGCTGATCGCGCGGACCGATCTGCCCGGCCATAACTGGATCGAGTTCGCCTTCTGGGCGGCGTTCTTCCTGCCGACCCTCACCGTCACCTTGAGCTGGATCCTGCTGCTCGATCCCGACTACGGCTTGCTCAACACCGGACTCGTCGGCCTCGGCCTCGTGGGCAAGGGGCCGTTCGACATCTACTCGTTCGGGGGCATCGTGTGGATCCACGTCATTACCGGGTCGCTGACCGTCAAGGTGATTCTGCTGACCCCGGCGTTCCGCAACATGAACGCGGCCTTCGAGGAAGCCTCGCGCGTCGCGGGCGCCGGCACGGTGCGGACGGCCCTCTCGATCACGATCCCGGTCATGGCGCCGGTCGTGCTGTCGGTGCTCCTGCTCGGCACGATGGTGTCGCTGCAGACCTTCGAGGTCGAGCAGGTGCTGGGGACGCCGTTTCGGTTCTTCGTGTTCAGCACGATGATCTACGACCTGGTCATGACGCGTGTGCCGCGCTACGACGCGGCGACAGCGCTGGCGGTGCTCGTGCTCGCGGCGATGCTCCCGCTGATCTTCACGCAGCAGTGGCTGACCCACGGCCGGCGCTACACGACGCTTACCGGCCAGTTCCAGAGCCGCCGGCACCGGCTCGGCCGCTGGCGCTGGCCCGCGTTCGCGCTGGCGCTCGCGCTGATCTGCGTCGTGCTCGGGGTCCCGCTGGTGTTCTCGGTGCTCGGTACGTTCATGAAGCTTTTTGGCTTCTTCAACATCCCCGACCCGTGGACGTTGAAGAACTGGAAGACCGTGCTCGCCGACGACCTCTTCCTGCGCTCGCTCTGGAACACGGTCGTGCTGGCGACCGGCACGGCGGTCGCGGCGGTGCTCGTCCACTCCCTGATCGCCTACATCGTGGTGCGGACGCGCTACCGCGGCCGCCGGGTGCTCGACGTCGTCTCGTGGCTCCCATTCACGGTGCCGGGTGTGATCCTCGGGCTGGCGCTGCTGTGGCTGTTCCTCGACGTGGCCGTGCTACGGCCGCTGTACGGCACGATGGCCGTCCTGATCATCGCCGGCCTGGTCTCGGGCATGCCGCTCGGTGTCCAGATCGTGAAGGGCGGGCTGCTGCAGCTCGGCGGCGATCTCGAGGAGGCCTCGCGCGTCGCCGGCGCCTCGTGGTGGGCGACCTACCGGCGCATCGTGCTCAGGCTGATGGCGCCGACCCTGGTGGCGGTGGGCATGATCACGTTCGTCGGCGCCGCGCGCAACATCGGCAACATCGCGCTGCTCGCCACCAGCGCCAACCGCCCGCTGTCGATCCTGCAGCTCGACTTCATCGCCCAGCGCAAGTTCGAGGAGGCGATGGTGGTCGCGTGCATCATCATGGTCATCTCGCTGGCCGGCGCGCTCGTCGCGCGGGTGCTCGGGCTGCGCGGCGGCCTGGGCTGATCGCGGCCTCGATGTCGTCTCTGCGGTGGTCGGCGGAGTGCGCGTCGAAGTCGAGCGGCCACTTGGGCGAGCGCTCGCGTCGAGAGAACCACTCCGGAGGATTCGCCGCGAGCGCCTCCAGCACGTCGCGCTGGACTCGACGATGCCACGCCACCACCTCGGCCGGGCGCCGCCGATACCAGCGTCGGTAGATGAGGCGGTTGATCTGCGGCACGTCGAGCCCGCGCATCTCCGGGAGCCGTCGCTCGCCCCGGAAGACGCGAGCGCTGTGCTCCTTCCAGTAGACGATGTGGGCGAGCGCGTCCTTCACGGTCCACGGATCCCGCGTCGGCGGGCGCGGGACGCGTCGCTTCCAGTCGGCGGCGCGGAGCCAGGCGACGAGACGATCGAGGATCGCGTACTCGCGCCGGGTACGCGCGATGACCTCCTTCTTCGTGTGACGCATCGGCTATTCGCCGCCCGGGCCCTCCTTGGCGAGCGGCGACTGGACCTGCCAGAAGGGCGCGTCCTCCGTCGTGACCACGTCGAGGACGACCGGCTCCTTGGCGCCCGTCACACGATCCAGCTCGCCCACGAGGTCCTTGATCGACTCGACGCGGACCCCCACGCAGCCCATGGCCTGCGCGATCCGCGCGTAGTCGTTGCGGCCGAGCTCGGAGGCGATGAAGCGGTTGCCGCGCCGCCGCTGCCCGTCCTTCACCCAGCCGAGCACGCTGTTGTTCAGCACGACGGTCACGACCGGGATCCTGTACTGGGCCGCGGTGAACAGCGCGTTCATGGTCATCGCGAAGCCGCCGTCGCCGCAGACGGCGACGCAGTCGCGCTCGGGGCTCGTGAGCTTGGCGCCCATCGCCGCCGGCAGCGCATACCCCATGCCGCCGATCGACGAGGGCTGATAGACCGTGCCCGCGCCCTTGCACTGGAAGTAGTGCGTCATGTAGAGGCGATTGGCGCCCGCGTCCATCGTGACGATCGCGCGCGCGTCCAGCCGGCGCGCGAGCTCGGTGATCACGCGCTCGGGTCGGAGCGGGACGGCGTCCGAGCGCTGCTCGGGCTCGGCGAAGTAGCGATGGAGTGTCTTGAGCTCGGCCAGGTGCTCCAGGCGGCGCTGCCCCGCCGTCTTCCGCGCCGGCGTGAGCCGCGGCCCCAGCTCGGCCACGAGCGCCGCGAGCGCCTCGCGCGCGTCGGCGACGATCGCTTCCTTCACCGGGAAGTGGCGGCCGACGTTGAGCGGCTCCACTTCGATCTGCAAGAACGTCTGGCGGTCGGCGTCGAGCAGCTCCGGGTTCTCGAAGCACGTGTCGGTCGGCGCCAGGCGCGAGCCGACCACGAGCACCGTGTCGGCGGCCGAGACCACCTCGTTGGCCACCGTCTGGCCCCAGTTGCCGAAGACCCCGAGCGCCAGCGGATGCACGTCGGCGATCGCGCTCTTGCCGGTCGCCGTCGTCGCCACCGGGATCTTGAGGAGATCGGCCAGCTCGGCGAGCTCGGCCCACGCGCGCGAGGCGTGCACGCCGTTGCCGGCGATGATCACGGGGCTCGAGGCTCCGACGAGCGCCTCGGCCACGCGGGTCACATCGTCGGCCGCCGGGCGGAGGATCGCATGAACGAGATGCCGTCCGGTCGCGTGAAGGCGCGGCGGCCGGCGCGTCTTCACGGTCGCGCCGAACGCTCGGCTGCCGAAGATCACGGCGACCGGCCCGGGCGTGCCCGTCGTCGCGTGTCTGACCGCGAGCTGGAGCGTTTGAACGGCCTGCTTCGGCTCCGAGACGGCCGCGGCGTACTTGGTCGCTCCCGCCAGCAGGTTTCTGAGATCGTGGTTGCCGTGCTCCCCGGTGCCGGCCTGGTACGGGGCGTGGTGCATGAAGGGGGCCATGTCGGTGAAGTCGCCCAGCAGGAGCATGGGCGAGGCGCCCTTCACCGCCTCGAGCGCGCCGAAGAGCGCGTTGCACGCGAGGAAGATCCCCTGGCCCATGACGACGCCGGGCTTGCCGGTGAGCCGGCCGTACATCTCGGCCATGATCGAGCCGACCTGCTCGTGGCGCACGAGGACCGTCTGGATCTCGCGCGAGTCGTGGAGCGCGTCGAAGATGCGGCCGGTGTCGCCGCCGGGCATGCCGAAGACGAACTGGATGCCGGCCTCCTCGAGGACGCGGACGAGCGCGTGGGGAACGTCGATTTCGTCGGCAGTCATGAGCGCGATCTCCACAATTGCGCCGACGCCAGCCGCGCGCCCTCGGCCATCGACTTGAGCTTGGCCCAGGCGATCTCGGGCTCGACCACGTTGACCGACCGGGCGAACGTCGCCATGCCGCAGTCGGTGCCGGCGATCACGCGCTCGCGCCCGACGATCTCCGCGTAGCGGACGATCCGCTGCGCCACCAGCTCCGGGTGCTCGACGAAGTTGGTCGTGGAGTCGAGCACGCCGGGGATGATCAGACGGTCGTCCGGCAGCTTGATGTCCCTGAACACGATCCACTCGTGCTCGTGGCGCGGGTTGGCGCCCTCGAACGAGAGAGCCTGCGGCCGCGCCTTGAGCGCGATCGGCAGGATCTCCTTCAGTGGGATGTCGCGGTGGTGCGGGCCCTCGTAGTTGCCCCAGCAGAGGTGCAGGCGCATGCGGTCGGGCGGGATGTCGCGCAGCGCGTGGTTGAGCGCCTCGACGTTGGCGGCGGCGATCTTCAAGAACTCGGCGTTGCTGAGGTCGGGGAAGGCCAGGTGACGTCCCATCGCAAGGTCGGGGCAGTCGACCTGCAGGATGAACCCCGCGCGGTGGATGGCGTCGTACTCTTCCTTCATCACGTCGACGAGGCGCGCCAGATACGCCTCGCGGCTCGGGTAGTGCTCGTTCTTGAGGAAGTGGGCGATGACGCCGGGCGAGGCCGCGGTCATGAACACGTCGGTCGGCTTCACGGACGACACGGCCGCGGTGAGGTTGGCGACGTCCTTCTGCACCGCGGTGCGGTCCTTCCATTCGATAGGGCCGTTGCATGCCGGCCGCAAGATCGTCGAGCGGCGCTCCGACTTCGCGGCCGCCTCGGGGAAGTCGGCCCAGTCGGCTCGAGTCGGCACCGCGGCCTGTCCGCCGAACCCGGCGAGACGATGCCGCACGTAGGTGGAATAGCCGACCTTGCCCTGCTCGCCGTCGTTGACGACGTCGACGCCGGCCTCGACCTGCTGGCGGACGATGTCGGCGACGGCGCGGTGCACGCGGGCGTCGAAGGCCGCCTGCTCGGGGACGGTGCCGGCGTCGAGCGCTTCGAGCAGCGTGGTGAGATCGTTCGCTCGAGGCAGACTCCCGGTGTGGGTGGTCAAGATGCGCTCTGAGCTCCGCTTCATTGATACGCCTCCCTCGTTCTTCTCCGCTTCGCTACAGTCGCGCCATGAGCGACCCCAACGTCCACGCTCGGCGCGGCCTCCACCTTGTGTGAATAGCGGAAGCATAGTCTAGTCCCGCTGGCTCGCCAAACCGGAGGCTGGTTGCGCCGGATCGACGGTTGGAAGAAGATCGCCGTGGTGCTCACCCAGCGTTGAATGGTAGCGGCTTGATGCTCATGCGCCTTGCCGTCGTGCTCGGTATCGCCCTCGCCGCCACGTCGTCGACCGCCCTGGCGCAAGGGATCGGCGCGGCGTACCGAGGGACAGAACGTCACCATCGAGGCGCGGTTCGCCGACGGTCACACGGACCGCCTTGCCGCGCTCACCATGGATCTCGTCCGCCTCGACGTTCACGTGATCGTCGCCGGCCCGTCGACTGTGGCGCAAGCCGCGCGGCAGGCCACGGCCACGATTCCGATCGTCATGGCCGGCGGCGGTGAGCCTGAGCCATCCGGGCGGCAACATGACGGGCCTCGCGAGTCTCCTGCCGGAGCTCGAGGCCAAGCCTAACAATCCCCTCCACGACGAGCGGGACGCCAAGAGCGCCGCCAAGTCGGTGGGTCTACCGCTCGTCATCGTGCGGGCGCGGACGCCCGAGGCGTGACCGAGGCGCGCCGCCAGGGCAAACAGCTCGTCCGCTGAGGGGGAAGAGCGCCTCAGTCGCGCGATCTTCTCAGCCCTCCCGATACCAGTGGGCGAGGTTCCAGAACGTGAGGTCCCAGCCGCTGATATCGGTGCCGCGCAGGCGGTTCGCGATCGCGGAGGCGGTGCCGCGCCAGAGGAACGGGATGATGACCGGCGTCTGGACCACCACGTCGTTCATGCGAATGAACAGCGCGGCGCGCTTGACCGGGTCCATCTCGGTCTCGGCGGCCTTGTACATCCGGTCGTAGTCGTCGCTGCGCCAGCGGGTCGAGTTGCGACCCGCCCACTTGTTCTCCCTCTGAGCGATCTCCCAGGAGACGAACGGCTGCATGAACAGCTGGGGATCGGGGGAGCCGTTGACGAGGCTGTACATCTGCAGATCGGCCGAGAAATGCGCGAGCGTGTCCGGGTTGGCCGGGTCGGTGGAGAAGTACACCGAGGGGACGACCGCCTTCACCTCGAGCTCGATCCCGATCTTGGCCGCCGCTTGCTTGACGACGGCCTGGGTCTTCTGGCGTGGTGAATTGATCGAGGTCTGGAAGAGCATGCGCAGGCGCTGGCCGTCCTTCGTGCGCACGCCGTCGCCGCCGCGTTTCCATCCCGCGTCGTCCAGCACCTTCGCCGCCTTCTCGGGATTGAACTCCCAGCGCGTGTTCCTGGATCGAAACGCCGGCGGCGCGTTGAGATAGTTCGCCGTGGCCTGGCCGTGCCGGCCGTAGATCTGCTCCTGGATCGCGGCGCGGTCGACCAGCAGGCTCAGCGCGCTGCGCACGGCCGGATCGCTCATGAAGGGATGGGGCGCCTTGACGCTCGCTCGCTCGCCGTCGACCTCCTTCAAGGGATCGGAGAAATTGAACAGGATCTGCTCGATGCCGCCGCCCCAGGCGATGTCGAGCCGCCCCTTGCCGCCCTGCTCCATCCGCCGGAGCACGTCGTCCTCCACCTGCATGTTCCAGGCGAAGTCGTACTCGCCGGTCTGGATCACCGCGCGCGCCGCGGACACGGCGTCGCCGCCGCCCTTCATCTCGAGCCGATCGAAGAACGGCCAGTTCGCCTCGTGATAGCCGGAGAAGATCTCGGCGCGGACGATGTCCCCGGGCTTGAATTCCACGAAGCGGTAGGGCCCGGTGCCGATGGGCTTGAGGTTGGCGGGCGCCTCGCGCGACTTCGCACCCTTGAACGACGCGAACACGTGTCGGGGCACGATGCTGCTGAATGCCTTGGCCCAGAACGGGTTCGGGGTCTTGTAGACGATCTTGATGGTGTGTTGATCCGGCTTGTCGATCCGCGCGATGTCGCGGTAGGCGCCCGTCGTCGTCGCGGCCGTCGCCGGGTCGGTCACGTACTCCCAGGTGAAGACGACGTCGTCCGCCGTGAACGGCCTGCCGTCGTGCCACTGAACGCCCTTCTTGAGCTTCACGACGACGGAGAGCCCGTCACGCGCGATGCCACCGTTCTCGACTGTCGGGATCTCGGCGGCCAGGTTCGGGACCAGCTTACCGTCGGGATCGAACGACACGAGCCCCTCGTAAAAGATCCGCGAGGCGTCGGCGTCCTTGGCTCCGGTCGCCAGGTGCGGGTTCAGGATCGTCGGCGCCTGCCACCAGAGCGTCTTCAGCTCACCGCCGCCGCCCCGGCGCGTCGGCGTGAACGTCGATCGCCGCGGCTGCGCGTGGCCTGGCCGCGCCCCGATCAGCTCGGCGATCATCGGCGCCGCCAACCCGAGCCCGAGGAGCGTCCGCGCGAACTCGCGGCGGTCGAGCGAGCCCCCGCGAACCCGGCGAAGCGATTCGGCAAGCTCCCGCTCGTCCATCCTGTGGCCTCCTGTGGCCGTCAGTATGCGCCCTCTTGACGCCGGTGGGTCTCCCGGCAGAGGATTGGGCCTCATGCCGCTCTCGCGCTCTTCGCGCCTCACGCTCGTCTTCGCGTGTGTCCTGGCCCTGCTGGGGACGACCTCCGCGGCCAACGCGCAGGGCGGCGGCTCGCTGGTGATCGCGCTCGACCAGGAGCCGCCGACGCTCGACCCGCACGCGTCGCCCTCCGCGGTGACCTTCCAGATCATCGCCTCGGTCACGGAGAACCTGGTCTACCGCGGGCTCGACGGCAAGCTCGTGCCGTGGCTCGCCGAGTCGTGGACGAGCGCGCGCGACGGCAGGAGCGTGACCTTCAAGCTGCGTCGCGACGTGAAGTTCCACGACGGGACCCCGTTCAACGCCGACGCGGTCAAGTTCAACTTCGACCGGATCGTCGACCCGAAGTTCAAGGCGGGCGGCTCGCGCTCCGCCCTGGCCGGCTATGCCGGGTCGAAGGTGCTCGACGAGTTCACCGTGCAGGTGAGCTTCGAGAACCCGTACGCGCCGTTTCTGGCGTACGCGGCGGGGGGCACGCTCGGCATCGTCTCGCCCAAGGCCGTTCGCGAGACGGGCGACTTGGTCCACACGCGTCCGGTCGGCAGCGGGCCGTTCATGATCAAGGACTACGTGGCGAAGGACCGCACCACGATGGTCAAGAACCCCGCGTACACGCGCAAGGCGCCATGGAGCGACAGGGCCGGCGGAGCGCTGGTCGACACGGTCGTGTGGAAGTTCGTGCCCGAGGCCGGCACCCGCGTGACGACGCTCGAGAGCGGCGAGACTCAGGGCGTCTATCTGGTCCCGGCCCAGTCGCTGCCGCGCATCGAGAAGAACACCGCGATGCGCGTCGACAAGATCCCCTACCCGGGCGCGCCGCGCATCTGGCTCCTGAACATCACGAAGCCGCCGCTCGATGACGTGAAGGTCCGCCGGGCGCTCAACTACGCGGTCGACAAGGAGGCGCTCCTCGCCACCGTCTACAAGGGCATCGCCCTCAAGGCCTTCGCGCCGCTCACCGCGGCCATGCTCGACGACCCGACTCTGCGCCAGGCGTACCCGTTCGATCCGGCGAAGGCGCAGGCGCTGCTCGCCGAAGCGGGCTGGCAGCCCGGCGCCGAGGGGATCCGCACGAAGGCCGGCGCGCGGCTCGAGATCGTCCTGAACGCGATCGAGTACGGCGGCGGCCCCGAGCCGACGGCGCAGCTCATCCAATCCTCGCTGCGCGAGGTGGGCGTCGACGTCAAGATCAAGGCGCAGGCGCGGCCGCCCTGGTACGAGGACAACTACCGCTGCGCCACCCACGGGCCGGTCATGTTCTTGCGCGCCACCGATCCCGACGGGCTCTATCCGCTCTTCCACTCGTCGCTGGTCGGCGGCAACTTCAACTGGTCGTGCGTGAAGAACGCCAAGCTGGACCAGCTGCTCGAGCACGGGCGGCGCGAGTTCGACCCGGCCAAGCGCCGCGCGATCTACCTGGCGATCGAGCAGATGGCGCTCGACGAGGCGCTCACGGTGCCGCTGCTCGACGAGCTCTCGGTGTGGGCCTTCCGCGCCGGCGTCCGCGGCGTGAAGTACAACTTTGCCACGTATCCCGTCCTGAGCGACGCCGCCATCCAGAAATAGGTGCTGATCTACCTGGCCCGGCGGATCCTCGCCGTCGTGCCCGTGCTGTTCGGCGTCACCTTGGCCGTCTTCAGCATGCTGTTCCTGGTGCCCGGCGACCCCGTCAAGATGATGCTCGCCGAGTTCGTCACCTCGCCCGATCAGATCGCCCAGATGCGCGCGCAGCTGCATCTGGACGAGCCGCTGCCGCAGCAGTACGGCCGGTTCGTCGCCAACGCGCTCCGCGGCGACCTCGGCACCTCGATCCGGAGCCGCAGACTGGTCGCGACCGAGATCGCCGAGAACGTCGGCAACACCGCCCAGCTGGCGCTGGCCAGCATGGCGGTGGCGGTCGCCATAGGCGTGCCGCTCGGCCTCCTGGCTGCGCTCTTCCGCAACACGTGGCTCGACGTCGGGTCGATGGTGGTGGCGCTGCTCGGTGTGTCGATGCCGAGCTTCTGGCTGGGGCTCCTGCTGATCTTCGTCTTCTCGCTTCACCTGGCGTGGTTCCCGGCCACCGGCGGTGGCGATCTCCTGCACCTCGTGCTGCCGAGCCTGACGCTCGGGACGATTGCGTCGGCGATCATCGCGCGCCTCACGCGCTCGAGCATGCTCGAGGTGCTGGGCCAGGACTACGTTCGCACCGCGCGGGCCAAGGGCCTGGCCTGGTGGGGCGTGGTCGTCCGTCACGCCCTCAAGAACGCGCTGATCCCGGTGATCACGATCTTCGGGCTGCAGTTCGGAAATCTGCTGGCTGGCGCCGTCATCGTCGAGACCGTATTCAGCCGGCCCGGCCTGGGACGCCTGATCGTGGGCGGGATCCTCGCGAAGGACTTTCCGCTCGTGCAGGGGACCGTGCTGTTCATCGCGGCGTTCTACGTCATGATCAACGTGCTCGTCGACGTCGCGTACGCATTCGTCGACCCGCGGATCCGCGTTGGCTGAGGGACCGAATCTGGCCCGCCGGCTGGTCCGCCATCGCGGCGCGGTCGCCGGCCTCGCGATCCTGAGCGCCCTCGGGCTCCTGGCCCTCGGCGCGCCCTGGCTCAGCCCGCGCGATCCGATCAAGACCTCGCCGCGGACGGCGCTTCAGGCGCCCGGGTCGGGTTATCTCTTGGGCAGCGACCAGTTCGGCCGCGACGTGGCGAGCCGCGTGCTGCACGGCGCCAGGATCTCGCTGGTCGTCGGGCTCATCTCCGTCTCGATCGCGGTCGGGATCGGCGCCCCGATCGGCCTCGTCTCCGGCTACTACGGCAGCCGGCTCGACGCGGTACTGATGCGGGTGATCGACGTGCTGCTGGCGTTCCCGGGAATCCTGCTCGCGCTGGCGATCGTGAGCGTGCTGACGCCGGGCCTTGGCAACGTGATGATCGCGGTCGGCCTCGCCGCGGTGCCGACCTACGCGCGACTGGTGCGTGCCAGCGTCCTCTCGGCGCGTGAGCAGGTGTACGTCGAGGCCGCGCGGGCGATCGGCGGCCGCGACCGCACGATCCTCACACGCTACATCCTGCCCAACGTGGTAGCACCGCTGATCGTGACCGCCACCCTTGGTCTCGGCACGGCGATTTTGTCGGCCGCCGCGCTCAGCTTCCTCGGGCTCGGCAGCCAGCCGCCGACCGCGGAGTGGGGCCGGATGCTCGCCGAGGGGCGCGACTATTTGCGCGAGGCCTGGTGGATCTCGACCTTCCCCGGACTCGGCATCATGCTGACGGTGCTCGCGATGAACTTACTCGGCGATGGCCTGCGCGACCTGCTCGACCCGCGCCTCAAAGTTTGACCTCAGAGGGGTTGCGGTTCGAGATAGACAATGAGGTCCAGGTCTCCCGGAGAGTGCCCCAATTGCGTGAGGGCGAGAGCGACCTCGCTCCGGTGCTGCGTTCCGTGGTTGACCAGGTGAGCCATCATCTGCTACAGAGCAATCGCGTATCGCCGACCGCCGTGAGTCGACCGATATTCCACGACCTCGAGGAGCATGGGATCCGACAAGCGTTGCAGGAAGGCCCGCATCGTCGCCTTTTCTCGAGCCCAAGCCCCACGCAGCGCCTCGAACGTCGGCAGCTCTTCTTCACCGAGAGGCTGATCTGCCCTTCCCTCCCAGCGCGCCAGCCACGTCCCCTCTCTTTCGAGGCAGTGGACCAGCGTTCCTCGTATGCTCCCGTAATCCAGCCTGGCGTCGGCGATGTAAGCGCCGTGGTCGAGCTGAGACACCTGGCTCAGGATGCGATCCCGAGCCCAATAGCCATATTCGAACACCCAACGCACGTAGTCGGCAGTCAGCACGATCGTCGCGGGCTTGGCTAGGGGCGCATCACGAGCGCGGGGCCTTGCCACTATAGGGCAGCCACGTCCTGCCGGTCCCGCTGCCGCCGTCGACGCTCAACACCTCGCCGGTGATGAAGTCCGCGTGCGGCGAGGCCAGGAACAGCGCGGCCCGCGCGATGTCGTCGGGCGTGCCCGGCCGGCCCCAGGGAATATTGGCCACGAGCGTCCGCACGTACTCGTCGGACACCTGGCTCACGTCGCGGTCAACCGTGACCAACCCGGGCGCGATGCAGTTGACGTTGATCCGGTGCGGCGCCAGCTCCATGGCGAGGACCCTGGTGAACATCACCACACCCGCCTTGGAGGCGCAGTAGTGCGCGGCGCCCTTGCGCCCGCTGTTGTACGCACCGGAGGAGATCGTGATCATTTTGCCCGGCGTCTTGTTCGCGGTCATCCGGCGACCCACTGCCTGGCACGTGAGGAAGACACCGCGCACGTTCGTCTCCATCACGCGGTCCCATTCTTCGACTGTCATCTCGAGCACCGGCGAATTTGGATAGATGCCGGCGTTCGCCACCGCGACAGTGATCACACCCAGCGCGCGCTCGGCGGCGCTCACGAGGTCGGCGACCGACTTGTCGTTGCGCACGTCGACGACCTGACCGAAGACACGTGCCGACCGCCCGAGCCGGTCCAGCGCCTGCTTCAGCGCCGGCTCACGCAGGTCGCCGAGCGCCAGGCGCGCTCCGGCCTGGTGGAAGGCCTGGGCAATGCCGAAGCCGATCCCGGCTGCGGCGCCGGTGACCAGCACCACTTGATCCTTGAAGTCGAACGTCGTCCCGTCAGTCAAGGGTGAGCACCGCCTTGCCCGGATACCGCCGGGCCATCAGATCCTGTGCGACCTGGGCGATCTCCTTCCACGGGCGCTCGAGACTGATGTGCGGGGAGAGCTGGCCCGCGGCCACCAGGTCCGCCAGTCGCCCGAGTCCGACCGAGGCCGGCTCGTTCCCGAGCTCGGTGAACAGGTAGAAGCCGGAGAGCGTTGTGCGGCCGGCCACGAAGAACTCACGCGCATCGAAGGTGACCTCGGCCGATGCCGAGACGCCGAGCGTGACACACACACCCGCGCGCTGCAGCGCCCCCAGCGCGGTGCCGAGCGTCCGCCCGCCCACCGATTCAACGATCAGATCGTACTTGGGCTCTTTCGGGATCTCGTCTCCGACGACCACCTCGTGGGCGCCGAGCTGGCGGACCGATGCCACCTGATCGCTGCGCCGGACGAGCGCGGTCACGTGGGCGCCGGCCAGCCGCGCGAGCTGGACCGCGAAATCTCCGACGCCGCCGGTCGCGCCCGTGATCAGCACGCGCTTGCCGAGCAGCATGCCGCCCTTGCCGAGAGCCAGCAGCGCCGTGAGACCGGCGACCGGGAACGTGGCGGCCTGCGAGAACGTCACCTTCTCGGGCAGCACGGCCAGCGCGTTCTTCGGCACGGCCACGCGCTGCGCCCAGGCCCCTTCGGGCAGGAAGCCGACCACGCGCTCGCCGACCTTCGGTCCCGTGCCGTCGGCCGCGGCGCGCTCGATGACGCCCGCCAGATCCCAGCCGGGGTGCCATCCGGCCGGCGCCATCGTCGATCGCCTGATTTCGCCACGGTTCAGCGAGATCGCGCGCACGCGCACGATCGCCTCGCCTCGATCGGGAACCGGCTCCGGAACCGGCTTGAGGACGAGACGGCCTGGCGCATCGGGATCGACGACGACGGCGAGATTGCTCACGGTGCCCTCCGTTCAGATCGGCAGCATACCACTCGGCTCGCGCTGTCGTCAGGGCGTTCGGGTAGGCGTACACTGCACGCGATGACGGGCCGCAAGCCACCCGGGCGCAGCTGGGAGTCGTGGCTCGACGAGCTGATCCGTCAGGCTCACGAGGACGGCGCCTTCGACAACCTCGAGGGCGCCGGCAAGCCGCTCGCGGATCTCGACAAAGGCTACGATCCCGACTGGTGGGTGAAGAAGCTCGTCCAGCGCGAGAAGGTCTCGGCGCTGCCGCCCGCGCTGGAGCTCCTGCGAAAGGTCGAGGTCGAGATCACGCGGATCTGGAGCTCACGCAACGAAGCCGAGGTCAGGGCTCGCGTCGGCGCGCTGAACACCGAGATCGCCCGGGCCAATGCGCTGATCTCCGAGGGGCCGGCGAGCCGGCTCGGCGTTCTGGACGCCGACGCGATCGTGGCGGAGTGGCGGGGCCGCGCCGGCGGCCACGCCTGATCACAACACCATCCGCTCCCTGAAGGCGCGCGCCCGATCGCGCGCCACCTGGAGCTCGGTGCGCGGCCCGTCCTTGAGCTTCACGGTCAAGCGGCCGCCGAGCTCTGGCTGAACCTCGGCGACCCACGCCAGGTTGACGATCGCGCTCCGGTGGATCCGCACGAACTGCCGCGGGTCCAGCCGCTCCTCGAGCTCGCCGAGCGCCCGATCCACGAGGTGACTTCCCGAGGCCGTCACCGCGACGGTCCCCTTCCCCTGGGCGAGGAAGTGGGAGATCTTGGCGACCTCGACGAGCTGAGTGCGTTGCTGACCGAGGTCGAGGCTGATCCGCTCGGCATACGCCGGCGCGCGCGGATAGTGGCGTGCCAGCTTCTCGAGCACCGCCTGCACGGAGGCCCCGGGATCGCCGCGACGGCTCTCGAGGCGGTCGAGCGTGCGCTCCAGACGCTCGCGCTTGACCGGCTTGAGCAGATAGTCGATCGCCGCCGCCTCGAAAGCTCGGAGCGCGTGCTCGTCGTGGGCGGTGACGAACACGACGAGCGCGCTGGTCCGCATCCGCTCCAGGAGCTCGAACCCGGACATCCCGGGCATGTGGATGTCGAGGAACAGCGCCTCCACGTCGCGCGTCGGAACCTCCACGAGTGCGGTCTCTGCGCACGTCGCCGTGCCGACGACGTCGACCCGACCCGTCGACTTCAAGCTCTGGACGACCTGCTTGAGCGCGCCGGGCTCGTCGTCGACGACGTAGGCGCGGAGCCGGCCCGTCACGGCTTCGGGCTCGCGTGACCGGGAATCGTCATCGTGACCAGCCCGCCGCCGTCGCAAGCGCGAGCGTCGAGTGTCGCCCGCGCGCCGAAGAGCACGCTCAGCCGGGCGCGCAGGCTGTCGAGCCCGTGTCCCGGCTGGACGGTTAGGAGATCGATGCCCGGCCCGTCGTCCCATACGCCGAGCTCGAGATGCTCCCCGCCTCGCCGGGCCGAGACGCGAATCTCGGCGCCCGCCGGGCGCGCCGCCGCTACGTGCTTGACGCTGTTCTGGACGAGCGTGTGGAGCGCGAACGGCGGAACAGGCCAGGCGTCGAGCTCGTCGGGTACGTCGAGCTTGGCGCGGAGCCGCTCACCCAAACGCGCCTTCTCGATCTCCAGATAGGCCTGGACCACCGCGACCTCGTCCCGCAGCGGCACGACGTGGCGGCCTGACGAGTCGAGCGAGGCGCGGAGCAGGTCGGCGAACTCGCCCAGGAGCCGCTCGGCGCGCTCGGGCGCCTCGCGGATCTCCGCCGAGATGGCCGCGATGGCGTTGAAGAGGAAGTGCGGATGCAACCGCGACTCGAGTGAGGCCAGGCGCGCGTCGACGGCCAGGCGCCGGGCCCGCTCGGCCTCGAGCTCGCGCGCTTGCAATTCCTCACGCGCCTCGTCGAGGCGGGCGCGAGTCCGCTCGTGGATCGAGATCCCTATGCCGATGCTCAGCGTCATGACCAGCGTGATTCCGAAGCCGGCCCGCTGGACCGCCCAGAACGAGCCGGGCTCGACGAGGCCCAGCACCTGCGCCACCACCCCCGCTACCACCGAGCCCGGGACCGCGATCGCAACGAGAGCGCCCGCGATGGCGAGCCAGATGACGACGGGCTTGTGTCCGGACAGCCGATGAGCGAGCGGCGGCAGGATCAGCCCTGCGGCGGCGCCGATGATGGTCGAGCAGATCAGCGCGAACGTGAACCGTGCGGGGACCGACGACCAGCCCACCAGGAAGCCGGTGACGATCGCCAGCAGCACCGCGCCGACCGTGGTGACCGTGAGGACCTTCAGCATGCGCTCACCGAGGCTCGGGCTGTTGCGCCCTCGCTGGTTCGATGTCGCGAAGCCCGGGCACCTTGACCCCTTCGGGCGCGAATCGCCCGCCTACCGCCACGCCGCCCGGCAGCGGCCCGTAGAGCTCGATGCCGATCGCGACGATCCGCGGCGCGCTCGCCCCCGGCGCCGGCGCGTCGGCGAACTTGACCGACACGATCGTGAGGATCGGGCCGGTGCTGTCGGGCAGATCCGGCAGCGGCTCGCGGTCGAACACTCCGTTTGGATAGACCGTTCGCATCGCCCTCTGGTGCACGTCGCTGTGATACCAGTCGACCAGCGACTTCTTGCCGTCGAACCACGCGAAGATCACCCGTCGGCCGCTCGCGGTCTGCCCCGTGTCGACGCCGAGGCACCCCGGGGCGGCCTTGAGCGCATTGACCACGTTCGGGAAGCCGCCCGGCATCGCCGCCTGGCCGTGGACCGGCTCGATCGAGGCACAGCATAGCGTGAGGGCGACCGCTGAGGCGATCGCGAGCTGTCCGATCCTGTGTGCCGTCATGGGTGCTCCTCCTCGACGCCCAGGATCGTCCGCGTCGAGAAGGCTGTCGTCGGCAATCGGACGAACGGTCGGATTCGGGGATGAGCGGCCCCCGGAGAGAGCGGATGGACCTCAGCGAAACCGCGGTGCCACCGCCTCGCCGAATCGGCGCATCGACTCGAGGATCGTGCGGTGCGGCAGGTACCCGTAGCTGATCTGGCACAAGACGTGGTGGACGCCGGCGTCGCGCAGCTCCGCCACCTGGTCGGCGACGCGCCGCGGGGTGCCGTAGAGCGTGGACGTCTGCAGCGAGTAGCGAACGCCGTCCTCGTGCGACACGCGGGGATCGTTCCACGGGTTCACGCGAGTGGCCTCGACGTGGAAGTCGGCCGGGTTGTTGCTCTCGCGGGCGTGGACCATGTGCCGGCGGGTTTCCAGGAGCGCCGCCGTCAGCTCGTCCTCCGCCTGCGCCTGGCTCTCCGCGACGTGGACGAAGCGCCACAGCGCGGCGCGCTCGCGCAGCTCGCGTTGCCGCTCTGGGCCGAGGCCGCTCTCAGCGAGGCCTGTCTCGTAGAGCGCCAGCCGCTCGGGCACGCGGGCGAGCGGGATGCGCGCCATCATGATCGGCGCGCCCCGCCGGCCGCACTCGCGGACCGATCCGGCCGACGAGACGCTGCGCCAGATGGGCGGGTGCGGTTGCTGGCGAGGCGAGGGCCGGAGCGCCGGCACGCGGAGCTGGTAGAACTTGCCCTCGTGCACCAGCGGCGACTCGGTCCACGCGCGGACCATCACGTCGAGCGTCTCCTCCATCCGCTCGCGGCTGTCGTCGCTCCGGAGGCCGTAGCCGACGAACTCGTACTCGTTGAAATTGGTCCCGTGGCCGACGCCGATGTCGATCCGTCCGTCCGAGAGGTTGTCGAGCAGCGCGAGCTCGGTCGCCAGTCTGATCGGATGGCGAAGGGCCAGCTGGATCACGGCGAAGCCGATCCGGATCCGCGACGTCCGCGCGGCCACGACGCTCGCGAACGGGATCGGATCGCAGTAGACGCTCTCGCCCGTGAAGTTGTGCTCGGTGAGCCAGATCCCGTCGAAGCCCGCCGTCTCGGCGAAGCAGGCCTGAGCGACCAGGTCCTGGATCGCGCCGTAGTCGGCCTCCGGCGACCCGGAGTGGGCGAGCGTCAGCCAGCCGAATCTCATCGATGGCTCTCGGTCCGCCTCCTCAGAGCGCGCGCCGGTGAGAGAAGGCGATCTCTTCGCTGGTGATGAACTCCAGCAGCACGGCCTGGCCGTCCTGGTTCGCCTTCCGCGCGCGCTCGAGCGCCGGAATGATGTCCGCCGGCTTCGTGACCCGCTCGGCCTGGCCGCCCATCGCGCGCCCGAGGTCGGCATAGTTGCCGCCGATGTCGCGCGTCCGGTACCGATCGTGCGAGACGACGAGCGCGTGGCGCTCGATCGCCATGGCGGAGTTGTTGAGCACGATCGTCGTGATCGGGATGGAGCAGCGCACGGCGGTCTCGAAATCGAGCCCGGTCATGCCGAACGCGGCGTCGCCCATGAAGTTCACGCAGAACTTGTCGGGGGCCGCGAGCTTGGCGCCCATGATCAGGCCGAGTCCGGTGCCGAGCGCGTGGGATTTGCCCCAGCCCATGTAGCCGCGCGGGGCCGCGGCGCGGTAGAACGGCACGAGCTGATTGCGCGGGCTGCCCGAATCGTGGGTGACGATCGCGTCGCGCGATTCGATCGCCTGCATGAAGTCCCAGATCACGCGATACGGCGTGATCGGGACCTCGTTCGAGGTGAGCTTGGGCATCCACTCGGCGAGCCACGTCTCCCGCGCCTGTCGGACCTCGCCGGCGGCGCCGCCGTCGCGGGAGCGGCCGCGCAGCAGGTCCCGGGCCGCGTCGACGAGCTGACGCAGGACCGCCTTGGCGTCGCCGAGGATCGGATGGTCGGTGGCGTAGTTCTTGTTGAGATCGCGCTCGTCGTTGGTCGCGTGGATGATGGTCTTGCCCGCCGGAATGTTCGAGGCCATGCCGTGCTTGGTGAAGCTGCAGCCGATGCCCAGCACCACGTCGGCGCGTGACAGGAAGTGGTACGACGGCCCGGACATGACGCCGCCGCCGGCGGTCCCGAGCGCCAGCGGATGGTCCTCCGGGAACGCGCTCTTGCCCTCGAGCGTGGTCATGACCGGAATCTGGAGCAGCTCGGCGAGCTCGAGCAGCTCTGGGCAGGCTTCGGCGTACATCACGCCCTGCCCGGCGTGGATCACGGGCGCCTTCGCCTGCAGCAGCACGCGCGTGGCGGCCTCGATGTCCCGGGCGTTGCCCGCGGGGCTGGTGGCTTTCACCGGCCGATATTGGAGCGCGATCTGATCGGCGACGTCGGCGAGCGCGACGTCCGCCGGGATCTCGACCATGACCGGGCCGGGGCGTCCCATCCGCAACAGGTTGAACGCCCGGCGCATGACCTCGCCGAGCTCTCCGGGCTGGTTGAGGGTCTCGACCCACTTCGTGACCGAGGCGTAGGTGCGCGCCGAGCTGAAGAGCGGAAACACCTGCGCGCGGTCGCGCTGGTGGCCCAGCGGCAGCACCAGGATCGGGACCGAATCGGAGTACGCGGTGGCGACGCCGGGGAACGCGTTCTCCGCGCCAGGCCCGTACTGCATCGCGAACACGCCGAGCCGCCGGCCGTTCGTCGTCCGGCTGAAGCCGTCGGCGATGCCGACCCCCACGCGCTCCTGGCGGCAGAGCACCGGGCGGATCCCGGCGGCGGCCGCCGCGTCGATCACGGGGGTCGTCGGATATGTGCTGAGAAATTCCACGCCTTCGCGCTTCATGATCTCGGCGAGCGCGTCGACCACCTTCATCTCTGGCTCCTTTTGGAGACGGGGCTCCGCCCCCTCTCGACTCCCCTGCGAGCACGCGGGGTGTCGGCTACGGTCCGAGCCCCATGGCTTGACGGCCGAATTGTTCGGCGACGAGGTCCCAGCTGAGCGCCGCGTGGTGCGACGCGCCGTGAGCGTCGCGGTGGCAGCGCTGGATCGGCTCCGCGTCGAGGACGGCACGGGCGCCGCTGCCCTCGAACAGGCGGTCGACGGCGCGGACACACAGCCGCGCGATGTAGGCCTTGTCGCGCCGGTAGCGGGTGCGATCGAGCTCGGAGAAGCCCTCCGCGCGTGCCGCTCGGTCGAGGATCTCGCAGATGTCCTGGCGGTGGAGCGCGCGCGCCGCGTCGACCTCGGCGCCGGCCTCGGCCAGCCTGAGCTGCAGGGCCACCGAATCCGCGGAGCGGCCGGGCCCCGACATGCGCTGAGCGCGCGCCACGAACTCGTCGACCGCGCCCTGGGCGATACCGATGAGGGGCGCGGCCAGGTCCCATCCGGCCAGACACCGGAGCGGCGCGCGGTAGCTCAAGCGTCCGTGCAGTTCCCAGCCGGTCATGTCCTCGACGCCGCACCGTTCGGGATCGACGACCCGGTGCGAGGGCACAAAGGCGTCCTTGATCACGATGTCCTTGCTGCCGCTCCCGCGCATGCCCGAGGCGAACCACGTGTCGACGATCTGGTAGTCCGAGCGCGGGAGTAGGAGCCACCGGGGCTCGGTGGGGCGCGCGCCCGGCACCGCCACCATCACCCACGCGGCCGCGTCGCAGCCGCTCGAGAACCCCCAGCGGCCCGACACCCTGAACCCGCCGTTCGCGGGCTCGATTCGGCCGCCGGCCGGGTTCAGGCCGCTGGAGAAGAGCGTGTCCGGACCGGTCGCGAAGAACTCCTCCTGGCATCGCTCCGGAAAGTGGCCGAGCCACCAGTTGTGCGCCGTCCAGAGCGAGTAGCACCACGCCGTCGAGCCGCAGCCGCGGCCGAGCTCGAACCCCACCTCGAACGCCGTGTCGACCTCGACGTCGTGGCCGCCGTAGCGGCGTGGATTGCCGATCCGGATGAGGCCGGAGGCGAGCAGATCCTGAACGCTTTCTGGGAGCACTTGTCGCAGCTCTTCCGTGCGCGCCGCGCGCTCCTTGAGCACCGGGACGAGCGCCTTGGCCCGACGAAGCAGCTCGTCCCGGGTCGGGGACGCGTGGTCGATCCCGGCGGAGGCGAGCTTTCCTGGGCTCACGGCGCCCCCATGCTACGCCGGACCGAGCGTCAGAGCGAGACCGGATCAGGAGGCCGAGACGGGATCGACTCGTCGCGCCCCGCTCAGAAGGCGAGCCCCAGCGCCCCGGCCAGGAACCGCATCAGTGGCGTCGCGCGGCGGCAGGCCGTCACGAAACGAGCCGGAAAGTCGGGCGCGCAGGCCTGGCGCTCGGTGAACTCGGCGCCGGCCGTGAAGGAGAGGCGCTTGAGGTCCTCGATGAGCGGATGGTCCGGGTCGAACCCGCGCGGCGGCCGCGTCAGGGTCGCCTCGTCGTGCGAGAGGCCCGCGCGCCTGGCCTGCTTCCACCCGCGCGGATTCCTGACGATCGCCTCGCGGATCGCGCGGAGCCCGTCGGCGCCCGGATGCCAGAGGCCCGCGCCCATGAACACCGAGCCGGGCTCCAGGTGCAGATAGTAGCCGGGCGCGTCGAAATCCCTGGGGGCCTTCAGACCGAAGTGGATGCCGACGTTGGTCTTGTACGGGGTCTTGTCGCGGCTGAATCGCGTGTCCCGATAGATCCGCATCAGCGAGCCGCCCGACGGCCGCGGGTCCACCGAGATGTGACGGCTGATCCGCGCGAGCCCGGGCGCGAGGGAGGCGACGAGCGCCAGCATCGGATCGCGCACTTCGGCCAGGTACCGGTCCTTGTTTTCGTTGAACCATTCGCGGTCGTTGTGGCGCCGGAGCTCGGCGAGAAAGGCGAAGACGTCGCGGGAGACGCGTGTCATGGCCCGATCAGATCGCGCGGTGCAGGCCGCCGCTCAGCTCGAGGTCCATCGCGGTCTCCGGCGAAGCTCCCGCAGGCTGCCGACGATGCCCTTGGGCAGGAAGATGATGAACAGGACCAGCAGCACGCCGTACACGAGATTGTCCCAGCCGACCGCGCGGGTGCCGAACCCGATGCGCAAGATCTCGGCGAGCAGGATCGTGATCACGGCGCCGATCGTCGGACCGAGCGAGACGTAGATGCCGCCGACGACCACGGCGAAGACCATCTGCAGCGAGACCGCGATGCCGCTGACGGTGTCGGGCGAGATGAACATCTGGTACTGGCAGTAGAGCGCGCCCGCCAGCGCGGTCATCGTGGCGCTCAGCACGGTGATCTTGAGCTTCTCGGCGGTCACGTGCACGCCGGTCGCGGCCGCGGCGTCCTCGTCCTCGGAGATCGCCTCGAGCGCGTAGCGGAGCATGCTCCGGTCGACGCGGTTCCAGACGTAGAGGCCGACGGCCCACACCGCCAGGGCGATCAGGTACCACGTCGTCTTGTCGCTGAACTGGAACGCCCACAGGGAGCTGCCGCCCTGATAACGCTCCGGCGTGTAGCCGAGGGAGCCGCCGGTGTAGTCGCGCGTCGCGGTGATCACCTGCAGCACGATCCCCGACAGCGCCAGGGTGACCAGCGCGAAGTAGTGGCCGGTGATCCGGAACCGGAAGCACGGATACGCGACCAGCGCCGCCAGCGCCGCGCTGGCGACGACCGCCAGCGGAACGCCGAGCCAGGGGCTCACGTGGCCGTAGTTCCACGCGAGCGCCGTGACGTAGGCGCCCACGCCCATGAAGCCGCCGTGGCCGAGCGAGACCAGGCCGAAGCGACCCATCACCGACCACGAGGTGTACGCGAACGACCAGATCAAGATGATGATCAGGATGTGGAGCGGGTACGGCTGGCGATAGACGAACGGCAGCGCGAGCAGAACGGCGCCGCCGACCCACGGCAGATAGGCGGTCACGAGCGCCGGGCCATCAGCCCCTCGGGCCGCACGAACATCATCACGATAAAGAAGGCGAAGGCGAACACGTAGCCCCACTCGAGGTCGAGGTAGAGCCCGCCGACCGAGATGATCTCGGCGAAGACGAACGCGGCGACGAAGCCGCCGCCGAAGTTGCCGAGGCTTCCCAGCACGCAGATCAGGAACGTGATCGGCCCGAACGTGAGCCCCACGAACG
>WNEW01000002.1_pt1 | contig 169638 bp, 177 predicted proteins | sample 5399891 | NCBI WGS metagenome assembly WNEW01 (sample SAMN13153336, study PRJNA577476) | soil metagenome | isolation source: 40 cm grassland meadow soil pre-rain plot 5 | place: USA:California | collected 2015-09-08 | reverse complement strand
GGGACGCGCCGCGGTGCGGGCAGTGGTTCTGGATGAGCCCGATCTTGCCGGACGTCACCCGGAAGGCGATGAGGTTCTCGCCGAGGAGCCGGACGCGGACGGGCGCGCCGTCCCGCTCCGGGAGCTCGCTCGTCATGAGGGCGGGGATCCAGTACTGGCGCAGCAGATCGCCCGTGGGCGTGCCTCGCCCGACCCGGCAGAGCAGCTCGTTGTCCTCTCTGGAAAGCATCGCCTTGCCTCCTCTTCTGGACTCGCCTGCGTGCCTACTATGCCACGGTCGTGGTGCGCACGCTGGCGTGGACGAGACGACGGACCAGCACGACCACCGCGAGTACGACCGCCGTCATCATCAGGGCCGCGACGGCGGCTTCCTCCAGGCGTCCGTTCGACCACTGGCTCAGGAAGAGCGTCGGCAGCACCGTCGACTTCGCCCCGTAGAGGAACGCCACCGTCGCCAGGTCGCTGAACGACACCGTGAACTGGATCACCCAGCCCGCCAGGAACCCGTTCATCACCAGGGGCAGCCAGATGCGCCGGAAGGTCGAGGGCCACGAGGCCTTGTGGATGCGGGCGGCCTCCTCCAGCTCGCGGCTGATCTGGATCATGCTCGAGCCCATGATCTGCGTGCCGAACGGAAAGCCGCGCACGATGTGGGCCAGGATCAGCACCGTCAACGTCCCGTAGAGGATGGCGAGCGGCGACAGGAGCACGGCCCAGAGGATCCCGAGGCCGAGCACCAGCGACGGCACCGCCCAGGGCACCCACGCCGCCAGGTCGAGGAGCCGGCGGCCCTTGTAGCGGCTCCTGGTCACCACGTAGGAGACGAGCGAGTAGATGATCATGCCGACGGTCGTGGCGACGATGCTCATCACCAGGCTGTTGGTCAGCGCCAGGCGATTGATTCGCAACGTGAGCATCCGGCGCCAGTTGTCGAGGGTGTAGCTGGCCGGATCGAAGACGTTGAGCCCGATGAACCGGATGAAGCTCACCTGGATCAGCATCACCGCGGGCAGGACCACCGTCACGATGAAAAACAGCAGCACGAAGCCGAAGGCGACCCAGCGCAGCCGGCCGAGCGCCATCGGGCGCGCGGAGTAGCCGCGCCCGGTCACGGTCGTGTAATCGCGCTTGCCCAGGAACCGCGAGTTCACCAGCACGAGCCCGAACGTGATCACCAGCAGCATGACCGCCATCGTCATGCCGGTGCGGAAGTCGGGCGGGAAGATCTGCACCATGCGCTCGTAGATCTTGTTCGTGAGCACGTAGATGCCGGAGCTGGTGCCGAGGAACACCTCCGTCTCGAAGGACGAGAGCAGCCGCGTGAGCGACAGGATGAAGGCGGCGAGGATGGCCGGGCGCAGGAGCGGCACCAGGATGCGCGTGACGGTGCGCCGCGGCGAGGCGCCGCACATGCGCGCCGACTCCTCGAGCGCCGCGTCCATGTTCCGGAAGGCCGGGATCAGGAAGATCGCCAGGAGCGTCGCCCAGCCGGTGACGCTGACGAAGATCAGCCCGCCGTACGAGAAGATGTCGAGCGGCCCCGTGTCGCCCGCGAACATCGGCAGCAGGCGCAGGAGCTGGTTGAGGTATCCCTTCTGCGGGCTCAGCAAGAGCGCCCAGCCGAGCACCTTGCCCAGGAGCGGGAAGAAGAACGAGAGGATCAGCAGGAACTCCAGGCGATTGCGAAACGGACAGTCCGTGCGGGCGATGATCCACGCCAGCACGACCGCCAGCGCGAGCGCCAGCACCGCGCGCACGGTCGAGAGCCACACGGTGGTCCAGAGAATCCGCCAGACGTCCGGCTCGGCCATCACGCGGAGCGAGGCGCGGATCGACTCCCAGGTGATGGCGCCGGGACGGCCGGGCGGCGCGTCCCGGAAGCCGGCGACCAGCGCGGTGACGACCGGAGTCACCGTGAGCACGGCCACCACGATCAGCAGCAGGGTCGGCAGCCACGCCCACGCCCAGACGCGCGGCCACGCGATGCCCCGCGCCCGCGCGGTCAGGACCGCCATGTCAACGCCTCCCGGCCCCGTCTAGTTCAGTAATCAAAGAGTTTGGACGCGATCACCCACTTGAGAACCTCGGTGATCTGGCGCTCTGCCTTGTCGTCGCCCGCGAACTGGAGCTTGTGCTTGGCCGGGTCGTCGAGCGGGCGCGGCGCCACGTCGGCCCGGGCCGGCGTGTTGCCGAGCGCCTGCACGCGCCACTCGGCGTACTCGCGGCTCAGCATGAAGTCGACGAAGACCTTCGCGGCGTTGGGGTGCGGCGCGTTCTTGACGACCGCGAAGAGCGGCGATTGAGTGCTGACGCAGCCGGGCTCGAGGCAGAGCTTGGTGATCGCGACCGTGCCCATGCCGTACTCCACCCGCCACGGGCCGCCGAGCATCGCGTGCAGTTCGCCCCGCGCCACCTCGCCGGATTCGTTGAAGCCCAGGAGCTTGGGCTTGAGCCCGGCGAACTCGCGGATGAACGCCTCGCCGTACTCCTTGCCGTTTACTTCCTTCAGCCCGTACATGTGATAGACGCCGATGTTGGCGATGCGCGGGTCGGTGAACGCCACGCGCTTGCGCTTGATCAGGTCGACCCAGTACGGGTCGCGCACGAGGTCCCAGTAGCTCTTGGGATATTTCTCGGGCGGGACCAGCTTGGTGTTCACGTTCAGCCCGCTCACGCTGGCGAAGACGCCGGCCAGATGAGTCTCCTTGTTGATGATCGGCCAGCGCCACTTCACGCTCGGGTCGAGCGCCGTCGGCGGGATGAAGTCTTCGGCGAGCCCGCGCCACGAGAGTGTCCGCCCGCTCTGCCCGCCGCACTGGTAGACATCGGCCTGGACGCGGCCGGCCGAGGCCTCGGTGCTGATCTTCTCGACCAGCTGAAAGCCGGGCGACAGAACCTGGCTCACCTGGATGTCCGGGTAGGTCTTGTTGAAGGCGGCGATCGTGCCCTCGGCTTCCGTCGCCTGGGCGCAGCTGTACCAGATGACCTCGCCTTCCTTCTTTGCGGCCGGAACGATCTTGCTCTTCCACTCGGCCATCGCGGCCTGATACTTCGCGGGAGTCGCCGTCGTATCGGCCGGCGCCGGCGCGGCGGCCGGGGCCGGCGGCTTGCTCTGCGCTCGGAGGGCGTCCGGGGCGAGCCCACCGGCGACGACGACCGCCGCGAGAAGCCCGGACACCATCGCTGCCCATCGCCGCCTCGTCATCCCACCGTCCCTCCGTTCGCGTCTGGCTCCCGCGGCCACAGCCTGACCGCACGCGGCGACACGCAGAGCTTCGCGCGCGCGTCGTGCGGGAGGCGTGCGTCCTCGGGCCCGGTCGCTCTCACGGTGAAATTCCCCATCTCCACCACGTACTCGACGCGGCCGCTCACGTAGACCGACGAGCGCACCACGCCGACCCAGGCGCCCTCACGCTCGGCCGCCCGCGCCTCGACGGCCTCCGGGCGGAAGGCCAGCAGCACTGCCTGACCGACGCTCCAGCTGCCGCCGGCGGCGACGGGCACGCTGCAGCCGCTCTCCTCGATCTCGGCCACCAGGCTCCCGTCCTCGCCCTTCGCGATGCGCGCCGGCAGATGGTTGGCGCGGCCGAGGAAGTCCATGACGAATCGCGTGCTCGGCCGCTGGTACACCTCCTCGGGGCTGCCCTCCTGCTCGATGCGCCCGGCGTTCATGACGACGATGCGGTCGGAGAGCGTCATCGCCTCGGCCTGATCGTGCGTCACGAAGATGCTGGTGATCCCGAGCTTTGCCTGCATCTCGCGCAGCTCGAACCGCATCTCTTCCCGCAGCCGCGCGTCGAGGTTCGACAGCGGCTCGTCGAGCAGCAGCACCTGAGGATTCGACACGAGCGCCCGCGCCAGCGCGACCCGCTGCTGCTGGCCGCCGGATAGCATGGGCGCCGGGCGCGCGTGCAGGTCGCCGAGGCCGACGGTCCCGAGCATCGCCATCACCCGCTCGCGGGTCTCCGCGCGCGGCACACGGAGCTCCTGCAGCGGGAACGCCACGTTCTCGTAGACGGTCATGTGGGGCCAGATCGCGTAGCTCTGGAAGACCATCCCCATGCCGCGCCGCTCCGGCGGCACGAAGAGCCCGGACTCAGTGGACGAGAGCGGACGGCCCCCGACCTGGATCTCGCCTCGATCGGGGCGCTCGAGCCCGGCGACGAGGCGTAGGGTGGTGGTCTTGCCGCAGCCGCTCGGCCCGAGCAAAGTCAGGAACTCCCCGGCTTTGGCTTCGAAGCTCAAGTCGTTCACCGCGACCACGGTGCCGAACGTCTTGACGAGGCCGGACGCCCAAACAGTACCCATCGACTGTGGTCGGTAATCGAACCATCAGCCGATGCCCACGGCAAGCCCAAAATCCTCTGGCGACAGGAGGATGGCCGCTTAGACTGTGCCGGGATGGACTGGAAAAAGCTCGCCTGGGTGCTGGCGCCGGCCCTGCTCGTCGTGCTGATCGTGTTCGCCGTCCTGAACCGTCTGGTCGAGCCGCTGCCGCCGCGCCGCATCACCCTCAGCACGGGCCGCGAGAACGGCGCGTACTACCTGTTCGCGAAGGAGTACGCGAAGCTCGCCAAGGCCGACGGCTTCACGGTCGAGATCATGACCGGCGCGGGAACGGTCGAGACGCTCAAGCGGCTCGCCGCCGGCCAGGCCATGGCCGGATTCGTTCAGGGGGGCACCGCCGAGGCGGCGCCGACGGAGGGGCTGCTCTCGCTGGGAAGCCTCTACTACGAGCCGATCTGGCTCTTCCACCGGCGAAACCGGCCGCTGCGCGGGCTCAACGATCTCAGAGGGCTCAGCATCCAGGTCGGCGAGGAAGGCAGTGGCATCCGACCGCTGGCGATACGCGTGCTGCGCGACAGCGGGATCACCGCGCAGAACTCGCATCTGATGGCCCTCACGAGCGAGGGGGCGGCGACGGCGCTCGAGGCCGGCCGGATCGACGCCGCGTTCTTCATCATGGCGCCGACCGTGCCGCTGGTGCGGCGGCTCCTGCTGAGCCCGAGCGTGGGCCTCTGGAGCGTGCGGCGCACGATCGCCTACACGGCCCGCTATCGGTTCCTGTCGACCGTGACGCTCGGCGAGGGCGTGGTGGATCTGGTCGCGAACGTGCCCGATCACGACGTGCTCTTGCTGGCGGCGACGGCCACGCTGGTGGTGCGCGAGGACGTCCATCCCGTGATCGTGCGGCTCCTGCTCAAGACCGCGGAGATCGTCCACAGCCGCCCGGGCCTGTTCGAGGCGCCGAACGCGTTTCCCTCCGACACGCTCGTCGACCTGCCGCTGCACGAGGTCGCCCGGCGCTACCTCCGGAAGGGACCGCCGTTCCTGGAGCGCTATCTACCCTTCTGGATCGCGGTCACGGTGGAGCGGTGGGCGCTCCTGATCCTGCCGGCCGTCGGGATCCTCCTGCCGCTGGTTCGCATCCTGCCCACGCTCTACAACTCGCAGATGCGCAAGCGGGTCACGCGCTGGTACCGAGAGGTGCACGCGATCGACCAGACGCTCGCGCACGCCACGCCCGAGGAGGCCCGCGCGGCCGCCGAGCGGCTCCGAGGCGTGCAGACGAGACTCGCGGAGATCCCGCCCCCGCCGCCCGGCCTCATGGGCGAGTACTACGACCTCAAGCTCCACCTGCAGAGGCTGATCGAGCAGGCCGAGGAGCGCGCAGCCGCGCGTCACTCGCCCAGATAGAGCTCGCGCGTCCGCGGGTGGGCGACGACCTCGCCGCGCGTGCCCTCGACCACGACCTCGCCGAAGTGCAGCACCGTGATCCGCTCGGCGAAGTCGAGCGCCACGTCCATGTCGTGCTCGATCATCACGATGGTCACGTCGCGCGGGATGCTCGTGACCAGCCGGAGCACGTCGCGCCGCTCGTCGACCGACAGCCCGGCGAACGGCTCGTCGAGCAGCAGGACCCGCGGGTTCTGGGCGAGGGCCATCGCGACCTCGACGCGTCGGCGCTCACCGTACGAGGTCTGGCCGAGCGGGCGGTCGGCCATGTGATCGAGGGCGACCCGCGCCAGGATCTCGCGAGCCTGCGCCGCCAGCGACGCCTGCCGGCTGAGCCTGACGAACGGGTTCCAGCGACGGCGCGACTTCCCGAGGAGCGCCAGGGTCACGTTGCGTAGCAGGGTCTCGCCGGGAAAGAGCGTGATGATCTGATAGGTCCGCGCGATTCCCAGGTGAAAGCGCCGGCGGCTCGGCACGCGCGTGATGTCCCGGTCGAACAGGGTGACCGAGCCGCGGTCGGGGCGAAGCTCGCCGGTGATCAGGTTGAAGAGCGTGGTCTTTCCGGCCCCGTTGGGGCCGATGATGAGACGGCGCTCACCGGCCTCGACCGTCAGGTCGACGCCGGAGGTGACGCGCAGCCCGCCGAACGACTTCGTGAGATTGCGGACGGCCAGCGCGCTCAGATCACGTTCCGCGCTCGCAGCTCGGCGATCTGCGCCTTCTGATAGCCGAGCTCGGCCAGGATCTCGTCGGTGTGCTCGCCCAGGATGGGCGCGCGCCGCTTGAACCGTCCCGGCGTCTCCGAGAGGTCGACCGGCGTGGGCGCGAGCGGCACGCCGCGCGCCACACCCGGGAATTCCGTGTCGCGGAGCAGGCCGGCGGTGCGGATGTGCGCGTCGGCGAGCGCCTGCTGGGGCGAGTAGAGCGGCGCCGAGGGAATTCGCGCGGCCTCGAGCTCCGCGAGCGCCTCGGCGGTCGTGCGCGACGCGGACCACTCGGCCATCCGCTTGGAGATGATCTCGCCGTTGTCGCCGCGGGCGCTGTCGTCCCTGAAGCGCGGATCGGTGAGCCAGTGATCCTCGCCCATGAGCTTGGCCCACCGCCGGAACATCGGATCGCCGATTGCGAGCGCCAGGATCCAGCCGTCCTTCGTGCGGAACAGGTCCGAGGGCGCCGAGGTCTGGCCGCGGTTCACCGTCGCCACGCGGTCGACCTGGATGGCCTGCTGCTCCACCAGGGTCGGGTTGTTGAAGGCGATCGCGGTCCGCAGCAAGGCCCCCTCGACCTTCTGGCCGCGCCCGGTCTGGCGACGCGAGAGGAGCGCCGCCAGGGTGCCGAAGGCGGCCAGCGACGCGGTGCCGCAATCGACCCACGCGACGGCCGCGCGCAGCGGCTGCTCCGGCGTGCCCGTGAGGTACGCCGAGCCGCACATCACCTGGCCGATGCCGTCGAACCCGTGCTTGGCGCTCCACGGCCCGCCGGCCCCGTACGCCGTCACGGTCGTCAGGATGATGTCGGGCTTCACGCGGCGCAGGCTCTCGAGGTCGAGGGCCAGCGAGCGCAGCACTTCCGGCGGCAGGTTCGCCACGACGACGTCGGCGGTGGCGACGAGCTTTCGCACGATCTCGCGGCCCTCGGGGCACGCGGGGTCCAGGGTCATCGCGCGCTTGTTACGGTTCATGACGACGTACATCGCGCCCACGCCGTCGTCGGTCACGGGAGCCACCCAGCGGTCCTCGCCGCCGCCGGCGCGCTCGATGCGGATCACGTCGGCGCCGAGGTCGGCCAGGAGCGCCGCGCAGTAGGGGCCGGCGATGTAGCGCCCGAAGTCGAGGACGCGCACTCCCGTCAGGACGCCGTCGAGGTCGCTCACGGGAGCGCCAGGGGCTGGCCGTCGAGGTCCTCGGCCCGCTCCACCTTGATCAGCACGGCGAAGCCCTTCTTGTCCGGATCGCGCTCCTTCTCGGGCTGCACGAGACGGCGCCAGACTTCCTCGTACGCGGGGCCCGACTTGTGGATCTCCGCGGTGCCGTAGAAGCGCGCGATGCCGCCCTTCGGCAGCACACCGGCCTCGCGAAGCTGGGGCTTGCGCAGGAACACCGTGACCTTCGTCTTGTCCCGGAGGTTCGCGTTCGTCGAGCCCTTGCCGCGCTCCCAGAGCGCCAGGTGCTCGTCGTCGTAGACCATCGTGCTCCCGCGCGGCGTGATCTGGGTGAAGCCGTTGGGCAGCACTGTCCCGACCAGACACACGTTGGCCGGGAACGCGGTGTTGATGTGCTCGTGGAGAATCTTGGGAATGGTGGCCAATGGTCGGTACCTCCGGCGGGATTATAATTCGGCGGGCACGCGAGGAACATCGTGAGAACGGGCGCGGAATACCGCGAGGCGCTGCGCGACGGAAGGCGGGTGTGGGTCCTCGGCGAAGGTCTGGTCGAGGACGTCACCGTGCACCCGTCCACTCGCACGACCGTCGACGAGTACGTCGCCTGGTACGGCTCGGCGCTCGACGGCCGCGAGTCCGCGTTCGAGCTCCACGCCAACGGCGGCGTCCCGGCGTGGCGCGGCCGGATGCGCCGCTACTTCACCCGCTACAGCGAGCTCGCCAACGCGGTCCTGCGCTCGTTGAGCCTCGACATGCCCAAGCTCGACCTCGAGAGCCTGCGCGCGGCTCCTCTCGCCCCGCGCCGCCCGGTCACCCCGCCGCGGTAGGGCGCGGCCGCAGCGCGGCTAGCGCGCGGCGCCAGCGCCGAACCGTACCCGGCACCAGCCCCTCGGGCATGAAGACCACGATCACGACGAAGATCGCGCCCAGGACGAAGTTCCAGCGCTCGATGTAGGCGCTCGCCACGTTCTTCACGACGACCACCAGCGCCGCGCCGGCGATCGGCCCGAGCAGGGTCGCGGTGCCGCCGGCGATCACCATCAGGAGCGCCTCGGCCGAGGCGGTCAGCGCCACCGCCTGCGGGCTCACGAACTGGTTGTAGTAGAGGTAGAGCAGTCCGGCCACGCCGCTCCAGAAGCCCGAGAACAGGAACGCGAGAAAGCGGATCATCCACACGTGGTAGCCGAGCGCGTTCATGCGGAGGGGCTGATCGCGCGTGCCTCGCACGCTGGCGCCGAACGGCGAGGCGACGAAGACCGCCATCGAGCCGACGGCCAGCAGGAAGACGACGAATGTCGCCCAGTAGAAGCTGGCCGGCGTCGTCAGCGAGAGCCCGAGCGGGCTCGGCCGGCCGCGGATCGCGATGCCGTTGTCACCGTTGGTGATGCTGATCCAGCGGTAGGCGACGCCCCACACGATCTGGCCGAGGGCCACCGTGATCATGACGAAGCCGAGCCCGGTGCCGCGCAGCGCCAGCACGGCGAAGGCCGCCGAGACCAGCAAGGTCACGCCGAGGGCCCCCGCGGCGACGACGAGCTGGCCGTGGCCGTCGTTCATTATCCGCGCACCCGCATAGGCGGCGATGCCGAAGAGGCCGGCGTGGCCGAGGCTGACCAGCCCGGCGTAGCCGGCCAGCACGTTCACGCCGAGCGCGAAGATGGCGTAGAAGAGGATCTGGCTCGCGATATTGATGTAGTAGGTCCCGCCGATCCACCAGGGTACGGTGCCCAGGATCGCCAGCGCGGCCGCGAGCGCGAGCCGCCTCAAACGGCTTGCCGTCCGAACAGGCCCTGCGGTCTGACGACCAGCACGACGAGCATCGGCAGGAACAGCACGACGTAGGCGAGCTCGGGAAACATCGCCTGACCGAAGTTGTAGAGGAAGCCCACGACGAAGCTTCCCACCAGGGAGCCGACCAGGCTGCCGCTGCCGCCGAGGATCACGACGACCAGCGCGAGCGGCAGCATCTCCTGGTCGAGCCCGGGATAGACCGAGAGGATCGGCCCGCCGATCACGCCCGCGAAGCCCGCGAGCCACGCGCCCAGGCAGAACACGATCGTGAAGAGCCGCGAGACGCGGATGCCGACGACCCGCGCCATGGCCGGATCGTCGACGCCGGCGCGGATCATCGCGCCCAGGCGCGTGCGGTCGAGCAGCATCCAGAGCAGGACCGCGAAGACCACCGCGATGAGGCTGATGGCCAGCCGATAGGTGGGAAAGCCGAGGCCCATGACCGAGGTGGCGCCGCGAAGCGCGGCCGGCGTCGCGATCCTGATCGGGTCGCCCGTCCAGACGAGCAGGCACACGTCGGCGATCATGAAGGAGAGCCCGAGGGTGACCAGCACCTGCGCGAGCTCGGCCCCGACGAGGCGCCGCAAGATCAGGCGCTCGACGATGCCGCCGAGCGCCGCCACCAGGAGCCCGCCGAGGATCGCGGCGGTCCAGAAGTCGAAGCCGTGCGCGATCAAGCTCGTCGCGAGATACGCGCCGAGCATGAAGAACGCGCCGTGCGTGAGGTTGGGGATCTTCATGAGTCCGAAGATCAGCGAGAACCCGGCCGACAGGAGAAACAAGAGCCCCCCGAGAGTGATGCTGTTGACCGCAAGAACGACCCACAAGTTCATGATCGTCCGGTACGAGCGGCGGCTTTGCCGCCGGAATCGATGTCCTGGGGGAGGTCGGGAGGGGGTCGCCGAGGCCCCCTCACGATTTGAGAGGCGGATAGTCCCGCGAGTAGACCGGCTGAGCCAGGAACCACTTCTCGTCGTAGGTCCAGAACTGGCTGACTTTCGGATAGGTCTTGATCGTCGTGTTGACGAGCTTGTCGCCCTTCCGCTCGGTCCGCCGGATGTAGAAGGTCCCGACCACGTTACCGAAGTGATCGAACGTGAACGGCCCTCGGGGCGTGTCGACGAGCGAGACGCTGCGCAGCGCCCGGTTGAACGCCTCGCGGTCGTCCGTCTTGCCGCCGGTCTTTTCCAGCGCCGCCTCCGCGACCATGCCGTTGATGTAGAGGCCCGCGGAATAGAGGCCGGGAATGTTGCCGTAGTCCTTCACCATCCCGTCGATGAGCCGCTTGTTGCTCGGCGTGTCGAGATCGCCCGTGTAGGCGGAGACGGAGATCATGCCGACGGCCTCGTCGCCATAGCTTTTGAGAAGCGCCTCGTCGCCGGCGGGTCCGCCGCCGAGCACGGGCAGCTTGAGGCCCTGGTCCTGGTACTGCTTCATGAACTTCAGCGGATTCGAGCCCGCGAAGCCTTGCACGACCGCGTCGACGCCGCCGATCTGGGCGATGTACGGCGTGTAGTCGGGCGTGACCAGCGGCGGCCAGAGCTTCTTCACGACCCGACCGCCCGCGTCCTCGAAGACGCGCTGGAAGCCAGCCATCTGCTCGTGGCCGAACGCGAAGTCGTCTGCGATCGTGATGACCCGCTTGAACTTCAGCTCCTTCGCCGCGTAGTCGGCGAGCGGATGCATGTACTGCGCGGAGGTGCCGGAGGCCCGCACGAAGTACGGGTTCGGTCTCCGCTGCGTCATGTCCTCGGCGGCGGCGAGGCTCAGCACCGGCATCTTGGCCTGCGCCGTATAGTCGGTGATCGCGAGCAGCTCGAACGCGGCGAGCGGGCCGAAGATCATGTCGACGTTGTCCCGCTCGACCAGCTCCTGGGTCTTGGTCTTGGTGCCGGCGGGGTTACCGCCGGTGTCCGCCACGACGAGCTCCACCTTGCGGCCGGCGAGGTTGTGGTTCCGATCCTTCAGGAACCGGATGGTCCCCTGCTCCATCTGGATGCCGCCCGCGGCGAGCGGGCCCGTCTTGACCGTGAGCAGGCCGATGCGAACCGGCTTGGGCTGGGCGATCGCCGGGAACGCCAGGGATGCGGTGACCGCCGCGCCCGCGGCGCCGGCCAGGAACTCACGACGACGGACCTTGACCGCCATCTCGCGCCTCCTCTTCGACTCAGTAGCGCCTTGGGGCTCAGTAGCTCTTGGGCAGGCCCAGCACGTGCTCGGACAGGTAGTTGAGAACCATCTGCTGCGAGACCGGCGCGATCTTGTAGAGCCGCACCTCGCGCCAGAGCCGCTCGACGTAGAATTCCTTCGCGTAGCCGTAGCCGCCGTGGGTCTGCAGCGCGACGTCGCAGGCCTCGAAGCCCGCCTCGGCGGCCATCAGCTTGGCGGTGTTCGACTCGGCGCCGCATGGCCGGCCGTTGTCGAAGAGCCACGCCGCCTTCAGGCACATCAGCTCGGCCGACTCGAGCTTCGCCCAGGCCATCGCCAGCGGGTGCGCGATCGCCTGGTTCTGGCCGATCGGCCGGTCGAACACGACGCGCTCCTTCGCGTACTGCACGCCGCGTTCGAGGGCCGCACGGCCGATCCCGACCGCCTCGATCCCGGTGAAGACGCGCTCCGGGTTCAGCGAGTCCAGGAGGTGGTAGAAGCCGCGGCCCACCTCGCCCACGACGTCCGTCGCCGGGACCTCGAGCCCGTCGATGAAGATCTCGTTGGAGTCCACCGCGGCCCGGCCGAGCTTCTCGATCTCGCGCACCGTGATCTTCGCGCGGTCGAACGGTGTGAAGAAGAGCGTCATTCCGGAAAACGGCGCCGCCGCCTCGCGCGGCGACGTGCGCGCCAGGAGCAGCATGTGCGTCGCGTGCTGGGCGTTGGTGTTCCAGACCTTGCGGCCGTTCACCACGAACCGGTCGCCGTGGCGCTCCGCCCGCGTGTGGATGCGCGACGTATCGGTGCCCGCGTTCGGCTCGGTCACGCCGAACGACATGACGATCTCCCCGGTGGAAATTTGTGGAAGATAGCGCCGCTTGAGCTCTTCCGACCCGTGCTTGATCACCGGCATCGGCGGAAACATGTAGAAGTGGATCGGCGAAGCGCCCGTGGTCCCGGCGCCGGCGGCGCAGATCTCGTGGAGCATCAGCGCGGCTTCGGTCACGCCCAGGCCCGAGCCGCCGTACGCCTCCGGGATGATCATGCCGAGCCAGCCCGCCTGGGCGAAGGCGCGGATGAAGTCCGTCGGATACTCCGCCTTGCGGTCCTTCTCGAGCCAGTAATCGAGCGAGAACGAGCGCGCGAGCGCGGCAACTTCTTTCCGGATCAGCTCTTGCTGCTCGGTCAGCTGGAAGTCCATGCCGCGGATTGTAGCCTAACCCCGGCCGGCGGTCAGGGCGGTGCTATGATGCGCGGAATGGCGGTGCTGGGGCTCTACGCGCTGCAGAATGGCTTCATCGGATTCGAGCGGTCCGGGCTCTTCTACGGCGAGTTCTCGGGCGATCGCGTTCAGATCCCGATCGCGTGCTGGCTCGTGCGGACCTCCGACGCCATGATCCTCTTCGACACCGGGCTCTCGCCGCGCGCGGTGCCGGGCCTCGTGCGCAACGATCCGCTGGCTCGCTTCACGGAAGAGGACTTGCTCGTGCACCGACTCGACCTGGTCGGCCTCGAGCCCGACAACGTGGACCTGGTGGTGCTGTCTCACCTCCACTACGACCACGCCGGCGGCGCGGCGCTCTTCCCCAAGTCCGAGCTGATCGTCCAGAAGGACGAGTACGCGTACGCTCACTACCCGGCCGCGTTCTTCGAGTCGTTCTACTACCGCAAGAACTTCGACCTGCCGGGCTATCGCTGGCGGTTGCTCGACGGCGACACCGAGCTCCTGCCCGGCGTGACGATTCTGAGATCCGACGGGCACACGCCGGGCCACCAGTCGCTGCTGGTCGAGCTGCCCGAGACGGGGCCGGTCATACTCACCGGCGACGCCTGCTACTGGCACGAGCACGCCGACAAGGAGCGCGTGCCCGGCGTCGTCTGGAATCCGACCCTGGCGCTGCACTCCCTCAGGAAGCTCAAGACGATCGTGCGGCTCGTGCGCGGTCGGATCTTTCCGGGTCACGACCCGATCTTCTGGGAGACCGTGAAACAGGCGCCGGACGCTTACCGCTGAGCGCAATGGTCGTGCGAGCCGCAGGACGTCGCGGGGCTGGGGCCCCGCCGGCCGAGGCGAGCTTATGGATGGTCGTGCGAGCCGCAGGACGTCGCGGGGCTGGGGCCCCGCCGGCCGAGGCGAGCTTATGGATGGTCGTGCGAGCCGCAAGACGTCGCGGGGCTGGGGCCCCGCCGGCCGAGGCGAGCTTATAAACAGGAGAGTGTGATGAAGGACGGGCTCAGGTTCGTGGACAGCGACATGCACATCATGGAGCCGCCGGATCTCTTCGACCGCTATCTGGATCCGAGGTTCAAGGACCGGATCAGCGTGCCGGTCGGCGCCGACGGCCGGCCCAAGCGCGGCGCGGCCGGCCTCACCACCATCGACGGCCTGCCGACGTCCGACATGGACCTGCAGCAGTACCGAAAGCGCGTCCGCAACAGCGGGCCCCAGAGCACGCAGCCTCTGTCGGGCTCGCGGCTCTTCGACACCGGCCGGCTCGACTTCGCCGTCGCGCGCGACTACGACGCGGTCGCCCAGGTGATGGGCATGGAGATGGAGGGCGTCGACATCGCGGTGAACTATCCCACCGCCGGCCTCGCCCTGCTCGGGCGCGACAACATGGATCCGCAGCTCTCGCTGGCCATCTGCCAGGCCTACAACAACTGGATCCACGAGTTCTGCAGCTACAGCCCCGACCAGCTCAAGTGGGTCGCGATGCTGCCGGTGCACGACGTCCACCTGGCCTGCCGCGAGCTGATCCGATGCGTGCGCGAGCTCGGCGCCGTGGGCTCGTTCATCCGGCCGAATCTGGTGAACGGCCACTACTGGCACTCCAACTACTGGGATCCCCTCTACTCCGTCCACGAAGAGCTCGACGTGACCTGGGGCTTCCACGAGGGCGTGAGCGCGATCTACTCGCGCATGATCCCCCTCTACGGCGAGAACCGGTTCTATCGCCACGTCGCCAGCCACTGGATCGAGATGCAGCAGGCGCTGATCGCGATGATCATCGGCGGCGTGTTCGAGTTCCATCCCAAGCTCCGGGTCGGCTACCTGGAGGCGCAGAACTCCTGGGTGCCCGGCCTGCTCTCGCGGATCGAGTGGGACTATCCGCAGTATCGCGACTCGCACGCGCCCTATCTGTCGCTGACGCCGCGCGAGTACTTCCGGCGCAACTGCTGGGCGGCCGTCGAGGGGAGCGAGCCCGAGATCGAGCCGACCGCGGGACTGATCGGCGCCGACCGGATGTGCGTCTCGACGGACTATCCCCACTTCGACTCGAACTTCCCGCACGTATCGACGAATCTCCTGAAGAACGTGCCGCGCGAGATCGCCGCGCAGATCCTCGCGGGCGGCGCGCACCTCTACGGCTTCACCGCGGAGCACTTCAAGAAAGCGGACGCCGCCGCTGCGAAGATCGCCGCGCGGCGCTAGCCGGTCGGGCCGAGCCGGGGGCTTGCGAGCCCCCGGCTCGCGTCATCGCGAGGGACGAAGCTGCGGGTCGACCGCCAGCAGGAAGATCAGGAGGTACGCGGTCCCGCCGGTCACGCCTCCGAGCACGTCGCTGAGCCAGTGCGAGCGCAGGTACAGCCGGCTCGCCGCGACCCCCAGCATGAGGAGCAGCAGTGCCGCCGTCCCCACCCATCGCCAGAGCGGGCGCAGCTCCACCGTCCACAGCACGTAGATGGCGCCGCCGAAGAAGACGAACGCGCCGAAGGTGTGGGCGCTCGGAAAGCCGTAGGGCGAGAGCTTGGGCCGGGGCCGCGCGACGATCCACTTGGTCAACGCCAGGACCGCGAACGCTCCGACGAGCATCGCGGGGATGTATCGAGCCGCGCGATGACCGCGCCGCTTCAGCAGCACGTACGCGACGACGGTCAGCGGAATCAGGACGTACCCCGAGCCGATGCGGCTCAGCGTCTGCATCAGCGGCCTGAGCTGCGGGTAAGGCCCCGAACGGATCAGATCGTGCGCGGCGTGATCGAAGTCGAAAAACTGCTGGTTGAAGGCGAGCACCGCGAGCACGAGGAAGGCGAGCGCGGAGACGACCGCGAGGAGGAGCACCGCCCACCGGAGCGCTTGCATGCGCCAGGAATTATGACACCCCGGCCCGCGAATCAGACGAGAAGCTGCTTGCCGTCCTCCGCGGCCTCGACCCCGAGACCGTCGAGACGCGCCAGCATGTCCTCGCCCATGTGGGTCAGCACGAGCCGCCGGCATTCGAGCCGCGAGCGGTGCTGGAGCAAGGTCGCCAGGTCGAGATGGTACTTGACCCGCTTGTCGTAGAAGAGCGCTTCGGCGATGAACAGATCCGCGCCGCGCGCGGCGTCGATCAGGCTCTCCGTCCATTCGGTGTCGCCCGAGTAGGCGACGACTCGGCCCTCGCCGGCGACCCGCAGGGCGAACGGTGGAGCGCCGCTGGCGTGAGAGACCTCGAATCCGGTCACGCTCACCGGCCCGACCGCGACGGCCGCGCGATCGGCCAGCTCGACGAAGCGGGTCTCGAACCTCCGCTCGACCCGGGTCGACCCGGGGAAGAACACCTCCATGGCCTCGCGCACCCGCTGCTCCACTCCAGGCGGACCGGCCACCAGCAGGGGCCGCGTCCGGCGCTTGAACTGGCCGTCGAGGATCAGGAACGGCACGCCGCCGAAGTGGTCGCCGTGCAGGTGGGAGAGGATCACGGCGTCGATCGCCTGCGGATCGACGCCGAAGCGGCGCATCGCGATCAGCGACGAGGCACCGCAGTCGAGGAGGAGCTGGCCCGCGCCCGCTTCGAGATGGATGCAGGTCTGGAACCGGCCGCCGCTGCCGAACGCGTCGCCGCATCCGAGGAATCGGACCTTCACGGAGATCTCCTCCCCGCGGTCATGATATCGTGCCGTCCATGAGTGCCGCGGCCCGGCTCGCCGAGTTCGTCGTCAAGACCTCGCTCGAGGAATGCCCGCCCGAAGCGGTGGCGCGCGTTCGGCGCGCCGCGCTCGACACGCTCGGCGTCACGCTCGCCGGAGCCGCCGAGCCCGTCGCGGGCATCGTGCGGAAGGTCGTGCGCGCCGAGGGCGGTATCCCGCTCGCGACCGTCGTGGGGACCACGCTCAAGACGGCGCCGGGCTGGGCCGCGCTGGCCAACGGCGCCGCCGGCCACGCGCACGATTTCGACGACACGAACTTCGCGCTGCTCGGGCACCCGAGCGTGCCGCTCTTGTCGACGGCCCTCGCCGCCGCGGAGGCCGAGATGGCCGCGGGCCGGGCGCTCGTGCTCGGCTACATCATCGGCTTCGAGATCGACGTGGCCCTCGGCACCGCGCTGAACCCGGATCACTATACGCGGGGCTGGCACGCCACCTCGTCTATCGGGACGCTCGGCTGCGCCGCCGCGGCTGCGCGCATCATGGGGCTCGACCTCGTCCAGACGCGCCACGCGCTCGCCATCGCGGCCTCCCACGCCTCCGGGCTCAAGGAGAACTTCGGCTCGATGACGAAGCCCTATCACGCCGGACACGCCGCGCGGAACGGGCTCCTGGCCGCTCAGCTCGCGCGCGAAGGCATGACGGCGTCCGCGACCGCGCTCGAGGGCAAGCAGGGCTACGCCGCGGCCTTCGGCGGGGCGCACGGTCTCGATCAGGCGCTGGAGAGCCTCGGCCGGACCTGGCATCTGCTGAGCTCGGGGATCGCGGTGAAGCCCTATCCCTCGTGCGCCCTCACGCACTCGGCGATCGACGCCCTGATCGACCTCAGGACGGAGCACCGTCTGAGCGCCGGCAACGTCGCCGGCGTGCAGGTCGGCGTGAACCGCGTGGTCCCCGACGTGCTCGCCCACTCGCGGCCGACGACGGCGCTCGAGCGCAAGTTCTCGATGCAGTATTGCGCCGCCGCCGCGCTCGCCGAGGGCCGGGTCGATTTCGGCTCGTTCACCGACGGCGAGGTCGTCAACCGCGAGACGCGCGCGCTGATGGAGCGCGTCGCGATGGTGGTCGACCCGGGGCTTCCCCAGGGCGCCGAGCAGCACGCGTGGAGCCGCGTGACGGTGCGCCTGCGCGACGGACGCACCTTGTCGACCGCGGCGCGTGGCGCGCGGGGGCATCCCGATGCGCCGCTGTCCGATGCCGCGCTGCGCGAGAAATTCCTCGCCTGCGCGCGAACCGTTCTGTCATCGGACGAAGCCGAGGGCGTGGCCGAGCAGATCGGCCACCTCGAGGACATCCCGGACATCCGGGCGCTGACCTCGCGCCTCGAAGGCAATCTAGACTAGGAGCCGCACAATGGGCGTACTCGACGGGATCAGGATTCTCGAGCTGGCGCGCGTGGCGCCGGCCGAGCTGCCGGCGATGATGCTGGCCGACATGGGCGCCGAGGTTCTCAAGATCGAGACGCCCGAGCCCGGCCGCGACACGAGCGAGGAGTGGGTCCGCCGGACGATCCACACCTTCGTCAATCGCAACAAGCGCTCGATGACCCTGCACATGAAGTCCGCCGAGGGTCAGAAGATCTTCCGCAAGCTCGCCGCGACGGCCGACGTGATCGTCGAGGGCTTCCGGCCGGGCGTGATGAAGCGCCTGGGCGCCGACTACGAGACCCTGCGCGCGCTCAACCCGCGCCTCGTCTACTGCTCGCTCTCGGGCTTCGGCCAGGACGGGCCGTACCGCGACCGCCCGGCCCACGACATGAACTATCTCTCGCTCGCCGGCGTCCTGAACCTGATCGGCGAGAAAGACAGAAAGCCGGCGATTCCGCTCAACCTGGTCGCCGACTACGCCGGCGCGAGCCTGCACGGCGCGCTCGGGATCGTGCTGGCGCTCTACGCCCGCGAGCGGACCGGCCGTGGCCAGCACGTCGACGTGTCGTACCTCGACACGACGGTGTCGCTGCTGGCGGCCACCCCGAACATGCGCTTCTTCTTCAGCGACGGCATCGCTCCGCGCCGCGGCGAGGGCTTCCTCGGCGGCTCGTACCCGTACTACGCGATCTACCAGACGCGCGACGACAAGCTCCTGACGATCGGGTGCACCGAGCCGTGGCTCTGGGAGAACTTCTGCAACGCGATCGGGCGGCTCGACTTCAAGCGCTTCGCGCGGACCTCCGATCAGCTCGTGCGCGCCGCCAACGCCGAGGAAGAGGCCGCGCGGCGGGAGATCGAGGCGCTGATCCGGACGCGCGACCGCGACGAGTGGTACGAGCTCCTGGTAAAAGCAGACGTCTGCGTCGGCAAGGTCTACGACATCCCCGAGATGGTCACGGACCCGCAGATCAACCACCGCCGCATGATCGTGGACGTCGAGCACCCGACCCAGGGGCGCGTCCGGCAGATCGGCGTCGCCATCAAGCTGTCGGAGACGCCCGGAGCGATCCGGAGCGCCGCGCCGATGCCCAACGAGCACACCGAGGACGTGCTGAAGGACCTCGGGATGACGGCCGCCGAGATCGCGGACCTCAGACGGAAGGGAGTCGTCGAGTAGCCATCGCGTGAGGCGAGCCTGGCGCCAGCTCACGCTGCTCTCCCTCGCCGAGCTGCTCGCCCTCTCGCTCTGGTTCAGCGCGTCGGCCGTCCTGCCGGCCCTCGCGCGCGAGTGGGGCCTCACTGCCGCCGGCGCCGCCGGCCTCACGATCGCGGTGCAAGCCGGGTTCATCGTCGGCACGCTCCTGAGCGCGCTCACCAACCTGCCCGACGTCTTCTCGGCCCGCGCGGTCATGAAGGCCGGCATCGTGCTCGGCGCCGCGACCAACGCCGCGCTCGCGCTCTGGGTCTCGAGCCTCTGGCCTGCGCTGCTCCTCCGCTTTGCGACGGGGGTGTGCCTGGCGGGGGCCTATCCGCCGGCGATGAAAATCATGTCGACCTGGTTTCGCGAGGGCCGCGGCCTGGCGATCGGCATTCTGGTGGGCGCCCTCACGGTCGGCTCTGCGACGCCCCACCTCGTATCGGGCGTGACCGCCTTGCCGTGGCGCGAGACCCTGCTGATCGCCTCCGCCCTCGCCGTGGCCGGCGCCGTCGTCGTCCAGCTCTGGGTGACCGATGGCCCGCATCGGTTTCCATCGGCGCGGTTCGACATCCGGATGGCGGCGGCCGTCTTCGGCGAGCGCGGACCGCGGCTGGCGTGCTTGGGCTATCTCGGCCACATGTGGGAGCTCTACGCGATGTGGGCGTGGATCGCCGTCTTTCTCGGGGCCAGCCTCGAGGCGCGGGGCGGCGGCAGCTACGCGGGGCTCAATGCCAGCGCCGCCACGTTCGTCGTGATCGCGCTCGGCGCGCTCGGATGCTGGGCGGGCGGCCTCGCGTCGGATCGCTGGGGTCGGACGACCTCGACGATGGTCGCGATGGCGCTGTCCGGAGCCTGCGCGGCGACGATCGGCCTGACCTTCGGCGGCCCACCGCTCGTGACCCTGCTGGTCGCGATCGTCTGGGGGATCGCGATCATCGCCGACTCCGCTCAGTTCTCGACCGCGATCACCGAGCTGTCGCCGCCCGCCTACGTGGGCACCGCGCTCACGACCCAGACGTGCGTCGGCTTCGCGTTGACCATGATCTCGATCTGGCTCGTCCCGCCGCTGGCCGCGCGCGCCGGCTGGCAATGGGCGTTCGCGAGCTTGACGATCGGGCCGGCGCTCGGCGTGCTCGCGATGGGCCGCCTCCGCGCGGTACCCGAATCGATGAAGCTCGCAGGCGGTCGACGTTAAATGGTCTGCGGACTCGTCTGGAGCCGGCGCAGGAGCGGGAGCCCCTGCTCGGTGAGCCACTCCTTCGTCGATTCGTAGCCGAAGCGGAGCGCGGCGCGGCTGGCCTCGAAGCCCATCGATGGGCCGAAGAGCGGCGTCTCCTCGCGCGTGGGCTGGATCAGGTGGAACTCGGTGCGCGGATGCTTGATCCGGAGGGTCGAGAGGCCGAGCTGGAGCAGGTTCTGGCTGTAGATGCGCCCGGCCTGCTCCATGATCGTGTAGAGACCGCGATTGCGCAGCGGCACGCCGCCGTCGTCCGGGTTGGGCACGAGCGGGTTGACCACGATCACGACGTTGGCGCCCGCGTCGGCCGCCAGATCGGCGTGGCCGCTGAAGCCGACCCCGCCGTCGACGTAGTCGCGCCCGCGCAGGGTGTACGGCTCGAAGAACCCGGGAATCGCCGATGAGGCCGCCACCGCCTCGCTGATCGGAACGTCGCGAAGTCCGTCGCGTCCGAACACCACGCGCTGCGCCCGGTCGAGGTCGATCGCCGGGATCAGGAGCACGCGCTCGAGCGCGGTGAAGGAGTTCTGGAGCCCGACGGCCGCGAAGGTCTCACGCATGTAGCGCTCGAGGGCCACCAGCGAGAAGAACCCGGCGGGCAGGTCGCGCTCGGCTGCGGCCAGCATGTCGGGGACCGAGCCGCGCACCGCGGTCATCGCGTTCTTGCCGACCGCCCAGAGAAGCCGGCCGAACCGCCCCGCGGCGTGCCGGAAGGAGTTCGAGGCGTAGACGGCGCCACGTCTGAAGTTCAGCGGGTGCTCGAGATCCTGGTCGATGATGCGATAGACCTCGGCGGCGCGGACGCCGTTGGCGAGCAGGCTCGCCACCACGGAGCCGGCGCTGCAGCCCACGTAAATATCGAAGTCGCCCGCGCCGTTGAGCCGCTCCTCGATGGCGGCGATGACTCCCACTTCGTACATGCCGCCAATGACTCCACCGCCCGCCAGGGCCAGCGCGTAGCGCGGCCGTCGCGACCGCCAGCGCCCGACCACACGCTTGAGAATGTTCATGTACGCCTCAATTGTAGCAACCTTGTCAGCAATCGACTTGCCAGGGCCTCCCGTATCCGGAAACTGCTAATTTCACTGACGATCGACCCACCCGATCTCTTCACGAGCGCCAGCCAAAGCGGCAAGTTCTTTGTCACCTGGTCGATCCACTATCCAGTGGTGGTCAAGTCCAACCCACCGATAAGGAAGAAAATTCTCGCTGGCATAGCAGCCGACGGGACGAGCGAGAGACCGAGATGAGGAATGACGCCGACTTACGTATGTCCCCAGCCTTGGTATCCGCCTTGCTCCGAAAAAAGACATGAACGTCGGGCTCCGGGCCGACCTCCACATCCACACTCGGGAGGCGGAGCCCTTCATCACGTACGACGCACGCCAGGTGATCGCGCGAGCGGCCAAAGACGGCTACCGCGTGCTCAGCATCAGCAACCACGATACAGTCACCTTCGACCAGGATCTCGCCGCCTTCGCGCGCGACCACGGCATCGTCCTGATCCCGGGGGTCGAGGTCACCGTCGAGGGGCGGCACGTGCTCGTCTACAACGCGGACGTGGCGGTCGACAAGCTCAGGACGTTCGCGGGCCTCAAGCGCTACAGGACGCCCGAGTGGCTCGTGGTGGCGCCCCACCCGTTCTTCCCGGCCCCCTACTGCCTGCGCGAGAAGCTCTGGCAGCAGATCGAACTGTTCGACGCGGTCGAGTTCAGCCACTTCTACACGCCGCGCGTGGACTTCAATCGAGCGGCGGTCAAGCTGGCCCGCGCCGTGGGGCTTCCGTTGATCGGGACCTCGGACAGCCACATCGACGCGCAGTTCGGGACCACGTTCTCGCTGATCGAGTCCGCGGCGAGCGTCGAAGCGGTGGTCTCGGCCATCAAGGCGGGACAGATCAGCGTGGTCAGCCGGCCACTGAGCCTCACGCGCTGCGCGAGCATCCTCGCCCAGCACGCCCTGGGCGCCGGCCGGGTGCGGGCGCGGAGCTGGCTCAGGCCGAATCCGCCGTCCCCCCAGACGATCCTGACTCCGCGCTGACCGCGGCGCCTAGCCCAGGTCGAAGACCAGGACTTCCGTCGACTCCAGTCCGATCAACTGCAGCGCCGGCTCGGCGCTGACCGCCGCGCCGTCGCCCTGCCACAGGGGCTGGCCGTTTAGGGTGAGGGAGCCGCGCGCGACCTGGACCCAGGCGTGCCGCTCTTCGTGGAGCTCGTACACCACTTCCTGGTCGCGCTCGACCAGGCCCGAGTACACGCGCACGTCCTGATGGATCGTGATGGCCGAGCCGCCGTCCCGCGGCCCCGCGATCAGCCGCAGCACGCCCCGCTTGTCCGGGTCGGCGATCGTCTTCTGCTCGTAGCTCGGCTCGTGTCCGCGGCGGTCCGGAACGATCCAGACCTGGAGGAAGTGAACCCGCTCGGTCGGGGACGGATTGAACTCGCTGTGCGTGACGCCGGTGCCGGCGCTCATCCGCTGGATCTCGCCGGGCCGGATCACCGAGCCGGTGCCCAGGCTGTCGCGGTGCTGCAAAGCACCCCCGAGCACGTAGCTGATGATGTCCATGTCGCGGTGGCCGTGCGTCGGAAAGCCGCGGCCGGGCTGCACGCGGTCCTCGTTGATCACGCGCAGGGTGCGGAAGCCCATGTTGCGGGGGTCGTAGTACTCGCCGAACGAGAACGTGTGCGACGTGTCCAGCCAGCCGAAATCGAAGTGCCCGCGCTCGGCGGCGGCGCGGCGCGTGATCACGGCTGCATCCCCGACTGGCCGGCTTCGCGGATCCGGCGCAATCGCTCCAGCTCGGGCTCGACGTACTTCTCACGGCAGTCCGGACAGATCCCGTGCGTGAACTGGGCGTCGGAGTGCCCCTCGATGTAGGTCTCGACCTGCTGCCAGTAGTTGCGGTCGTCGCGGACCTTCTTGCAGTAGGAGCAGATCGGCAGGAGCCCCTGCAGCTGCTTGACCCGCGTCAGCGCCTCTTCGAGCTCGTGCACCCGATCGGCGAGCGCGGCCTGCAGCGCCAGCATCCGGAAGCCCACCTGCATCCGCGCGCGCAGCTCTTCCCGCTCGAACGGCTTCACGATGTAGTCGTCGGCGCCGGCGCCAAGGCCCGTCACGATGTCCTGGGTGCGCGCCTTCGCGGTGACGAAGATGAGGTACGGCTTCGGCTCGCGGCCGAGCGCGCGGATCCGCGTGCACAGCTCGAGGCCGTCCATGCCGGGCATCGTCCAGTCGAGGATCGCGAGCTCCGGCGGGTCGTCGCTCTGGAAGATCTCCCACGCCTGCTCGCCGCCCGAGGCGGTTGCGACCTCGTAGCCCCAGCCAGCCAGCGACGCCTCGTGCAGGCGGCGCACGATCGGCTCGTCGTCGACGATGAGCACTCTCACGTCGCCGCCCCGAGATCGAGGCGGTCGGCCCAGGCCGGATCGGCGAAGAACGCGATGACCCGGTCGAGCTCCTGCGCGATCTGCGCGACGAGATCGGAGCCCTTTTCGGTGTGGCCGTCGTGAGCGGCGTCCTCGAGCGCGAGCGCCGCCGTCTGAAGCGCGGTCGCGCCCAGAATCGCGGCGGAGCCCTTCAGGCTGTGGGCCACGTGCTCGACCTGTCGCGCGTCGGCCGCGGTCAACGCCGCGCGGATCGCCTGCATACGCTGGGGGCCGTCGTCCACGAAGATCGTGACGAGCTCGCGCAGGAGACGGCGATCGCCGCCGAGCCAGCGCATGGCCACCGCGAGATCGACGGGGCGCCCGGCGGCGTGATCCACGACCTCACACCTCCGCCAGGTCCTCGCCGATGGCGACCGCCCCGGCGAAGTCTCGCCCGGCCGCGGCCGCGAGCTCGGCGGGCACCGATCCCGGCATCAGGTGTGTGATCACGAGCTTCTTCGCGCCGGTGGCGCGCGCCACACGGCCGATGTCGGCGGGCTGCGTGTGATAGGACGACAGGTCCTTGACCTTCGCCTCGAGCGACGGCCAGCCGCACCCCGGATACCAGGACGTCTTGGACATCTCGCAGCACTCGTGGATCAGACAGTCGACGCCGTGGCTCCAGCGCACGAGGTTCTCGCACGGGCGCGTATCGCCCGAGACGACGACCGACCGGCCGCCGCCGTCGAACCGCAAGCCGAAGGCCGGCTTCACCGGATCGTGCTCGACCAGGAATGCGCTCACCCGCACCGTGCCGGTGTCGAGGATCTTTCCCTCCTCGATCTCGGTGACGCGCACCGCCGGTGGCCGCCGCTCGTGCATGTGCGAACGGCGCACCTCGATGTCCCAGCTCAGGTAGTCGAGGAGCTTGTCGACCTGTCGCTGCGTCCCGGCTGGGCCCCAGATCTCGAACGCCGCGTTCTGGCCGGCGATCCACCGCGAGATGAGCAGATGGCCAAGATCGATCGTGTGATCGGAGTGGTGATGCGTGATGAAGACGGGCGGCCAATCCCACGCGCGCACCCCGGCCTGGACCAGCTGGGCGCCGACGCCCGCGCCGGCGTCGACGAGAAATCGCTCGTCGCCGAGCGAGAGGAGCGTCGCGGGGCCCCGTCGCGTCGGGTTGGGCGGTGGACTTCCCGTGCCGAGCAGAACCGCGCGCATCTAGCTTCGGATACTAGCATGTCCCGCGCGGCGGCCCCGGCCTGTTCAGAAGAGCCCGACAACGTTGCCGTTCGCGTCGATGTCGATGCCTTCGGCGCCGGGCACTTTCGGCAGCCCGGGCATCGTCAGGATGTCACCCGCGTAGGCAACGACGAAGCCGGCGCCGGCCGACAGCGCGGCGTCTCGGATCGTGATCGTGAATCCGCGCGGCCGGCCCGGGCGCTTGGGGTCGTCGCTGAGCGAGTTCTGCGTCTTCGCCACGCAGACCGGCAGGCTTCCGTAGCCGAGCGACTCGTAGCGCTTGAGCTTCGCCGCAGCCGCCGGCATGAACATCACCCCGTCGGCGCCGTAGACCTTCTTCGCCAGGGTCTCGAGCTTGCCGGTGAGCGGGAGCTCGTCAGGGTAGAGGAAGCGGAAGCTCGAACGGTCGCTGGCGCGGATGGCGTCGAGCACCAGGGCCGCCAGCTCGGTCACACCGGCGCCGCCCAGCTCCCAGCCGCGCGACTCGCCGCAGGGCACGCCCAGGGTCTTGCAGCTGGCCTTCACCGCGCTCACGGCCGCGTCGGTGTCGTCCGTGAAGCGATTCAGGGCGACGACCGGGGCCAGCCCGAAGAGGCGCACGTTCTCGACGTGCTTGGCCAGGTTCTCCTCGCCGTGCACCGCCAGGGCCCGCGTCGTGACGACGATGACCGCCGTCGACGGCACGAGGCCGCCGGTGCGGCACTTGATGTCCACGAACTTCTCGGCGCCGAGATCGCTCGCGAAGCCGGCCTCGGTGACCAGGACCTCGCCGAGCTTGAGCCCCAGGCGCGTGGCGATGAGGCTGTTGCAGCCGTGGGCGATGTTGCCGAAGGGTCCCCCGTGCACCAGCGCCGGCGTTCCCTCGAGCGTCTGGACGAGGTTCGGCTTGATCGCGTCCTTGATGAGGACCGCCATCGCGCCCGCGGCGCGAAGGTCGCGCGCGGTGACGAGCGTGCCCTCGCCCTTCTCGGCGACCACGATGCGCTCCACGCGCGCCTTGAAATCCTGCAGGTCGCGCGCCAGACAGAGGATCGCCATGACCTCGGAGGCCACGGTGATGTCGAAGCCGCTCTCGCGCGGCACGCCGTGGGCGGGTCCGCCCAGGCCGATGACGAGACGGCGCAGCGCGCGGTCGTTCATGTCGAGCACGCGCTTCCAGAGGATCCGCCGGACGTCGAGCTCGAGCGTGTTGCCCTGCGCCAGATGATTATCGAGCATGGCGGCGAGCAGATTGTGCGCGGCGGTGATCGCGTGCATGTCGCCCGTGAAGTGCAGGTTGATCTCCTCCATCGGCGCGATCTGGGTGTGCCCGCCGCCGGTCCCGCCGCCCTTCACGCCGAAGACCGGCCCGAGCGACGGCTCGCGGATCGCCACGATGGAGCGCTTGCCGAGACGACGCAGCCCGTCGGCCAGACCGATCGTGGTGGTGGACTTGCCTTCGCCGGCCGGCGTCGGCGTCATCGCGGTCACGAGCACGAGCGCCCCGTCTGGCCGGCCGCTCGCCCGCTCGATGACGTCCCAGCGGATCTTCGCCTTGTAGCTCCCGTAGGGCTCGAGGTCACCGCCGTTCAATCCAAGCGACTCGCCGATCGCCAGGATCGGCTGGAGCTTCACGGCGCGGGCGATTTCGATGTCCTGTTTTCCCATTACGAGGTCCTCATCTTGAGCCCCCGAGGAGCGACTCCGGACGAATCGGGAGCGTGGTGATCTGCACGCCGAGATGGCGCACGGCGTCGGCGACCGCGTTCGCGATCGTCGCCGGCGCGCCGATGGTTCCACCCTCGCCCATCCCTTTGACGCCGCCGTGGGTCACCGGCGAGGGCGTCTCGAGATGACCGATCTCGAGCGAGGGCAAGTCGTCGGCCCTGGGAAGCGCGTAGTCCATGAGCGTCGCGGTGAGCAGCTGGCCGCCGTCGTCGTGCACGACGGCCTCGAGCAGGGCCTCGCCGATGCCCTGGGCGACCGCACCGTGGATCTGGCCCTCGACGATGACCGGGTTGATGACGCGCCCGCAGTCTTCCACGAGCGCATAGCGGCGCACGGCGACGCGCCCCGTGGCCGGATCGACCTCGACGACCGCGACGTGGACCGCGCCCGAGAAGGTCGGGCCCGGGAGGTCGCAATACACGGTCGCCTGGAGACCGGGGGCGAGGCCACCGGGGAGACCGCCGTGCGGCGGCGAATACGCTGCCCGCGCGATCTCGGCCAGGGGGATCGAGCGATCGGGCAGGCCGCGCACGAAGGCGCGCCCGCCGGCCAGCTCCACGTCGGCGGCGGCCGCCTCCAGCCGATGCGCCGCGAGGGCTTTGAGCTTGTCACCGACGCGATCGGCCGCGACGGCCGCGGTGCCGAGCATCGCGACCGTGCCGCGGCTCGCGAAGGTGCCGCTGCCGCGCGGCGACTCGGCGGTGTCGACGGGCTGCAGGCGGACGTCCGCGAGCGCGAGCCCGAGCCGATCGGCCACGATCTGAGCGATCGTGGTGGCGTGGCCCTGGCCCTGGGTCGGGAAGCTCACCGCGCATCGGGCCGTCGCGTCGGCGTCCATCGTGACGGAGGCGCCCTCGATGCCGGGGACCTCCACCGCTCCGCGACGGCGGAAGCCCGCGGATCCCATCCCCGTGTACTCGGTGTAGCACGCGATCCCGATGCCGACGAGCCGGCCGGCGGCGCGCGCGGCGCGTTGCTCGCGGCGGAGCTCGTCGTACTCGACCGCGGCCAGCGCCTCTTCCAGCGCCTTCGGGAAATCGCCGCTGTCGTAGGTGTAGCCGGTGGCCGACGTGAACGGATAGGCCTCTCGCGGGATGAGATTGCGCCGCCGGATCTCGGCCGGGTCCAGGTGGAGCCGCTCGGCGAGGAGATCGAACATGCGCTCGGCTACGAACGCCCCCATTGTCATGCCGACGCCGCGATAGGCGCCGAGCGGCGGCTTGTGGGTCGCCAGCGCCAGCGCCTCGAACTCGTACGCCGAGATCCGATAGGGGCCCGGGATGATGCTCGCCGTGCCGAGCGGCTCGAGGACACCGGTGGCCGGGTAAGCATGATAGGCGCCATTGTCCGACATGACTCGCGACCGCAGCGCGAGCACGGTGCCGTCGGCCGCGGCCGCGGCCTCGACCGTCGTCCGCTGCCCGCGCGCCTGGGACGCCGCCGCGAGGTTCTCGCGGCGCTCCTCGAGCCATTTCACGGGACGTCCGAGCCACCGCGAGAGCGCGGCCACCGCGACGTCCTCGGGAAAGACCTGCATCTTGAGTCCAAAGCCGCCGCCCACGTCGGGGCTGATGATCCTGATCCGCGCGTGCGGCAGGTCGAGCGCGTCCGCGAGCGCCGTGCGCAGCAGCGAGGGAGCCTGGTGGGGCGACCAGACCGTGAGGGCTTCGCCGTCCCAGTCGGCGAGGAGACCGCGGAGCTCGAGCGGCGAGGGCGCGCAGCGGCCGTGCTCGAAGGTCTCGCGGACGATGACCGGCGCGCGCGCGAAAGCGCCGTCGACGTCGCCCTGCCGGTGGCGACGGTGGAACAGGATGCGGTTGGACGCGAGCGCCTGATCGATGGTCACGACGGCCGGCCTGGCCTCCCACTCGACGGCGACCAGCTCGCGGGCGTCGGCCGCGACGTACGGGCTGACGGCCACGACGGCCGCCACCGCCTCGCCGCAAAAGCTGACGACGCCGTCGGCCAGCGCGGGCCACGCCGTGGGCGTGTAGCCCGGACCGTCGAGCCGCGGCGAGAGCGGCCTGGTCACGCCGCGCAGATCGTCGGCGGTGACGACGGCGGCGACTCCGGGCCACGCGCGCGCCGCCGCCGTATCGATGCGCACGATGCGCGCGTGCGCGTGCGGGCTGCGGACGAAGCTCGCGAACAGCATGCGCGGCAGCCCGAGGTCGTCCAGATAGCGCCCGCGGCCGGTCAGGAGCCGCGGGTCCTCGAGCCGCTTGATGCGCGCGCCGGTGTAGCGCCGCGGCGGCGATTCGCCCGCGCTCATTCGCTCAGCCGGGAGAACACGAGGCCGTCCAGGAGCTTCGGGTAGAAGTGCGTGGACTTCTGGGGCAGGAGCTCACCGCCGCGCACGACCGCCTGGAGCTCGTCGGCTGTCGTGGCGGCGATCAGGAACGCCGCCTGGTACTTGCCGGCGCGGGCGAGCCGGATCGCCTCGGCGCGGTCGGCGGTGTAGTCCACGTGCGTCTTCGCGTCGAGCTTCGCGTCGGTGATCCCGAGCAACGGGCGAAGCAACCCTTCGTGGAGGATCGCAACGGCGAGCCCTCGCCAGGCCGCCGACCTCTGCTCGGGCCACGCGATGTGCTGACGCGCCCCCGGTTTGAGTCCGAGCAGAGCCGCGTCGGTCCCGCTCACGACGGCGATCGCGCGGTTCTCGAGCTCCACGGCCAGCGGATCGGCCAGCGGTGAGACCTCGAACCACCGGGACGCCACCTGGACGAAGTCGTCGAAGTCGAAGCCCTGGACGCCGTGCACCAGACGATGATTCGCCAGGATCGTCAGTCCGGGGGCCTCCAGCGCGAAGAACGCCATGAGCTTGTAGCGGGCGTCCGGATGGCGCTCGGCGTAGGCGACCGCCGTCTCGTATCGGTGGTGGCCGTCGGCGATGATCGCCTGGCGCGGCGCCATCAGCTCCCGAACGCGATTCACCGCCGCGTCCTCGGTGAGGCGCCACAGGCGATGGTGCTCCCCGTTGAGATCGCGCGCCTCGGCGATCGGATCGCCGATGGGTGTCGTGGCGCGCCGTAGCTCGCCGCCCGGATCGGCCGTCAGCATGAACAAGAGGCCGATGTCGGCGGCGGTCGCCTCGAGGAGCTGCATCCGATCTCGTTTGGGTTCGGCGTGCGTCCGCTCGTGTGGGAGCACCACGCCGCGCGCGTAGTCGCTCACCTCGCCGAGCGCGACGAAGCCCATGCGCGTCGCCGAGCGGCCCCCCACGGTAGACGTCTGGTGATAGGGATAGATCGCGGGCCGCTCCTCGGGAGCCCAGACACCGTCGGCCAGCCAGCCGTCGAGCACATCGCGTGCGTCACGATACTTGTCGGCCGCGTCCTTGGGATAGCTCACGCGGACGATGTTGTGCGGGCTCATCGTGTAGAGGCGGTCCTGCGTCTCGGGACCGATCTGGTCGTAGGGAGGCGCCACGACCGGCGAGATCTCTCGCGTCGCGCTGCCGGCGTAACGATAGCCGCGAAAGGGCCTGATCTCCATGTCTCTCGTGTGTTGGTCGCGTCGACGAGGCAATGTCGGTCCAAACTCGGGCCAAGTCAAGAGTACCTCGCCCGATCCGAGGTAAACTGTCGCCCACCAGTCTTCGAGGAGGATGCCGATGGACGAGACCGCGGTTGCCGCGACGACGGGCGTCGCCCAGGTCTTCGATCTCAACGCCCTGAAGGCCTTCGCCCCCGACAAGCGCGTGCGCAAGATGCTGTTCAAGACCGATCAGCTCTGGGCCGAGATCGCCTGCTACGAGCCGGGCCAGTCGACAGTCATGCACAGTCATCCGCGCGAGGAAGAGGCCATCTACGTCTTCGAGGGCACCGCGAGCATGAGCATCGACGGCGACGAGGTCGTCGTGCCCGCCGGCGCGATCGTGAAGTTTCCCGCCAACGTGCCGCACGACGTCCGCAACCTCGGCCGCGAGCGCTGCGTGATCATGTTCCTCAAGCTCAATCCGAAGGTGCTCAAGGCCGGCGGCGAGGGCGCCGGACGGTAGCCCGGGAGGGTCCATGGGAAACGTCGAGCGCTGCGACAAGACCTTGCCGACCAACGAGATGATCTATCACGTCCGTCGGACTGCGGCCCTGCGGGCGCGGTTTCTGACCGATCTCGAGGGGCTCGCTCGCGAGTTCGGCCTGAGCCGCGCCGAGTACGAGGCGGTGCGCGACCGAGACCCGCGGCGGATGATGGACCTGGGCGTCCATCAGTACTACGTGCCGCAGATTCTGCGGCTCTTCTTCGGCGCCGCCCACAACAGCAACGCGAGCGCCGCCCTCGAGTGCTACCAGCGCGCCTTCCCGGAGGAAACCGCGAAGGCGATGGCGCTCCAGGCCCGGCTCGAGGGAGGCCGGTAATGGCCGAGATCGTCGCCGCGATGGCCATGACGCATTCGCCCGGCCTCACCGGCTGGTTCTCGCGGGCTCCCCAGGAACAACAGCAGCAGGCACTCCAGGCGACCGCCGAGATGCGGCGCCGGCTGGTGGCCGCCCGCCCGGACGTGATCGTGATGTTCAGCAACGACCACTTGCTCAACTGGCCGATCAACAACGTGCCCGAGTACACCGTGGGCATCGCCGAGGAGCACCTCGGGCCGGCCGACTGGTTCGACGAGTGGCTCGCCATGGAGAAGTACCGCGTGCCCGGTCACTCCGGCATCGCGCGGTGGCTCGTCAACGAGGGGGCGCGACGTGGGCTGGCGCTCGCCTACCTGCGCGAGATGCAGTACGACGATGGGATCTCCGTGCCGACGCACTATCTGAACCCCGACGCGCGGTTCCGTCTGGTGCCGGTCACGATGAATTGTACCGTGCCGCCGATTCCCACTCCGGAGCGAGCGTACCGGGTCGGGACGCTGATGCGCGAGATGCTGTGGGCCTACCCCGGCCGCGAGCGCGTCGCGGTCGTCGCGACCGGCGGCCTGTCGCACGAGCCGGGCGGACCCCGCTACTTCTGGGTCGACGAGGAGTTCGATCGCTGGTTCCTCGATCTGCTCAAGCGGGGCGACCACGCGGCGCTGCTCCGCGAGTGCACGCTGGAGCGAATGGAGGAGGCCGGCTCCGGCGGGACCGCCGAGCTGCTCGCCTGGGTCCTGGTGATGGCCTTCACGCGCGGGCCCGCCGACGTCCTCGCCTACATGCCGGCGGTGGCGTGGCGGTCGGGGACCGGCATGGTCGTCTGGAACGACATGGCGCGATGACGGGAGGAGTGTGAGCCGATGGCGACCACGCATCAGCTCGACCGCGACACCGTTCACCGAGAGTGGAACAACTCGCTCGCCCCGCGGCTCACGATCGATCCGGGCGACACGGTGGTGTTCGACACCCGTGACGCCGCCGACGGCTACTACTCGCCGAAGTCGACGCACTCCGACGTCCTCGCGCGGGGACCGTTTCGCGGCCATCCGCTCACCGGGCCCGTGGCGATCAGGGGCGCCCGGACCGGCGACGTCCTCACGGTCGAGATCATCGACGTGAAGCCCGCGGCCGCGTTCGGCTGGACCGCCATCCGTCCCGGGCGAGGCTTGATGCCGGAAGCCGAGTTCCCGAAGCCGTTCCTGAACATCTGGGACCTGACCGAAGGGACCCACGCGCGCATGGGCCGCGACAGCCGCGTCCGCGTCCCGATCGCGCCGTTCCCGGGCGTGATGGGCGTGGCCCTCGACGAGCCCGGCGCTCACAGCACGATGCCGCCGCGGAAGAACGGCGGCAACATGGACATCAAGCAGCTGGTCGCCGGCACGACCCTGCTCCTGCCGGTGTGGGTGAACGGCGCGCTGTTCAGCGTCGGCGACGCCCACGCGGCCCAGGGCGACGGTGAGGTGTGCGTCACCGCGATCGAGATGATGGCGCAGGTCACGCTGCGCTTCGGGCTCGAGGCCGGCCGTGGATTCCACGAGCCTCGGTTCAGGACGCGCGGGCCGGTCGCCTCCGCCCTCGAGCGCGGCCCCTGCTACGTGACCACGGCCGCCGGCCCCGATCTCCTGGCCGACGCCCAGCAGGCGATCCGCTACATGATCGAGCATCTCGTCGAGGAGCGCGGGCTCAGCCGCGAGGAGGCCTACATCCTCTGCAGCGTCGCGGTCGATCTGAAGATCAGCGAGATCGTCGACGTGCCCAACTGGATCGTGTCGGCGTTTCTCCCCGAAACCGTCTTCGCGTGAGCCCGGCCTCGCGCGACCCACGAGGAGCAATCATGCACTACGGCGTCTTCATCTTCCCGACCGACTACTCGATTCGAATCGACGAGCTGGCACGGGCTGCTGAGGAGCGGGGGTTCGAGTCGCTGTTCGTGACCGAGCACACGCACATTCCGACGAGCCGGCGGTCGCCGTTCGCGGGCGGCGGTCCACTGCCCAAGGAGTATTCGCACACGCTCGACCCGTTCATCGGGCTCATGGCCGCGGCGGCCGCGACGAAGACGCTGAAGGTCGGGACCGGGATCTGCCTGGTCGTCGAGCACGATCCGATCGTCCTGGCCAAGACGATCGCGAGCCTCGATCAGCTCTCGAACGGACGCTTCCTGTTCGGGATCGGCGGGGGGTGGAATGCGGAAGAGATGGAGAACCACGGCACCGAGTTCAAGACGCGCTTCCGGCTCCTGCGCGAGCGGATCCTCGCGATGAAGGAGATCTGGACGAAGGACGAAGCGCAATACCACGGCGAGTTCGTCGACTTCGACCCGCTCTGGTCGTATCCCAAGCCGGCACAGAACCCGCATCCGCCGGTGCTGCTGGGCGGCGAGAGCGGCCACACGCTCCAGCGGGTCGTGGATTTCTGCGACGGATGGTTCCCGCGGGGACGTCACGCCGACGCGATCCTGCCCGGCTTGGCCGACCTCAAGGCGCGCGCGGCGCGGGCCGGCCGCGACGCCTCGAAGATCTCGGTGTCGGTGTTCGGCGCCAAGGCGGAGCGCGCGACGCTCGACAGCTACGCGTCGGCCGGGATCACGCGCGCCATCCTGAGATTGCCGTCGGAGGGCCGCGATGCGGTGTTGCCGCTCCTGGACCAGTACGCCAAGCTGATTCGGTGAACGCGCTGCCCGCCTTCGCCGCCGAACTGCTCTACCAGAGCCGCGTCGCGCGGCTGGGCACGGCGGATCGGGCGGGGCAGCCGCTCGTCGTGCCGGTGTGCTACGTCTTCGACGGCCGGGCGTGCTTCTCGGCGCTCGACGCCAAGCCCAAACGCCTCGCGGCCTCTCGGCTCCGGCGCGTCCGCAACATCGCGGAGAACCCGCGGGTCTCGCTCACCGTCGACCGCTACGATGAGGAGTGGTCGCGGCTCTGCTGGGTGATCGTGCAGGGACGGGCCGACATCCTCACCGATGGCCCCGAGCGCGCGGACGCCGTCGATCTTCTACTGGCCAAGTACGCGCAGTATCGGACGATGGGGCTCGACCGAGAGACCGCCACGGTCATCCGCATCTCACCGGAACGAACCCTGCACTGGAGGTGGGAGGGGTAAGCCGCAGACGGGAGACTACCGCTTCTCGATCTGCAGGCCGGCCTGCGAGACGAGCACGCCAGCCTGGCCGGCCTGCCGCATCGCCTGGCCGAGCCGGTGCTTCTCGATCCAGGCCCTGATCTCGAGATCCCGATGGGCGTCGAAGAACTCCGCGGTCATCGTGATCAGCTGCGTCACCTTCCCGTGATTGTCCTGGAGCTGGAACACCTGGGCGTTCCGCTGGAAATCGAAGAAGTCGTAGACCGTGCACAGCGGGAACTCGCGCTGCAGGTACCCGCGAACGACTGCGATCTTCGTCTCGTCGAGCGTCGGATGGTCGAGGAACTTCTTCCACTGCGGGGCGAGCTCGCCGTTGTCCGGAAGCGTGAGCCCTTGCATGATCTTGCGCTGCTTCTCGTTCAGATCGCCGATCGTCTCGTGGGAGCCGTCGACCACCTCGTCGGGAGCCACATCGTGGGCGCTGACCTCGATGTCCGCGGCGAAGGGCTGGATCAGCAGCGGGCGCGGCGCCGGTTCGGCCGGCGGCGGGGCGGCGGCGCGCGGGGGCGCCGGCGTCGGGCCGGCCGGCGGCGGGCCCGTCCGCGTGTCGAACGTGCTCGTCAGCCGATCAAGGAATTTGCGCCAGGTCGGCGCGAGATCGTCCTTGGGAGGGTCGTTTCGCACGAGATCGCTCTTCGATCCGTTCTTCGGCGGCGCCTTGGGCTCGACCTGGGATGCGCGCGAGGCGGCTGGCACGGCCGGCGCCGGCGGCTTGGCGACCTCGCGGGGGCTCGGCGGCCGCTGCTCCGCGGAAGGCCGCAGGAGGTCTGGCACTTCCCTCGACCGCCGCCGGGGCGGAGCGTCGACGGGCGGGCGCAGGCCCTTGAGCACCGCGGGCGGTCGCTCCGTTCGCTGGTTCGAGTCGCCGCTGGGGGCTCCGTTCGTCGCGGCCGGCTCGACGATCCTCGGGACCGGCTTGGGCTCGACCCGCGGAGTCGGCTTGGTTTCGTGGAGCATCACGATGCGAGGCTCTTCGACCGGGACGAGCGGGACGACCTTCGGCTCCTGGACCACCTCTTCCGGCCGATCGTGGTCGTCGTCGCGAAGCTCCTCCCGCAGCAGGACGAGGTTCGGCTCCTCACGCGGCGCCACTCTCGGCTCGTCCGGCGGGGCGATCGGCTCCTCGAGGGTCGACCGCTCGACGCGCTCGGGCCGCGTCGCGGCCGGCTCGGGCGGCGCCCAATCGACTCGATCGAGATAGAAGCCGGTGTTACCGTTGGCCTCGACATAGCGGAACTCGAAACAATCGACCGCGGAGAAATTCAGCAGGCGCATCTTGCGCACGAACGCCTCGAGCAGTCGCTCGGCGACGAAGACGATGCGCGGCGGCCATCCGAGTCGCACGTTCGCGGGCTCGAGCCGCTGCACCGATTCTGGATACTCGAGGCACCACGCATACGCCTCGAGCGCTCTGACGAGCATGGCGTCGTCGGCGGTGAGACCGAGCACGAAGAGGACCGGGCAGTTCTGGCCGTCGAGCGCGGCGAGCTCGACGTTCGTGCGACCGAGATTCAGGTTCGACGCGAGGATCTTGAGGCCAGGCTCCATCGCGTCGACGTTGTCCGAGACCAGTGTTCTGAGGTGTTGCAGGTCCGAGACTTCGCGGCGCTTGAATGTCAGCTTCATCGGAGCATCCCCGACCGATCGAGCAACGGCTGTGCCAGTGCGGAACGGGGCGCGCTACCAACGAAAACGAGACATTGGGGGTCGCCCGAACGGCTCGACTGGCCAGCGTGACACGATCGTACCGCCTAGCTGTCACGACCATGCGTTGCCTCGACAAATAATTTGTCAACGATGAGAATTCCCTTGGTCAGGGAGTTGCCATCACCCCGTCACACCCTATATTCTGGATCCTAGATGTCCAGGATTTCTCAGCCATTTCCTTAAATCACCGGGATGTGGAGCTGATGGCACCGCTATTGCTGTACTTTCCAGCGTACTCGTGCGGCTAGCGAAGTTCCGAGGGGAGCCGCTGGGCACGGCGGACACGGTGGCGGGCGCAGAGCCCTGCCGCAACCGGAGCGATCGACGTTGAACATGACCCAGGCGTTCAGAGAGCTGGTGCAGATCGGGATCACCCTGACCAGCGAGCAAGACCTCGGAACCCTCCTCGAGCGTATCCTCACCGAGGCGCGCCGGTTCACACGCGCCGAAGCCGGAACTCTCTTCCTCCGCGAAGGCGACCAGCTCCGCTTCTCGGTCGTTCAGAACGACAAGCTCGCCCGCGAGCTCGGTCAGGAGGAGATGCGGCGCCGCCTTCAGGTCGAGCCGCTGAGCCTTCGCGAGCTCAGCCTCGCCGGCCACGTCGCGCTCACGGGGGACATCCTCAACCTGCACGACACGTACATGATCCCGCCGGATCGGCCCTACTCGCATGATCCGCGCATGGACGCCCGGTTGAACTACCGCACCCAGTCCATTCTGGTCGTCCCGCTCCAGGACCCGGCGAACAACATCCTCGGCGTGCTCGAGCTCATCAACGCGCTCGAGCGGGGACGGGTCGTGCCCTTCGACTCCCAGTACGAGGGCCTCGTCCGCTCCCTGGCGTCGCAGGCCGCCGTCGCCCTCCGCAACGCGCGGCTGGAAGATCTGTCCTTCAAGGACGCACTGACGGACGTGTACAACCGCCGTTACTTCGCGATCCGGATGGAGGAAGAGTTCAAGCGCCACTGCCGCTTCGGCGAGCCGCTCTCCCTGGCCCTCATGGATCTCGACCACTTCAAGGAGGTCAACGACCGGTTCGGTCACCGCGCCGGCGACCAGGCCCTGCGGGACATCGCCCAGCTCCTGGTGAAGCACTCGCGGAGCTTCAGCATCGTGACGCGGTACGGCGGCGACGAGTTCGCGATCATCCTCGTGAACACCGCGAAGGCGGGCGGCCTCACCTACGCCGAGCGCATCCGCGCCGTCGTCGAGCAGCACCCGTTCGCCCACGGTCCGGTCACCGTCAGCCTCGGCATCGCCAGCCTCCCGGAGGACGCCACCACCGTCGACGACCTCATCGTCGCGGCCGACCAGGCGCTCTACGACGCCAAGCATCTGGGCCGGAATCGAGTCGCCGTCCAGTGAGCCCGCAGACGATGGCCGATCGCGATCAGCTCCTCGAGGAGCTCCTCGAGATCGGGATCGCCCTCACCGGCGAGCGCGACCTGTACTCCCTGCTCGAGCGAATTCTCGACGCAGCGCGCCGGGTCACCCGCGCCGAAGCCGGGACGCTGTTCCTGCGCGAAGGCGATCACCTCCGGTTCGCCGTCGTCCAGAACGACTTCCTGCGGCGCAAGCTGGGCCCGGTCGCGATGCAGCAGCGGCTGCAGTCCGAGCCGCTCCGCCTGACCGAGCCGAGCCTCGCCGGCCACGTCGCCCAGACCGGCGAGATCGTGAACGTTCCGGACGCTCACGCCACCGGCGTCCACGAGACGCGGGCGATCAACCGGCGCCTCGACGCCGCCACCGAATACTCGACGCGCTCGGTGCTGGCGGTCCCGATGCGCGACCTGACCGGCCGCAACCTCGGCGTGCTGGAGCTGCTGAACGCCCTCGACGACTCGGGCACGATCGTGCCGTTCGATCCCGAGGACGAGAAGGTGATCCGGGCGCTCGCCTCCCAGGCGGCCGTCGCGATCCGCAGCGCGCGCCTCGAAGACCTCTCGTTCAAGGACGTCTCGACCGAGCTCTACAACCGCCGCTACTTCGCGCTGCGGATCGACGAAGAGGTCAAGCGTCACACGCGGTTCGGCCATCCGCTCTCGCTCGTCGTCCTGAACATCGACCACTTCACGCAGCTCAACGCGAACCACGGCCGGGCCACCGGCGACGAGGTCTTGCGCGAGGTCGCGCGGCTGCTCGTCAAGCACTCCCGGAGCTTCACGATCATCGCCCGGCTCGACGGCGACAGCTTCGCGGCCCTGCTCGCGAACACGCCGAAGGCGGGGGCCGTCACCTACTCCCAGCGGATCCGCGGGGTCATGACGGCGCATCCGTTCGCGCACGGGTCGCTCACCGCGAGCTTCGGTGTGGCCGGGCTTCCGGCCGACGCGGCGTCGGCGGAGGACCTGGTCGCCGCCGCCGAGCGCGCCCTGAGCGACGCCAAGCGTCTGGGCCGCGACCGCGTCACCGCGCTCTAGCCCCTCGTCCGTCCCGCCCCCGGCCACGGCTTGACTTGAGTCGGGACCGTGTGTCATTAGGTTCCGCATCGACGAGGAGGCATCCATGAGCAAGAGCCCGTTCCGCGCGCGCCTCGAAGCCGCCGTGATCGCCCGCCACAGCCGCCTGAATCCATTCACCGAGAAGTGGGTCAAGGGTGAGCTGAGCCGCGCCCAGCTCGGCGCGTGGGCGGCCCAGCACTATCAGTACGTCTCGCAGTTCCCGCGCTGGTGCGCCACCGTGTACGGGCAATGTCCGGATCCCGATGCCCGGGATTTCTTGCTCGAGAACATCATCGAGGAAGAGTCCGGCACCAAGCACGTCGACCTGCTGATCCGCTTCGCCGAAGCGTGCGGCGTCTCCCGCGCCGAGGTCGAATCGAAGCCGCAGCTGCCCACGACCCGCGGGCTCACCGCGTGGTGCTTCGAGATGTCCCACCAGCCGTTCCACGTCGCGGCCGCCGGCCTTCTCGTGGGGCTCGAGTCCCAGGTGCCCGGCATCTACCAGCGCAACCTGCCGCCGCTCAAGACGCACTACCGCTTCACGGACCACGAGGTCGAGTTCTTCGCGATCCACATCGAGGCGGACGAGGTCCACGGCGAGCGCGGCTACCAGATCGTCGAGCGGCACTGCACGACGCCCGAGCGTCAGGCGGAGGCGATCGAGGCAGTCCGCCAGGCGACGGAGATGCGCTGGCAGTACATGACGGGCCTCCACCGCGCCTTCGTCTCCAAGGAGGAGATGTGAGCCGGCGTCGAGTCGCGCGTCTGGAGGATCTCCCGGCGGGTCAGCCGACCCTGGTCGAGACCGAGGGCGCGCGGGTCGTGCTATCGCGCGTCAACGACGACGTCTTCGCGTGCAGCGACGAGTGCGCCCATCAGGGCGGTCCGCTCAGTGAGGGGCGGCTCGCGGGGACCCGGTTGACCTGTCCGTGGCACGGCTGGATGTACGACCTCAAGTCCGGGACGTGTCTCATGCCCTCGCGCGGCGGTCCGGTCGTGACCTATCCGGTGACGATCGAGGCCGGCGAGGTCTGGATCGAGGTTCCCTGACGTGGCGCTCACGCGGGCCCGAGCGCGGGAGAGCGTCGAGCGCGGCTTCGCCAAGGCGCAGGCGCTCGGGTTCAGGGTCGCGATCGCCGTCGTGGACGACGCGGGGCACCTGGTCCTCTGCGATCGCATGGACGGAGCGCTCTGGGTGACCCCCGAGATCGCCCGCGCCAAGGCCAACGCGGCCGCGGCGTTTCACGCCACCACGCTCGATCTCGAGGAGCGATTCACCAAGCGCCAGCTCTTCGCCGACAACGTCGCGACCCTGGGCGACTACCAGTTCGTCTTCGGCCGCGGCGCGGTCCCGCTCGTCGAGGACGGCCGGATCGTCGGGGCCGTCGGCGTCAGCGGTGCCGTTCCCGCCGACAACGACCACACGATTGCGGACGAGGCCGCGGGCCACCCCACCCTGCCCAGGAGCCACTAGACAGGGACTCGGCAACTCCTCCTTCTGAGGTAAAGTGGCGGTCATGCAATTCGAGGTCGAGGTGCATCGGAACGAGCTCGGCGAGTGGGTCGCCGTCGCCGTTGCCTGGAACGTTCAAGCCACCGGCCACACCGAGAACGAGGCGCTCGCCCGGATGATGGAAGCGCTGGCGCGACACTTCAAGACGTCGTCCCAGAAGTGAGCGGCGCGCTCGCCGGCCTCCGCGTCATCGACTGCTCGCGCCTGATCGCGGGCGGCGTTCTCGCCACCATCCTGGGCGACCACGGCGCGGACGTCATCAAGGTCGAGAACCCGCGCGGCGGGGATCCGCTGCGAACCTGGCTCCGCGACCGCGGCGAGCTCTGGTGGAAGGTCTACGCGCGCGGCAAGCGCTCGGTCACGTTGAACCTGACGCATGCGCGCGGGCAGGTGCTGCTCCGACGGCTCTGCCGTGAGGCCGACGTCTTGATCGAGAACTTCCGGCCGGGGACCTTCGAGAAGTGGGGCCTCGGCTGGAGCGTCCTCTCCGCGGACAATCCGCGGCTGGTCTTCGCCCGCGTCTCCGGCTGGGGCCAGGACGGCCCGTATCGCGACCGGCCCGGATTCGGCACGATGGTCGAAGCGATGAGCGGCTTCGCCGCGGCGACGGGCCCCGCCGACCGGCCGCCGACGTTGCCCTCGTTTCCCATGGCCGACATGGTCGCGGCGCTCTCCGGCGCGGCCGCCGTGCTGGCCGCGCTCCGCCATCGCGACCAGGTCTCGGGGCGCGGCCAGGTGATCGACATCTCCCTCTACGAGCCGCTGCTGGCCGTGCTCGGGCCGGCGGCCGCCGAGTACGCGCTGGATCGCACCGTGAGGGCCCGCCACGGCAACCAGTCCGACAACGCGAGCCCGCGCGGGACCTATCAGACCTGCGACGGCAAGTGGGTGGCGCTATCGGCCTCGACGCCCGCGTCGGCGGCCGCCCTCTTCGAGGGCCTGGGCCTCGGCCACCTCATGAAAGATTCGCGATTCGCGACCAACGACGCGCGGGTCGCGCACAACGACCTCGTGGACGCCGCCCTGGCTGGCGCGATCGGCTCGCGCACGCTCGACGAGATGACGCGCCTGTTCGAGACGGACGACCTGACGGCCTCGCCGGTCTACGACATCGCCGACATCACGAAGGACCCGCACGTGGTCGCGCGCGGCGTCCTCGTCGACGTGCCGGATCCCGCGCTGGGGAGCGTGCGGATGACGGCGCCCACGCCGCGCCTCGGGGACACGCCCGCGACGATCGGCTCGACCGGGCCCGCGCTCGGGGCGCACAACCGCGAGGTCTTCACGTCACTCGGCCTCGACGAGGCCGAGCTCCACGCGCTGAGGCGCGACGGGATCATCTGATGCGACGACGGACCGTGCCGAGCGTGCTCGCTGGACTCCTGGTCGGCGCGCTGGTGTCCGGCGGGCCGGTCGGTGCCGCCGACTACGGCGGCCCGCTGATCGACGCTCATTCGCATGTGCCCAACGCCACCGCGATCGACGCCTACGTGGCGGCGATGAAGCGCCACAACGTCCTCAAGGTCGTGCTGCTGGGCGTCGGCGGTCTGCAGAAGGAGGACACCGCCTGGCTGACGGCGGCGAGCCGGAAGTATCCCGACCGCGTCGTGGCGGCCCTGCCCCTGCCCGACCCGACGTCCGAGAGCGCGCCGAGCCAGCTGGCGCTCCAGCTCGAGCGCGGCAAGCCACGCGTGATCGGCGAGGTCCACATGCGGCAGGTCGGCCGGCGCCTGATCGACCGCGACCCGAACGGGCCCATGTTCGGCAAGATCCTCGACACGGCGGCGAAGTTCGAGGTCCCGATCGTGATCCACTACGAGCTGACCGACCAGGCGGAGACCGCGCTCGATCGCGCGCTCGCGGCGCACCGCAAGAGCACGATCGTCCTCGCGCACGGCGGCGAAGGGCCACCCGGCCGCCTCGACCGGCTCCTGCTGCGCAACCCGAACCTGTTCGTCGATCTCTCCGGCATGCACTTCCAGCGAACGCCCGCGCTGGCGTCCGAGACGGGTCCGATGGACCCGGGATGGAAGGCGCTGATCGAGAAGATGCCGGATCGCTTCATGATCGGCGTGGACGTCTGGGCCGCCCGGCTCTTCGAGCCGGCGATGCTCGATCGGCTCTTCGCGTGGACGCGCCGGGTCCTCGGCGAGCTCAGACCGGACGTCGCCGAGCGGGTCGGCCATCGCAACGCGGTGAAGCTCTACCGGCTCGAGTAGAGCGCCGGTGATCGGAGGGCGCGCGATGACGTTCCGCACGGCGCTGTGCGATCTGCTCGGGATCGATTGCCCGATCGTCCAGTCGGGCATGGGCGCGATCGCCGGTCCCGAGCTCGTCGCCGAGGTGTGCCGCGCCGGAGGCCTCGGGGTCCTGGCCGGCCTCAATGTGCCCCCCGATGACCTCCGCGCGATGATCCGCCGCGTCCGCGAGCTGACCGATCGTCCGTTCGGCGTGAATCTCTGGCTGCATCGGGCGCTCCGGCCGCCGCTCGATCCCGGCGAGATCAGCGACGAGGTGCTGGGCGGCGCTCAGGGCATGCTCAATCGATTCCGCCGAAACCTCGGGATCCCGACGACGATGGCCCGACCCGGCCGCGCTCCCGACCTCGTGGAGGCCACGATCAGGGTGGTCCTCGACGAGCGTCCGCCGGTCTTCTCTGCGGCGCTCGGCTGGCTCGAGCCGGGGTTGGCCGAAGAGTACCGACGGCGCGGCATCAAGATCATGGCGATGGTCTCGACCGTTGAGGACGCGCGCACCGCCGCCGCCGGCGGCGCCGACGTCGTCGTGGCCCAGGGGGGCGAGGCGGGTGGTCACCGCTCGATCGACGGCAAGCCCGCGTCGCCCGACGCGACCAGCGTGGGCCTGATGGCCCTGCTTCCTCAAGTGGTCGACGCCGTGCGCGTGCCGGTCGTCGCCGCAGGCGGGATCGCCGACGGCCGTGGACTCGTGGCGGCTCTCGCCCTCGGCGCCAGCGGCGTGCTGCTCGGCACGCGCTTCGTGGCCACGCGGGAGTCGATGGCCCCCGAGCTCTACAAGAAACGTCTGCTGGAGAGCGAGAGCGGCGACACCACCGTGACCGACACGCTCAGCGGCCTCTGGGCGCGCGCGCTCGCCAACCGCTTCACGCGCGAGTACTCGGCCTCCGACGCGCCGGTCCTGCCGCCGCTCGTCCAGCGCGCCGCCGCCAACGACGTCTTCGTCGCGGCGCTCAAGCAGGGCGATCCGGACTATTACCCGATGATGGCGGGGCAGAGCGTCGGGCTCATTCGGGATCTGCCGGGCGCGGGCGAGGTGGTGAAAGCCGTGATCCGCGAAGCCCGCGCCGTGCTGGACGCGCTGCCCCGGCGCGTCCGACAGGCCTAGGACCGCTTCGCCGTCTTCCCCGTCGCGCGCCGCCGGCGAAGCTCGACGGTGGCGCCGCGCACGCGGCCCGCGCACCGCCGGCAGAAATACTTGAGCTCCACCGGATGGCCGCACTCGGCGTGCACCAGCGCCGTCTGGCGGTGGACGTGACGCGAGCCCCAGGCGGCCAGCGCGCCGACGACCACACCGAGCTCGCGTCCCTTGTCGGTCAGCGCGTATTCCGCGCGCGGCGGGTGGTCGGAGTAGAGCCGCCGCGTCACGAGCCCGTGCTCCTCCATCAGCTTGAGTCGGTCGGACAGGATGTTGGGCGGGATCCCCGCGAGGCTCTGCTGGAAGTCCTGGAACCGCCGTGCGCCCCGCAGCAGGTCGCGCACGAGCAGCAGGGTCCAGCGGTCGCCGACCAGCTCGAGCGACTTCGCGACCGGACAGGCCTGGCCGTAGCGCTTGGGCATACCGTGAGTCTACCGCAGCTCTTGACAGAAAAGCTAGTCACTATAAAATAACAAGTCACATGGACCCGGCGACCCGGCGGCTCCTCGAGGGCCCGATCGCGCCGACGCTGCTCCGGCTGGCGGCGCCCAACGTCGTCATGCTCGTGGCGCAGGTCGCGATCTCCGTCCTGGAGGCGTACTATGTCGGCTGGCTCGGCGTCGACGCGCTGGCCGGCGTCTCGGTCACCTTCCCGCTGGTCATGCTCATGCAGACGATGTCGGCCGGCGGGATGGGCGGCGGGGTCGCCTCCGCCGTGGCCCGGGCGCTCGGGGCCGGGCGGCGGGCCGACGCGAGCCGTCTGGTCGCGCACGCGATCGTGATCGCGCTCGGGATGGCCGCCGCGTTCACCGTGGTCCTGCTCGGCGGCGGGCGCCCGATCTACCAGGCGATGGGCGCGCGCGACGGGGCGCTGGACGCCGCCCTCGCCTACTCGAACGTGATCTTCGCCGGTGCCGCCGCGGTCTGGCTCTTCAACACGCTCGCCAGCGTGGTACGCGGCACCGGCAACATGCTGCTGCCGGCGGGCATCGTGATCGGTGGCAGCCCGTTCCTCGTGAGCGTGTCCCCGGCGCTCATCTTCGGCTGGGGCCCCTTCCCGCGCCTCGGCGTGACCGGCGCCGCCCTCGCGGTGGTGGCCTACTACGCGGCCGGGACGCTGGTCCTCTTCGTCTACCTCGCGTCGGGGCGGAGCCTCGTGCGCCTCTCGCCCGCTCTGCACTTCGATCGGAGCCTCTTCGCGCAGATCCTGCGCGTGGGCGCGCCGAGCCTCGTCAACAACGTCATGACGAATCTCACCGTCGTCTTGCTGACGGCGCTCGTCGGCCCCTTCGGCACCTTTGCGCTCGCCGGCTATGGCATGGGCGTGCGCCTCGAGTATCTGCTGATCCCTCTGGTCTTCGGCTTCGGCTCGGCGCTCGTCACCATGGTCGGCACGAATTTCGGCGCCGGCCAGCGCGCTCGCGCCGGGCGGGTGGCCTGGACCGGCGCGGCGATGGCGGCCGGAGCGACGGAGGCGATCGGGCTGGCGGCGGCGTTCTTCCCGCACGCGTGGCTTGGCCTGTTCACGAACGAGCCCGCGGTGCTCGCGGCCGGCGCCGCCTACCTGCGCGTCGTCGGCCCCGCCTACGGCTTCTTCGGCCTGGGGCTCGCGCTCTATTTCGCGTCCCAGGGTGCCGGCCGGCTCCTGTGGCCGCTCCTCGCCGGTAGCCTGCGTCTCGTCAGCGCGGCGGCGGGAGGCTGGCTGATCCTCCATCAGCTGCCAGGCGAGCTCACGGCCCTCTTCGCCGTCATGGCGCTTGCGCTCGTCCTCTTCGGCTTCACCCTGGCCGGAGCGATCCGATTGGGCGCCTGGGAAGCCGGGCGACAGTGACCTCCATGCCGCGAATGCTCGATCTCATCCAGAAGATGCACCTCGCGCGCCGGGACCGCCGCCTGTCGCCGTCCCACGCAGTCCGCTACAATGGCCTTCCAGATCCCAGGCTATCGCCAGGAGAGGCCCGTGAAGCTCGACGTCGGCATGCTCACCCACGATCTGAAATCGATTCCCGCGTACGCGCGCAAGGTCGAAGCGCTCGGCTACGAGTGCCTCTGGTCGTCCGAGACCCAGCACGACCCGTTTCTGCCGCTCGCCGTCGCCGCCGGCGTCACCTCCAACATCCGCCTGGGCACGGCCATCGCGGTGGCGTTCCCGCGAAGCCCCATGATCCTCGCCAATATTGCCTGGGATTTGCAGAAAGCTTCGGACGGGCGGTTCATCCTCGGGCTCGGCACGCAGGTGAAGGGGCACAACGAGCGGCGCTTCTCGGTGAAGTTCGAGTCGCCCGGACCGAAGATGCGCGAGATCGTCCTGGCGCTCAGGCACATCTGGGACTGCTGGCAGAACGGAACGAAGCTCGCGTTCAAGGGGCAGTTCTACCGCTTCGACCTGATGACGCCGTTCTTCAATCCCGGGCCGATCGCCCATCCGAAGGTGCCGATCTACATCGCGGGCGTGAACCGGTACATGTGCCGGATCGCCGGCGAGGTCTGCGACGGTCTGCACGTGCATCCGTTCAACAGCCCGAAGTACCTGCGCGAGTACGTCCATCCGGCCGTCGAGGAAGGGCTCTCCGCCTCGGGCCGCAAGCGGGCCGACTTCACCTACACCACGGCGAGCTTCGTCGTCGTCGGTGACACCGAGGAGGAGCTCGCCAAGAACCGCCGCGCCGTGAAGCAACAGATCGCCTTCTACGCCTCGACGCGGACCTACGAGCCCGTGCTCGCGGCCCACGGCTGGCAGGATCTCACGCCGGCGCTCCACCGCAAATCCGTCGAGGGCGACTGGCCCGGCATGGCCGACCTGATCACCGACGAGATGCTCGACACCTTCGCGGTCACCGGCGGCTACGACACGGTCGGCGCGAGGCTCAAGCAGCGCTACGCCGGGCTCCTCGACAGCACGGCGCTCTATCAACCCTATCAGCCGGGGCTCGACGATCCCCGACTCCCGCGGTTCATCAAGGAATTCAACGCATGATCGATCTCTGCGAGCTCGGCGAGCGGCCGCCTCTCGGCGAAGTCCCCAAGCGCATGCACGCGTATGTCGTCCGCCAGAACCGCTTCGGGCAGCCCCGCGACGCCTGGCGTCGCGAGGTCATCCCGACGCCGACCCCCGGGCCCGACGAGGTGCTCGTCTACGTCATGGCCTCGGGCATCAACTACAACAACGTGTGGGCCGCGCTCGGCACGCCGCTCGACGTCATCGCCGAGCGCCAGCGTGCCGGCGAGCCCGAGGATTTCCACGCCGGCGGCAGCGACTGCTCCGGGATCGTCTGGTCCGTCGGGCGCGACGTGAAGAACGTCAAGGTCGGCGACGAGGTGATCGTGCACAGCGGATGGTGGCGTCCGGACGATCCGTGGGTTCGCTCCGGTAAGGATCCGATGCTCGCCGAGAGCACGCGCATCTGGGGCTACCAGACCAACTACGGGAGCTTCTGCCAGTTCGCGCGCTGCCAGGCTCATCAGTGCGTCCCGAAGCCGAAGCGGCTCACCTGGGAAGAAGCCGGGTGCTTCCTGCTTTGCGGCTCGACGGCGTATCGGATGCTCATGGGGTGGCCGCCCCACGTCGTCGAGCCCGGCGACGTCGTCCTGGTGTGGGGCGCGGCGGGCGGTCTCGGCAGCATGGCGCTCGAGATCACGCGCGCGGTCGGCGGTCGCGCAGTAGCGGTCGTCTCCGACGACGCGAAGCGGAAGTTCTGTCAGGAGCACGGCGCGGCGGCCGTCATCAACCGCGGCCAGTTCGCGCACTGGGGCGCCATGCCCAACACCGCCGATGGCAAGGCCTACGGCGAGTGGGCGAAGGGCGCGCGGGCGTTCGGCAAGGCGATCTGGGACGGGCTCGGGGAGCGCGTGAGCCCGCGGATCGTCTTCGAGCACCCGGGCGAGTCGACCCTGCCGACGTCGGTCTTCGTCTGCTCGACGGGCGGCATGGTCGTCATCTGCGCCGGCACCACCGGCTACACCGCGACGATGGACCTGCGCTATCACTGGATGCGCCAGAAGCGCTTCCAGGGCAGCCACCTCTCCAACGACCTCCAGGCCCTGGCAATCTCCCAACTCGTTGCCAAAGGCAACGTCGATCCGTGCCTCAGCCACACCTATGCGTACGACGACATCCCCGAGTGCCACCAGCTCATGCTCGAGAACAAGCACGCGTACGGCAACATGGGGGTGCTGGTGAACGCGCGTCAGCCGGGCCAGGGCGCGACGAGGGAGCAGTGATGCGGACCGTCGCCGCCATCGGTCTCTTGCTGCTCGCCGCCTCCGTCGCTCCGGCTCGAGCGCACCACGGCTGGAGCGGCTACGACGCGACTAAGGAGCTCACGCTCACCGGCACGATTACCGAAGCCGGCTACGAGCACCCCCACGGCCACGTGCGTCTCGACGTGCCGGGCAAGGTCTGGCTCGTGGTGCTGGCGCCGCCGACGCGGATGGAGAGCCGCGGGCTGCCGGCCGCCAAGCTCCGTGTCGGGACCAAGGCCACGGTCGTCGGCTATCCCCACCGGAGCAATGCCGAGGAGATGCGTGCCGAGCGCATCACGATCGACGGGGCGACGGTGGAGCTCCGGTGACGCAGACCGGGGCAATCGGTTGGACCGGCTGGCTCGAGGCGACCGCCGCGGCGACCGCGATGCGGCAGTCGCTCTGGCTCTATCCGATCGTCGAGATCCTGCATATCATCGGCTTCGTCATCCTCGTCGGCAGCGCGGCGATGTTCGATCTGAGGCTGCTCGGCCTCTCGCGGCAGCTTCCGGTGACGGGCATGGAGCGTCACCTTCTGCCCTGGGCGCGCGCGAGCCTGCTCCTGATCGTACCGACCGGCGGGCTCATGTTCATCGCTCACGCCGCAGAGTTCGCCGGCAATCCGGCGTTCAGGCTCAAGCTCTTCTTGCTCGGGCTGGCCGGACTGAACGCGGCGGTCTTTCACCTGCGCCCGTTCCGGCAAGTCGCCGGATGGGACCACGGCGCTTCCGCCCCGCTGCCCGCGCGTCTGGCCGCCTGCCTGTCGTTGGCCTTGTGGACGGGCGTGATCGCCTGCGGCCGGCTGCTCGCGTATTTCTGAGCGAAGGACGCCCAAACCGATCTGCCCGGTCGAGCAGCGCCACGGCTTCGCCGGGGCGTCTCCGAGCGCCGGGGGGCTTGGGGGGGCCCGTCGCGGCCCCCCATCTTCTAGAAATAGCCGGGGTCGCCCGGGAGCAGCACGCGGCGCCTGTCGCCCTCGACGATCACGCGGGGGAGGATGGGCCGCACCTCGCGCCCGTTCATTTGCTCGAGCGCGGCGGCCGACGTCGGCGCGCCGTCGAAGAGCTCCAGGTTCCTCACCGTCGGATTGCGCAGCGAGAGCTGACCGCGCGCGTTCAAATCCATCGCTTCGCGCGGGGCGAGCCAGCGCACCTCGGTGATCTCGCGCTCGTCGGCGACGGCCTCCTGACCCTCGGGCATCGGAGCGGCGAAGAAGCGCGTGTCGAATCGAAGTGGCTGGACCTCCGGCGTGATCCAGTGGGCGAAATAGACGAGCGCGTCGGTCGCCAGCGTGAGTCGCTCGGCGCGCAGCATCTCCCAGAACGCGCGGTGATCGGCCTGACACGCGCGACGGTAGTCCGCGTAGCGCGCGCCGGCGAGGCGCACGGGCCCGCCGTCGGGCGCGTAGGCGAGCAGGATCCCCACCTCTTCGAACGTCTCACGGATCACGCCCACCCAGTGGCCGAGAGCGGCCGACGGTGGCGAGGCTAGTCCGAGCCGCCGCGCGGCCTGCCCCGCGTCGACGCTGCGACACCAGGCGGCGGCATCGTCGGGGCTGTCGCTCGCCTCGATCTTGCCGCCGGGGAACACGAAGTCCCCGGCCGCGAACTTGCTTTCGGTGTGCCGGCGAATCAACAGAACCTCGAACGCGCCCGCTGAGCGATTCCGGAGGAGCACGAGCGTGGCGGCCGGGACCGGCGTCACCGGCACAGGTTTGACGGACACGAGGCAGTGTGACACGATGACCTGCCGCTGTCATGCACTTCGCGGAGGACTGATCGCCATGAGCGCCGAAGCACGACTCAAAGAAAAGAACATCACGTTGCCGAAGCCGCCCAGCCCGATGGCGAACTACGTCGGCGCCGTGCGAACGGGCAATCTCCTCTTCGTCTCGGGCCACGGTCCGGTTCGCGACGGCAAGGCGACCTCTCAGGGCAAGGTCGGCAAGGACCTCACGGTCGAGCAGGGCTATCAGGTCGCGCGCGAGGTCGGGCTCGCGCTCCTGGCCACGGTGCGCGCGAACCTGGGCAGCCTCGACAAGGTCCGTCGCGTCGTCAAGGTGCTCGGCATGGTGAACTCGGCCGAGGGCTTCGGCGACCAGCCCAAGGTCATCAACGGCTTCTCGGACCTGATGGTGGAGGTGTTCGGCGAGGCCATCGGCAAGCACGCGCGCTCAGCCGTCGGCATGGGCGGCCTTCCCGTCAACATTCCCGTCGAGATCGAGATGGTCCTCGAGGTAGAGTGAGGCCATGGCGCTCCTCCTCGATCTTTGCATGATGCTGATCTCGCTCGTGTTCCTGGCGATCGTCGGCCTCGTCGCCGGCGTGGCGATCCCCGGACTGTTCATGGTCGCCGCGGCACCGTGGCTCGACTGGCTGCTGCCGCTCAAGGACAAGTCGTAGCCGCCGGATCGATCAGCGCCGGCAGCATCCGCAGGGCCTCCGCGATCCGCGGTCCGTGCCAGGAGAAGGGCTTGCCGTCCACGAGGTGAATCCGCCCGTCGCGCACCGCGGGCACCTCGGCGTAGCCCGTGAAATCGGCGAGGTGCGCGCGTCTGAACCGGAACGGCTCGTCGGGGAGCAGGATCACCGCCGGGCGTCGCGCGGCCACCTCGTCCAGGGTCACGGTCGGGTACCGTTCCGGCCGATCGGCGAACACGTTGTGGGCCCCGCACACTCTCAGCATGTCGTGGATGTAGGTGTCGCAGTTGATCGTCATGTAGGGTGCGCGCCAGATCGGGTAGAACACGGCCACCGGCGGCCGCCGGGCGGCCACGCCGAGGACGCGCGCGTAGAGCGGCTCGATCTCTTCGATCAGCTCGGACGCGCGCGCTTCGGTGCCGGTCACCGCGCCCAGCTCCGCGATCAGCTGGATGCCCTCGGCGACCGTGCGCGGATAGGTGACCCAGACCGGGATCGACCACGACCTGAGCGTCGCGACATGCTCGCGCAGGTTCTCCTCGATGTTCGCGATGACCAGGTCGGGATCGAGTCCGCGGATCCTCTCGAGGTCGGGATTCTTCTCGCCGCCGATGCGCGTCTTGCTGCCGACGATCTCGCGCGGCTCGACGCAGTAGACGGTGATGCCCACCAGCGCGTCGGCGAGCCCCAGCGCGCAGAGCGTCTCGGTGATGCTCGGCACGAGCGAGACGATGCGGCGAGGCGGACGGGCCAGGTCCACGGCCACACCGGACGCGTCCACCCGCGCCGCCATCAGACCGGCCGCCGCCCGCGGCTCACGCGTCGACGTCGAGGGCCGGCGAGTCTATCCACTGCGGCTCGCCCACGGGCTTGAAGTTGCGCGTGTTCACGAAGTGCAGGCGGTGATGGAGGTTCATCTTGAACTTGCCGCCGCCATAGCGGCCGGCGATCCAGCCCGTCGGATCGTTCAGGAACGCGTCCATCTCGTCCGACGGCAAGCGAACGAGCCATTTGAAGCGGATGGTGCCGGCCCAGGGCTCTTGCACGCCGATCGTCGCGGTGAAATCGGGCCACACGCGCGCGAACTCCTCGAGGATCTCCCGGCGGCTCGGGCGCGGGATGCCCCGATTGATCAGGTTGCGCTTGAGATACGGCTCGACGAGGTCCCAGCACCACGAGGCAATCACTGCGGCGCGCAGTGTATCATGGCGTCGTGCGGATGATCGTTCGGCGCCGCGCGCTCTGGGCGCTGCTGGCCGCGAAGCTCGTCGGAGGCTGGGGCGTGGGCTGGGACATCCGCTGGCATCTCGTCATCGGCCGCGACTCGTTCTGGATCGCCCCGCACGTCATGACCTATGCGTCCGTCGTCGCCGCGTGCGCGATCTCGCTCGGCGTCCTCGTGGCCGAGACGTGGGGCGCGCGGGGTGCCGCGCCCGGCACCGTCACGGTCGCCGGCCTCCGCGGCACCCGCGGCTTTCACCTGACCTGGTGGGGCATGGCGATCGTCATCCTGGCCGCGCCGGTCGACGACCTCTGGCATCGTCTCTTCGGGCTCGACGTGACCCTCTGGAGCCCACCCCACCTGCTGGGCCTCGCGGGCTCCCAGGTCTCGAACCTCGGCGGCCTCCTGATCGCGCTCGAAGTGCACGGTCCCGGCTGGCCACGGTGGGCGGCGCTCGCCATCAGCGGCGTGTTCCTGCTCGGCACGTTCTATCTCCTCGTCGACCAGTCGGTCCAGACCGGGTTCCATCGAGGCTCCGTGTTCTTCTACACGTTCCCGATCCTCGGCGCGCTCGCCTTCACCTTCGCGCTCGTCCTGGTCGCGCGTCTGGCGATGAGCCGCGGCCTGCCGCTCGCGCTGGCCGCCGGCGCCCTGCTCGTGCAGATCTCGATCCTCGTGATCGGAGACGTCGGCTTCGCGGTGCTCGAGCCGGTCTCGACGATCGACGAGGCGATCGCGGCCGATCCGACGTCGCCCGTCGCGGTGGCTCACGAGATGGCGCGGCGCAACGGGATCGCGCCCGGGCGCTCGATGATCCTGCGCTGGATTCCGCTGCTGCCGGCGGCGCTCATGGCGCTCGCCGATCCGCTGCGCCGCGGGCGGCTCGCCGCGGCCGTCTTCGGCCTGGCCCTGGTCGCCACCTCCGCGGTTGCGCTCGGGCGATTGCCGGCCCTGAGCCACGCGCTGCCGTCGGCGGCCGACAGCGTGCTCGCGCTGGTCCTCGCGCTCGCGTGCGCGGTCGGGGCGGGCTGGTGCGCCGTGAAGGTCGCCGAGGCGTTCGCGCGCGCGACGCGGGGCCTTGCCCTCGAACGGCCGCGGCTCGAGCCGGCGACAGCGAAGGGCGAGAGGCCTGCGCGATAAGCCGGAGATCCGCGACCACGTCTGGGCGCTCCTGACCCGGCGCCGCGTCGGTCGGTTTCCCCTGCCCCTGCACGACCGGATCCCGAACTTCGCGGGCGCCGAAGAGGCCGCCCGCCGATTGACCGAGCTGCCGGAGTGGCAGGCGGCGCGTCGCATCAAGTGTAATCCCGACGCTCCGCAGCGGGCCGTTCGGCTGGCCGCCCTGCGCCAGGGCAAGACGGTCGTGATGGCGGTGCCGCGCCTGCGTACCGAGCGCTGTTTCCTGCGGCTGCAGCCGCGAGCCCTTCGCGGCAAGCTGGCGCAAGCGGCGACGATCAAGGGCGCGTCGACGTTCGGCGTGCCGGTCCTGGCCCGACAGATCGGGCGGATCGATCTCGTCGTGGCCGGCAGCGTCGCGGTCGACGAGAGCGGCGCGCGCCTGGGCAAGGGCGGCGGCTACAGCGACCTCGAGTTCGCGCTGGCCCGCTCGCTCGGCCTCGTCGACGACGACACGCCGGTGGTCACCACGGTGCACGAGCTGCAGGTCCTCGGCGAAGCGATCCCGATGACGGCCCACGACGTCCCGCTCGACGTCGTCGTCACGCCCGAGCGCGTGATCCGCGTTCGGCGCCGCTTCCGGAGGCCGGCCGCGATCATCTGGAAGGAGCTCTCCGCGGCGCAGCTGGCGGAGATGCCCGCGCTGGCCAGGCTCGCCCGGCCGCGCGCGCGCCCGCCGAGGCGGCGCGGCTGACTCAGGCGCGGAGGATTTCGGGCGCGCGCCAGTCCGCGAGCCGATCGAGCAGCTCGGCCGGCGAGTCGGCGAAGAGCAAGAGGTCGGCGTACTGCGGGCTCACGAAGCCCTCGCGCACGGCGTGCTCGATCAACCCCCGCAGTCCGTTCCAGTACCCCTCGACGTTGAGGGCGCCCACCGGCTTGCCGTGAATCCCGAGCTGGGACTAGGTCAACGCCTCGAACGTCTCGTCCAGGGTCCCGAGCCCGCCCGGCAGGACGGCGAAGCCGTCGACGAGCGAGGCCATCGTCGCCTTGCGCTCGTGCATCGAGTCGACGACGCGCAGCTCCGTCAGTCCCGCGTGGGCCAGCTCGCGCGAGACCAGCCGCTGCGGGATGACGCCGATCACCTCGCCCCCGCGCGCCAGCACCGCGTCGGCGAGGATCTCCATCATCCCGATCGCGCAGCCGCCGTAGACCAGGCCGAGGCCTCTCGCGACCAGCTCGGCGCCGAGCCGCCGCGCCGCGTCGGCGTAGGCCGGGCGCGCCCCCTCCGCGGCACCGCAGAAAACGCAGATCCGCTTCATAGCGAGGCGGCGAACTCGGCGGTGAGCGTTCCCCGGTAGACCTCCTCGACCGGGCCGTCGAGACGGAGCGACCAGTCCGGCCGCACCTCGATCGTGAGCTCGCCGCCGGGCATGCGGACCTTGACCCGACCGTGCGCGCAGAGCCCGTTCCGGACGGCCGCCGACGCCGCGCCGCACGACGAGGTTCCGGACGCCAGGGTGTAGCCGGCGCCGCGCTCCCAGATGAGGATGTCGAGCAGATCGCGCGCCACCGCCCGCGCGAACTGCACGTTGGTGCGGTTGGGAAACGCCGGGTGGTTCTCGATCAGCGGGCCGAGCCGGCGGCATTCCGCCTCGTCGAGCCGATCGACGAAGGTGACGCAGTGCGGATTCCCGACCGACACCGCGGTCACCGACACGGTGGTGCCGTCGCCGAGCTGGAGCGGGACCCCGACGACGTCGCGGTCCGGGCCGTTCATCGGGATCTCCGGCGCGCGGAAGGTCGCGCGCCCCATCTCGACGGTCACGAAGCCCATCCGGCCGCCTTCGACCCGGCAGTGGCACTCCACGAGGCCGCCCTTCGTGTCGACCGTGAACGTCGGCTTCTTGGTGCGACCGTGGTCCCAGAGGTACTTCGCGAAGATCCGGAGCCCGTTGCCCGACTTCTCCGCTTCGCTGCCGTCGGGGTTGAAGATGCGCAGCCCGAAATCGGCGTGCGGCGTGGGCACGAGCAGGAGAATGCCGTCCGAGCCGACACCCCAGTTCCGGTCGCAGATGCGTGCGATCGCCTCGACCGAAAGCGGGGCGCGGAGATCCTGCTCGTCGATGACGATGTAGTCGTTGCCGAGCCCGTGGCCCTTCGCGAAGGGGATCATGGCCGCGGCAGCTCGACCCGGCGGCCGGTCGCCGCCGAGACATAGCCCGCGTAGATGACCTCCACCACCTCGCGGGCCAGGAGGCCGCCCGACAGCGGCTCGCGCCGCTCGCTGATCGCGTCGACGAAATCTTCCAGCTCCTGGGGGTAGCCGCGCATCCAGTCCTCGTCCGGGCTCGGAAACTGCCAGCCCGCCTTGGTCTCGACCTTCTCGGTGAGATACTCGTCGCCCCAGACCGCGGCGTCCGGGGCGTACACGGTCAGCGTGTTGTTCGGGTTGATGTTGGCCTGGATCACCGCGTTCGTCAGATACGCGGTGACCACGTTGCGCACGCCGCCGAGCGTGATGTCATTGGAGTGAATCGTCGCCATCGTACCGTCCTCGAACGTGAGCACGGCGACCGACCAGTCCTCGACGTCCTCGGCGCGGGTCGACATGTGGCGCTTGAGCCCCGAGACCGCGGGGAGCCGCGTGAGGTTCGCGACCTCGGCGAAGACCGCGCGCGTCCTGATCGGGCGGCCGCGCCGCCGCTGGCCCTCCCAGTGCTTGAGGTGGAGCACGGCGCCGATCGGGTGCGAGCCCATTCTCAAGAGGGCACCGCCCCCCGCGCTCTGCCAGCGGCTCGCGTAGGCCGCGTGGGAGCCCGAGTGGCTCTCCTCGGCCCTGAGCTCGAGGATCGCGCCGCCGCTCGCGTCGAGCAGTCGCCGGAGCTTCGCCACCGGCGGCGCGTAGACGAAGTCCTCGGCATAGCAGAGGGTCACGCCGGCCTTCGCGACGGCCTCGAGCACCGCGTCGGCGTTCGCGAGCGCGGCGGCGAGCATCGCGTCCCGGGGCTCGGTGGCCGCGCAGAAGGCGCCGGTCAGCGGCTTCTCGACGATCACGTGCTTGCCGGCGCGCGCCGCCGCGATCGCGATCTCGTGGTGGCTGTCCGTCGTGGCGCAGATGTCGACCACGTCCACCTCGGGCGACGCGACGAGCGCCTGGTAGTCGGTGAAGACGCGCGGGATCGCGTGACGCCGGGCGAACGCCTCGGCCTGCCCCCGCGTCCGGGAGCAGACCGCCGCCAGCTCGACGCGCGCGCCGCGAAGCGGCCGGTAGTTCGTCGCGTGCAGCTCGGCCGCGAACCGCGCCCCGACGATGCCGATCCGCAAGGCGCTCACGCCAGACGCGTCCTGACCCAGTCGCGCACGCGCTCGCGCGGCCCGCGAACGTCCAGCGGAAGGCGGTGGCGATACTTCTCGGCGAACCGCGCGAGCGCCGTGTCGCGGCGCGCGAGATCGGCGCGCTCGAGACCGGGATCCTCGGCGAATCCGCGCGCGCGGGTCTTGCCGCCGTGGTGCCAGAACGGAGCGTGGACGACCAGGCGTCTCCGGTCCCGATCGGCGACGGCCAGCGACAGATCGCGGTCGATCCCGTGATAGAAGCCGTAGTCTTCGTCCAGGCCGCCGACCGACTCGAGGAGACGGCGCGAGATGCCGAGACACACCGCATCGACGAAGGCCACGTCCTCCCAGGGCGCCTTGACGGTCGGCCTCGGGAGCAGGCTGTGGACGATCGTCCGCCCCACCAGCCGACCGCTGGCCCGCAAGCGCTTGGCGCCGTAGAGTCCGGCGAGGCCGGCGCCGGGCTCGGCAAGCGCGGCCAGAAGCCGCGAGAGCCACGCCGGCTCGACCATCTCGGTGTCGTTGTGGATCAGGCAGACGAACTCGGTGTCGGTCAGCCGCCAGGCGCGATTGAGGGCCGCGATCACGTTGCCGTTGCTCTCGCTCCGGACCGCGGTCAGCGGGTACGGGTACGGGAAACGATCGAGAAGCTCCCGCGTGCCGTCGCTCGAGCCGTTGTCGGCGACGACCAGGCGAAAGGGCTCGGTGGTGGTGCGCAGGCTCTCGAGGCAGGCCCGCGTGTGCGCGAGCCCATTGAACACGGCCATCACGAGGCTGACGCGCGGCGCTGCGCGCACAGCCTCGCTAGCGGCGGTCGATCGGGACGTATGTGGCGTGTGTCGGGCCCGTGTACTCCGCGCGCGGCCGGATCAGCCGGTTGTTGGCGTGCTGTTCCATGACGTGCGCCGCCCAGCCGACGACCCGGCTCATCGCGAAGATCGGCGTGAACTGATCGGTGGCGATGCCCATCGACGAATAGGCCGCGCCCGAATAGAGGTCGACGTTCGGGAAGATGCGCTTCTGCTCGCCGACGACCCGCACGACCGTGTCGAGGATCTGGACGGCGCTGGTGTCGCCGGCCTGCTTGCCGAGCTCTTGTGCCAGGCGGTGCAGGTGCTTGGCCCGCGGATCCTCGACGCGATAGACGCGGTGGCCGAAGCCCATGACGCGCCCGTGGTCGGCGAGGGTCTTGCGGATCCAGGCCTCGGCGTTCGCGGGTGTTTTGATCTTCTGCACCATCAGCATCACCTGCTCGTTGGCGCCGCCGTGGAGCGGCCCCTTGAGCGCGCCGATCGCCGAGACGATCGCGGAGTGCAGGTCCGACATCGTCGCGGCGGTCACGCGGGCCGCGAAGGTCGAGGCGTTGAACTCGTGGTCGGCGTGGAGGATCAGCGCCACGTCGAACGTCTTCACCGCCAGCGGGCTCGCCTTCTTGCCGCTCAGCATATAGAGGAAGTTCGCGGCCAGGTTCAGCTTCGGATTCGGCGCGACCGGCGCCTTGCCCTTGCGGATGCGGTCCCACGCGGCGACCAGGGTCGGCATCTGCGCCGTCAGCCGCAGCGCCTTGCGGGCCGTGGCGTCCTTGGAGTTGTCCCCCGCGTCAGGATCGTACGCCGAGAGCGCCGACACGCCGGTGCGCAGGACTTCCATCGGCGTGGTCTTCTTCGGCAGCGCCTTCAGGAGCGACACGATGCCCGGCGGCAGCTTGCGGTTCGCGGTGGCGCTGAGCGCCTTGGTGTGCGCCTCCAGCTCCTTCTTGCTCGGAAGCCCGCCGTGCCACAAGAGGAAGATGACTTCCTCGAAGGACGAGTGCTCGACCAGGTCATTGACGTCGTAGCCGCGATAGACGAGGCGGCCTTCCTTGCCGTCGATGAAACAGATGTCCGACGTCGATACGACGATGTCTTCGAGACCGCCCCGGACTCCGGTGCCCATGGTCTGCCCTCGCCGAAAGGTGTGATGAAACCGGTTTGCTTTTACCATACCCCCGGAAATGCTTCAAGGCACCCCCGGACGCGTGCGGGAGTACTACGACGAGCATCCGATCAGCGAGGCGCACGTGCTCGCGGCCCTCGCCGGCCAGGGGCAGGCCGACTCCCCGACCGCCGACGACCTGTTCGCGTTCGACCAGGACCATTACGGCGGGCTCTCCGCCGTCGACGGCCTCGCGCGGCGGGCCGGCATCGGCGCGGCGAGCCGCGTCCTGGACGTGTGCGCGGGACTCGGCGGGCCCGCCCGCTTCCTGGCGAGCCGTCGGGGCTCGTCCGTCGTCGCGCTCGAGCTCCACGCGGGCCGCGCGGCGGGCGCCGCCCGGCTCAACCGGCTGGTCAAGCAGACCCGGGTGACGGTCGTCCGCGCTGACGCGGCCGCGCTTCCCTTCGCCGAAGGCGCCTTCGACGCGTGCCTGAGTCAGGAGGCGCTGCTGCACGTCGCGGACAAGCCCGCGGTCCTGGGAGAATGCCATCGCGTGCTCGTCAGCGGAGGCCGGCTGGCCTTCACAGACTGGATCGCCTTTCCGAGCCTCGCCGACCGCGAGCGCCAGCGGCTCTGGGAATGGATGGCGGCCACGACTCTTCAAACGCTCGAGGGCTATCGCCGCCTGCTCGGGCGCGCGGGCTTCACGGCGATCGAGACCGAGGATCTATCCGGCGAATGGCGCGCGATCGTGCGCCGACGGCTCGAGCTGCACCGGGCCCTTCGGCCGCAAGGCGAGGCGCGATTCGGCCGCCGGCATTACGCGGAGTACGACCAGCTCCACGCGTTCTTCGTGAGGCTGATCGAAACGGGCAAGCTCGGTGGCGGACGCTTCACCGCTACCCGATGATCGTAGACCGCGCTCGGACGGATCAGCGGCGGAAGCGCTTCAGAAGGTCTTGCAGGCCGCCCTCGACCTTCTCCCGGTCGACCTGCCCGGCGAGCGAGGACGGATCGATGCGAACCGACGGTGACGCCGCGTTCCCGCTGACCTTCGCCCGCACCTCGCCCCGCCCGTGATCGACGCGCAGATCGAGATTCATGCGGCCGGTCGGCAGCCCGTAGTCTCCGGCGACCCCCACCTTTACCGCCTTGGCCGTGTACAGGAGATCCTTCGTGGTGAGGACGCCGTTCGTGATCTGGTAGCTGCCAGTGATCGACTCGAAGTCGACCGGATTCGACGTCAGCGATCGCGGCACGTCGGCGGCGAGCACCGACGACGCCGCGCCGGCCAGGCGCGTGACCACGCCGATGAGCGCCAGCGCCTGCGGGCCGACCACCCGGCCCGGACCGATCCGAAGGTGGCCCGAGCCTGCGAGCGTGTTCAGGAGGTCCGACGTATTCGTCGAGAGCGCGCCGGTGAGGTCGAGCGGACCGGACACGGCGTAGCCCTCGCAGAGGAAGTCCACCAGCACCTTCTCGGCCGGCACCGATTTGATGGCCAGGTCGCTCAGCTGCACGCGGGCGCCGTGATCGAAGGTCATGGTCAGGTTGGTGCTGATGGCGCCGCCGCCGAGGGAGGTCGTCACGGGCCGGCTCTGAAACCGCGCGCCGTCCCACGAGGCGCCGCTTGCTTTCAACGGGCCCAGCGCGAGGGTCCGCTGCTTCGGCTCCGGGCAGGCCTGATTCGTTTGCGTCACCCGGACGCTCGCGAGCTCGACGGTGCCGGAGATCCGCGGGGCGCCCAGCGTGCCGCCGAGCGAGAAATCGCCCTTGATCGGACCCGCGATCGTGGGAGTCGGACCGGCCGCGGCGGCGACGAGCTTCTCGACGTCCTTGCCCTCGATGCCGATCTTGGCGCGGACGGGCGCCTCGAGCAAGGTCTTGGCGCCGTTCGCGGTGACGATCCCGTCGGCGAGCTTGACCGTGAGATCGCCGGGCCGCACCACGAGCGCGCCCTTGAAGGTGAGCTGGCTGCCTTGACCGGCCACGGTGACGTCCAGGTCTTCCACCCGATACGGAGTCTGAGCGGGGCCCTTCCCGTGCGCCACGTACGTGATCACGCCCTTGTCGATCTTCACGCGCGAGACGATCGCCGCAGCCGCGCCGCCCGTCGCCCCGCCGCTCGATCGGCCAGGGCGCGCTGCCGTCTTGGATTCGGCGGGCGGGGCGAGGCTCGCCACGTTGAGCCGGCCTTCGGCGTTCTGGATGAGCGCGATGCGTGGCCGCTGCAGGGTGATGTCGCCGAACTCCACGCGACCGGACAGGAGCGGGCGCAGCTTGAGATAGACCCGGCCCGTCTCGAGCGTCAGAAAGGCCGTCGTGCCGAACTGCGGATCCTCGGCGACCTCGAGCTTGTGGAGCTCGATCGACGGCAGCGGGAACAGGCTGACGGACAGCGACGCGAACTTGACGGGCCGCCCGACGGCTTGCGCCGCGCCGGTGGCGATCATCGCCTGGACGCGGGGGGTGTCGATCAGCCGGGGCAGCGCGAGCGCAGCGGCGATCGTCAGCAGCACGACGACGCCGCCGACGATGCCGAGCCACTTCAAGGCGCGCTTCAACGCGCACCCCCCGCGGGCGCTACGCGGTCTGGATTGCCGAGAGCCGCCAGGGCTTCGGGCCGACCGGGCGCGTGAAGGTCCAGTACTCCTGGATGTCCACGGGCGTGGTCGCCCCCTCCACGACCGCGCCGGTCGAGTCGTCGACCGTGTAGTCGACGAGCGACACGGCGAAGTACACCGTCACCCAATCTTGGCCGCTCTCCTGCCAGGCCTCGGTGACCTCGGCCCGCCCGATCTGAACCCGCTCGATGCGGTTCGTCCGCCGAGCGCCGCGAAGCTCATCGCACTGTGCCTGCAGGCGACCGAACTCCTGCGGGGTCAGCCGGTCCTGCACCGTGCTCAGATCGCGTTTGACGATCCCGGCCTGGACGTCGGCGAAGGTCCCCTTCGCCCACTCGGTGAACCCGACCGGATCGAAGGTCGCGTCTATCCCGCGGATGTGTCCGATCCCGCGATCGAGATCCGATTGACCCGGTGGAGCCTCCATCACGGCGCTGCCACCGCTGGTCGACCAGCTGGAATCCGCCGAGCCGTACGCGCTGGCGCCGGCATACGCGGGCTCGGGTCGTGCGTCCGCGCGCCCGCGCAGCATCCTGAACACGAGGAAGATCGCGCCGCCGATCAGCAAGAGCTCGAGGAGCCCGATACCGCCGCCGAAGCCACCGCCCATGCCGCCGAACAGCATGGAGCCCAGAAGTCCGCCGAGCGCGAAGCCGGCGAGGCCGCCCATCAGCCCGCCGAACATCCCCGGCCGCTGCGCAGGCTGCTGCACCGGCGCGGGCGAGGCGGGCGCGGGAGTCGTCGTCCGCGAGGGGCTCGACGGAGTCGTCGACGGCGAGGCCGGCGACGAGTACGAGCGGGAGCCGCGGCTTCCGCCGCTCGTGGCGCGGGCCCAAACCGATGCCGTGTCGAGCAGGAGCACCGAGACGAGTGACAGACCGAATATGAGCACAAACGCTCTTGTTCGCATGGTCGCCTCCTCCTTCATTCTAGCCCGGCTGACTAGGGAATCAGGAGCACCTTGCCCGTCGTCTTCCGCCCTTCCAGCGCCCGATGCGCGTCGGCCGCGTCCTTGAGGGGGAACTCGAACTCGGTGCGGAGCCTGAGCTTGCCGTCGCGGATCCAGCCGAGCAGCTCCTTCGAGCGCTCGAGCAGCTCGGCGCGCGTGATGATGTGATGGTTGAGGCTCGGGCGGGTCAGGAACAGCGAGCCCTTCGCGTTGAGGGTCTGCGGATCGAAGGGACCGATCGGGCCGCTCGACTGGCCGTAGAGCGCCATCATCCCGCGAGGCGCCAGGCAGTTGAAGCCCTTGTCGAACGTCGTCTGACCGACCGAGTCGTAGACGACCTGCAGCCCCTTGCCGTCCGTGAGCCGCTTCACCTCGGCCTCGAAATCTTGCTTCGTGTAGAGAATGACGTCCGAGGCTCCAGCCTCGCGTACGAGCTTCGCTTTGTCCTCGGTGGAGACGGTGCCGATGACGCGCGCGCCGCGCATCTTCGCGATCTGGCACAGCAGCAGCCCCACGCCACCGGCCGCCGCGTGGACGAGGCAGCTATCACCCGGCTTGAGCGGATAGGTCGAGCACGCGAGGTAATGGGCGGTCAGCCCTTGAAGCATGGCCGCGGCCCCCTGGCGCGTGGTGAGGCCAGCCGGGAGGGTCACCAGACGCGCGGACGGGACGACGGCGTACTGCGCGTACGCGCCTGGAACGCCCGTGTAGGCAACCTTGTCGCCGACTTTCACTTCGGTCACGTTCGGACCGACCGCGGTCACCGTCCCGCCGGCTTCCAGGCCGAGCGTCATCGGCAGTGTGAGCTTGTACTGGCCCGAGCGCTGGTAGACGTCGATGTAGTTGATGCCGGCCGCGTCCACCTTCACCGTGGCCTCGCCGGCCTTCGGCGTGGGATCAGCCACATCTTCGTAGCGCAGCACTTCGGGACCGCCGGGCGCGTTGACTCGAATGGCTTTCATCGAAGACTCCTCCAGGGGATTTTCGGCTCGATGCGGCCGGGATTATAGCACCGGGTTCAGCGGGCCCCGGTCGAGAAGGCCTCGAAGCCAGTGGTACATCGCGTAGGCTTCGAGGGCGAACGGAGGAAAGCCGAGATAACCGAGCACGGGCATTTCGAAAATCTTGACCTCGCCGAGATACGGCACCGAGTAGGTCCACCGGGCAGCGGCCCAGTAGTTCCAGAGCTCCCACAGGGCGCCGCAGATCACGCCGCTCGCCAGCAGTCCGAACATGCGCGAGGCGTCCCCGGAGGCGAGGTCAGCCAGCCACGACGGCCGGCCTCGCCGGAAGTTCAGGGGCTCGAGCAGCAGGAACCAGCCGATCCAGACCAGGGGGACGAGCCAGGTCGAGACGACGACCAGCGGCAAGACGACGCCGATCGCTCCCGCGGCGACCGCGATGGCCAGGACAGTCGGCGCCGGCCGCCAGGGGCGCACGCGAGCCCGATGGAAGATCGTCGCGCGCAGGGTGGCGGCCGTGAGGAACATCGCCGGGAAGATCGTCGCGAACGCCCAGTCGTAGCCGACTCGTCGCAGGAAGAGGTTCGGCTCGAGCCCGTGGTAGCGCCACCAGAGCCCCTCGGCGTCGACGCCGCCCCGCCAGAAGCGCGGCGCGTTGTAGAGCTCGAAGAGCCACCAGCAGGCGACGGACGCCAGCGCCACCAGGAGGCCCTCGACCCGGTCCGTCGTGAGATACGAGCGGCCGATGAGGCGCGCCGTGACGGCATCGATGACCAGGACGTAGCCGGTCCACACGATCGGCGTGAACCACCGGGCTACCGTCGGCGCGCCCGTGAGCAGTAGCGCCTCGGCGCCGACGATGACGCCGAGTCCTGCCCAGCCGTACCCGCGCACGTCAGCCGCGCCGCGAGGCGGCGCTCAACGCATCGACGCCAGGTCGATCGTGAAGCGGCTGACGTTCCGGCCATCCGGGTCGCGGACGACCAGGATCACGCGAGACTTCGGCGTGATCTCCTTGACGGGGAACCCGTAGACGCAACGCGCGCGATAGCCGCCGTCCTCGGCTCGCGCCGCCGTGCGCTCGTTCTGGACGAAGGTGGGCTCGATCTCGCGGTCGCCCACCAGCAGACGCGGGGCGAAGAACCGCGCGAAGTCCTCGCGGGGCCCGCGCAGATTCGCCCAGATGACGAGCCGGTCCTGCTGCTCGCGCAAGAGCTTCTCGGGCTCGCGGTCCTTCATGCGCTCGTTCTTGAACGCGGCGTTCCGGGCCGCCAGGACGAGTCGATGGAAGGGTGTGATCACGGAGAGGGTGTCCCCCACCTGGTTCGCCACGCGCCACTCGGTGTCGAAGGAGTCTTGGGTGATCGACTGCGCGCCCATGCGCAGCGCGTCGCTCCGCTGCTCGGGCTCCAGGCTGAACGACGCGGCGCCGGCCACCGGCGGTCCAGCCAGGAACAGCACGAGCACCGAGACCGCGGGCGCGTTCACTTGGTGTCGCCGACGATGACGAGGCTGAAGGCGGCCGGCGTGAGATACTTCGCGGCCACCCGCTGGACGTCCGCGGCGGTAACCCGCCCGATCCGCTCCTTGTACCGATCGGCGTAGTCCAGGCCGAGTCCCCGGTCCTCGACGGCCACCAGGAAGTCGGCGACCTTGCCGGACGTGTCGAGTCGGAGCGGGAAGCTCCCGATGAGATACTGCTTGGCCAGCGTGAGCTCGCGCTCGGCGACGGGCTCACGGCCCATCCGCGCCAGCTCCTCACGGATCATCGTGACCACCCTGGGCACCTCCGCCGTCCGGGTCTGGGCGGACACGGCGAAGGACGCACCGTAGCGCCACGGCGCGACCCAGCTGTACACCGAGTACGCGAGGCCTGATTCTTCCCGCACGCGAGTGTAGAGGCGGGAGGCCGAGCCGCCGCCGAGCACGTAGGAGGCGACGGCCATCGGGAAGTAGTCGGGATCGGTCTGCAAGATCGCCTGCCGGCCGAACATGATCGTCGTCTGCGTCAGCTCGCGCGTGACCGTCTCTTCGCGCGCCGCTGCCGGCGCGGTCGCCGCCGGGACGGCCGCGAGCGGATCGGCGGGGCGCGACCACGATCCGAACCGCGCCATGATCTCGCGGCGCGCCTCGTCGACAGTGACCGCGCCGACGACAGCGACGACGGTGGTGCCGGGTCGCGAGCGCTCCCGGTAGAACTTGACGACGTCGTCGCGGGTGAGGCGTCCCACCGACTCGCGGGTTCCCTCGACCGGACGGCCGTAGGCATGCCCGTCGAAGACCAGCCGCGAGAGGGCACGCGCCGCCACGGTGCCGGGATCTTCCTCGGAGCGCTTGATGGCGGCCTGGATCTCCGACACCTTGCGGGCCACCTCGGCCTCGGGGAAGGTCGGCGTCAGGACGACCTCGGAGACGAGGTCGAGCCCCAGGGCCAAGTCCTTCTTCTGAGCCGTCATCGAGACGGTGATGCTGTCGCGGTTGGCCCCGGCCTCGACGCTGCCACCCACGAACTCGATGGCCGAATCGAGCTCGGGCCCGGTGCGCTTCGCGGTCCCCCGCGTCAGCACCGCACCCGTCAGATTGGCCAGCCCGGCGCGATCGGCCGGATCATAGACGGCGCCGGCCCGGGTCAGGACGCGCACGGCCACGATGGGCACGGCCGGCCGCTCGGCGACGAGCAAGACGATGCCGTTGGGCAGGACTTCCCGGTGGGCGAGCGGTGCGGCGTCGGCCGACCCGCACGCGGTGACGCTCGCCAGGGCCGCGCCGCACGCCAGCCCCAGCGCGCGGCACGCGCCGCCGCGCCGCCGGGCTCGGAGCTCGACTCGGGTTCCCATCACGATTTCGGCAAGAGCACGCCCACGCTCTTCCTCTCCGGCGCGAACCAGGTGCGCGCCACGCGCGTGAGGTCGGCGGCGGTGATCGCGCGGACCTTCGCCAGGAAGGAGTCCTTGAGCGCGAAGGCGCCGATCAGCTCGAAGCGCGCCAGCAGCGAGGCGCGCTGGTGGACCGAATCCTCCTGATAGACGAAGGCGGCCTCGAGCTGATTCTTCGCGCGCGCCAGCTCCTCGTCGGTCACGGGCTCGGTCTTGAGCCGCTCCATGTGCGCGCTGAGCTCGGTCTCGAGCTTCTCGGGGGTCTGGCCCGGCATCGGCGTCGCCCAGAACCAGAACAGGTTGGGATCGATCGAGAAGTAGGCGTTGTCGCCGCCGGCTTCGAGCGCGAGCTGACGCTGATAGACGAGGTCGCGATAGAGCCGTGACGCGCGCCCGCCCGAGAGGATGGTCGAGAGCACCTCGAGGGCCACCGCGTCGTCCGACCGGTGGTTGGGCACGTGCCAGGCGATGTAGACGATCGGCAGCTCGGCCTGCTTTCGGACCACCACGCGCCGCTCGCCGTTCTGCGCGGGCTCGACCGCGAGCATCGGCGGCGGGACCTTGCCGCGCGGGATGCGCCCGAAGCGCTTCTTGATCTTCTCGAGCGTGTCCGCGGCCCGGAAGGCGCCGACCGCCACGACGACTGCGTTGTTCGGGACGTAGTACGTCTTGTAGAAGGCGCGAATCTCCTCCGGCGTCACCCGCTTGATGTCGTCCATCCAGCCGATGATCGGCGCCCCGTACGCGTGCGCCTTGAAGGCGATGGAGCTGACCTCCTCGCCGAGGAAGCCGCTCGGATCGTCCTCGGTGCGCGTGCGCCGCTCCTCGATGACGACCTCGCGCTCGGAGGCGATCTCCTTGGGATCGAGCAGCAAGTTCTGCATGCGATCGGCCTCGAGATCGATCACCAGGTCGAGCTTGTCCGCCGCGATGTCCACGTAGTACGAGGTGACGTCCTGCGACGTGAATGCGTTGTCCTGGCCGCCGTTCTCCTCGACCAGCCGCGCGAACTGCTTGGGGCCGTGGCTCGGCGTGCCCTTGAACATCATGTGCTCGAGGAAATGGGCGATGCCGGTCGAGCCCCGCTGCTCGTTGCGCGAGCCGACCCGGTACCACACCTGGAAGGACACGATGGGACTGCGCTGGTCCTCGAGCAAGAGAACGCGCAGCCCGTTGTCGAGCGTCGCGGCCACGACGCGGTCGGCGGCGCGCGCCGACGAGGAAGCGAGCAGCGAGACGATCAGCGGAAGGAGAATTGCGATGCGCACTGTCCCGATTATACCGCCGCGATGTTTGCGACCGGTGTATCATCCTCCCTGATGCGCGCGCTCGTGCTCTTCCTGCTGATCGCGATCCCCCACACGGCGTTCGCGCAGCAGCCGTGCACCGAGCCGCTGACGGCGCTCTTCGAACGGGTCTCCCCGAGCGTCGTCTCGATCCAGGTCACCAAGATCAACAAGGCCAAGCCGCAGCGGCGGTTCGAGACCGTCGTCGGCTCGGGCGTCCTCATCGAGCGCGACGGGCAGGTGCTGACCAACGCCCACGTGGTCGACGGCGCCGCCTCGCTCTCGGTCACGCTCGACTCGGGGGCGCGCACGCCGGCGCGCGTGCTCGGCATGGACACGGTGACCGACCTGGCGCTCCTCCGGATCGAGACGCCGTCGCCCCTGCCGGTCGCGCGCCTGGGCGATTCCTCGGCGCTGCGAGTCGGCGACGAGGTCGTGGCGATCGGCAATCCCATGGGCCTCGAGCAGACGATGACCCGCGGCATCGTGAGCGGCCTCAACCGGATCCTGCCCGGCCTCGCCGAGCAGTCGATGATCCAGACCGACGCCCCGATCAACCCGGGGAACTCGGGCGGCCCGCTCGTCGATCGGTGCGGGGCTGTCGTCGGCATCAACACGTTCATCTCGGAGGAGGCGAACTCCATCGGCTTCGCCCTGCCGATCAACGCCGGCAAAGCGATCCTGCGCGACCTCCGCGAGACGGGCCGCGTGATCCGTCCGTGGCTCGGCCTGCAGGGCCGCGAGATCGACGCCCAGGTGTCGTCGCTCCTCCGCATGCCTCTGTCGCCGGGCTACCTGGTCGAGATCGTCTACGACGGGAGCCCGGCCGAGAAGGCCGGCGTGCGCGGCGGCAGCCTCTCGCTGGTCGTGCAGGGCGAGGAGTACCTGCTCGGCGGCGACATCCTGACCGCGATCGAGAGCACGCTGGTCCGGACACACCAAGACTACCTGGCCAAAGTGAAGACGCTCAGGCCGGGCCAGCGCACGCGTATCACGATCATGCGTGACGGCCAGCGCCGCGAGCTCTCGCTGACGGTCGGCGAGCGCCCCCGCCTCCCCGCCGACCTGACGGACTAGCGCCCGGCTAGCCTCTGCTAACGACTCTCGTCTCGTTCCAGGAGACGGCGGGCCGTGTCGAAGATCCCGCGAAGCATCGGGCGCGTCAGCTTGCCGGTGAAGGTGTTCTGCTGGCTCGGATGATAGGTGGCGATCAAGGTCGTACCGTCGGCGAATCGGGTCACCGCGCCATGACCGAATTTCGGCGCGGGCCGCTCCCGCGGGGCCCCGAGCGCCCGGCGGCCTCTCAGGTACGCCTGCCAGCCGATGCGCCCGAGCCCCACGACGACCCGTACGCGGGTGAGCAGCCGCAGCTCCGCGAGCAGATACGGCTCGCAGCGGCCGATCTCGTCGAGCGTCGGCTTGTTGAAGGGCGGCGCGCATCGAACCGCGGCCGTGACGTACGCGTCGATCAGACGCAGGCCGTCCCCGCGCTGCTCCGACGTCGGGCGGTTGGCGAAGCCCGCGTGGTGGAGCGCGTCGAAGAGCCAGTCGCCGCTGCGGTCCCCGGTGAACATCCGGCCCGTGCGGTTGCCACCGTGAGCCGCCGGCGCCAGCCCCACCAGCAAGAGCCGGGCGCGCGGGTCGCCGAAGCCCGGGAGCGGGCGCGCCCAGTAGCGCTGGCCGAGATAGCGCCGCGGGGGAGCCGTCGCGACCGCCTCGCGGTGCTTCACGAGCCGGGGACACCGGCGGCAGGCGACGATGCGAGCGTTCAGCTGCGGGATCGAGCGGGGATTTTGCAATCCGAAGGGATTGTGACACGGTGAAGGCAGTGCCGACCAGGGTTCCCGCGATCATCGTCCATGGCGGCGCCGGCGCGGATCCGTCCGAGGCGCCCGAGTTTCGCCAGGGCGTTCGCGCGGCCGCGCTGGCGGGATGGCGGGTGCTGGCGGCCGGCGGCGCCGCGCTCGACGCGGTCGAGGCCGCCGTACGCGCCCTCGAGGACGATCCACGCTTCAACGCGGGCCGCGGCTCGGTCCTCACGCGCGACGGCACGATCGAGACGGACGCCTCGATCATGGAGGGAGACCGCCTGCAGTGCGGGGCCGTTGCCGCTCTCCCCGGTGTCGTGGCGAACCCGATCACCGTCGCGCGCAAGGTCCTCGAGTCGCGACGTCACGTGCTGCTCGTGGGCGACGGGGCGCTCGCCTTCTCCCGCTCGGTCGGCGTCGCGGAGTGCGATCCGGAGTCGCTCGTCACCGATCGCCAGCGAAAGCGCCACGCCGAGCTCGCGCGAAAACAGACCCCGACCGGCGGCGGTACGGTGGGCGCCGTCGCGCTCGATCGCGCCGGCACGATCGCCGCCGCCACGTCGACCGGCGGCACTGCCGGCAAGCTCCCGGGGCGTGTCGGCGACAGCGCATTGATCGGCTGCGGCACCTACGCCGACAGCTCGCTCGGCGGCGTCTCGTGCACCGGCGACGGCGAGGCGATCATCCGCGTCGTCCTCGGCCACCGCGCGCTCCGCTTTCTGAAGGACGCCGACCCGGACTACACGGCCAAGGTGGCCGTCGACCTTCTCGTCGAGGAGGGCGGCGGTCAGGGCGGGCTCATCCTGATCGACTGGCGGGGCCGGCCGGGATTCGCGACCTCGACGCGGCTGATGCCGGTCGCGGTCATGTCCCCCGCCCTGGACGATCCGCGGGTGCCGTTCTGAGACCGATGCTCGAGCCGGCTGACATCGCGGCCGCGCGCAAACGGCTCGAAGGCGCGATCTATCAGACGCCCTGCGCCTTTTCCCAGACGCTCTCGGAGCTGAGCGGCGTTCGCTGCTTCGTCAAGCTCGAGAACCTCCAGATGACCGGCTCGTTCAAGGAGCGGGGCGCCGCGAATCTGTTGCTGCAGCTCGATCCCGACGGGGTGTCGCGCGGCGTCGCCGCGGCGAGCGCCGGCAACCACGGCCTGGCCGTCGCCTTCCACGCGGCGCGCCTGGGAATCGGCGCCGTGATCGTGATGCCGGAGTGGGCGCCGTTGATCAAGGTGACGTCGGCGCGGCGGTACGGCGCCGAGGTGATCCTCTCCGGCGCCAACTACGACGAGGCGTACGGTCTCGCCCGCCAGATCGCGACCGAGCGCGGGCTCGCCTTCGTGCACCCCTTCGACGACGAGCGGGTCGTCGCCGGTCAGGGCACCCTCGGGCTCGAGCTCCTCGAGCAATGCCCGGACATGGACGCGGTCGTGGTTCCGGTCGGCGGCGGCGGGCTCGTCGGCGGCGTCGCGCTCGCGATCAAGGCCGTGCGTCCCGGGGTGCGCGTGATCGGCGTCCAGGCCGAAGCGTTGGACGCCATGAAGCAGGCGCTCGCGACGGGCACGCGGACGACTCTGCCGCCGGCGGCAACGATCGCCGACGGCATCGCGGTCCGCCAGGTCGGCGAGATCACTCTGGCCCTGGCCATGCACTACGTCGACGACGTCGTGGCCGTGACCGAAGAGGAGCTGGCCAACGCGATCCTGCTCCTGCTCGAGATCGAGAAGACCGTGGTCGAGGGCGCCGGGGCCGCTCCGCTCGCCGCCCTCCTGAACCGGCAGCTCGGGCTCGAGGGGCGCACCGTCGTGTTGGTGCTCTCCGGTGGCAACATCGACGTCACGATGATCTCGCGCATCATCGAGCGCGGGCTGGTCAAGGACGCGCGCCTCGTCCGGCTGAGCGTCATCCTGCGCGATCAGCCGGGAGCGCTCGCGCGGCTGGCGGCGCTCGTCGGCGAGGCGCGGGCGAACATCCTGCACATCGAGCACGAGCGCGCATTCTCCAGGGCCGCGATCGGCGAGAGCCGGGTCGAGCTGACGCTCGAGACCTCCGGGCGCGAGCAGATCGAGATCGTCAAGCGGCGCCTGATCGAGTCGGGATACCGCGTCGAAGAGCGCCGCGCCTGACGTCAGGCGCCCGGCGCCGGCGCCGGCGGCCCGAGCGAGCCCGCGATGATCGCGCGCGCGCGCTGGGCGAGGGCAGCGGCGGCCTCACGCGGCTCGAGCGCCGGATCGGACTCGAGCGGCGGATGATACGTGATCGAGATCCGCCTGCGCCGCGGCCAGACCTGCCCGGGCGGCCACGCCTCGTGCCCGCCCGCGATCGTGACCGGCAGCACCGGTACGCGCAGGGTCGCAGCCAGGCGAAACGCGCCGAGCTTGAAGCGCTCGACCTTGCCCGTCACCGTGCGCTCGCCTTCGGGGAAAATCATGAGGACGTGGCCGGCCGTGAGGAGCCGGACGGCCTCGCGGATGGACGATGGGTTCGTGGAATCGATCCGCACGGGAAAGGCCCGGAGTCGCCGGATCATCCAGCTGAAGACCGGGATCTCGAACAGCTGGCTCCACGCCATGTAGTAGACGCGCCTTCGGACCGGAATCGTGACCAGCGCCGGGTCGGCGTAGGTCTGATGGTTCGGGGTGACGATCAGCGGACCGCTCGTAGGGATGTGGTCGACGCCTGAGAGCTCGAGACCGAAGTAGGCGCGACAGAGGCGGTGGAATCCGGGGCGCGCGAGATCGAGGAGCGGCGTCCGCACCGCCCTTAGACTACACAAAAAAAGCGGGGCCGGATCGCTCCGGCCCCGCCGGCAGGTGGTCGACGTCTACTAGTCGTCGTCGGCCGTCTCGAGCTCGTCCTCGCTCGGTACGAACTGGCGCCCGAGGCGCTCGATCCGGTCCTGGCATCGAACGCACGTCGTGACTTCAGGCAGCGCCTGAAGCCTCGCGGGCGAGATGAGTTCCTCGCATTCGACACAGGTCCCGTAGTCGCCGTTCTTCAGGCGCTCGAGCGCTGCCGTGAGCCGATTGACGCGGCCCACCAGAAGCTCGCGCGTGGCGAAGCCGATCTCGCGACGCTCGTTCTCCAGGATCTCGTCGACCTCGTCGGCGTACGGTGAGTTGTCGCCGATCGCGCCCGCTGACTCCTCGACCGCTACCGCCCCGCCGATCGTGCGAAGCCGGCCCACGGCCGTTCTAAGATCCTCTTCCAAGCGCTCTCGAATCGTTTCCATGGTGTGGGCCTCCCTGGCACCCTAACCCGTCTAACTGGGCCAGACACGGGTGCAACCCCTATGCCTGAGATGAGACGGAGGCGCCGCGGGATTGCTTCACCAACAATAATCTGAGCTTGGAGCTCACGAGGAGGCGGGAACCCGGGCGCGATGCCCTTTTGGCCTGTCATTTTTGGCGGCAAGATGGGCACATTTTGCCCACCTACGTCAGTTGTCTCGCCGGGCTTCCGGAAATTCTCGCCGGTACAACCAAATCGGGCCCCGCCCGAGGCCGACTTCCATCCCGGACGGGGCCCGCTGAGCCAGAGCGCAAGGTGCGAGTAGTTGCGGGCCCTAGGCGCGAGTGCGCGCGGCTTCGATTGCCCCTTCTTCCCAGATGCTGTGCTTACGTGTCTCCGGCATCAGAAAGATCGCGATCAGGAACATGACCGCCGGCACCACGATGGGATAAGCGAGCGCCCATCCCAAGCTCCCCGTGTTCAGGTAGGCCGCGGTCGTGACGATGGGCACCAGACCACCGCCCCAGCCATTTCCGATGTGGTACGGCACCGACACCGACGTGTAGCGGATGCGGCTCGGAAAGAACTCGGCCAAGAACGCTCCGATCGGCCCGTAGGTCATGCCGACGTAGTTGACCAGGATCACGACGATGAGAATCGACATCGCGTAGTTGACGTTCGTGGGATCGGCGAAGTTGCCCAGCGCCGTGTAGAGCGGATAGTACGTGAGCGACGCCAGGGCCATACCGCCCAAAATGATCGGCTTACGACCGATCTTGTCGGAGAGCCAGCCCCAGAAGATCAACGTGGGCGTCGCGATCAAGAGCGCGACGCCCACGATGGTGCTGGAGGTGAGCACGTCGAGCTTCTTGACTGTTTGTAAGAAGTAGAGCGCCCAGAACTGACCGCTGTACCAGACGCAGCCCTGCCCCAGCACGACCACGCTGGCGATCAGCACATACTTTAAGTTGTTGCTGAGGAACGCCTCACGCCACGGATTGGTCGTGGTGCGGCCCCGCGCCTTGATGTCCTGGAAGATCGGCGTCTCACCGAGCGAGAGCCGGATCCAGATCGCGATCGCGACCAGCAGGAGCGAGAGGATGAACGGCAGCCGCCAACCCCACTCGTTGAACGCGTCGACACCCAGATAGGCCCGGATCCCGATGATCGTGGCCAGCGAGACGACGATGCCGAGCGTGGGCGACGTCTGCAACCAGCCGGTGTAGTACCCGCGATGCTCGTCCTCGATGTGCTCGGCGACGTACGTGATGGCACCGCCGTACTCGCCGCCGAGGCAGAGCCCCTGGATCAGGCGTAGCGCGAAGAGAATGAAGGCCGCGGCGAGGCCGATCGCCTGGTAGCTCGGGACGAAGCCGATGAGGGCCGTCGCCAAGCCCATGCCGGTGAGCGTGACGATGAAGGTGTACTTCCGGCCGACCTTGTCACCGAGCCAGCCGAAGAAGAACGCCCCCAGCGGGCGGATCAGGAACCCGACCGAGAAGATCGCCACGGTGCTGAGGAAGGCCGCCACCGGGTGACCCTTCTCGAAGAACTTGACGGCCAGGATCGAGGCCAGGCTCCCGAAGATATAGAAGTCGTACCACTCGATGATGTTACCGACGGACGCGGCGACGACCACACGGCGCAGCTCGTTGAGTGGAACTTTAGACGCCCGCATAGGCCTCCTTTATGTTCGTGGATCGACTTGCTTGTTGGCGGGCCTATCATACCGAAAGTGCCCGCCGAATAAGCAATTTGCTTGCGTGATTCGCTCTAGGCCTCCTGCTCCTCGTACTTCGACTTGAGCTGGGCGACGACGGCCGGATCGGCCAGGGTCGTGGTATCGCCGAGCGCGCGCCCCTCCGCGATGTCCCGCAGGAGTCGGCGCATGATCTTGCCGCTTCGCGTCTTGGGAAGCTCGGCGGAGAAGATCACGTCGTCCGGACGGGCGAGCGAGCCGATCTTCTTGGCGACGTGCGCCTTGAGCTCGTCCATGAGCTGGGGCGAGCCCTCGACGCCGCTCTTCACGGTGACGAAGGCAGCGATCGCCTGCCCCTTGATGTCGTGCATCTTGCCGATGACCGCGGCCTCGGCGACCGACTTGTGGTCGACGAGCGCCGACTCCACCTCCATCGTGGAGACGCGGTGCCCGGAGACGTTCATGACGTCGTCGACGCGGCCGAGCAGCCAGAAGTAGCCGTCCTCGTCGCGCTTGGCGCCGTCGCCGGTGAAGTAGATGTTGTCGTACTTTGACCAGTACTGCTTCACAAACCGGTCGGGGTCTCCCCAGATGCCGCGCAGCATCCCGGGCCACGGCTTGCGCAGCACGAGATAGCCCGCCTGCGCGGGCTTGCCCTTCTCGTCGAGCACCTCGGCATCGATGCCCGGAAACGGAAGGGTCGCCGAGCCCGGCTTGAGGACCGTGAGAGCCGGCAACGGCGTGATGAGGATGTGGCCCGTCTCGGTCTGCCACCACGTGTCCACCACGGGGCAGCGCCCGCCGCCGATGACCTTCCAGTACCAGACCCACGCTTCAGGGTTGATCGGCTCGCCGACGGAGCCGAGCAGCCGCAGGCTCGAGAGATCACACCGCTTCGGGTACTCCTCGCCCCACTTCATGAACGTTCGGATCGCGGTGGGCGCCGTGTAGCAGATCGTGATCCCGTACTTCTCGACGATGCGCCAGAACCGGTCCTTGTCGGGATAGTCGGGCGTCCCCTCGTACATCACCGTCGTGGCGCCGTTGGCCAGCGGTCCGTAGACGATGTACGAGTGCCCGGTCACCCAGCCGATGTCGGCGGTACACCAGTACACGTCCTCGTCGTGGAGATCGAAGATCCACCGGTGGGTCGCCGTGACACCCGTCAGATAACCGCCGGTCGTGTGGATGATGCCTTTCGGCTTGCCCGTGGACCCCGACGTGTAGAGCAAATACAGGAGGTCCTCGGAATCCATCGGCTCGGCCGGGCAGCGCGCCGCCGCGCCCTTGACGAAGTCGTCCCACCAGATGTCGCGGCCGCTCTGCATCTCGACCGGCTGACCCGTGCGCTTGAGCACGATGACGGTCTGCACGCCCGGCGCGCCCCGCAGCGCCTCGTCCGTGTTCTTCTTGAGCGGCACCGTCGCGCCGCGCCGGTAGCCGCCGTCGGCCGTGATCACCAGGGTCGACTCGGCGTCGTGGATCCGCTCGCGTACCGCCTCGGGCGAGAAGCCGCCGAAGATCACGCTGTGGGCCGCCCCGATTCGGGCGCAGGCCAGCATCGCGATCGGGAGCTCGGGCACCATCGGCATGTAGATCGTCACGCGGTCGCCCTTGCGGACGCCGTGGCGCCTGAGCGCGGAGGCGAACAGGTTCACCTCGCGGTAGAGGTCCCAGTAAGTGAGGACCCGCGAATCGCCGGGCTCGCCTTCCCAGATCAGCGCGGCCTTCGTCCGGCGCGGCCCCTCCACGTGGCGGTCCAGGCAGTTGTAAGCCACGTTCAGCTTGCCGCCGACGAACCACTTGGCGTACGGCGCCTTCCACTCGAGCGCCTTCTTCCAGGGCTTGAACCAGTGGAGCTCGCGCGCGCGCGCCTCCCAGAACTTTACGGGGTTGCGCGCCGCCTCGGCGTAGATCGCCTTCTTGTTCATCACTCCGTTCGTCACGAACGCCTTGGGCGGGGGAAACTTGCGCTTCTCCTTGAGGAGCGCCTCGATCGGAAGATCCGCCTTCACCTTCGGCTGAGCCATAGCTCCCCTCGTGTGCTGGTATGCATGTGAGTCGACGTCCGGACGACCGGCGTGGCGGCTATCGCGACGCCCCCGTGGCCGCGGCGCGCGATTTGCGCCGCGCGACGCCGGTCTTGATGGCCGCCTCCGAGACGGCCGCCGCGACGGCCGGCACGACCCGGCTGTCGAACATCGACGGCGTGATGTACTCCTCGCCGAGCTCTTCCTTGGTCACGATCGCCGCCAGGGCCTGCGCGGCGGCGAGCTTCATCTCGTCGTTGACGCGCTGGGCGCGCACGTCGAGCATGCCCCGGAAGAACCCGGGGAAGCAGCAGGAGTTGTTGATCTGGTTCGGATAATCCGAGCGGCCAGTGGCCATGACCCGGACGTACGGACCCGCCTCTTCGGGCAGAATCTCCGGGATCGGATTGGCCATCGCGAACACGATCGGATCGCGGTTCATCGCCTTGATGTCCTTGAGCGAGACCACGCCCGGCCCCGACAGGCCGATGAACACGTCGGCGCCCTTCAGCGCGTCGGCCGCGGTGCCCTTCAGCCGCTTCTCGTTGGTGTGCTTCGCGAACCACTCCTTCATGGAGTTCATGTTGTCCGTGCGGCCGCGGTAGAGGGCGCCGGCCCGGTCGCAGGCGATGATGTGCTTGGCGCCGGCCTTCATGAGGAGCTTCGCGGTCGCGATCCCGGACGCACCCGCGCCGATGAACACGATCCGCACGTCCTGCAGCCGCTTCTTGACGATCTTCAGGGCATTGATCATCGCCGCCAGGACGACCACGGCCGTCCCGTGCTGGTCGTCGTGGAACACGGGGATCTCCAGATCGCGCTGCAGCCGCGTCTCGATGTCGAAGCACCGGGGAGCGGAGATGTCCTCGAGGTTGATGCCGCCGAAGATCGGCGAGATCGCCTTGACGATCGAGACGATCTCGTCGACGTCCTTCGTCGCCAGACAGATCGGGAACGCGTCGACGCCGGCGAACTCCTTGAAGATGAGCGCCTTGCCTTCCATCACCGGCGCCGCGCCGGCCGGCCCGATGTCGCCGAGCCCCAGGACGGCCGTGCCGTCGGTCACCACCGCGACGCAGTTCTGCTTGATCGTGAGCGCGTAGGCTTTCTGCGGATCGTGATGGATCGCCATGCAGACGCGCGCGACGCCCGGGGTGTACGCCATCGAGAGGTCGTCGCGCGTCTTGACCGACATCTTGCCCTTCACCTCGATCTTGCCGCCGAGGTGCATCAGGAAGGTCCGGTCCGAGACGTTCACGACTTTCACGGCGCGGACGCGGCGGATCCCGTCGACGATCTGCTGGCCGTGCCCCTCGTCCCGCGCCTTGAACGTCAGGTCGCGCGTGATCGTCGTCTTGCCCACCTGGACCAGGTCGATCGCGCCGATATCGCCGCCGGCCTTGCCGATGGCCGAGGTGACCTGCCCGAGCATCCCGGGCTTGTTCGTGATCTCCAGCCGAACCGTGAGGCTGTAACTGGCGCTGGGCGACTGCATGTGGACCCTCCCCTGATAGTGGTCGGCGCACGCCCCCGGGCCGGTGTAGCCAGACTCCGGGACGCCGCGGCGGCGGGCACTCCCCCGCTGGAGCGCGTGTATCTTACCCCTGTTGTCGAGGATTTAGCCAAATCGTGCGCGAGCCGAGGCGCGCCGAGAAAATGTAGTACGCTGCAGCGGGAGGCGGTGCTCATGATCGACGTCAAGACGGCTGACCGGGAGCTCCAGCTCTACATTCGCCCGCAGACGTTCCCGGTGGCGATCCGGATGCTGCGACCGGGCGAGGAAATCCCCGAGAAGGCCCGCCGGCCGGCGCGCGATTTCAAGAAGCTCAGCATGAATTGCCAGGTCATCGACATGGCCCGGCGCTACGGCTGGATGATCGCCCTCACGCGCGAGGACCACATCTGCTCGCTCGGCATCGCGGCGCTCGGCTTCGAGAAGCCGACGCACCTGCACAGCTCGGGCACCTTGTGCGAGGGCATGTACACCGAGACGAAGGCGGCGGGCCAGCGCTCCGAGGCTGCTGTCGACAAGTTCGCCCCGGGCGAGTACTCGACCTTGCTGGTGGCGCCGCTCGACCGCGCCACGTTCGAGCCGCACCTGGTCTGCATCTACGCCAACCCCGCGCAGGTGATGCGCCTGACGCAGGCCGCGCTCTGGAAGCGCGGCGGCAAGCTGACGTCCTCGTTCGGGGGCCGCATCGACTGCTCCGAGATCATCGTGACGACGATGCGGACCGACCAGCCCCAGGTGATCCTGCCGTGCTCGGGCGACCGGATCTTCGGCCAGACCCAGGACCACGAGATGGCCTTCACGATCCCGTGGAGCCAGATAGAAGAGGTCATCGAGGGTCTCAAGGGCACCCACGCCGGCGGGATCCGCTACCCGATCACGCAGTTCCTGGAGTACGAGGCGAAGCTCCCGCCCAAGTACATGGAGGCGAGCCGGATCTGGGAGGTCGAGCACGGCCGCTCGACGTTCACGAACCGCGATCGGGTCGTCGCCGCCTACCGCCGCTCGTTCGCCGACCGCGTGCCGGTCTATCCGATCGTCGCCTCGTTCGCCGGCACCCTCGACGGCCTGTCGATCGAGGAGTACTGCACGGCCGTGCCGAAGGCGATCACGGCGATGCTGAACTACTACGAACGGTATCAGCCCGACGTGGTCCTGGCCTACGACCTCGCGAAGGAAGCGGAAGCCTTCGGCTCCCGCGTGAAGTATTCGGACTACGTCGTGCCGTCGATCGACCAGCATGTGCTGCAGGACGACAAGGCGAAGCTGGCGAAGCTCGCGATGCCCGACCCCTACCGGACGGCGCGGCTCCCGGGCTTTCTCGAGCAGTGCGAGGCGCTGGTGAAGGCGAAGCCGCCGGCGGCCATCGGCGCGGTCGCGGTCGGCCCGTGGACGATCGCGATGCTGCTGCGCAATCCCGAGACGATGCTGCTCGACACCTTCGAGGACCCGCAGTTCATCCACGACCTGATGCGCGTGACGACCGACTTCTGCAAGCTCTGGGGCGACGCGATCGCGAAGACGGGGATCGGGCTCTCGTTCTCCGAGCCCACCGCCTCCATCAGCCTGATCTCGCCCGATAACTATCGCGAGTTCGTCGCGCCCTATCACAAGGAGCTGGTCGATCACTTCAAGGCCAAGAAGGTCGGCGTGACCACGCACATCTGCGGGACGACCTATCCGATCTACGAGGACCTGCTCCGCTGCGGCTTCACGACCATCTCCTTCGACCTCGACCAGCAGGCGGACCCGAAGCTCTACGTGGATCAGCTCGCGCGGTTCATGGAGGTCTCGAAGGGCCGGGCCGTGGCGATCGGGAACGTGGACGCGACGACGTTCGAGCGGTCGACGAAAGAGGCGATGGTCGCCGACGTGCGGCGCTGTATCGACGCGGCCGCGAAGCACTCCGCCTTCATCCTGTCCACGTCCTGCGAGATTCCGCCGCGCTCCGACGCCCAGATCGTGCAGTGGTTCATGGACGCGGCGCGCGAGTACGGGCGCTACGAGCGGATCTTCGACGGGGTGGAGCCGGTCGGGAGTAGGTAAGTAAGAACGGCACGGGGGTCAGCCGGGATGGCTGACCCCCGCGGTGCCTGCGATCTCGGCAGTTCGAGTCGTCGCCTGCTCTGCTACCACTTCACGGGCTTGGACGGCCGATGCGCGTAGCCGCTGTCGCGCCCGCCCCCGCCGCCGGGTCCGCGTCCGCCGCCGCCCGGCCGGCCCCCGCCGCCCGGCCGGCCCCCGCCGCCACCACCCGTGCGCGCGGCCTGCGGATTGGAGATCTCCACCGTGATTCTGCGGCCGTCGAGCTCGCGGCCGTTCAGCTGGGAGATGGAGGCCTGGGCCTCCTCCGCCGTGTTCATCTCGACGAATCCGAAACCCCGTGACTGCCCTGAGAAGCGATCGGTGATCACGGTCGCGGACAGGACGTTCCCACACTGCGAGAAGAACTCCCGAAGCCCTTCGCTGGTCGTGGAGTACGCAAGACCGCCTACGTAGAGTTTAGATGCCATCGGAACCCCCTGGGACTGTCTCCCGCTCTCTTGCACGCCCCGCGAACGCGGAAGGCCTCTTTCATCGGAGGCGAGGTCCGCCCAAAGCGACGGACGCTCTCAGTGTACACAGGCCGTGGCAAGGCGCAACTGGGTGACGCGGTTTGCCGCTCCGCGTCACCGCCGACGGTCAGCGAAACTCCGCGCCGCCGATGCCGTACGAGTTGATCTTGCGGTAGAGCGTCTTGGGATCGATCGCGAGCAGCGCGGCCGCCTTGCCGCGATGGCCGTTCACCTGACGGAGCACTGCGACGATGTGCTGTCGCTCCATCGACTCGAGGCTGTCGCTGGCCGAGGCCACGGGCGGCGCGTTCGAGCCGAGGACCTCCGGCGGCAGATCGCCGGGAAAGATCTCGTCGCCCTTGCTCAGGATGACGGCGCGCTCGACGGCGTGGAGCAGCTCGCGGACGTTGCCCGGCCACGCGTACCCCTCGAGGGCGGCCATCGCGGCGGCGGAGAGTCGCTTCAGCCCGTAGGTCGCGTTCGACTCGACGAAGTACTTGGCCAGGAGCGACACGTCGTCCGGGCGCTCGCGCAGCGGGGGCAGATGCACCGTGATCGTGTTGATGCGGTAATACAGGTCCTGGCGGAACTCGCCCGCCTTCATCGCCTCGGCGAGATCGCGGTTGGTCGCGGCCACGAGCCGCACGTCGACGCGCCGCGGCCGCGTGCCCCCGATGCGGAAGAACGTCCCCGTCTCGATCGCGCGCAGGAGCTTCACCTGGCTGTCGGAGGCCATCTCGCCGATCTCGTCGAGGAACAAGGTGCCGCCGTCGGCGAGCTCGACGAGGCCCGGCTTGGTCCCGACCGCGCCCGTGAACGCGCCCTTCTCGTGACCGAAGAGCTCGGACTCGAAGACCTCACGCGGCAGCGCGCCGCAGTGGATCGGCACGAACGCCCGCGCCGCCCGCGGCGAGCCCTCGTGGATCGCCCGCGCGACGAGCTCCTTGCCGGTGCCGCTCTCACCCAGCACCAGCACCGCCGAGTCGGTCGGGGCCACCCGCTCGATGATCCGCAGCACGTCGTGCATCCGCGCACTGCCCGTGAGCAGGCCGCCGAACGGGGCCGCGCCGGGCGCGTGCGCGCGCAGCGCCACGTTCTCGCGGAGCAGCTGAGCCTTCTCCGCGGCCTTGCGCACGACGACGTCGAGCTCTTCGATCTTGGTCGGCTTGGTCAGGTAGTCGTAGGCCCCGAGCTTCATGGCCTCGACGGCGGTGGAGACCTCCTGGAAGCCCGTCAGCATGATCACCTGAGGCGCCTCGGGGAACATCGACAGCTCGCGCAGGACGTCGAGCCCCTCCTTCTTCGGCATCCGCATGTCGAGGACGACGACGTCGAAGGGCGCCTCGCGGATGCGCTCGAGCGCGGCCACGCCGTCCTCCGCGCCGTCGACCTCGTGGCCGCGCCGCGCGAGCTCGCGGACGATGAGCTCGCGCAGGTTGCGCTCGTCGTCGGCCACCAACACGCGGATCTGACGGCTCACAGCGGCAGCACCACGCGGAAGACGCTGCCCTTGCCGACCACCGAGCTGACCTCGATGCGACCGCCGTGATCGTTCACGATACCCTGGGCGATGGCGAGTCCGAGCCCCGTCCCCTGCCCGGGCGGCTTGGTCGTGAAGAATGGATCGAAGATCCGGCTGAGATTCTCGGCCGGAATGCCCGGCCCGTCGTCCTCCAGCTCGATCTGGAGTTCGCCGCGCGCGTGACGCGATCGGATGATCAAGGTGCCGCGCCCCTCCATCGCCTCGAGAGCGTTCGAGGCCAGCCCGAGGCACACCTGGCGGAGCTGGCCCTCGTTCACTGCCACCGTCGGGAGCTCGGGGTCGAGCTCGGTCACCACCCGGCTTCGCGCGAAGCGGGACTGGTGGGACAGGAGCTCCGCGGCCTTCAGGACGACGCCGTTCAGATCGGTCGCGGTCCGCTGGCTGCCGGGATCGCGCACGAACTGTAAGAGGCTCCCGGTGATGTCCTTGCAGCGATACGCCTCTTCCTCGATCAGGCGCAGGTACTGCCGGAAGTCCGCTGGCTCGGACAGCCCCGCAGGATCGCCCTCATCCAGCCGCCCGCGGAGCGATTCGGCGCACCCGGCGATCGTCGCGAGCGGGTTGTTCAGCTCGTGCGCGACCCCGGCGGCGAGGCGTCCGGCCGTCGTGAGCCGCTCGGTCAGGAGCATCTGGCGCTCAAGCCGCTTCGCGAGCGTGACGTCCTCCACCAGGAGCACGGCGTGCGTGCCGCGGTCGCTGGCGGCCTCCACCGGCGCCGCGGTCAACCGGAAGATCTTCGCCTCGCCGGCAATCACCATCTCTTCGTCGATCGAGCCCACCCGCCGGGTCCGGAACGCGTCCCGCAGCAACAGCTGGACCGGCGCGGCCTTGTCGGCCGGGAGCAGGCGGACCAGCGGACCGCGGACACTGGCGTCGCACGTCAGGGCGCGGCCGCCGGCCGAATTGACGCGGACCACGTTCAGGTCGGCGTCGAGCACGAAAACACCGAGCGGCAGCGTCTCCAGGACCACCTCGACGAACCGCTTCTGCGTGTCGAGCTCGCGCGTGCGGTCTGCGACCATGGCCTCGAGCTCGGTGTAGAGACGCGCGTGGTCCAGAGCGATCGCCGCCTGGTCGGCCAGCGCCACGAGCAGCTCCTCCTCGTGCGCCGAGAACTCGTGGGTGTCGCGCCTCAAGACGCTGATCGCCCCGATGGCCCGCTCGCCGACGCAGAGCGGGACCACCAGCATCGAGCGAAAGCCGGCGCCTTGTGCCAGGTGGCGATACTGGCCGTGCGCCTCCGACCAGAGGTCGCTGCTCTGCACCGGCCGCCTCTCCAGCACCGCACGCCCCGTCAACCCGACACCGAGAGGCAGCCGGACCGTCGACACCAGGTTCTGGGGGACGTCGAGGCTTGCGACCATGACCAGATCGTCGGTCGCCGGATCGAATGTCGACACGCTGCACGAGTCGACGCCCAGGACCCCGCGTGCCTCCTCCAGGATCATCCGCATCGTTCGACCGACGTCGAGGCTCGCCGTGACGGCCCGGCCCGCCTCGAGGAGCGCGCGGGTCTCGCGAGCGCCCCGGACGCTCTCGTCGAAGAGCCTGGCGCCGTGGATGGCGATTCCCGCGTGCTCGGCGAAGGCCTCCAGTACCTTCTGGTGGTGCGCCGTGAAGCTCCGCGGCCGAGTCGAGAAGGCGGAGATCACGCCGATGACCGCGCCTACGACCTTCAAGGGCACACACAGCATCGCCCGGATCCCTTCGCGCTCGTCCACCTCGCGCTGCGCCGAGCGCGGGTCGGCCTGCACGTCGCCGACCCGGATCGCGACACCCTCGGCGGCCACTCGCCCGATGATTCCCTCGTCGACCGGGACCGACAAGGTCCGCCACTCCTCGCTCTGGAAGCCGTGCGCGGCCGCCTGGATCACGTGCGTCCTCTCACTGTTGAGGAGCCCGATGCCGCATCCGGTGGCGCCGATCAGCGCCGGCGCGGAGAGGCTGATCCGGTCGAGGACCGACGCCACGTCGAGGCGGGCGGTGATGAGCTGGCTGGTCGCGTGGAGCGCAGCCAGCTCGTCGGCCCGCCGTCGGCTCTCCTCGGTCAGACGCCACTGCTCGATTCCCAGGGCTAGCGGGCGCGCGAGCTCGGCGACTGCCTCGACGTCGACATCGCCGAAGGCGCGCGGGCGGGTCGCGGCGAGCACGACGGCGCCGAGGACCTGACCGCGCGACACCAGCGGGACGAGCGCCACCGCGCGGAAGCCGCCGGCATCGAGAATCCGACGGCTCGCCTCGGGAACCTGTTCGCGCTCGACGTCGTCGATCCGAATCGGAGCACCCTCGGCCACGACTCGCGCAAGCAGGGTTCCCTCCACCGGCATCCACCGCTCGCGCGGCCGCGGCGTCGCCGGGCTGTGCGGCGTCACGCTGACGCGCTCGAACTCACGACGCTCGGCGTCGAGCAGCGCAACGGTGAGCAGATCGAATCTCACGAGCTTCGAGGCGCTCGCGGCGAAGGTGCCGCACAGCTCGTCGATCGTATGCCGCGCCGTGAGCACCCGGGTGATCGCGGCGAGCGCCGCCTCGCGGCGCGCCCGCTGCTCCCGCTCGCCGACCTGCTCGAGGGCCGCCGCCAGCTCGAGCGACAGCTCCGCCGGCAACGCGTCGGCGCTGAGGGCTCCGACCCGGCCGAGCAAGACCAGCTCTCCGACCCGCCGGCTCGCGGCGCCGAGCGGTGTTCTCAGGAGCGCGGCGGCGTCGCCCGACGCCGCGCCCGGCGGAACGATTCGCGCGAGGCGCGGACGAGGCGTCGGCGTTTCGGCCACGGTCATGAGCCAGTCCCTGAGCCCAGCCGGCGAGCGCCGGGCGCCGGCGGTGACGATGATGGGCTCCTGGCTCCGCGGCCGGAACGCGAGCGCCCCGGCCGTCGCCCCCGTCATCTCCAGGCACCGGCGCAGGGCCGCGGCGAGCCCCTCGGCTACCGTGGGAGCCGAGAGAATCGGCGTCACCAGATCGCGCAGCTCGCGCCCGTTCTTCACGCGGTCACGGCGGCGTCAGCAATCGGCCGGGGAGGCTGCCGGTGTGCTGTCCGTCCTTGATGACGAAGGTGCCGTTCACCAGCACATGCTCGATGCCCGTCGGATACTGGTGCGGCTCCTGGTAGGTGGCGCGATCGGCGACACGGCGCGCGTCGAATACGACGAGGTCGGCCCGGGCGCCCACGGCGACGACGCCGCGATCCTTCAGCCCGAGGCGGCGCGCCGGCAGCTGCGTCATCTTGTGGATCGCCTGCGGCAAGGTCAGCACGCGCTGCTCGCGTGCGTACTCGCCCAGAACGCGTGGGAACGTGCCATAGCTCCTGGGATGTGGCTTGCCCGCCGCCAGCTCGCCGTATGGCGCGAGGGCCGAGCCGTCCGAGCCGATCATCACGGCCGGATGGGCCAGCGCGCAACGCAGATCGCGCTCGTCGAGCTGGAAGAGAATCATATACCCCTTGCCGCCCTCGTCGACAATCAGCTCGAGCGAGGCGTCGACCGGGTCCATGCCGCGTCTGGCCGCGATCTCGGAGATGCGCTGGCCCTCGGCGTCCTTGCGCCGGGTACACGAGGCGACCATGACGTTCTCCCACCCGATGCGATCGAGCAGGCTCTGGCCGGCCGCCGGCGCCTCGACGTCGCGCCGGATCCGCGCGCGATCCTCGGGATCGGCGAGGCGCTTGAGCATGGCATCGATCCCGCCTTCGAGCACCCAGTCGGGCAAGAGCGTCCGGAGGCTCGTGCTCGAGGCAGTGTACGGATAGACGTCGGCCATCACGTCGAGCCCCTCGGCCCGCGCCGCGTCGATAAGCTCCAGGGCCTCGGCGACCTTGCCCCAGTTGGGGCGGCCAGCCGCCTTCACGTGGCTGATCTGGACCGGCAAGTCACCCTCGCGCCCCACGTGGATCGCCTCGCGGACCGCGTCCAGGAGCGTGGCGCCTTCGCCCCGGATGTGGCTCGCGTAGAAGCCCCGATGGCGTGAGGCGGTGGCGGCGAGCGCGACCACCTCGTCGGTCGTCGCATAGGAGCCGGGCGCGTAGATGAGCCCGGTCGAGAGGCCCCACGCCCCGTCCTCGATCCCGTCGGCGATGTACCGCTGCATCCGGGCGAGCTCGGCCGCCGTCGGGGCGCGGCGCGCGAAGCCCATCGCCGCGATCCTGAGGGTGCCGTGGCCGATCAGCTGGATCACGTTGAGCGCCGTGCCGCTCGAGTCGAAGGCGCGCAGGTAGTCGCCGACCGAGCGCCAGCGAAAGTCCATCCCGGCGGGGACATGAAGGGCGAAGCCTCGAAGTTCCTCGAGGAACTCCGAGGACACCGGGGCCGGCGAGAAGCCGCAATTGCCGACCACCTCGGTCGTCACACCCTGCCGCACCTTCGACTCGGCGCGGCGGTTGTCCCAGAGACGCCAGTCCGAGTGCGAGTGCATGTCGATGAAGCCGGGCGCCACGACCTTGCCCGCCGCGTGCAGGTTTCGCCCCGCGGGCTCGCGATGCAGATCACCAATCGCGGCGATCTTGTCGTCCTTGATCCCGACGTCCGCGCGGCTGCCCGGACGTTCGGTGCCGTCGAAAACCTGGGCACCCTCGATTTTTAGATCCAGCACGGCGGTGGGCTAGACCCCCGGGGCCTGCGTGAACCCGAGCACCCGTTCACACCAGGCCGCGACGCCGAGGAGACGGCTCGACGCCCCGGCCGCCTGGACCAGCTGGATAGCGTGTGGGAGCCCCGAGGCGGCGATACCGCTCGGCAGGCTGATGGCCGGAACGCCCGCGTTGCTCCAGGGCGCGCAGAGCGAGCCATCGCCGGTCGAGCCGAGCCCGGACGGCGCGGGCGCGGGCGCCGTGGGAGCGAGGAGCGCGTCGTGCGCGGCCAGCAGCGGCATGACGTCGTCGCGAAAGGACAGACGCCGCCGGTTGGCGCCGACGTAGGCGGTCGCCGACACGCCGCGGCCGGCTTCGATGAGGCTCCGCATCTCGGGACTGTACTCGTCGGCATGCTTGACGAACCACGGCTCGTGGTAGGCCGCGGCCTCCGCCTCGAGCACCGTCAATCCCGCGGCCGGGAGATCGCGAAACGAGGGCGGCAGCTCGATCTTCGATACCGTGGCGCCGGCGCGAGCGAAGGCGTCGGCCACCGCCTCGGTGTGCGCCGCGACCTCGCGGGAGGCCCGGCTCAGGAGCTCGGGTGCCAGGGCCAGCCGCGGCGCGCTCACCAGCAGCGGCGTCAGGTCGCGTCCGGCGAGCACCGACATCGCCAGGGCGGCGTCGGCAACGGAGCGCGTGAGCACACCCACGTGATCGAGCGACCAGGCGAGGGGGATGACGCCCGCCACCGGCACTAGACCGTGCGTGCCCTTGAACCCGACGACGCCGCAGTAGGCGGCGGGCCGCAGCACCGAGCCAACCGTTTGCGAGCCTAGCGCGAGCGGCGCCATCCGTGCGGCGACGGCCGCCGCCGAGCCCGCCGACGAGCCCCCGGGGGTGTGAGCGCGGTTCCACGGGTTTCGCGTGGGGGCGGGGTCGCGATACGCGAACTCCGTCGTCACTGTCTTGCCGAGCACGATCGCGCCGGCCGCGCGGATGCGCGCCACCGCGGCCGCGTCCGCGCTCGGCCGGGTGTGCGCGAAGGGCCGAGCCCCCCCAGTCGTCGGCATCCCGGCGACGTCGAAGATATCCTTCACGCCGACCGGAACGCCGTGCAGCGGGCCGCAAAGCCGCCCGGCGCGTGCCTCCGCTTCGCGCCCGCGTGCGACCGCGAGGGCGCCGTCGGCATCGACGTGGGCCCACGCCTCGAGCGCGCCGTCCAGGGCGCGGATCCGCGCCAGGCAGGCCTCGACCAGCTCGACCGGGCTCACCGCGCCGGTGCGAATCGCGTCCGCCGCCTCGCGCGCGTCGAGCCGGGTGGGCTCAGCGGATCGCATCGAGCACCTCCGCAACCACCTCGAAGCGGCCGAACGAGGGCATCAGATACGCGCCGGCGTAGCGACGTCGCACGGCGCGGACGAGCTCCTGCGCCATCTCGATGCCGACGCGGAGCGCGCCGTCGCCCGCCTCGCGAAGGCGGCGGCGCACGTCCTCGGGAATCATGATCCCCGGCACCTCGTTGTGGAGGAACTCGGCGTGGCGGGCGCTGTGGAGCGGCAGGATGCCGACCAGGACGGGCACCGGCGAGCCGCCGGCCCGCTCCAGGAAGCGATCGAGCTCGGCCAGGTCGTACACGGGCTGCGTCTGGATCCAGCGCGCCCCGGCGCGGACCTTTCGGTCAAAGCGATCGATCTCCCGCGCGGCGTCCTCGGCCGCCGGGTTCAGCGCGGCGCCCACGTAGAACGACGTCGGCTCGCCGATGCTGCTGCCGGTGGCGTCCTGCCCCTCGTTCATCCGGCGCAAGATCTCGATGAGCCCGACCCCGTCGACGTCGAAGACGGCGGTCGCGTTGGCATAGTCGCCCGCGCGGGGAGGATCGCCGGTCATCGCCAGGATGTTGCGCACGTCGAGGGCGTGCGCGCCGAGAAGGTCGCCCTGGATACCCATCAGGTTCCGGTCGCGACAGGTGAAATGCATGTTGATGTCGAGGCCCGTCGCCTCGCGCACCAGCAAGGCGGTCGGCAGCACCGCCATCCTGACCCGCCCGAGTGAGCCGTCGTTGATGTCGACGATGTCGACGCCCCGCTCGCGCAAGAGCTTGGCGCCCTGCACGAGCTTCTCCACGCTGTGGCCGCGCGGGGGATCGAGCTCGACGGTGACGACGAACTCGCCGGCCGCGAGCTTGCGGCCGAGTAACGTCGGCGGCCGGGCGACGTGGAGACCGGGCGAAACACCGGTGGCCACCGGACTGACCGTGACCGCCGTGGTGCGAGCTTCCGGCCGGGCCGGGCGTCGGCGGTCGAGGACTTCACGCATCGCGGCGACGTGCTGGGGCGTCGTGCCGCAGCAGCCGCCGACCAGGCGGGCGCCGGCGCCCACCATTCGCTCGGCGTACTCGGCCATGTAGGCGGGCGACGAGAGATAGATCAGACGCTCACCGATCCGGCTCGGCAGGCCGGCGTTGGGCTGGATGCAGAGCGGCAAGCTTCCCGCCTCGGGGCGCATCTGCTCGAGTACCTCGTAGAGCGTGCTCGAGCCGACGGAGCAGTTCGCCCCGAGCGCATCGACCGGCAGCGCGCGCAGCGCGCGTGCGACGTCGGCGGCCGGGCGGCCCGTGAACGTGGTGCCGTCGTCGGTGAACGCCATCTGGGCGATGATCGGCACGTCGGTGATTGCGCGGATCGCGGCCACGGCGAGCGCGACCTCGTCCAGGTCGGAGAACGTTTCGACCACGAAGGCGTCGACCCCCCCCTCGAGGAGAGCTTCGGCCTGCTCGTGAAACGCCGAGCGCGCCTCGTCGGGCGTGACGGTGCCGAGCGGCGCCAGGTACTTGCCGAGCGGCCCGATGGAGCCAAGCACGAAGACGTCGCGGCCGGAGCTCTCGCGCACATCGCGCGCGAGCGCGACCCCGCGCCGGTTGATCTCGCGCACCTGCTTGTCCAGGCCGTGGATCGCCAGCTTGAACCGGTTCGCGCCGAAGGTGTTGGTCTCGATGCAGTCGGCGCCGGCGGCGATGTAGTCGGCGTGGATCGACTGGACGACCCGGGGGTTGTTCAGGTTGAGGACGTCGAAGCACGCGTCGAGCGAGATCCCGCGCGCGTAGAGCAGGGTACCCATCGCGCCGTCGCACAGGAGCGGACCCGCGGCGAGCCTGCGGCTAAGCTCGTATGTCATGCGCCTCCCGGAGCGCGCTCAGAATGCGCGCGACGACCTGGTCGGCACCGATCCCGGTCGTGTCGATCGTGATGTGCGCCCGCCGGTAGGACAGCTGTCGCGACCGGTAGAGCTCCTCGATCTCGGCCATCGAGCGGCCCTCGAGCATGGGGCGGTGGCCGACGCGGCTGGCGCGCGCGTACAGCTCGCCCAGGTCGCCGTCGAGCCACACCACGGTCCCCAGCTCGCGCAAGAGCTCCATGCGGCCGTCGCGGCACGGCATGCCGCCGCCGGTCGCGATGACTTCACCGGACTTCAGCTTGAGGGCCTCGACGACGTCGCCCTCGAGCTGGCGGAAGCGAGCCTCGCCCGCCTCGCGGAAGATCTCGGGGATCGAGCGGCCCTCGCTGGCCACGATGATGTCGTCGGTCTCGACGAAGCAGCGCCCAAGCCGGCGCGCGAGCAGGCGCCCGCACACCGATTTCCCCGCGCCCATGAATCCCACGAGAATCACGTTATCCCGCCGCATCCCCGCATCGTATCAAATCACTCTCGGCTTGGCGGCGAGCTGGGTTTGCGGTGGACGCTCTTGCGGGCCGGGGTGCGGCGGTAGGCGCAATCGCGCATCCAGCAACGGGCGCACTGGCTGAAGTAGTGGTCGACCTTCGCGCGCGCTCCCGCGGCGGCCAGCAGCGAGATGGACTTCACCGGCGTCATGAAGCAGGCCTCGTTGAGGCCGACGCCGATCGGGTCGCCCGGACAGATAGCGAACAACGCCGTCTGCTGCCTCACGTCCCAGCTCCCGTAGCCTGGGCTCACCCGGTTCGTGACCGGCAGCCCGAGCGGGATCGCCTCCTGACAGAAGAGATCGTTGACGTACTCGGCCAGGCTCTCGACGGCGCCCGAGCCGACGCTGTCGAGCATGGCGGCCAGCGGCAGCTCGCGGGCCTCCCACAGCTCGGCGACGCGCCGCTCCAGCTCGTCGCCGATAGTGCACACGGCGGCCGCCAGCCACTCGATCGGTCCCCACAGGCGATCGACGCTCGGAATCGTCAGCACGACGCCCCCGGTCTCGATGGTGCCGGCGCCGAGGCGCGACACGCCGAGCCAGCGGACGACCGCGCGCGGGGCGATCAGCGCACGACCGAGGGCGAGCGCCTCGTCGAGGAGCGCCAGCACCTCGGGACCGGGCCGGTCGACTGCCTTTTTGTACCCCTGGAAGCGCAGAACCTCGTCGGGATCGATCTCGAGCGGGAGGGCGGTGAGAACTCTGAGGCGGGTGGAAAACGGCTGAGCCACTACGGGTGCTTCTGGCGTCCTCGAGCGCGCACGATTTTCACAGGCTCGCCTTGGGCGGGCGGGGCCCAGCCCGCCGACGCCCTGCGGCTCGCACGACCTTCACAGGCTCGCCTCGGGCGGGCGGGGCCCAGCCCGCCGACGCCCTGCGGCTCGCACGACCGCGGCGATGCGGCGGATGTGATCGGGATTGGAGCCGCAGCAAGCGCCCACGATGTTGCAGCCGGCGTCCAGGAGCGCCGGGTACTCGCGCGCCATCTCCTCGGGGCCGAGCTCGTAGGTCACGGTGTCGCCCGTCGTGATCGGCAGGCCGGCGTTGGGATAGGCCACGAGCGGCGCGTCGGTGACCCGCCGCATCTCGCGGATGATCACGATCGCCCGGTCCGGGCCCCGGCCGCAGTTCATCCCGATGACGTCGGCGCCCGCCGCGAGCAGGTTCTTCGCGACCTCGGCGGGGCTCTCGCCCCACATGGTCCGGTCGCGGTCGTGAATCTCCTCGTACTGGAAGAACATGGTGGCCATGACCGGCAGGTCGGCCGCCGCCTTGCACGCGCGGATCGCCGCCGTGGCCTCCTGCGGGAACATCATGGTCTCCACCGCGAAGAGATCGATGCCGCCCTCGGCGAGGGCCTCGGCCTGCTCGCGGAACGTCTCGACGTATTGCTCGTCGGTGACGCCTTCGTCGAGCGCGTAGTCGACCGGCAGACGGCTCGTGGGTCCGATCGACCCGGCGATGTAGCCCTCCGCGGGCGCGGCCGCCCGTGCCAGGCGCGCGCCCCTCTCGTTCAGCTCGCGCGTCCGGTCGCCGAGCTTGTATTCGTTCAGCTTCAGGCGCGTGCCGCCGAACGTGTTCGTCTCGACGATCTGGCTGCCGGCACCGAAGTATCCGGCGTGGATCCCCTGCACCACCGCGGCGCGGGTATCGTTCCAGAGCTCCGGGCACGCGCCGTTCGCGAGCCCCGCCGCGAACAGCATGGTCCCGTAGCCGCCGTCGAACACGAGCGACTCGCCCGCGCGCACCCGCTCGACGACCTCCCAGCCCCGCGCCTTCACGACGCGACCTCCGCCGCCGCAGCGACGAGGGCCTTGGCCTTGACGACGGCCAGGGTGGAGTCCTTGGCGTAGCCGTCGGCGCCGATCTCGTCGGCGAAGGCCTGGCTCACCGGCGCGCCCCCCACCATGACCTTCACGCGCTCGCGGAGCCCGGCCTTGATCAGCGCGTCGATCGTGCGCTTCATCGCGGGCATGGTCGTGGTCATCAGCGCCGAGATGCCGACCAGGTTGGCGCCGTGCTCGCCGACGGCCGACACGAACGCCTCCGGCGCCACGTCGCGGCCGAGGTTCACCACCTTGAACCCGGCGCCCTCCAGCATCATCGCCACGAGGTTCTTGCCGATGTCGTGCAGGTCGCCCTGCGCGGTGCCGATCACGACGATGCCGAGGTAGTCGCCGCCGCGGGCCGAGGCCGTGATCAGCGGCTTCAGCAGATCGAGCCCCGCGTACATCGCCCGCGCCGAGAGCAACACTTGGGGCACGTAGTACTCGTTGCGGCGGAACTTCTCGCCGACGACGTCCATGCCGGGGATGAGCCCCTTGAAGATGAGCGCCTTGGGGTCGAGCGAGAGGTCGAGACCCTCGCGCGTCTTACGGGCCACCGTGTCCTTGTCGCCCAGGATCAACGCGCGCGCCATAGTCGGATAGTCGAACGTTTCGTCGCCCATCGGTTACGCGTCATCTTACAACGATTCCCGTGTGTTAGTATCATCGAGGCGATGAAAATTCGTGTGCTCGGCGCCTTCGGAGGCGAAGGGCTCGGACATCGCCCATCCTGCTTCCTCATCAACGACAAGACTCTCATCGACGGCGGCTCGGTCACCGGCGCTCTCACGGTTCCGCAGCAGCTCGCGATCGAGCACGCGATCATCTCCCACGCGCATCTGGACCACGTCGCGGGACTGGCCTATCTCACCGAGACGCTCGCGTTCTGCGAGGTCGGCGCGGCGGTCACGATCAGCAGCATCGATCCGGTGATCACCACGCTCCGAGGGAGCGTCTTCAACAACGTGCTCTGGCCCGACTTCAGCAAGATTCCCCACCCGGACGTCCCGGTGGTGAAGTTCCGGACCCTGATCGAAGACGTCGAGCAGCGCGTCTCGGACCTCTGGGTGACGCCCGTGGCGGTGAGCCATTCGGTCCCGGCCTCCGGATTCGTCATCCACGACGGCTCCAGCGGTCTGATCTACTCGGGCGATACCGGGCCGACCGAGGCTCTGTGGCAGACCGCGCGGAGCCTGCGCGGTCTGCGCGCGATCATTCTCGAGTGCGCCTTCCCGAATCGCCTCGGTCCGCTCGCCCAGGTCGCCAAGCACATGACGCCGGCCCTGATTCGCCGCGAGCTCGACAAGCTGCCGCCGGACCTGCCGGTCTGGATCTTCCACGTGAAGCCGCAGTTCCACGAAGAAGTTGGCGAAGAGCTCGCGCGCATCGACCCTCGGCGGATTTCGATCCTCGAGCAGGATCGTATTTACATCGTCTAGCCTCTCGCTTGCGCGCGCGGCGGGGCGGGCTGGCGGCGAGGGGGCAGGGGGTGCCCGCCGCGACCTGCTAGCTGCTGCGCGGGGCGGACTTTTCTTAGAAGGGGCCATCTCGGGACAACCCTGACTACACAGGTCGCGGCGGGCACCCCCTGCCCCCTCGCCGCCGCCCGGCTCACCACCGCCCACATCAGAGGCCCGCGAGGTACGTCGAGCCTGTTCTAGGGGTCGGGGATCAGGACGACGGTTTCGGTGGAGATTTCGACGCGGACCTGGTCGCCGAGGCGGAAGATGCGGGTCTCACCGGCGGCGGGAAGCTCGACCTGCACCGGGTTGCCCGCGCCGATCTCGATCTCGTAGAGGTGGCGCGAGCCCTCGAAGACGCGCAGGGCGATTCGGCCGGGAATGCTCGGGCCCCGCGCCATCGCGGCCTCCGTCATCGACAGGGTCTCGGGTCTCAGCACCAGGAGCCCGCGATCGCCGACGCGGTGCATCCCCATGCCGGCGACCGGCACACGGTCGCCGCGCGCCGTCTCCACGACGACCCCGAGGTCGCGATGTTCGACGACCCGGACCGGAAGGAAATTGGCGGGACCGAGGGCCTCGGCGACTGCCCGGTTCCGGGGTCGTTGATAGAGATCCGCCGGATCGCCCACCTGAAGGACACGGCCGCCGTCGATGACCGCGAGCCGGTCCGAGAGGGCCAGTGCGTCTGCCGCGTTGCGCGTGGCTTGCACCGTCGTCACCGCCAGATCGCGATGTAGCTTCGTCAGCTCGAGCCTGAGCGTCTTGCGCGCCGTCGGGTCGAGATTCGCGAGCGGCTCGTCGAGGAGCAGAACTTGCGGCTCGACGGCGAGCGCCCGCGCCAGCGCGAGACGACGGCGCTGCTCGAGCGTGAGCTCGGGGGGCTTCCGCGCCTCGACGCTCGCGAGCCCGAGCCGACCGAGCACGGTCGCCACCCGGCGCGCGATCTCGTCGGCGGGGAGCCCCTGCTGGCGCAGTCCGAACGCGACGTGCTCCCCCACCCGCATGTGCGGCCAGAGCGCGCCGTCCTGGAAGACGTAGCCGACGCCGCGCAGGCGCGGCGGCACGGCCGAGATGTCACGGCCGTCGACGAGCACGCGACCGCGCGTGACCGGCAGGAACCCGGCGATCGCGCGCAGCACGTCGGACTTGCCCGATTTGGGCGGGCCGAGGAAAGTGAAGAACTCGCCGTAGCGGACGTGCTGCGTGACTCCCGAGACGCCTGGCGGGACGCCCCCGCGCGTATCGAGCTCGTCGAGGCGAATGTCTACGAGCGGCCGTTCGCCCGGGCTCACGCCCGCGCTCCGGCCTCGCGCATCCGGACGAGGGGCACACACGCCAGACCGACCGACGCCAGCAGGAAGTAGACGACGGCGGGCGAGGTCCAGGCGAGCAAGGTGGTCGCGGCCACCGGCCCGAGGAAGCCCGCGCCAATGCGCGCCGCGTTGATCACTCCGATCGCCGAGCCGCCCGCGTGCCGGACGACTCGCGAGACGATCAGGGGGAACACGGGGGCGACGATCCAGCCCGTCCACCGCAAGGTGGCCGCAGGCTCCAGGGTGCTGACGCGCTGGATGTGGAAGGGCAGGCTCACGAACACGAACGACCAGGCGAACGAGCCGAAGAACATCGGGACGGGAAGGAGCTGAGGCCCGGTCGAGCGCACGTGTGCAGATCGTGGCAGATCGCCGGAGCGGACGCAACTCACCGAAAGCGGCCAGGCGGCTCGCGTGAGTCCGCTAGACCGCCTGCCGGGGGAGGGGAAAGCCCCGATCCCGCGTTGCAGGATTGCCCCTCTGGATTCACACGTCGAATGGCGGGCATCAATAGTCGTGAACGATCGAGGCATCAACGATCGCCGCAGCGTGCCCGCGGCACAGGAGGGTCTAGTGAAGAAACTGATTCTCGCGGGGCTGGTCCTCACCATTGGTTTCGCCCCGGCGTTCGCGATCGGTCAGACGACCGGCGGCGCAGGTGCGCCGGAACGGGAGCAAGCGGAGGAGAAAGTGCTGGTCGGTCAGGTGCAGAGCGTCGACGAATCGGGGACGCAGCTCACGCTCAAGGACGGCACGACGTTGCTGACGCCGCCGGGGTCACGCCTGCGGCCCGGAGTCCTCGGCGAGGGTATGCTCGTGGTTGCGATGTACCGGGAAGAGAACGGAGACAAGATTCTGACTCGGCTCTCCCTGGGCCAGCGCGTGCCAGCCCCGGCCCCACCCGAGGAGGCGCCGAAGAAATTCTGAGTGTTTCCGAGCGCGAAGGCGCGGACGCATCGTCCGCTGGACGGTGCGCCTTGCGCCGCTCCTTCTCGTAGCGCCTCCGCCCAGCGTCGCGCCTCCGCTGGCAATACCGCGCAACCCTAGGAGGTGTGTGCGACCGCTCGGAGTGAGATCACGACAGCGACGGCAGAGGTGCGTACGCCTCTGAGAAGATCGGCGGTCAGCTCGCTCAGGTGAAGGGCTCGGTTGCCTGCTCGCCAGCTTTAGACCAGCTGAGCATTGCAGATCGGCCGAAACTCCCGGACCAGTTCAGCCCGCCGCCACGCCCGTGTCACCTCGGGAAGAAGCTCGTAACTGAACGTCAAGTCCCTGAACACCGTGAGGAACGCATTGTCCCCGTTCAGAAGCTGGACCAGTTGGGCGAGAATGTCCGAGGTCTCACCAACGTAGATCCATCTGATCCCATTGTGGAGCGCGTAGACGCCCGATTGCATCGGCGCGTTCACGACGACGGATCTCTGCGTGAACGGATAACGAGTTGGGTTGATCCACGACATCGTCCCTCCCTCCTTCGAGGCGCCATCGCTTGACCGGAGTCTCTGAAGACTCATCGTGACAAGGACGTGGCTCCGGATGAGCGCCCTGCGGCTCTTCTCGGCTGAGTCAGCGATCCGACGACTCTGGCTGCTCCCTTGGGCCACGAGGTTTGAAGACGAAGGAGGGCTGAAGGCAAGCCACTCGAGGCAATCCGCTCCGTCTCGCCACCGTCCGGTCGAATCCGATCGCGCGCGACACCGCACGCCGTCACAAGCTCGGCCTTATGGCCGGTGCGCTTCTTACTTTGGGCGGACTGCCACCAGTAGGCTAGCGATCATCGAATCGTCTGCACTCTTCAGCGTCGCCGGCTACGACGGGCGGAATGCACACGCCACTACTTGATGAGGCAGAACCCCTGCGCCTCGATGCCGAGGGCGACGTTGAACTTGGAGCGGAAGTTCTCGAGCGCCACGGCGGCGGTCAGCTCGACGATCTGCGCCTCGGCGAAATGCGCGCGCACGCGCGCAAACAGATCTTCGCCGACCTTCCGGTCAGTGAACGTCATCGCCTCGGCGTACTCGAGCGCCGCCTTCTCGCTTTCGTCGAAGAGCTCGCTGGTCGGCGCCGTGGCGACCTCGGCGATCTTCGCCTCCGTCGCGCCCGCTCGCATCCCCCTGGATGCGTTGATGTCGATTCAGAACGGGCACCCGTTGATCAGGGCGACGCGCAGGTAGACCAGCGACAGGAGCTGCGGCGGCAGGAGGCCGGAGCGCTCGACGGCCGCCGAGAGCTGCTTGGCGGCCTTCATGATCCCCGGCGTGTGCGCCTGGATCTTCGTCGTGTTGAGGACGAAGCCAAAGGTGTCGGTCTCCTTCGCGAACGCTTCCGTCAGGAGCGGATCGCCTCCAGGATCGTCGATCTCTCTCACGCGCGGCACGGCCCGATTATACCTTCGGGCGCGCTACGGGCGCCCTCCGCGCGAGCGGCTCAAGCCCTCCTCGATCCCCGGCAAGGCATCGAGGAGCACCTTGCCCACGATCTCGAGGCTCTGCGCGGACACCTTGTCGAGCGTGTCGGCGGCGGTGTGCCAGGGCGGAAAGTCGAAGTCGATCAGCAGCGCGGCGGGAATCCCCAGGCGCATGAAGGGCGCGTGGTCGTCCTCGACGGCGAGCGAGTCCGGCAGGAAGTGCGCGGTGTACCCGAGCCGGGCGGCGCTCGCCCAGATGACGTCGTTCATCCACGGCGTCGACGCCGCCTCACGCTGGATGCCGAGATTGCGGTCGCCGATCATGTCGGCGACGATCACCGCGCTCGGCAGCTGCCGCGCCTTGTCGAGCTCGGCGGCCATCCGCCGCGAGCCGTAGAGGCTGTCGGTCGCGGTCCACGATTCCCTGGCCTCCTCGCCGTCGAACCACACGATCCAGTACGTGTACTCGTGGGGCCGCGCGTGCAGACGGCGCGCGAGCTCGATGAGGAGCCCCGCGCTCGAGCCGCCGTCGTTCGCGCCGACGAACTCGATCTCGCGGAACCACTTCGTGTCGTAATGGCCGCCGATCAGGATCACGTCCTTGCGGCGCCCCGTAACGGTCGCGACGATGTTGGCCATCGGGAGCCGGCCGTGCGGGGTCGCCGCGTCGAACGACTCGACCCGGACGGAAACGCCGGCGCGGCGCAGCTCTCCGACGATGTACGTGCGTGCCCGCACCGCGCCGGGCGATCCTGCCGGCCGCGGGCCGATGGTGACGAGCCGCTCGATGTGCCGCAGCGCGGCCCCGCCGTCGAACACCGGGGCCAAACGCATCTCCTGCGCGCCCAGCGGCAGGAGCCAGGTCAGCACGATGGCGGCGAGCGGCAGAGCGATCCGCAACCGGCTCATCGCGGCTTCACCCCGACGGCGCCGTAGTAGTTCAACGTCAGCACGAACGCGTCGGCCGCCACGACCTCGCCGAAGCCTTCCAGCCATCGCTCGGCGGTCGCGACGTCCACGATGCCGAAGCCGACGGCCCGCTCGGCGCGCCGCTCGAGAAAGGTCTTCGTCCACGGCTCGAGCGTCGTGTCCTGGTAGACGTCGGTCAGCAGGCGGACGTCCACCAGACCGGCGGCGCGCAGCAGGCCCGGGAGCCGCCGGCCGCTGTGAGGCTCCGCGTAGACGCGCTCGGCCACCCCGCGCATGAGGCGCTCGGTGAGCGCGCGATCCGGATGGGTGACGGCGATCACGCCGAAATCTTGGTCCTGCAAGCCGACGCGACCCCCCGGCCGCGTGACCCGCGCCATCTCGCGCGCGACCCGCAGCGGATCGGCGACGTGCAGGATGACGGTCACCGCCAGCGCGGCGTCGAAGCGGCTCGCGGCGAACGGAAGGCTCGCGCCGTCGGCGACGCGGAGTGTGATGCGCGCGCTGCGTGCGCGCTCGCGACACAGCACGCGAGCCCGCTCGAGCAGACGGCGGCTCGCGTCGACTCCCACCACCTGGCCGCGGCGCCCGACCAGCGCGGCGAGGTCGCGGACGACCACGCCGGTGCCGCACCCCACCTCGAGCACGCGCTCGCCGGGACCGATGGGCACGAATCGCAGGAAGCGCCGGCGCAACCGCATGTGGGCGGGTGTCCGGCCGCGCGCTTCCAGGCTCCGCGCCATCTCGTCGACGTTGGTCTGGCCGTCCGCATCGCGCCAGGGGTCCGGATGCGGGTCCGGCCCGCGCGGGCGGCGGCCGGCGGCCGCCGCTCTCTGGGATTCGCGCGGGCTCACGCCAGGCGCGTCAGGCGCCGGTGTCGAGCCGGGCGCACTGCTCGCTGCAGAAGTATCGGACCTGGCCGGCATCCGTGCGCCGGACGGCGCGCGACTTCACGACGTAGGTCTGGCAGACCGGGTCCTTCACGAGCTCGTCGGGCAGGGTGCGCCGGGCGCGGGGCGCCGACAGCCGGATGCGACTCAGCAGCGGAAGCAGCAACACGACGGCCACGACCAGGAGCAGAAGAATCGGAAGAAGCCGCATACCACTCAGCGGTCGGGCTTGATCGACACCGCCCGGAGGAACTCTTTGTCCTGGGTCGTCAGCTCGGACGAGACCGTGACGCCCTTCTTGCTACCGGCGAAGAAGATGCCGGTGTCGGCGCCTCGGCGGAGGATCTCCTGGACGGCGTCGCGGGCCGCGTCGGCGGCCGCGAGCGAGGCTTCGATCGTCTGTAAGAGCTTCTTCAGCAGCGCGTCGACCTGTCGGTCACGGGCCATCGCGTTCCCTACGATATCATAGGGCGGTGAACGCGGCCTGGACCCGCCTGTCGTCGGCGGCGCTCTACACTCGGGGCAAGCTCACGCTCCGGGAAGACGCCTGGCGGCTGCCGGACGGCCAGGAGATCGTCTATCCCGTCCTGGCCGTCGGCGTGACGGTCGGCGTGCTCCCGTTCGTGGAGCCGAGTCGGGTCCTGCTCGTCGGTCAGTATCGCCACCTCGTCGGCAAGATCTCGTGGGAGCTACCGGGCGGCGGCGCCCAGCCCGGGGAGGATCCCCGGGCCGCCGCGCAGCGCGAGCTGCGCGAGGAGGCCGGTTACCGCGCCGAGCGGCTCGAGTTCTTGACGACCTTTTACCCGTCGAACGCCTACCTGGACGAGATCGCGCACTGCTACGCCGCCTATGGGCTGACTCACGATCCCCTGCCCGCCGACGAGGACGAGTTCATCGAGCGGCGGGTGGTGTCACTCGAGGAGGCCATCCGCATGGCGATCGAAGGCGACATCACGGAGTCGGTCTCGAAGCTGACCCTGCTTCAGTACGTCGCCCGGCCGCCCGAGAGATCGTAGACGGCGCCGGTCGAGAACGAGCATTCGTCGGAGACGAGCCAGGCGACGAGCGCCGCCACTTCCTCGGGACGTCCGACCCGGCCCATGGGAATCTTCGCGACCAGGTAGTCGACGGTCTCCTTCGACATCTGCTTCACCATGTCGGTCCCGATGACGGCGGGCGCCACCGCGTGCACGAAGATCCCGTGGCCGGCGACTTCCTTCGCGAGCGCCTTCGTGAATCCGATCACGCCGGCCTTCGCCGTCGAATAGGGCACGAGCGTCGGGTTGCCCTCCTTGCCGGCGATCGACGCGATGTTGACGATGCGTCCGCTCCGCCGCGGCAGCATGAGGCGCACCGCCGCGCGCGAGACCAGGAACACGCTGGTGAGATCGCAAGCGATGACCTGGTTCCAGTCCTCGTCGGCCAGCTCCCAGGTGAGCTTCGAGCCGCCGGTGATTCCGGCGTTGTTCACGACGATGTCGAGCCGCCCCCAGCGCGCGTGGGTCGCGCCGACAGCCCGCTCCACGTCGTCGGTGCGCGTCACGTCCGCCACGAGCGCCAGCGCCGCGGCGCCGACCTCGCCGGCCGCCGCCTCGACCGCCGACTTGTCCAGGTCGACGAGCGCGACGCGCGCGCCGTCGGCGGCCAGCCGCTGCGCGATGGCCAGCCCGATCCCGCGCGCGCCTCCGGTGACCAGCGCGACCCGCCCACTCAGGCTCATCGGCCCCTCCCCTGGTTTGTTCATAGGCGCGCCTCGGCCGGCGGGGCCCCAGCCCCGCGACGGCCTGCAGCGCGCAGTGCCGTGCTCACGACAGCGCCTGCTCGAGGTCCTCCATCAGGTCCTCCGGGTGCTCGAGACCGATCGAGAGCCTGAGGAGATTCTCCGGTGTGCGGGTGCCGGCGCCCTCGATCGACGCGCGGTGCTCGACGAGACTCTCCGTCCCGCCGAAGCTGGTGGCGCGGGTGAACACGCGGAGCTTCGCGGCGACGTCCATCGCGCGAGCCCGATCCCCGCGTACCTGGACCGACACCATCCCGCCGAACGCCGTCATCTGACGTCGGGCGACGTCGTGCGCCGCGTGGGTCGGCAGCCCAGGATAGTGCACGGCCTCCACCTTCGGATGGTCGTGCAGGAACGTGGCGACCCGGAGCGCGTTCTCCGAGTGGCCGCGCACGCGGTACGGGAGCGTCCTTATCCCGCGGCGCACGAGCCAGCAGTCGAACGGCGAGGGCACCGCGCCCGCGGAGGCCTGCACCGCGCGGATGCGCTCGAAGAGCTCGTCGGGGGCCTTCGACACCACCGCGCCGCCGAGGACATCGCCGTGGCCGCCGAGGTATTTCGTCGTCGCGTGAACGACTAGGTCGGCGCCCAGCGCGAGCGGCGACTGGAGCACCGGCGTCGCCGTCGTGTTGTCGCAGACGTAGCGGGCGCCGGCGCGCCTCGTGATCTCGCCGACCGCCGCGATGTCGGTGATCTTCCACAGCGGGTTCGACGGCGTCTCCACCCAGACGAGCCGCGTGCTCGGCCGCATCGCGGCGCGCACCGCGGCGAGGTCGGTCATGTCGACGAACGTGGTGTCGAGCTTCCAGCGCGCGAAGGTCTCGCGCAGGAGCCGCGAAGTTCCGTGGTACGCGTCCATCTGGGCGACGACGTGGTCGCCTGGCTCGAGCGCCAGGAGGATCGCGGACGTCGCCGCGGACGCCGAGGCGAACGCGGCCGCCGCCGCGCCGCCCTCGAGCGCGGCCAGGCACTCCTCGAGCGCCTCGCGATTGGGATTGTTGTTGCGCGCGTAGAGGAAGCCGCGTGGGTACGAGCCGTCCGGATCGCGCTCGAAGGTCGTCGACGCGTGGATGGCCGGTGTGACCGCGCCGGTGCCGGGGTCGACGCGCGTGCCGGCGTGGACCGCGACCGTTTCGATCCGCATCTCAGACACCTCCCCTGATCTTCTGACCCCTGGGATCGTACAGCGGCTCCCGGCTCACGACCGCGCCGACCGGCGCGCCGAACAGCTCGATCGCGAGCGGCGTGTCCACCGCCGACGAGGCCACGGGGACGTAGCCGTACGCGATCGACGCGCCCACCGTGTAGCCGTAGCCGCCGCTCGTGACGCGGCCGACCGTGCGCCCGTCGGCCAGGATCGGCTCTCCACCGGTGACGACCGAGGCCGGATCGGCCAGGGTCAGGCAGACGAGTCTGGTCGCGACGCCGTCGGTCTTCTGCTTCACGAGCGCCTCGCGCCCGATGAAGTCGCCCTTGTCGAGCTTCACGCAGAATCCCAGCCCCGCCTCCCACGGAGTGTGCTCGGGGGTCACGTCGGCGCTCCAGTACCGGTAGCCCTTCTCGAGCCGGAGCGAGTCGATCGCCCGGTATCCCGCGGCGAGCATGCCGACAGGGCTTCCGGCGGCCCAGAGCGTGTCCCACACGCTGAGCCCGTCGGCCATCGGCGTGTAGAGCTCCCAGCCGAGCTCCCCGACGTAGGTCACGCGCAGCGCGAGGACGTTCGCCTTGCCGACCGTGAGACCCCGCGCGGTCATGTACGGGAACGCGCGGTCGCTGACGTCGTCGCGCGTCGCGCGCGCGAGCACCTCACGCGCCCTCGGGCCAAAGAGACCGAAGCACGCATAGAGCTCGGTCAGGTCGCCGACCTTGACCGCGGGGTCGTCCACCGCGTGCGACCGGATCCACGCCAGGTCGTGCAGCCCGAAGGCGCTGCCGGTCACGAGCATGAAGCGGTCCAGGCCCAGCCGCGTGACGGTCAGGTCGCACTCGATACCGCCGCGGTCATTGAGGAGCTGTGTGTAGGTGACCGAGCCCACGGGCTTGTCGACGTCGTTGTCGGCCAGGCGCTGGAGCACGCTCAACGCCCCGGCGCCCGATACTTCGAGCTTGCTGAACGAGGTCTCGTCGAAGAGCGCGGCGCCCTCGCGAGCGGCGCGATGCTCGGCCTCGATCGCCGTCGACCAGTGGCGCGCCGACCAGCCGCGCGGCATCCAGGTGTGCGGCGAGTGCCTCGCATTCGCCTCGAGCCAGTTCGGCCGCTCCCAGCCCGCCTTCTCGCCGAAGGCCGCGCCGAGCGCGTCGACCCGCACGTGGGCGGGGGAGCGCTTGAGCCCGCGCCCCGCGCGCCGCTCCTCACCCGGATAGTGGATGTCGTAGTACGTGGAGTACGTCTCGACCGCCTGAACACGCGCGTAGCCGCGATCGCCGTAGTGCTTGCCGAAGCGACGCAGATCCATGCGCCAGACGTCGATCGAGGGGCGCCCCTCGAGGATCCACTCAGCCATGACACGGCCGACGCCGCCTGCGCCCGCGATTCCGTGAGCGCAGAATCCGGCGGCGACGAAGAAGCCGCGCACGTCCGGCGCCTCGCCCAGGATGAACTCGCCGTCCGGCGTGAACGCCTCGGGGCCGTTGATCAACGTGATGACCTCGGCGCGGCCGATGGCCGGCACGCGCGAGATCGCCTGCTCCATCAGGTCACCGAATCGCTCCCAGTCCGGCGCCAGCAGCTTGTGGGTGAAGTCTGGCGGGATCCCGTCGAGCCCCCACGGCGCGGGCGTGCGCTCGTAGCCGCCCATGAGGAGTCCCCCGACCTCTTCACGAAAGTAGACGAGGCGGTCGGGGTCGCGCATGGTCGGAATGTCGCGGGTCACCCCGTCGATGGGCCTGGTGACGAGATACTGGTGGGCCATCGGGATCACCGGCACGGTGAGACCGACCATTCGGCCGATCTCGTGCGACCAGATGCCGCCGGCATTGACGACGACCTCGCAGGGCACCGAGCCCTCGTCGGTCTCGACGCTCGCGACTCGGTGACGGTCCACCGTGATGCCGCGCACGTTCACGCCGGTCCGGATCGCGACGCCGCGCTGGCGAGCGCCGGCGGCCAGCGCGGTGGCGAGCGAGGCCGGGTCGATGCGGCCGTCGGTCGCCAGGTAGGCGGCCCCTTCGACGCTGTCGATGCTCATCAGCGGAAACAGGTCGCGCGCGTCCCGGGCCGAGATCAGGCTGAGCGGCAACCCGAAGGTGCGCGCCCACCCGACCTGACGCCGGAGCTCGAGCAGCCGCTGCCTCGACGAGGCCAGTCGCAGACTGCCCACCTGACGCCAGCCTGGATCGACGCCGGTGTCGTCGCGCAGCCGGCGATAGAGCTCGACGCTCGCCATGTTGATCCGGGTGAGCGCGATGGTCGAGCGCAGCTGGCCGACGAGGCCGGCGGAGTGAAACGTCGATCCACCCGTCAGCTCGCCGCGGTCCAGCACGAGCACGTCCCGGCAGCCGGCGACCGCCAGGTGGTACGCGATGCTGCAGCCGGCGACGCCGCCGCCGATGATGACGACGCGGGCGGGATCGATGGCGGGCGGCTCGCTACCCGGCGGTGAAGCCACCGTCGACGACCAGCTCCGCGCCCGTCATGAACGAGGACTCGTCGCTCGCCAGGAACAGGGCGACGTAGGCGATCTCGCGCGGCTGCGCGATCCGGCCGAGCGGGATGCCGGTCTCGAACTCCTTGCGGATGGCGTCGGTGAGGTAGGGCGCCTGGAGCGGCGTGTCGACGATGCCCGGGTGGATCACGTTGCAGCGGATCTTGTCGCGGGCGAACTGGATCGCCAGCGACTTGGTCAGTGAGATCAGTCCGCCCTTCGCCGCGGTGTAGGCGTCCTGCGCCCGGGTGAAGCCGGCGAGCGCCGAGACCGAGCCCATGTTGATGATCGAGCCGCCGCCGGCGCGCTGCAGGTGCGGGATCCCGTACTTGGTCACCCAGAAGACCGACTTCAGATTGATCGCCATGACGCGATCCCACCAGCGGTCGTCGGTCTCGAGCACGGAGCGGTCACGGTCCTTCCACAGGACGCCGGCGTTGTTGTGCAGGACGTGGAGCGCGCCGAAGCGGCGTACCCCTTCCTCGACCATCCGCTGCACGTCCGCTTCGACCGCGACGTCGCCGGTGACCGCGACCGCCTGGCCGCCCGCTTTCTCGACCCGCGCGACCGTCCCCTTCGCCGCCTCCGGGTCGATGTCGGCCACGACGATCCGGGCGCCTTCCTCGGCGAAGAGCGTCGCCGTCTCGCGGCCCATCCCCATCCCGGCGCCGGTGATGAGGGCCACCTTGCCGGCGAGCCGCCCGCTCATCGCCCGGCCCCGGTCCGGCGAAGCCCCGCGAAGGCCCGGATCCACGCTCGATCGCTCACGGCCGCTAGATCCTTTCGAAGTTACGCGCGAGCTCCCAGTCGGTCACGACCTGGTCGAACGCCTGCTGCTCCAGCCGCGCGGTGTGCAGGTAGTGGTCGACCACGCGGTCGCCGAACGCCGCGCGCGCGACCTTCGAGCGCTCGAGCTCGGCGATCGCCTCGCGGAGCGTCTTGGGCACCTGCGGCAAGGTCGCGTCCTCGTAGGCGTTGCCCTCGTAGGGCCGGGGCGGCTTCAGGCGGCTCGCGATGCCGTGCAGCCCGGCCGCGATCGTCGCCGCGAAGGCGAGATAGGGATTGGCGTCGGCGCCGGGGATGCGGTTCTCCACGCGGAACGCGCCGCCCTCGCCGCAGAGCCGGAACCCGCAGGTGCGGTTGTCCCAGCCGGCGACGATCCGCGTCGGCGCGAACGAGCCGGACTGGTAACGCTTGTACGAGTTCACGCTCGGCGCGTAGAAGTACGCGAGCTCCCGCGCCATCGCCATCTGCCCGGCCAGCCACTGGCCGAAGAGCGGCGTGCTCGTCGTCTTGCTCCCTCGGCCCGCGGCCGCGAACAACGGCTTGCGTCCGGTCTTGTCCCAGAGCGAGGAATGCAGGTGGAACGACGAGCCGGCCGCGGTCATGTCGTACTTGGCCATGAACGTGATGGCCGAGCCGTGCTGGTGGGCGATCTCCTTCGCGCCGTGCTTGTAGAGCGCGGTGCGGTCGGCCATCTCGAGCGCCTCCGCGTAGCGGAGGTTGATCTCTTCCTGTCCCCGCCCCCACTCGCCCTTCGAGGTCTCGACCGGGACGTCCGCGGCCTCCATGCCGTTGCGGATCGCGCGGATCAGCGGCTCCTCTTTCGAGGTCTGCAGGATGTGGTAGTCCTCGAGGTAGCTCGAGACCGGCGTGAGGTCGTGATGGCGCTTGCGGCGCGCCTCGTCGAAGGACTCCTTGAAGCAGTAGAGCTCGAGCTCGGCCGCGGTCTTGACGACGTAGGCCAGCGCCGACGCCCGCTCGATCTGCCGCTTGAGAATCCACCGTGGCGCTTCCTCGATCGGCTCGCCCTCCTCGGTGAAGACGTCGCAGAAGACGAGCGCCGTCTTCGGGAGCCACGGGATGAGCCGCGCGGTGCTCAGGTCCGGGACCATCTTCATGTCGCCGTACCCGCGCTCCCACGAGGTGAGCTTGAAGCCCGGCAGCGGCTCCATCTCCATGTCGACGGTGAAGAGATAGATGCAGGCGTGCGCGCCGTCGTCCACGACGTGATCCAGGAAGTAGCGTCCGACGACGCGCTTGCCCATCAGCCGGCCGAGCGCGTCGGGAAACACGGTCAGGACGGTGTCGACGTCACCCTTCGCGATGAGCTGCGCGAGTCGCCTGCGATCGAGCCGCCCCGACATGACGCGGATAGTAGCGTACCGGCCCGGCCCGTGTCACGCCGTGGGCCCGCCGACGAGTGCCCGCAGACTAGTGGATGAAGGGCGGGATCATCAGGACGAGCAGCGCCAGGCAGACCACGCCGACGACTCGGCGTCCGGCCGAGATGGGCGACACGTCGTCCAGCGGCGGGCTGTGGTGCAGTCCCACGAGCAGCGAGACGAGCGCTGCGACCAGGAACCAGTTCAGCGAGAAGAACACGGCGAACACCACGTCGCCGCCGCTCAGGTGGAGGCCGCGCGCGAACGAGATCGCGCCCAGCGCGACGAGGGCCGCGACAGTCGCCTTGCCGATCGCGCGGTGGCGGGCGCCGAACAGGGCGTAGGCGATCCGGCCGCCGTCGAGCTGCCCGATCGGGAAGAGGTTCAGCGCAGTGACGAACAGGCCGGCCCACGCGGCGTCGGCGACAGGGTGCGTGAAGACCATGTGGCCCGGCGGGATCGACCCGAACCGCAGATACGTGAGCGCGCGGGTGAGCATCGAGTCGCCGAACGCGAAGTGCCCGCCCGGCGGCTCCGGCACCACGGTCGACCACGCGAGACCGAGGACGATCGCCGGGATCGCGACCGCCAGGCCCGCCACCGGGCCCGCCGCGGCGATGTCGAACAGCGAGTTGCGGTTGCGCGCCGACGAGCGCATGAGGATGATCGCGCCGAGCGTCCCGAACCCGAGGGGAAACGGAATGAAGTACGGCAGGCTCACCGCCGCGCGGTAGTGACGGGCCGTGAAGTAGTGACCGAGCTCGTGCACGACCAGAATCGCCATCAAGGTGAAGGCGAAGGGCGCGCCGGCCAGGAAGCGGAGCAGCGACGAGGAGGCGCGGAGCGCGTCGAACGTCGGCGAGCCGACGAAGCCCAGTCCGATGAACGGCAGCCCGAAACCCGCGACGAGCGTCGAGACGCACGTGGCGACGAACAAGAGCACGTTCGTGCGGATGCGCTGGGGCGCGACGGGCTCGGTGAACGGCCACGCCTGCACGGCCACCACGCCGGCCTCTTCGGCTCGCAGGCAGGGCATGTAGCCGAGGGGCCGGAACCGGTCGATCAGCAGGTCGAGTGCCCGGGCGGGCTCGGTCGTCAGCTCCCCGCGGAACACGACGATCGCCCCGCGAACCTGTCGGTCGCGCACGGCCAGGACGTCCTCGACGTTCCGGCGCAGCCGATCCTCGGTGACGAGCATCTCGTCCGGCGGGGGCGGCGGCGGAAGACGGCGCGCGCGGCTCGGCCTCCAGCGCATGGCTTCAGGCTACCACGCGGCCAGACGGCCGACGGCGGACCGCAGCGCCTCGAGCCCGCCCTCGGCGTAAATCGCGCCGAGCACGGCCTCGAGGGCCGAGGCCAGGATCGATTCGCGCGCGCGCCCGCCCGACTGGTCTTCACCCCGGCCCAGGCGCAAGAGCGGTCCGAGATCGAGCTCGACGGCCCAGCGCGCCAGCCGCACCCCGGTCACCAGCTCGGCGCGCTGTGACGTGAGCGCCCCGACCGAGGCGGCCGGGTCGTCGGCGATCAGGCGGTCGGCGACGACGAGGGCCAGCGCGGCGTCGCCGAGGAAGGCGAGGCGCTCGTGATCCGCGGCCGGCGGGTGCTCGTTGGCGTAGGAGGCGTGCGTGAGCGCCCGCTCGAGCAGGAGCGGATCGCGGAACCGGTAGCCGAGCCGTCGCTCCAGCTCGGCGACGCGGAGCGGATCCACCTATCCGGTGTAGGCGCGGAAAGCCAGCGTGGCGTTCGTGCCGCCGAAGCCGAACGCGTTCGAGAGCGCCACCTCGACGTTCTGCTTGCGCGCCTGGTTGGGCACGTAGTCGAGGTCGCAGTCGGGATCGGGCGTCTCGTAGTTGATCGTCGGCGGCAGCACCCCGTGGTGGAGCGCCAGCACCGTCGCGATCGCCTCGATGCCGCCGGCGGCGCCGAGCAGGTGGCCGGTCATCGACTTCGTCGAGGAGACGGCCAGCCGCCGCGCGTGGTCGCCGAAGACGCGCTTGATCGCCGTCGTCTCGAACTTGTCGTTGTACGGCGTGGACGTCCCGTGGGCGTTGATGTAGCCGACCGCGGAGACGTCCAGTCCGGCGTCGTGGACCGCCGCGGCCATCGCCCGCGCCGCGCCGTCGCCCTCGGGGTCGGGCGCCGTCATGTGATGGGCGTCGCCGGTCATTCCGTAGCCCACGATCTCGGCGTAGATGCGCGCATCCCGCGCGAGCGCGTGATCGAGCGATTCCAGGATCAGGATGCCGGCGCCCTCGCCGGCCACGAAGCCGTCGCGGCTCGCGTCGAACGGCCGCATCGCCTTCGCCGGCTCGTCGTTGCGCGTGGACATGGCCTTCATCGAGCAGAACCCGGCGATCGTCAGCGGGACGATGATGGCCTCGGAGCCACCGGCGATCATCACGTCGGCGGCGTCGCGCTGGATGATCTTGAAGGAGTCGCCGATGGCGTGGTTGCCGGTGGCGCAGGCGGTCACCACGGCGGAGTTCGGTCCCTTGGCGCCGAAGCGCATCGACACGAGCCCCGAGGCCATGTTCGCGATGAGCATCGGGATGAAGAAGGGCGAGACCCGGTCGGGCCCCTTCTCGAGGAGATTTCGGTGGGACTCGAGGAGCGTCGAGATGCCGCCGATCCCGGAGCCGATGAGGACGCCGAACCGGGTGCCGTCGACCTTGCCGGTGTCGAGCGCGGCGTCCTGGACGGCCAGGACCGAGGACGCCACCGCGTACTGGAGATACGGGTCGAGCCGCCGCGCTTCCTTCTTGTCGACGAAGTTCAGCGGATCGAAGTCTCGCACCTCGCCGGCGATGCGGGTCGGATAGCCGGTGGTGTCGAACTTCGTGATCATTCCCACTCCCGAGCGCCCCTGGACGAGCGAGGACCAGAACTCGTCGGCGGTGTTGCCGACGGGCGAGAGGGTGCCGAGCCCGGTGACGACGACCCTGCGCGTGCTCACCGTCTACGAGTTGTCCTTGATGTACTGGACCGCGTCGCCGACGGTCACGATCTTCTCGGCGTCCTCGTCAGGGATCTGGATGTCGAAGTGCTCCTCGAGGGCCATCACCAGCTCGACCGTATCGAGGGAATCGGCGCCCAGGTCCTCGATGAACTTTGCCGACGGAGTGACGTCGTCCTCCTCCACCCCGAGCTGCTCGACGATGATCTCCTTCACCTTTTCGTCGACTGACTTCGCCATGAACCCGCCACCTCCACGGAAAGGATGAGTTACATGTAAAGTCCGCCGTTGACGTGGAAGACCTGACCCGTGACGTAGGTCGCCCCGTCTCCGGCGAGGAATCGTACCATCTCGGCCACCTCGCGAGCGGTTCCGCTGCGCTTGAGCGGCACCTGGGCGAGCAGGGCTTCCCGCGCGGCCGCCGACAGATCTTTGGTCATGTCGGTCTCGATGAGGCCGGGGGCCACCGCGTTCACGAGGATCGACCAGTGGGCGAGCTCGCGGGCCGCCGCCTTCGTGAAGCCGATGAGCCCGGCCTTCGCCGCGGAGTAGTTCACCTGGCCGGCGTTGCCCATCGCGCCGGCGGTGGACGTGATGTTGATGACGCGTCCGCCGCTTTTCTGTCTGACCAGCGCCTTGCTCACCGCCCGCGTCATCAGGAACGCGCTGCGGAGGTTGACCTCTATCACTCGATCCCAGTCCTCGTCCGTCATCCGCACCAGCAACTGGTCATGCGTCATGCCGGCGTTGTTGACGAGGACGTCGATGCGCCCGAAATGCTGTTTCGCCGTGCTCACGAGCCGCTCGCAATCCTCGCGGCTCGCCGCGTCGGCGACGATGCCGAGCACCGCCCGGCCCTGCGTTTCCCATTCGCGAACGGTCTGTTGCAGCCGCTCGCCGTCGCGTCCCGAGACTACCACGGCCGCGCCGTCCTCGGCCAGCCGCGCGCCGACCTCGGCGCCGATCCCGCGGCTTCCGCCGGTGACGATCGCGACCTTGCCGTCGAGCGGGCCCTTCACGAGCGCGACTCGGCGGCGGCGCCGGCGACGGCCGTCAGCGCCTTCTCGAGCCCGGCCGGATCCTCGACCGACTGCCCGCGCGCGCCGTTGACAATACGCCGGAGCAATCCCGAGAGCACGCGGCCCGGGCCCACCTCGACGAAGGCGGTCGCGCCCTCCGAGGCGAGCCGCTGCACGCAGTCCGTCCACCGGACAGGGCTGGCGACCTGGCGCAGGAGGAAGGGCCGCACATCCTCGGCGCGGCGCGTGACGCCCGCGTCGACGTTGCGAACGACCGGCACACGCGGGTCGTCCACGGGCGCCGCGTCGAGTTCGGGCGCGAGCCGGGCGCTGGCCGGCGTCATGAGCGAGCAGTGGAACGGCGCGCTCACCGGGAGCATGACGCTCATCTTGCCGCCCCGCTCGGTCGCGAGTGCCACGGCGCGCTCGACGGCCGCCCGATGGCCGGCGATCACGATCTGGAGCGCCGAGTTCACGTTCGCGATCTCCACGACCTCGCCCTGCGCGGCGTCCGCGCAGACCCTCTCGACGGCCGGCAGCTCGACGCCCATGATCGCGGCCATCGCACCGGTCCCCACGGGCACGGCCTCTTGCATGAACTGGCCGCGCTTGCGTACGATGCGGACGGCATCGGCGAAGCGCAGCACGCCCGCGACCACCAGGGCGGTGTACTCGCCGAGGCTGTGGCCGGCCGCCAGCGCCGGACGCAGTCCGCGCTCGGCGCACGCGGTCGCGGCGGCCACCGACGCGGTCAGCACCGCGGGCTGCGTGTTCGCCGTGAGGCCGAGCTCGGCCTCGGGCCCCTCGAAGGCGAGCCGCGTGAGGTCGAACCCGAGTGCGTCGTTGGCCTCCTCGAAGACGGCCTTGGCGCCGGCGGACGTGTCGTAGAAGCCCTTGCCCATGCCGACCGCCTGCGAGCCCTGTCCGGGGAAGAGAAACGCGATGACTGTTGTCGCGGGGGCCATGAGGCCGGCTTTCACCATTGTAGCGGAGACCGTGAGGCCGGCTTGGACCGAGGGTGGGCTGAGATAGAAGCTTGTGGCTCCGACACACCCACGCCCGATCTCGCGCTGCGCTCTTTCTTCTTCACCAGCGCATCAAGGCGGCGCCCCAGGCGAAGCCGCCCCCGAACGCGACGATGAGCACCAGGTCGCCGCGCTTGAGCCGGCCGACGGCGATCGCCTCCTCGAGCGCGACGTAGACCGACGCGGCGCCGGTATTGCCGTAGCGATCGACGTTGACGAACACGCGCTCCATCGGCAGGTTGACGCGCTTGGCCGCGGCCTCGATGATCCGCAGATTCGCCTGGTGGGGGATGAAGAGGCTCACGTCGTCCGCGGTGAACCCGTTGCGCGCGAGGATGCGCTCGGCGCAGTCGACGAACAGGCGCACCGCGACCTTGAAGACCTCGTTGCCCTTCATCTTGGCGAAGTGCATCCGGGCGTCGACCGTCTCGCGGGTCGTCGGATGGCGCGAGCCGCCGCCGGGCATGTAGAGCAGCTCCCAGTACTGGCCGTCGGAGTAGAGATCGAAGTCGATGATCCCCCGCTCGTCCACGGACGGCTCGAGCACCGCGGCTCCCGCCGCGTCGGCGAGGAGGACGCACGTGCCGCGGTCGGTGAAGTCGGTGATCTTCGATAGGGTCTCGGCGCCGATGCAGAGCACGCGCTTGTACTTCCCGGTCTGGATGAACTGGGCGCCGATCGACAGGCTGTAGATCGAGCCGGCGCACGCCGCGAGCATGTCGATCGAGCCCGCCCGCCGGCAGCCGAGCCGGTGCTGGACGATGTTGCCGGTGGTCGGGAAGATCATGTCCGGCGTGGTCGTGCCGACCGCGATGAACTCCACGTCCTCGGGCAGGAGGTTCGCCCGCTCGAGCGCCTGCTGCGCGGCGCGGACCGCCAGGTCGGACGTCGCCTCGCTCTCGTCGGCGATGTGGCGTTCGCGGATGCCGCTCCGCTGGACGATCCACTCGTCGTTCGTCTCGACCATTTTCTCGAGATCGGCGTTCGTCAGGATCCGCTTGGGCGCGTACGCGCCGACCCCGGTGATCCTCGCTCGCGTCATTCGCGTCCCCCTTCGCGGCCACCGCGCGCCACCTCGGCCTCGAGAGCGGCCTTGATGTGCTCGTTCAGTCCGGCGCTCGCCCACTCCTGGGCCACGCGCACCGCGTTCTTGATGGCCTTCACCGGTGATGCACCGTGACAGATGATGGCGGCGCCGTCAATGCCGAGGAGCGGCGCGCCGCCCATCTCGGTGTAGTCGATGCGGCGACGGAATCGTTCGAAGGCCGGCATCGCAAGCTTCGCGCCGATCTTCGACCGCGCGTCGCGCAACAGCTCTTCCTTGATCATGGCGCCGATCATCTCGGCGAGGCTCTCGGAGATCTTGAGGGCGACGTTGCCGGTGAAGCCGTCGGTGACGACGACGTCGCACCGGCCGTTGTAGATGTCGCGGCCTTCCACGTTGCCGACGAAATTCAGCGACGACTCGCGCAGCTGCTCGTACGTCTCCTTCGTGAGCTCGTTGCCCTTGCCCTCCTCCTCGCCGACCGAGAGGAGCCCCACCCGCGGGCTGTCGAGCCCGAGGATGTCGCGCGCGTACACGTGGCCCATGACCGCGAACTGGAGGAGGTGCTCGGCCTTCGGATCGACGTTCGCGCCGGCGTCGAGCAGGATCGTGAACCGTCTCAGGTTCGGCAGGACCGCTGCGATCGCCGGCCGGTCCACGCCGGGCAGCACGCCGATCACGAACATCGCGATCGCCATCGCCGCACCGGTGTTGCCGGCCGAGATGAAGGCCGACGCCCTTCCGTCCTTGACCAGCTCGGCGGCGACCCGCAGGGACGAGTCGCGCTTTCGCCGGAGCGCCTGCGACGGGCTCTCGGCCATCCCGACGACCTGCGAGGCGTGCCGGACTTCGAGGTCGAGGTTCTGCGCGTCCAGCCGGACGACCTCGCGGTTGATCGCCGAGCGGTCACCTACGAGGATGACGGCGGCCCCGAACTCGCGGACGGCTGCCACCGCGCCCTCGACCACGACGCGGGGACCGTAGTCGCCTCCCATTGCATCCACGGCGACTTTCAAGCGGGACGGCGCGCCGTCTCCGTTGGTCATCGGCATGTGGTCGGCGGCGTGAAGAGCCGGCTACGTCCCTTCGACGGCGACGATCTCCCGCCCCTTGTAGTACCCGCAGTGCGGGCACACCCGATGCGGCAGCTTGGTCTCGCGGCATTGCGGGCACACCGAGCGCGTGGGCGCGGCGAGCTTGTAGTGCGTGCGGCGCTTGCGTCCGCGCGTTTTCGAGTGACGTCGTTTCGGCAGAGGCATCGGATTCTCCTAGTGCGAAAGCCGCGCAGCCAGGTCCTTGAGGACCGCCATCCGTGGGTCCGGCGGGCGATCGGGGCACTCGCACTTGACCACGTTGCGGTTCCCGCCGCACGCCCGGCAGAGCCCGAGACAGCCTTCGCGGCACAGCGGCTTCATGGGTAGTGCCAAGGTCGTCTCGGCCTCGATCAGGGCGCGGATATCGATCTCGTCCCGGTCGTAGAAGTCCACGTCGAGATCGTCGGCGGCCAGCTCGACGTTGTCCGCAGTGGCCGGGCGCGGCACGAGCCGCACCTCGACCGGAGCCGTCACCTCGCCAGGCGAGGGCTCGAGGCAACGACTGCAGGCCTGCGATACCGCCGCGCGAAGCTCGCCGGTCACGAAGACGTCCGATCCATCGCGCTCGATGCGGAGGTTCACGTCCAGGAGCCGCCAGGCCGGATCTCGATAGACCGACCCGAGAGCGGTCGCGTCCGTGACGCTCAGCCCATCGGCCGTTATATCTGGAACTCTAACGATCATGACTGCTAAATCTTCGTCAACAAAAGATTTTTCACTCAGATCGGGCCAGTATATCGGCCGATATACCGAGAAGTCAAGGCATTTGACCGCTATAGGGTGCGATTTGACCGGTCCGGGACCGTCTGCTAGGCTTCGACCATGTCAAACGTGTTCAAGACCGGGCTACTGTTGGCCGTCCTGACAGTGATGCTCGTTTTGATCGGCGGCGCGGTCGGCGGCCGTCAAGGCATGCTGATCGCCTTTTTTGTGGCCGTCATCATGAATTTCGTCAGCTATTGGTTCTCGGACAAGATGGTGCTCGCCGCCTATGGGGCCCAGCCAATCGAGGAGGCGTCTGCGCCCCGACTCTACGCGATCGTGCACCGTCTGACCACCCGCGCCGGGATCCCGATGCCGCGCATCTACCTGATTCCGAGCGAGACGCCGAATGCGTTCGCGACGGGCCGCAACCCCGAGCACGCCGTCGTGGCGGTGACCGAGGGGATCATGCGGATCCTCGACGAGGAAGAGCTCGAGGGCGTGCTGGCCCACGAGCTCTCCCACGTGAAGAACCGCGACGTGCTGATCTCGACCATCGCCGCGACCTTAGCCGGCGCCATCACCTATCTGGCGCACATGGCGCAGTGGGCCGCGATGTTCGGCGGGCGCAGCCGCGACGACGAGGAAGGCGGCTCGAATCCGCTCGCGATGATTCTCCTGGCCATCCTAGCGCCGATCGCCGCCCTGCTCGTCCAGATGGCGGTCTCGCGCTCGCGCGAGTTCCAGGCCGACGCCACCGGCGCCAAGGTGGCCGGAAAGTCCTGGGGGCTCATGAAGGCGCTCGAGAAGCTCCAGATGGCGAACCAGCAAATGCCGATGGCGGACGCCACGCCGGCAACCGCGCATCTGTTCATCGTCAACCCGCTGAGCGGCGAGACCTTGATGCGGCTGTTCTCGACTCACCCGCCCCTCGAGGAGCGGATCGCCCGCCTGCGGGCGATGCGGGTCTAACCCGCCAGACGACGCGAGAGTCGAAGGCGCGCCGGGGTTCGCCCCCGGCGCGCGGTCGTTTTCAGGCTTTGTCGACCATGTAGATGTGCATGAGCATGTCGGTGTAGATGTTGCCGTCCACAACGACCTCGCCCTGGCGGTTCTTCTCGATGCCCCGAACCGTCGGCTTGGCCGTCGCGTACCGCACGACCCACGCCACCGGGACGTAGCCGACATCGTTCTGCATGATCTCCTCGGCCTTCGCGTAGTGCACGAGGCGCTTCTTGGGATCGCTGGTGTCCCGGCCGGCCTCGAGCTCCTTGTCGAAGGCGTCGTTGACCCACGCCTGGCGCTTGCCGGTCGTCTTCTTACCGTAGAAGGTGTCGAAGTACTCGTTGTGCGGATCCGGGTAGTCCATGAACCAGCGGATCCACACGAACTGGAGGTCTTGCTTCCAGAGCCGCTCGCGGAAGACGCGCTGCTCGAGAACCTCGAGCTCGGTCTTCATATTCAAGTTCTCGAGCAGGACCGCCTGGACCGCCTCGGCGAGCTGCTTGCTGCCGAGCGCCTCGTCGCGCATCGTGAGGCTGATCTTCGGCCAGTTCTTCCCGCCCTCGAACGGGGTCCCCTTGAGCATCGACATCGCGAGCTTGGGGTCGAACCGCTGCAGGTCGCGCGTCTTCTTGTCGTCGAGCGCGCCGGGAAAGCCCGGCGGGATCATGGCGTGGGCCGGGACCGCGAACCCCTGGCTGACCTTGACGATGTTCTCGCGATCGATCGCGTGAGCGACCGCCTTACGCACCTTTAGATTGTCGAAGGGCGGCTTGGTGACCTGCGGCAGGAGATACCAGGTCCCTGGGTACGGGAACCGGAAGACCTCTTTCGCGGTCTTCGGATCGGATTGGAGCCGCTTGAGGTCGGCGGGGGCCAGTCGCGTGAGGTCGATCTCGTTGTTCTCGTACGGAAGCACGCCGGACGCGATTGGGATGATCGGGATCGTCACTTTCTCCAGGGTGATGTCCTTGGCGCCGAAGAAGTGCTTGTTCTTTCTCAGGACGATGACCTTGTTGTGCTCCCACGTGTCGAGGACGAAGGACCCATTGGAGACGATATTCGCAGCCTCCGTCCACTTGTCGCCGTGCTTCTCGATCGAGCCCTTGTGGCCGGGCAATGCGGCCAGATAGGCCGACAGAACCGGGAAATAGCCGCGCGGGCCCTCGAGCGTCACCTCGAGCGTCCAGTCGTCCTTCGCGCGGACGCCGACCTCTCTCGCGTCGGTGAGCTGTTTCTTGTTGAACGCCTCGCCGTTCTTGATGTCGTAGAGAAATGACGCGTAGGGCGCCGCGCTCGCCGGATCGAGCTGGCGCTTCCACGAGTATTCGAAGTCACGCGCCGTGCACGGCGAGCCATCGGACCACTTCGAGTCCTTGCGGATCGCGAACGTCCAGACCGAGCCGTCCTTGTTGGGTGTGACCTTCTCGGCGACGTAGGGCACCGCCTCGAAGTTCACGTTGAATTTCATGAGCCCGGCCCAGAGCTGTGGGGTTCCGCTGCAGTAGAGGTCCTTGTTGAAGTCGTGGCTCGACGGATCCTGCTCGTACCAACTGCCGCCGCCGAAGCGGAGGTGCTGCTCCCTCGCCAGCTTCTCGCCGGGCGCGAGCTTGGGCGCCCCCGAGACGGGCCGCGCGTTGAAGCCGGCGGCGCCCATCGTGGCCAGGCCCGCAGCGACCCTCAGGAAGTCGCGCCGGCCGACGCCGATGGCGGCGAGGCGCGTGGCCAAGAGCTCCATCTGGCTGTCGGAGATACGAGGAACTCGCATGAGCGGTCTCCTTGCTATTTCAGTTTTGGGTCCAGCGCGTCCCTCACGCCGTCACCGAAGAACGTGAACGAGAGCATGGTAACTGCGATCGCGATCGACGGGAAAACGCAAAGGTGCCAGTATGACCGGATGTACTGCTGCCCCTCCCCCACCATCTGGCCCCAGGACGGCGTCGGCGGGTTGATGCCGACGCCGATGAACGAGAGCGCCGCCTCCGTGAAGATGGCCTCGGGGATCCCGAAGGTGACCGCGACGACGATCGGCGTCAGCGCGTTCGGCAGGATATGGCGCATGAGCAGGCGTCGGAATCCGGCGCCGAGCGCCCGGGCGCCGTCGATGAACTCCTTCTCCTTGATCGCCAGCACCTGCGCGCGCGTCTGCCGTGCGATGCCGACCCATCCCGTCAGCCCGATCGCGATGAAAATGTTCGTGAGCCCGGCGCCGAGCATCGACATCAGGAGAATCACGAACAGGAGACGCGGAAACGCGTACATGACGTCGATGAACCGTGTGAGGAACATGTCCGTCCGGCCGCCGATGTAGCCCGAGAGCGCGCCGATCGGCACGCCGATCAGCACCACGATCACCTGGGCGCCCAGCCCCACGAGCATCGACACCCGCGCCCCGTAGATCATCCGCGACAGGAGGTCCCGGCCGAGCAGATCGGTGCCCAGCGGAAAGTCGCGCGACGGCGCTTCGTTGAGGCGGCCGAAGTTCGATTTCGTGTACGGGAGCGGGGCGAGGAAGTCGGCGAAGATCGCGACGACGCACAGGAGCGCGATCACGATCCCGCCCGCCACCGCGAGCTTATTGCGCCGGAGGCGGCGGACCCCGTCGCGCCAGAGGCTGGAGGAGCGGACGCGCGGCTCTTCGACCGGAGCGGCCACGGCGACCGCGACACGGCTCACCTCAGTACCGGATCCGTGGGTCGAGGACCCCGTAGAGCAGGTCGACCACCAGGTTCATGACGGCGAGGAACGCGCCGTAGGTCATGACGACCGCCATGATCATCGGGTAGTCGCGGCCGGTCATCGACAGGACGAAGAAGCGGCCCATGCCGGGCACACGAAAGATCGACTCGACGAAGAACGACCCGGTCCCGACCGCGGCGAACATCGGGCCCAGCAGGGTCACCACGGGGATGAAGGCGTTCTTGAGCGCGTGCTTGAAGATGACGGGCAGCTCGCCCAGCCCCTTGGCCCGCGCGGTGAGCGTGTAGTCGGCCCGGATGACCTCGAGCATGCTGGCGCGCGTGAAGCGCGCGATGATCCCCATCGGCGCGAGCGCCAGCGCGACGGTCGGCAGCACCCAGTTGCGCGGCGACTCCCAGCCACCGGTCGGGAAGAGCGGCACCCCGAACGAGAACAGGATGATCAGGAAGACCGCCAGGACGAAGTTCGGTACGGCGACGCCGACCGTCGCCAGGCTCACCGACACGTAGTCCCAGGCGCGGTTCTGATAGATCGCGGCGAGGATGCCGAGCGTCAGGCCGACGACGATGGCGAGCGCCAGCGCCATCGAGCCGAGCAGGAGCGAGATCGGGAACGTCTGCACGATGATCTCGCTCACCGTTCGCGTCTTGTAAACGAACGAGTTGCCGAAGTCACCCTGTACGGCCTTCGTGATGAAGATGGCGAACTGCTCGTAGAGGGGCCGATCGAGGCCGTAGTGAGCCGCCAGGTTCTTCTGCGCCTCCGGCGACAGCGGGTTGGCGCCCTCCGCGACCGGATCGAGCGGGCTTCCGGGCGTGGCGTGCATCACCAGAAACGTCACGAGCGCCATCGCCAGCAGTGTCGGCACCAACCACAGCACCCGGGCCAGCGCGAATTGGAACAACCAGATCCTCCGGCGGTCGCACGGTCGGCTCGACCGCTCCTATTTGGCACAAGGTCGGCCGACCGAGTCAAGTTCCCGCTTCCTTGACCGTTTCAGGCGGCTGGGCGAGAATTGGGCGGTTTCAGCCATGGTCTCCGAGCCACTCATCCGAGTGACCGGTCTCCGTAAGACCTTCGGCAACCATCGCGTGCTGGACGGGCTCGATCTCGACGTCCGCGCCGGCGAGGCGGTGGCGGTGCTGGGGGCCAACGGCGCCGGCAAGACGACCTTGCTCAAGGTGCTGGCGACCCTGACGCGTCCGACGCGCGGCACCGCGACCGTCGCCGGCCACGACTGCGCGAAGGACCCGGAGCTCGTCCGCCGCGAGATCGGGCTCGTCGCTCACAGCCCCTACGTGTACGAGGACCTGACCGCCGCCGAGAACCTGACGTTCTGGGCGACGCTCGCCGGCCTCCGGCCGTCCGCCGCGGAGCGGACCGGCGCGCTCGCGACGGTCGAGCTCGAGCGGGCCGCCGGCGAGCGCGTCCGCACGTTCTCGGCGGGCATGAAGCGCCGCCTATCGCTCGCGCGCTTCGTCCTGGCGCGGCCGCGGGTCCTGCTGCTCGACGAGCCCTTCACCGGGCTCGACCAGCGCGCGAAGAAGTGGCTCGAGGAGCATCTGGCGTCGTTCAAGGCGGGTGGCGGCGCGATCGTCATGACCAGCCACAGCTTCGGCCGCGAGCTCGCCGTCGCCGACCGGATCGCGATCCTGGCCGGCGGTGCCATCGCGCTCGACACGCCGCGCGGCGCCCTGTCCGCCGCCGACGTGCACCGGCTCTACGCCCTGCATGCGGAGGATGCGTCCTGACGTTCGCGCGGCGGGCGCTGGTCGTGGTCTGGAAGGACTTTCTCGTCGAGCGCCGGTCGAAGGAGACCCTGAACTCGCTCTTCTTCTTCGCGCTCTTGCTCCTGTTCGTCTTCCAGTTCGCTCTAGGTCCCGACCGCGAGCGGCTCGCCGGCACGCTCCCCGGCCTGCTCTGGCTCGGCTTCATGCTGAGCGGACTCCTCGGCCTGGGCCGTACGTTCGTCGTCGAGCGCGAGAACGACTGCTGGGAGGGGCTCCTCCTGGCCCCGGGCGACAAGTCGGCGATCTACGTCGGCAAGCTCGCCGGCAACCTGCTGCTGATGGTGGTCATCGAGACGGTCCTGCTGGTGCTCTTCGGCTTCTTCTTCAACCTCGACCTCGCCGGCATCCTGCCGGCCCTCGCCGTCGTGATCGCGCTCGGCACCGTCGCGCTCGCCGCCGTCGGCACGCTGTTCGCCGCGATGACCGCGCAGGTGCGCGCCCGTGAGCTCCTGTTCCCGGTGCTCCTGCTCCCGGTCCAGGCGCCGGTGCTGCTCGCCACCGTCAAGGCGACCGAGGCCGTGCTGCTCGGCGAGCCGCTCGGCAGCGTCGCCCACTGGCTCAAGCTCCTCGCGGCCGCGGACGTGGTATACGTCGCCGTCGGCGTGCTCACGTTCGACTTCGTGCTGGAGGCCTGAGGGCGCGCGTGAGACGGCTTCTCGGCGGCGCGACGCTCGCGGGGCTCGTCGCGGGGCTCGTCATGGCCTTCGGGATCGCGCCGCGCGAGGCGACCCAGGGCAACGTGCAGCGCATCATGTACCTGCACGTGCCGAGCGTCTGGGTGGCGTACCTCGCGTTCGGGGTCGTCCTCGTCGCGTCGGTCGTCTATCTCGTCCGGCGGGACGACCGCGCCGACCGGCTCGCGCACGCGTCGGCGGAAGTGGGTGTGCTCTTCACCGGACTCACGATCGCCACGGGCTCCATCTGGGGCAAGCCCACGTGGGGCACCTGGTGGACGTGGGACGCGCGGCTCACGAGCGTCTCGATCCTGTTCGTCATGTACCTCGGCTATCTCCTGCTCCGCGGGATGGTCGAGGACCGCGAGCGCGGCGCCCGGTTCGCCGCGGTGCTCGGCATCGTCGCCGCGTTCAACATCCCGCTGGTGCACTTCTCGGTCATCTGGTGGCGCACCCTCCACCAGCCGCCGTCTCTGATGAAGCCCGGGCCCGGGGCGATGCCGGGCATCATCGTCGCGGCGCTGCTGGTGAACTTCGCGGCGTTCACCTTGCTCTACGTTTACTTCGTCACCCGGCGCACCGTCGTGCTTGGCCTGGAAGCCGAGGCCGAAGCGTGATGGCCGACAACTGGAGCTTCGTCATCGCCGCGTACGGTCTCGCGGTCGTCGTGCTCGCGATGTACTGGCGCTTCCTTGTCCGCCGCGAAAGGGAGCTCGACGATGCGGGCGTGGTACGCCAGCAGCTGAGGCAAGCACCGGGCGTGTCCGGCCACGCCCAGACCGAGCCGGGCTCGAGGAGCCCGTTACCGTGAACCAGAGCCGAACCAAGCATTGCGAGAGATCGGGCGTGCGGAGCTTCGCCGCGTCTGTCTCAGCCCACCCCGGGTCCAAGCCGGCCTCGCGGTCCCCGCTACAATGAACCAGAAGCGCAAGCTCATCGTCGGCGGTATCGTCATCGCGGGAGCGCTCACGTACATGATCTACGCGGGGGTCACCCAGTCGGCCGTGTACTTCGTCACGCCTGCCGAGCTCCGCGCCGCCCCGGTGCCGGGCAAGGCGTATCGGCTGGGCGGCATGGTGGTGCCCGGCTCGCTCAAGTGGGAGCCGCGCTCGCTCGATCTCTCGTTCACCCTGTCCGACGGGACCGCCACGGTTCCGGTCCGTCACAAGGGCACGCCGCCCGATTTGTTCGGCGAGGGCCGCGGCGCTGTCCTCGAGGGAAGCTGGACGGCGGACGGCTACTTCAAGGCGACCTTGATCATGGCGAAGCACTCCGAGGAGTACAAGGCGCCCCACGACCAGAGCGAGGCCGGCTACCGGGAGCTGCTCAAGACGCTCCGGGGTGAAGGGCGATGACCGCGGACCTCGGCTACGGCATGACCCTGATCGCCCTGGGCCTCGCGGTGTACGGCGGCGTCGCCGCCGGGGCCGGGGCCCGAACGGGCCGCCTGGCGCTGATCGAGTCCGCGCAGCACGCGGCGCTCGGGGTGTTCGTCCTCGTCACCTCCTGCTTCGCGCTCCTGACCTACGCGTTCCTGACGTTCGACTTCTCGGTCCGATACGTCGCGACCAACACGAACCTCGGCACGCCGTTCTACTACCGGATCACCGGCGTGTGGGGCGCCCTCGAGGGCTCGATCATCCTCTGGTCCTGGATGCTCGCGCTCTACACGATCATCCTGATCGTCCGCCACCGGGTCGGCGCGCGCGAGCTCTACCCGTGGGCGCTCGCGACCATGCTCGGGATCCTCGCGTTCTTCCTGCTGGTGATGACGGTCGCCGCGCCGCCGTTCCAGCGCCAGGCGCCCGTGCCAGCCGACGGTCGCGGCCTGAACCCACTGCTCGAGGACACGGGGATGATCACGCACCCCGTCGCCCTCTACCTCGGCTTCACCGGCTTCACCGTGCCCTTCGCCTTCGCGATGGCCGCGCTGATCACGGGCCGCATCGGCGACACCTGGCTCGTGCTGACCCGGCGGTGGACGATCGTCGCCTGGTACTTCCTGTCCCTCGGTCTCCTGATCGGCGGCTGGTGGAGCTACCACGTCCTCGGGTGGGGTGGATACTGGGCGTGGGATCCCGTCGAGAACGCCGCCTTCATGCCGTGGCTCACCGGCACCGCGTTCCTCCACTCGGTGATGATCCAGGAGCGCCGGCGCATGCTCCGCCTCTGGAACATCTCGTTGGTGATCCTGACGTTCGGTCTGACGCTCTTCGGCACGTTCCTCACCCGCTCCGGCGTCATCGCCTCGGTCCACGCCTTCACGCAGGGCTCGATCGGCATCCTGTTCCTCGGCTTCCTGGCGCTCGTGCTGCTGACCGCGCTCGGGCTGGTCGCGTGGCGCTGGGAGACCTTCCGGTCCGAGGGTGAGCTCGATTCGGTCGTCTCGCGCGAGTCGGCCTTCCTCCTCAACAACGTCCTGCTCGTTGCCGCCGCGTTCACTGTCTTCTTCGGCACGGTGTTTCCGCTGCTCTCGGAAGCCGTGCGCGGCGTGAAGGTCAGCGTCGGCGCGCCCTTCTTCAATCAGGTGAACATTCCGCTCTTCCTGTCGCTGGTCTTCCTGATGGGCGTCGGACCGCTGATCGCCTGGCGGAGGGCGTCGCTCGACAATCTCAAGCGGAACTTCCTGTGGCCGGTCGCTCTCGGGATCGCCGCCGCCGCGGCGGCGTTCGCCCTGGGTGTGCGCTCGCTGCTGGCCGCGCTCACGTGCGCGACGACGGTCTTCGTCGCGGCGACGATCGCGGTCGACTTCACGCGCGCCACGCGCGCGCGCCTGCGCGTGGGCGAGTCGCTCCTGCCGGCCATGGGCGGGCTCCTGCTGCGACACAACCGGCGCTACGGGGGCTTCGTCGTGCACCTGGGCATCCTGATCATCGCGCTGGGCGTGATGGGCTCGCACGCCTGGTCGGTGCAGACCGAGACCACGTTGCACCGCGGCGAGACCGCCGAGCTCGCCGGCTATCGCTTCCGCTTCGACGGCCTCACCGCGGTCGAGGAGTCGAATCACTTCAAGGTCGTCGGCGCGTTCACCGTCTCGAACGGGCGCGTCCTCGGCGTGCTGCGGCCCGCCAAGAAGTTCTATCCTCAGGAGCAGGCGCCCATCGCCTACGTCGACTATCGGCTGGGCCTGCGGGAGGACCTCTACCTCGTGCTCGGCGACTTCGCCCGCGACGGCTCGCAGGCGACCATCAAGCTCCAGGTCAACCGCCTCGTGAGCTGGATCTGGATCGGCGGAGTCGTGCTCACCCTGGGCGCGCTGCTGGCGATCCTGCCGGAGCGACACAAGAGCGTGTGAAGCGGCTCTGGCGCTGGCTGATCCCGCTCGCCGCCGTCCCCGTGCTGGTGCTGCTCGCCTACGGGTTCCGGCTGAGCCCGCGCGACATCCCGTCGCCGCTCGTCGGACGGCCGGCGCCCGGCTTCGCGCTCGCCACGCTCGAGGGCGCGCCGCTTGAGCTCGCGACGCACCGGGGCAAGGTCGTCGTCCTGAACTTCTGGGCCTCGTGGTGCTATCCCGCGTGCTACGAGGAGGCGCCGGTGCTCGAGCGGAACTGGCGGGGCTATCGCGAGCGCGGCGTGGTGGTGGTCGGCGTCGACGTCCAGGACAAGCGCGAGGCCGCGCTGAAGTTCGTCGGCGACTTCGGCCTCACCTTCCCGGTCGCCCAGGACCTGAAGGGCACGGTCTCCGTGGACTACGGCGTGTACGGCGTGCCCGAGACCTTCTTCCTCGACCGTCAGGGCCGCATCCGCGTCAAGCACGTCGGCGCCGTCACCGACGACGTCTTCCGGACGACGGTCGATCGCCTCCTGGCGGAGGCGGCCTCCCCATGAGCCGCGTGAGGATCGCGGTCCTGGCGGCGCTGGCTCTGATCGGCTCGGTCGCGTCTCCTATCGCCGCGCAGACGGCCACGCCGGTGAGCGAGGACGCCGTGCACGACATCGCGTTGCAGCTCCGCTGCGTCGTCTGCCAGAACCTGTCGGTGGCCGACTCGCCCTCGGAGATGGCGAGCCAGATGCGCGCGATCATCCGCGAGCGGCTGGCGGCGGGCGAGAGCCCGACCGAGGTCCAGCGCTACTTCGTGGACCGCTATGGCGAATGGATCCTCCTCTCGCCGCCGCGTCGGGGATTCAACCTTCTCGTCTGGCTCCTGCCGCTCGCGGCCGTCGTCGTGGGGCTCGCCACCGCGGGCGCTCTGGTGTGGCGTTGGACCCGCCGACGTCGGGGGGTTCGCCCGCCGCCGGTGACGGTCGACGCGGCGATGAGCGAGCGGATCCGCCGCGAGCTGGAGAGCGGGTCGTGATCGGCGCCGGGGTCGCCGTCGTGGCTCTCGTCGTCGGCGTGCCCGCCCTCGTGTTCGTGCTCTGGCCGCTCCTGGGTCAGGACCGGCGCGGGCGCACATTCCTTCCGTTGCCGCCTGACCGGCGGCAGGAGCTCTCCGAGGAAAAGCGCGTCGCCCTCGCCGCCATCCGCGAGCTCGAGTTCGAGCACGCGGCCGGGCACGTGTCGGACGCCGACTTCGCCGAGCTCCGCGCCCGCTACGAGGGCGAGGCCGCGGCGATCCTCACCGAGCTCGACCGGCTGGGTCCCGCCGCGCCGCCGCCGCCGGAGCCGCGCCGCTCGGCATGGCGGCATCCAGCGGCCCTCGCGGCCGCCGCGGTGCTGCTGGTCGCCTTCGGCATCGCCGTGGGCGCCGGCATCGTGCGGTACACCGAGCCCGACCCGATGGCCGGCCGGCCTTCTCCGGGCTCGCGTCCGCTCGCCGAGCTCCCGCGCGAGGCGCCCGGCGGCGACGCCGCGCCCGGCGCGAGCAACGCGCCCGCGACTGCGCCCGGCCGGCCTATCCCGCCCGAGATGCTTCGCGGGATGCTGCAGGCCGCGCGCTCGAGCCTGGCGCAGGGACGCTACAGCGAGGCGATCGCTGCGTATCAGGCCGTTCTCAAGCGCGATCCGAACAACGTGGACGCGACCACGCACCTGGGGCTGATCCTCGCGGTCGGCGGGGGGCCCGAGCACGCCGACCGCGCGCTCGAGATCTTCGATCGCGCGCTGGCGATCGATCCGAGCTACCTGCCAGCGCTCCTGTATCGCGGCCAGGTGCTCTACGAGGCCAAGCACGACGTCGCCGGGGCCGTCCGGTCCTGGGAGAAATTCGTCGCGCTGGTGCCGCCGGGCGAGGATCGGGACCGGGTCGCGAAGATGATCCGCGACGCTCAGGCCGGGAAGTGACTCAGCGCCCCTCGGGAACCGCGAAGGTGCGGTCGTGCTTCAACGGAACCGCCAGATACTCGCGCTGCTGGTAGACGATCAACGGCCAGTTCCACCGCACCCTGACCTCGAGCGTCCTGCCCTCGTCGCTCACCGAGATCGCGCGCTCGTCGACGGCGATGCCGCTCGCCGCCACCTTCCTGGCGATGTCGTCCTTCACGCGACCGGCGCGGTCTTGCCGGTCAGTGCGCGACGCGCGCTCGTTGACGACCTCCTCGACCACGCTGGTGACCTCGAGATAGGACCACACGGCCATCGCACCGGTGTAGAACACGTAGACACAGCCGATCGCGACCAAAATCCAGAAGAGGGCCTTCATCCGGCGGCACTGGGAAGATAGACCCAGATCTTGGCCGCGGCCGGCAAGCCGAGCGCGATGATCTGGCCGTCGCCGGACGCCGTGATCGTCCCGGCCCAGGGTGCGACCTCGGTGATCTTCAAGCGCCGGCCCGGGCGGACGTCGTTCTTCCAGAGGTGCTCGAGGAGCTTCTTGTCGGCTTCGGCCTCTTCCGTGATGCGCTCGACCACGACGGTCGTCCCTTCCTTCGCCTGGGCGAGCGGAAACGGCTCGACGCGGGGCGGCTTGGCCATCCCGGGGATCGGGTTGCCGTGCGGGCACGTGCTCGGCATGCCGAGAAGCTCCGCGAGGCGGTCCTCGACCCGGGGCGAGAGCGCGTGCTCGAGGCGATGTGCCTCCTCGTGGGCGTCGGTCCAGTTGAGCCCGAGCGTGTCGGTGAGCCAGCGCTCGAGGAGACGATGACGGCGCGCCATGACCTCGGCGATCTGTCGCCCCTTGCTGGAGAGCACGAGCTGTTTGCCGCGCCCGATCTTCACGTAGCCGCCGCGCGCGATGCGGTGGATCGCCTCGGTCACCGCCGGAGCGGAGATTCCCATGTGCTTGGCGAGCCGAGCCCCGATCACCGGCTTGCCGCTGCTCCCCAGATCGTAGATCGCCGCGAGATAGTCCTGGACCGAAGCCGTCGTGGCTCGGGTCTCGACCGCGACTTTCAGGACCGAGGATCGTGGCATGTTTGAGTCTCTCGCGCGAGCTCTCGACCGGTCGCCCGGCAGTATAACGTCACTCTGACTCGGGCAGCAAGGCAGCCCCAACACCCCGAGCCGGCGGTGTTATGCTTCGGGACATGACGCGGGCCGACGCCGCGCAGCGCATCACCGAGCTGCGCGAGCAGATCCACCACCACGACTATCTGTACTACGTCGAGGCACGGCCCGAGGTCTCGGACGCCGAGTACGACGCTCTCATGCGCGAGCTCCGGGAGCTCGAGGCGAGCTTTCCCGACCTCGTCACCGCGGACAGCCCCACCCAGCGCATCGGCGGGGCGCCGACCGATATCTTCAAGCCGGTCGAGCACCACGACGCCATGCTCTCGCTCGACAACGCGACCTCGCCGGACGACCTGCGCGAGTTCGAGGCCCGGATCGGCCGCGCGCTGCCGGGCGCCGCGTTCACGTACGTGTGCGAGCCGAAGATCGACGGCCTGGGGATCGCGCTGCTCTACGAGCACGGCCGCTTCGTCCGGGGCGCGACGCGGGGCGACGGGCGCGTGGGCGAGGACATCACGCCGAACCTTCGAACGATCCGGTCGATTCCGATGGTGCTGCGGGGCGCGCTGGCGGCCGCCCCGGTCATCGAGGTGCGCGGCGAGGTGTTCATGCCGCGCGAAGAGTTCGCCCGGCTCAACCGGAGCCTGGAGGAAGCGGGAACGCCGACGTTCGCGAATCCGCGGAACGCCGCGGCGGGCGCGGTGCGCCAGAAGGACCCTTCGGTCACCGCGCGCCGGCCCCTCGACATCTTCCTCTATCACCTGAGCCGCGCCAACTCGCTCGGCTTCGCCTCCCACTGGGATGTCCTCGAGGCGCTACGGGCCGCCGGGTTCAAGACCAACCCGCGGGCCGAGCGCTGCGCGGATCTCGGCGCGGTCATTGCGGCCTGCGAGAAGCTCGAGCGGGATCGCGATGCGCTCGGGTACGACGCCGACGGCGCGGTGGTCAAGGTCGAATCACTCGATCAACAGCGGCGCCTCGGCTCGACGACCCACCACCCGCGCTGGGCCATCGCGTTCAAGTTCGCGGCGCGCCAGGCGACGACCGTGATCGAGGCGATCGAGGTCAACGTGGGCAAGACCGGCGCCCTCACGCCCACCGCCAAGCTCACGCCCGTAGAGCTGGCGGGCGTGACGATCCGCAACGTGAGCCTGCACAACGAGGACGAGATCCGCCGCAAGGATATCCGCGTGGGCGACACGGTCCTGATCGAGCGCGCGGGCGACGTGATCCCCTACGTCGTGCAGGTCGTGCTCGCCAAACGGCCGGAGCAGAGCCAGCCGTTCACGTTTCCGTCGGCGTGTCCGGCCTGCGGGGGCGCCACCGCCCGCGCCGAGGGCGAGGCGTACTGGCGCTGCCTCAACAGCGCCTGCCCGGCTCAGCTCAAAGAGCGGCTGCGCCACTTCGGATCGCGGCGCGCGATGGACATCGAGCACCTCGGCGACAGCACGATCGAGCAGCTGGTCGACACCGGACGCGTGAAGGACTTCGCCGACCTCTACACCTTGACGTCGAACGAGGTCGCCGAGCTCGACCGGTTCGCCGAGAAATCGGCCGAGAACCTCGTCGCGGCGATCGCGGCGTCCCGTACGCGCGGCCCTGCGCGCCTGCTCAACGCGCTCGGGATCCGGCTGGTCGGCGAGCGCGTCGCTCAGGTGCTGGCGGCTCGTTTCGGCAGCCTCGAGCGCATCGCCGCCGCCTCCGAGGCCGAGCTGGCCGACGTGCACGGCATCGGTGATGAGATCGCGCACTCGATCGCGGCGTTCTTCCGGGATCCGACGAACCGGCGACTGATCGAGCGGCTGGCGCGGGCCGGCGTCGTCACGAGCGCGCCGGTCGCACCGGAGGGCCCCAAGCCGCTGGCCGGCAAGACCCTCGTCCTGACCGGCTCGTTGCCGACGCTCTCGCGCGAGGCCGCCCGCGAGCTGATCGAGCGGCACGGCGGCCGCGTCGCCTCCTCGGTCTCGAAGAAGACTCACTACGTCGTCGTCGGCGAGGCGCCCGGCAGCAAGGCGGACGACGCCCGCCGCCTGGGGGTGACGGTGCTCGACGAAGCCGGATTGCTCGAGCTGGTTCGCCTATGAGACGCCGCGGCGCGCGAGTCGCGCTGGCCCTCGCCACCCTGATCGTGGCGGGCTGTCTCGGGAAGACGACCGACTCGACCGCGCCGCTCGACATCCTGAGTCCGGGCAAGTGGGTTCCGCTCGCCCCGATGCCGACGGCGCGTCAGGAGGTCGCGGTCGCGACGCTCAACGGCCGCGTGTTCGTCATCGGTGGCTTCGGTCCAGACAACGAGGCCGTTGGCACGGTCGAGGTCTACGATCCCGCGTCCGACCGCTGGGAGACGCGGACCCCCCTCCCCGCCCCGACGCACCACGCGGCCGCCGCCGTCATCGAGGGCCGGCTCTACGTGGTCGGCGGCTACAGCGGTGGGCGCGTGAGCTGGACCCCGCTGCGCACCGTCTACGAGTACGACGAGGCGCGCAGCTCGTGGGCGACTCGAGCGCCGCTCCGGCAGGCGCGCGGCGGGCTCGCGGTGGTCGCGCTCGGAGGCCGCCTGCACGCGGTCGGAGGCAGCGGCGATAGCGCGAGCGCGGCGCACGAGGTGTACGAGCCCATTCCCGACCGGTGGACCGATGCGCCGCCGATGCCGACCGCGCGCGATCACCTCGCGGCGGTCGCGTTCCAGGGGAAGCTCTGGGCGATGGGCGGGCGCACGTCGTTCGTCGGCACCCAGTTCGCGACCGTCGAGATCTTCGATCCCGCCGCCAATCGCTGGTCGACCGGCACACCGCTGCCGACCGCTCGCGGCGGGCTCGCCGCCGCCGTGCTCGGCGACCGCGTCTACGTCTTCGGCGGCGAAGCGCCGCTTCGCATCTTCAGCGCCAACGAGATGTGGGAGGTCGCCGGCAATCGGTGGCTCGGCAAGGATCCGATGCGTACGCCGCGGCACGGTATCGGCGCGGCGGCGGTCGGCAACCGGATCTACGTGCCGGGCGGCGGCATGCAGCCGGGCTACGCGAGCACCAACGTGAACGAGGCGTACGTGCCGTGAGCGCCCGCCGGCTCGCGTCACTCGTCCTCGCCGCACTCGCCCTGTGGCCGGCGCCGCTCCTCGCGGGCCCGACGCGCGACGAGGCGCTCCGAGCGCTCGACACGGCCAACGTGGACAGCCGCCGTCAGGGCGCTCGGGCGCTCGGCGAGACCGGTCTCATGGCCGACCTGCCGAAGCTCGCCGCGGTGCTCCGCGATGCCGACCCGCTCGTCCGGGAGCTCGCGGAGAACGCGATGTGGCAGGTGTGGAGCCGATCGGGCGACGCGACCATCGACCGGCTCTTCGCGACCGGCCTGGAGCAGATGCAGGCTCGCCAGGGCGAGGAGGCCGTCGAGACGTTCAGCGAGATCATCCGGCGCCGGCCGGATTTCGCGGAAGGGTGGAACAAGCGGGCGACGGTCTACTATCTGCTGGGCGAGTACAAGAAGTCGCTCGCCGACTGCGACGAGGTGGTGAAGCGCAACCCGTATCACTTCGGCGCGCTCAGCGGCTACGGGATGATCTACATACAGCTCGACCAGCCGGCGACCGCGCTCGAGTACTTCGAGCAGGCGCTCCGCGTGAATCCCAATCTCGAGTCGACCCGACAGACGATCGAGATCCTCAAAACCCTGCTGATCCAGCGCCGAAAGGATACCATCTGATGATCGACGCCCTCAAGAAGATCTCCAGCCCGAGCGTGGCCAACGCGATCGAGACGTTCAACGTCCGCCCGCGCAATCAAGGCAACATGTCGTCCGAGATCCGCACCTTGTTCCCCGAACTCGGGCCGCTCGTCGGGTACGCGGTCACGGCGGTGATCCGCGCGGAGCCTCAGCCGCTGGAGGGGCACCGCGCCTCGACGTTCGGCTGGTGGGACTACGTGCTCTCGATCCCGGCGCCGCGCGTGATCGTCGTGCACGACCTCGACGAGCCGCGAGGCCAGGGCGCCCAGTGGGGCGAGGTCCAGGCCAACATCCATCGGGCGCTCGGCTGCGCCGGCGTCATCACGGACGGCTCCGTGCGCGACCTCGACGAGGTGAGGGCGCTCGGCTTCCAGTTCGCCGCGGCGCACGTCTCGGTCTCCCACGCGTACGTGCACATGGTGGACTTCGGCTTACCGATCAAGGTCGGCGGGCTCTGGGTGAAGCCCGGCGATCTCGTTCACGCCGACCAGCACGGCGCCGTCACGATCCCGGCCGACATCGGGGGCAAGATCCCAGAGGCGGTCACGAAGGTCGAGGCGGACGAGCGCAAGATCATCTCGGTCTGCCAATCCCCGAACTTCACCGCGGACGCCCTGAAGCAGCTCTACAAGCAGATCCGCCCGGGCACGTACTGAGCTCGCGTCGACCGGCGCCTGGCTCTGTTCACGCACGCTGCGGCCGTCGTCGTGCAGGCGGCACTCCTCGAGGTCGACGGAAAATTCGCGAAAGGAGGGCGGAGCGGCAGAAGTGGGCGAGCCCTGGGCTGAGAACCGGGGCTATCAGGGGGATTCCCGCGGGGAATCCCGTTAAAACGACGCGGCCTTCCTGAAACTTCAGACCGCGGGCCGGCGGAGCGCCGCCGGCCGAAATTCTCGGGTGCGGCTCGGACCGTTCGAAGCCCTAGCGGCTTGCGTTGGACTGGACGATCGTCGGACTCGCGGTGACAGGAATTCGAAGTCGCCGCACCAGCTCGTACAGCGCGCTCTTGCCGCCACGGTAGCCGACCGCGCGTGCGCGCCGGAGCACTTCGGCCCCAGACAGCGTCGGCGCCTCACGCAGCCATTCCTCGATCTGAGGTGCGAACGGAGCCACCGTCGATGGGCGGCCTACGCCACGCGGCTGTTGCCACGTGCGAGAAGGGCTGCCGTTGACCGACTCATTGACCGCCGTTCCATTGACCGACATGTCTGAATCCTCCTGCCGTACCGGAAACAGCAAATCCGATACCGAGTGACATGCCTGGCCGTTTTACTAGATTTTCAAGCTACTTAGGGTATTGGGCCGGATTGGGCCCTGGTATGGAATTGACCACATGGATCACTCTCGATCCAGATATTCCGTGATCGGAGTAGATCGGCGAATCGATCAGTTCGTGACCGGCGTCTAAGTTCGAGCCGAACCGTCGCGGCGCAGCTTGTACTCGACCGAGTCCACGAGCGCCTGCCACGACGCTTCAATAATGTTGTCGGCCACGCCGACGGTGCCCCACGTCTCGTCGCCGTCGCCCGAGGTGATCAACACGCGGGTCTTGGCCGCGGTCCCCTTCGACTCGTCCAGGATGCGTACTTTGTAGTCGAGGAGCTTCATGGTCTTGAGGTTCGGATAGAACTCCTCGAGGGCCTTGCGGAGCGCGTGGTCGAGCGCATCGACGGGACCGTTGCCCGACGCCGCGGTGTGCTCGAGCATGCCCTTCACGCGCACCCGCACCGTCGCCTCCGCGACGGGCTCCTGATCCGTGTTCTGTTCCTCGACGATGACCCGATATGCCTCGAGCACGAAATACGGCCGGTGACGGCCGAGCGCCCGCTCCATCAAGAGTTCGAACGAGGCCTCGGCGCCCTCGAACTGGAATCCCTGGTCTTCGAGCGCCTTGAGCCGGTCGAGGATCCGGCGGGAGTCCGGGGTGTCGTGATCGAGGTCGATGCCGTACTCGCGCGCCTTCCAGAGAATGTTCGCCTTGCCCGCCAGCTCCGAGACCAGCACGCGCCGCCGGTTGCCCACCGCCGCGGGGTTGATGTGCTCGTAGGTCTCCGGGTGCTTCTGGACCGCCGACACGTGCATGCCGCCCTTGTGCGCGAAGGCCGAGTCGCCCACATAAGGCTGCGAGGACCAGGACTTGCGGTTGGCCAGCTCCGACGCGAAGCGCGAGACGTCGCGGAGCTCGCGCAGGTTGGGCTCGGGAATGCAGTCGAGCCCCATCTTCAAGATCAGGCTCGGGATGATCGACACGAGGTTCGCGTTGCCGCAGCGCTCGCCGAAGCCGTTGAGCGTCCCCTGCACCTGGCCGACGCCCTCGGCGACGGCGGCGAGCGAGTTCGCGACGGCGCACTCGGCGTCGTTGTGCACGTGGATCCCGAGCGGCACCCGCACCTGCTTCTTCACCTCGGCGATCATCGCCACCAGCTCGCCCGGCAAGGTCCCACCGTTGGTGTCGCAGAGGACGAGCCAGTGGGCGCCGGCGGCCTCCGCCGCGCGCAGGGTGGCCAGCGCGTAGTCGCGGTTGGCGCGGAAGCCGTCGAAGAAATGCTCGGCGTCGAAGAGCACCTCGTCCATCCGCGGCCGGAGGAACGCGATCGTGTCGCCGATCATCGCGAGATTCTCGGCGAGGGTCGTGCCGAGCGCCTCGGTCACGTGGAAGTCCCACGACTTGCCGACGATCGTCGCCACCGGCGTCCCGGCGTCGAGCAGCGCCTGCATGTTCGCGTCCGCCTCCGGCGTGGTCCCGGCGCGGCGGGTCATGCTGAAGGCGGCGAGCCTGGCGTGCTTGAGCGTGACGTCCTGCATCCGACGGAAGAATCGAAGGTCTTTCGGGTTCGAGCCCGGCCACCCGCCCTCGATGTAGTGGATGCCCAGCGCGTCGAGCCGGGTCGCGAGGCGGACCTTGTCTTCCATCGAGAACGACACGCCTTCGCCCTGGGTGCCGTCGCGGAGCGTGGTGTCGTAGATCTTGATCAGGCGGCGCATGGCGGACTTCGATCATGCGCCTCGGGTGGACGCGGTGTCAACACTCGGGAGGCTGTCAGACCGCGCCCTGGGCGCGCAGGCGATCGATCGCGGGCTTTTTGAGCCCGACCAGGCTTCGAAGGATCGCGTCCGTGTGCTGGCCGATGAGGGGCGGCGGCGCGACGGCCGCGCCCGGTGTCCCGTGCAAGCGCACCGGCACGCCCATCACGGTCACCTTCTTGGCCCGGGGATGCGGCAGCGACACGATCATGCCGCGGGCCTTGAGGTGCTCGCTCTCGCACACCTCGGCGACGGACTTGATGAGGCCGGCCGGGATGCCGGCGCCTTCGAACTGCTTGATCCATTCCGCGGCGCCTCGCGTGCCGAGGATCTCGTTCAGCAGCGGCACGAGCGTGTCGCGGTTCTGGACCCGCTTGGCCTCGGCGTCGTAGCGCGGGTCGGTGGCGAGCTCGGGACGCCCGAGCGCGGCGCAGCACTTGGTCCACAGCGAGTTGTTCGCGACGCCCAGCACGAGGAACGCGTCGGCGGCGCGGAACACCTCGTAGGGCACGATCGAGGGGTGGGCGTTGCCGCGACGGGTCGGGCGCGCGCCGGTGCCGAAGTAGATGCCGGCCTGATAGGTGAGGAGCGCGGCCATCACGTCGAGCATCGAGATCTCGACCTTCTGGCCGCGACGGGTCCGGGTTCGCGCGAGCAGCGCCAGGACAACGCCGTGGGCCGCCGACATGCCGGCGACCAGATCGGCGATCGAGTTGCCCACCTTGACCGGCGGGCCGTCGGCGAAGCCGGTGAGGTCCATGACGCCCGACTCGGCCTGGATCACGAGGTCGTACCCCGCGCGGTGGGCCTCGGGGCCGGACTCGCCGAACCCCGAGACCGAGCAATACACCAGGCGCGGGTTCAGGCGGGCGAGCGCCCGGTACCCGAAGCCGAGCTTGTCCATGGTGCTGGGACGGAAGTTCTCGAGCAGGACGTCGGTCTTCTTCACTAGCTTGCGGAGAATCTCGCATCCGGCCGGCGATTTCAGATTCAGCGTGATGCTCTTCTTGCTGCGGTTCACCGACATGAAGTACGTCGACTCGCCCCCGACGAACGGCGGCCAGCTGCGTGTGTCGTCGCCCTTGCCGGGCTCCTCGACCTTGATCACCTCGGCGCCCATGTCGCCGAGCATCATCGCGCAGAAGGGGCCCGCGAGGACGCGGGTGAGGTCGAGCACGCGAACGCCGGCCAGCGGTCCCTTAGCTTTCGCCACGGAGTCGTCCTTTCCAGGCGCGCTTCGCCAGGCTCTGCGCGATCGCGCTCATGCGCTCGCCGGCGCGGCCGGCCCGGCGCCAGAAGAGCCGCGCGCGGTCGAGCGCGCCGAGGTGCGAGAAGTAGTAGATGTTGCCGACCGCCTCGATGGCCACCCACGAGCCGATCTTGAGTCCCTGCGTCTTGTCGCCGTGGCAGACGAGCCGCGCGCCCCCGACCAGGTCGACCAGCGCGATGTGAAGCGGCGAGCGAAATCCCTCGGGCGGCGACAGCAAGGTGGTGAACGAGACGACCTCGCCGCCGCCCATCACCGAGGTCGGCGTCATCTCGACGGGATGGCGCGGACACCAGCGCGAGGGCGGCGCCGCAACGAGCCGGCACTGCGGACAGCGGGAGGCGGCGAGATGCTCGATCATGTGTAGCGGGGTCCGTGAGGCCGGCTTGGACCGAGGGTGGCCTGAGATAGAAGCGGCGTGGCTCCGCACCCCCGACCAACCCTCGTCGTTTTGATGGTCGTTTTGCTGGCCGTTTTGCTGGTCGCTCCCGTTGGGCTCATCGGGACTCCAAAATCGTGACCCAGTTGTTGGTGCCCGGGCCGCCGATCGATTGCGCCAGCGCGACGCTACACTGCACCTGACGCCTGGGTACAGATCCGGTCAGCTGCCAGAAGCATTCGACCATCTGCGCCAGTCCCGTCGCCGCGAGTGGATGGCCCCGCGCCTTGAGCCCTCCCGACGGGTTGATGGGCAGCCGCCCACCCAGCGCGGTCTCACCATCAAGCGTGGCCGATCCGGCTTTCCCGGGAGGAAAGAGCCCGATGTCCTCGAGCGAGATGAGCTCGAACGGGGCGAACGCGTCGTGGATCTCGGCGACGTCGACGCGCTCGGGGCCGAAGCCGGCCATGGCGAACGCCGCGCTCGCCGCCGCCTGGGTGGCCCTGAAGCTCGTGAGGCTTTCGCGGTGCCGGAGGGCGAGCGCGTCGGTCCCCTGCCCGACGCCCGCCACGCGCACGGTCGTGCGCTCCGCCGTCAGCACGATCGCGGCCGCGCCATCGGAGATCGGACAGCAGTGGAAGAGCCGCAACGGGTCGGCGACCATCCGGCTGCCGAGGACCATCTCGGGCGTGATCTCTTCGCGGAAGTGGGCCAGCGGATTGCGGGCGCCGTTCGCGTGGTTCTTCACGGCGACCTGCGCGATCTCGCGCTCGGTGACCCCCCGCGCCATCAGGGCGCGGGTGACGAGCGCCGCGAACGCCGGCATCGTCGTGCCGTACGAGCGCTCGTAGGGATCGAGCGAGCGCCCGATCAGCTCGGACACCTTCGGCGTCGGCAGATGCGTCATCTTCTCGCCGCCGACCACGACGACCGTGTCGGCCAGTCCCGAGGCGATCTGCGCGAAGCCGGCGTAGAACGCCGCCGCGCCCGACGACGTCGCCGTCTCGACGCGCACGACGGGGACGTTCGCGAAGCCCATGTGGGTGGCGACGTTGGAGGCGAAGTTGCCGTCGCCCAGGAACTCCTCGGGGTTCATGGTCGCGACGACGATCGAGTCGGGTAGCTCGCGATCGGCGCTCTGGAGCGCCCCGTGCGTGGCGACGGCCATCAGATCCTGCAACGGGTCCTGAAGCCGGCCGACGCGGGTCATGTCGGCGCCGGCGATCCACACGTCACGCATGGCGGCCCACAGATTGCCGGGCGGGTCGCCAAAGGTCAACTTCTACGCGGCCGGTCTCCTCCGCCGGGGAGGCGGCGGCGGCGCCGCGACGCCGAGGTCGCGGATGAGGCGCAGCAAGTACGTCCGCTGCAGCCCCAGCGCGCGCGCCGCGTGCGTGCGGTTGCCGCGCGCCTGATGAAGCGTCGCTTCGATCAGCCGCCGTTTGAAGTCGGACACCGCGCCGTGATAGCCGATCGTCGAGGACGAAGCTGTCGGAGTCGGTCCAGGCATGGAGTTCATGGCATGACAGACCGGCAACCGGCGTGCCAGTCACGAACGAGCGGTTTTGCAGAAGAATCAGGCCCGCCGCACTCCGCGGAATGCCCTGCGGGCCTGGCGCGCTGCTGTTGGACGTGTGCAGCTAGGCCTTGGTGGCCGGCTTGACTCCGGGATTGTCCTTGAAGAACTTCTTGTTGAGCTCGATGTAGCTCTTCCACTGATCGGGCGTCTCGTCTTCCGCGAAGATCGCCTTGACCGGGCACACAGGCTCACAAGCGCCGCAGTCGATGCACTCGTCCGGGTGGATGTAGAGCATCGTCTCGCCTTCGTAGATGCAATCCACCGGACACACCTCGACGCAGGCCTTGTCCTTCACGTTGATGCACGGCTCGGCGATGATGTACGGCATCAAGTCCTCCCGCTAGCGAGCGCTATTCGCGGCGCTGAATTTCCCGCGAAGCCACCGGCCTTTGTACCCGAATCCGCACAATGTGTCAAGCATTCCGCTGAGTTGGCGGCGCTTGCGGCGCGCGCCGCGCCTTCTCACTGGGCCCGGAGACGAGGATCTAGCGCGTCGCGCAACGAGTCGCCGAACAGATTGAAGGCGAACACGGCGAGGCTGATCGCGAGCCCGGGGAACACCGCCATCCACGGCGCCGACTCGGCGAACTGCACGGCGGCGCCGCGCAGCATCAACCCCCACGCCGGCGTCGGCTCGGAGACCCCGAGGCCGAGAAACGTGAGCGACGCCTCCGCCAGGATCGCCTGGCCCAGATACGCCGTGAGCATGATCAAGTACGGCGCCATGACGTTCGGCAGCATGTGGCGCAGGATGATCCGCCGATGGCGAAACCCGGCTGCGCGTGCCGCGTCGACGTACGGCATCTCGCGGATCGCCAGGGCGCTCGAGCGCGACACCAGCGCCGCGCGCGGGATCATCGGAATCGCGATCGCCACGATGACGTTGACGATGCCGGTGCCGAGGATCGAGACGACGGCGAGCGCCAGGATGATCAGCGGGAACGCGAGGAAGATGTCCATCACCCGCTGGACGAGCAGATCGACCTTACCGGCGAAGTACGCGCTGGCGACGCCGATCACGGCGCCGATCGTCGCGCCCAGGAGCGCGCACGCGAAGCCCACGAGCATGGCCGTGCGCGAGCCATAGATGATGCGCGAGAGCACGTCGCGGCCGAACGCGTCGGTGCCGAGCCAGTGCGCCGCCGACGGCCGCGCCAGCATCGCGCCGTAGTCGGTGGCCAGCGGGTCGTACGGCGCGATCACGTTCGCGCTGACGCCGACCACGATGTTGACGACGACGACAATGGCACCGATCGCGCCCAGGGGGCGCTGACGGCAGAACTCCCCGACCGCCGCGAGCCAACGGCGGCGCCGGGTGGCCTCGGGGATCTCGGCGGCGACATCGACGGGACGACCGATCGCCATTTAGCGGAACCTGATTCGCGGGTCGAGCCACGCGTACGCCAGGTCGACCAGGAAGTTGACGAAGATGAAGACGAACGCCACCAGCATGACGAGCGCCTGCGTGAGCGTGTAGTCACGGTGGCCGACCGCTTCCACGAAGAGCATGCCGAGGCCGTTCAGGTTGAATACCTGCTCGGTGACGACGAGCCCGCCGATGAGGAAGGCGAACTCGAGGGCGATCACCGTGAGCACCGGGAGCATGGCGTTCTTCAGCGCGTGGCGCGACAGGATGAGCTTCTCCCAGAGCCCCTTGGCGCGGGCGGTGCGGATGTAATCCTCGCGCAGCACCTCGAGCATCGCCGAGCGCGTCATGCGCGTCGCCACCGCCGAGTAGCGGTAGCCGACCGCGAGCGCCGGCCAGATCAGCTGCGCGAGGTTCTGGACCGGGTTGACCCAGAACGGCGTGTAGACCATCGGCGGCAGCCATTTGAAGACGATCAGGAGTCCCAGGATGAACACGATGCCGAGCCAGAACGACGGCGTCGCCAGCCCGGCGATCGACATGACGCGCACGGTGTAGTCGATCCACGTGTCCTGGCGAAGGGCCGCGATCACCCCGAGCGGGATGGCCAGGAGGATCGCGACGATCGTCGCCATGATCGCGAGCTGGAGCGAGAGCGCGAAGCGCAGCCGGATCTCCTCCGTGATCGGCGCGCCCGTCCACATGGACGTCCCGAAATCGAGCCGCAGGAGCCCGCCGATCCAGGTGAGGAACTGCTGCCCGATCGGCTTGTCCAGGCCGAGCCGGGCGCGCTCCGTGTCGAGGTTCTCCTTCTGCGCGTAGGCGCTCTCCCCGGCGAAGCGTAGCTCGACGATGTCGCCGGGCACGATCCGCATCAGGAAGAAGATGATCACGGCGACGCCGAACAGGGTCGGGATCATCAGGAGCAGCCGCTTGACGATGTACTTGGTCACGCCGCCGCGCCCCCTACTCGCTCAGCCACACGCCGTCGAGCTGGTTGTTGACGAAGTGGCTGGGCGTGATGGTCCAGCCGCGGAGCCTGACGCTGTGCGGGATGATCCGGTGCCACTGCAGCGTGTACGCGTAGTGGGCTTCTTCGTCCAGCAGCCGGCGCTCGAACTCGCGGACCCACTTCTTCCGCTCCTCGTAGTCGAGCGCGCGGCTCTGCTTCTGATAGAGATCGTCCAGGGTTCGGTCGACGTAGCGGCCGTAGTTGTTGCCGCTGATGTCCATCGACTGGAACTTGTAGAGGTCGAGGTCGGGATCGACCGCGTAGCTGCACTGCGTGTCGACGGCGACCTCGTAGTTGCCCTCGCGCAGGTCGGCCTGCCACTTCTGCGACTCGATGAAGTCGTGCCGCGCCTGCAGTCCGACCTGCCGCCATTGATCCACGAGCCAGATGGCAACCGCCTCGTAGGGCATGGGGACGTTCCGGTTCTTCAGGCTGAACGAGAAGCCCTCGGGGACGCCGGCTTCCTTCAGGAGACGGCGCGCCTCGGCCCGCGACTTCGCGATGTCCGGCGAGTAGCCGGCGAGCTTCTCGAGCTCTGCCGGCGGCGTCGCGTAGGGCGTGCCCGGGAGCTGGACGCCGCCGACGCTCTTCACGATCGCGATCTTGGAGAGCGCCTGCGAGCCCTGGTACCGGTCGAGGGCCAGGGTGAGGGCCCGGCGCGCGCGCCGGTCACCCCACGGCTTCCTCTCGTGATTCATGCCGACCAGGAGCACGCAATCCCACGGGCTCTCCTGCACCGTCACCTTCGGGCCGAGCGCCTGCACGATGCTGTCGCGCTCCGCAGGCGTGAAGCCGCGGAACTGGACGTGGGCCCGCTCGCCGCGGACCGCCGCCACCTCGGCGCTGCCGTCCTTGACCACCAGCGCGCGATAGCCGTCGAGGTACGGCTTGCCCTTGTCCCAGTAGTTGGGGTTCTTCTTGCCGGCCCAGTAGGCGCCCTTCACGTGCTCGACGAAGATGAAGGCGCCGCTGCCCATGACGTGGGTCTCGTACCAGTGCATGTCCTTGGCGAGGATGTCCGCCTTGTAGATCCAGTTGAACGGCGAGGCCAGCGCGGTGATGAGCGAGGCCGCCGGCCACTTGAGACGCAAGACGATCGTGGTCGGATCGGGCGCCTCGATCGCCTCGATCGCCGTGTACTGGCCCTTGCGGAACGAGATCACGTCCGCGGGCGGGTTGACGATCTTGTCGTACGACGCCTTCACGTCCTTCGACGTCAGATCGCTGCCGTCGTGGAATTTCACGCCGCGACGAATCTTGAACGTGTAGGTCCGGCCGTCCTTGGCGATCGTCCACGATTCGGCGAGGTCGCCGATCACGTGGGTGCCCGTGCGGTCGGTCGGATCGAACCGGAGCAAGGTGCTGTAGACCGGCGCGAGCGGGTGGATGAGCGCAAACGTCCCCTCACGGTGGCCGTCGTAGGACGCGGGCTCCGTCGGGACGACGTACACGAGCTCGCCGCCGTAGCGCGGGCGGTCCTGGGCGTCGGCGCCGCGGCCGGCGAGCAACACCGCCAGTGGTATGGCGGCAAGCACGAGGAGACGGCGCGGCGCCACGGCGGCGCCGAGCCGGCGGGACAAGGTCATCGAGGTCACTCCGCGAGCCAGACAGTGTCGAGCTGCTGGTTCAGGTAGTGGCTCGGGGTGATCGTCCAGCCCTTCACCTTCGAGCTGTGGGGAATGATCCGATTCCACTGAAGCGTGTAGAGGTAGTGCGCCTCCTCGTCCACGAGTCGGCGCTCGAGCTCGCGGATATACTTCTTGCGCTCCTCGGCGTCCACCGCCTTGCCCTGCTTCTCGTAGAGCTCGTCGAGCACCGGGTCGGTATAGCGGCTGTAGTTCGCCGGGCTCTTGTCCTTCGACTGGAACTTGTAGAGGTCGAGGTCGGGCTCGACGATGTAGCCGCACTGGAAGTCCATCGCGACGTCAAAATTGCCACCGCGCAGCTCCGCGTAGTACTTGGCCGCCTCGATCACCTCTTGCTTCACGTTCAAGCCGACCTGTCGCCACTGATCGATCAGCCAGACGCCGACGGGCTCGTAGGGCATGGGGATACCGCGATTCTTGAATGTGAACGCGAAGCCGTCCGGAACCCCCGCCTCTTTCAGGAGCCGCTTGGCCTCGGCGCGGGACTTCGCGATGTCGCGTCCGTAGCCGGCGAGCTTCTCGAGCTCCGCCGGCGGTGTCGCGAACGGAGTTCCCGGCACCTGGACGCCGGCGACCTCCTTGACGATGGCGATCTTCGACAGCGCCTGCGAGCCCTGGTGGCGATCGAGCGCCAGGGTGAGGGCGCGCCTGATCCGCTTGTCGTCGAACGGCTTCCTCTCGTGGTTCATGGCCACGAGCAGAGCGCAGTCCCAGGGGCTTTCCTGCACCGTGATCTTCGAGCCAAGGGCCTGGACCAGGCTATCGCGCTCGGCCGGCGAGAAGCCCCGGAACTGGATGTGGGCCCGCTCACCCCGAACCGCCGCGACCTGCGCCGCGGAGTCCTTGATGAAGACCGCCCGGTATCCGTCCAGATAAGGTTTCCCCTTGTCCCAGTAGTTCGGGTTCTTCTTGCCGACCCAGTGCGAGCCCCGGACGTGCTCGACGAAGACGAAGGGTCCGGTCCCCATCACGTGGGTTTCGTACCAGCGCACGTCCTTCGCCAGGATGTCGGCCTTGTAGATCCAGTTCCACGGCGAGGCCAGCGACATGAGGAAGGAGCCCGACGGCCACTTGAGCCGGAAGACCACCGTGTAGGGGTCGGGCGCCTGGACGGCTTCGACGTCGAGGTACTCGCCCTTGCGGTCGGACGCCACCCCGGCGGGCGGGAAGATGATCTTGTCGTAGCTGGCCTTGACGTCCTTGGACGTCATCTCGCCACCGTCGTGGAACTTCACGCCGTGGCGGAGCTTGATCGTGTAGGTTCGCCCGTCCTTGGAGATCGTCCATGACTCGGCGAGGTCTCCGACGATCTTGGTCGCGAGCTTGTCCGTCGGATCCGGCCGAAGGAGCGTGTTGTAGTGGGGGGCCATCGGATGGATGACGCCGAAGGTTTCCTCGCGGTGGGCGTCGTAGGACGGGGGCTCGGACGGCACCGCGAAGACGAGCTCTCCACCGTATCGGGGTTTGTCCTGAGCCGCGGCCGGGACTGCCAGCGCCGCGGCGACGATCGCGACTATGAGGCTATATAGGTTGCGTCGCATCGAGTTCTCTCCTCTGGAAGTCTCGCTAGATAACTCGCGCCGAGCAGGCGCGGTTTCAGCATCGAGCACGGGACAGCCTCGAGTCAAGCGAGCAGGCACGCCGCCCGATGCGCCGGTCTGATCTCCCTCAGGTCTGGCACCTCGCCCCGGCACCGGTCGATCGCGACCGGGCAGCGGGGATGGAAGACGCAGCCCGGCGGCGGGCTCAGCGGACTCGGGACCTCGCCGCCGAGCACCACCCGCTCGCGTCGGGCTTCGAGCGCCGGATCGGGGATCGGCACCGCGGAGAGCAGCGCCTTCGTGTACGGGTGCAGCGGCGAATCGTAGAGCGACTTTCGATCGGTGATCTCGACGATCTTGCCGAGGTACATGACGGCGACGCGGTCCGAGATGTGGCGCACGACCGAGAGATCGTGTGCGACGAAGAGGTACGTGAGCCCGAACTGGGCCTGGAGATCCTCGAGGAGGTTGATGATCTGCGCCTGGATCGACACGTCCAGCGCCGACACCGGCTCGTCGCAGACGATGAGCGATGGCTCGACGGCCAGCGCCCGGGCGATGCCGACGCGCTGGCGCTGGCCGCCCGAGAGCTGGTGCGGGTAGCGGTGCACGTGCTGCGGCAGCAGGCCCACGTGGGACAGGAGCTCGCGCACGCGCCTGGCGCGCTCGGCGCGGTCGGCGACAATCCCGTGCACGGCCAGCGGCTCGGCGATGATCTGGCCGACGGTCATCCGAGGATTGAGCGAGCTGTACGGGTCCTGGAAGATCACCTGCATCTTGCGCCGGATCGGCCGCAGCGCGTCCTCGTCGAGCGTCGCGAGGTCGCGTCCCTCGAACAGGACCTGGCCGCTGGTCGGCCGCTCGAGCTGCAGGATGCACCGGCCGGTCGTCGTTTTGCCGCACCCGGACTCGCCGACGAGCCCGAGCGTCTCGCCGCGGCGGATCTCGAAGCTCACGCCGTCGACGGCCCGGACGAGGCCGGCCCGGCCCCCGAACAGTCCGCCGCCGAGGTGGAAGTGCTTCACCAGATTCTTGACCTGGAGGAGCGGGGCGCCGTCGCTCACGTCCGCGACGCCGTCCGTGCCCGGTCGAGGTTGTCGGCCTCCCAGCACGCGCTCACGTGACCGCCGGCGTTCACCTCGCACAGCGGCGGCGCCTCGACGCGGCACCGCTCGACGCTGAAGCCGCAGCGAGGAGTGAAGGCGCACCCGGCCGGCAGACGCATGAGGTCGGGCGGCTGGCCCTCGATCGGGTCCAGCCGCGCGCGCCGCGGCTCGTCCAGGCGCGGGACCGATCGCAGGAGACCGAGCGTATAGGGGTGCCGGGGATTGGCGTAGAGCTCGCGGGCCGTGCCGCGCTCGATGATCCGTCCGGCGTACATGACGTTCACGCGGTCGGCGTAGCGGGCGACGACGCCGAGGTTGTGCGTGATGATCAGCATCGCCACGCCGAAGCGCCGCGAGAGATCCTTCATGAGCTCGAGGATCTGGGCCTGGATCGTCACATCGAGCGCGGTCGTCGGCTCGTCGGCGAGGATCAGCGAGGGACTGCACGAGAGCGCCATCGCGATCATCATGCGCTGGCGCATCCCGCCGCTGAACTGGTGCGGGTACTGCCTCAGACGCCGCTCCGGATCGGGGATGCCGACCATGCCGAGCAGCTCCGTCGCGCGCCGGCGCGCCTCGGCCGGCGCCAGCCCGAGGTGGATCTCGAGCCCCTCGGTGAGCTGGCGCCCGATCGTCAGCACGGGGTTGAGCGAGGTCATCGGCTCCTGGAAGATCATGCCGATCTCGCGCCCCCGCACGTGGCGCATCTCTTCTTCGGAGAGCCGCAAGAGGTCGCGGCCCTTGAAGCGGATCTGACCGCCGACGATCCGGCCGGCGGGCCCGGCGACGAGGCGCATGATGCTGAGCGCGCTGACGCTCTTGCCGCAGCCCGACTCGCCCACGAGCGCCACGGTCTCGCTCTCGCTCACGTCCCAGGAGACGTCGTCGACCGCGCGCACGACGCCGCTGCGCGTCACGAAGTGCGTCTTGAGGTTTTTCACCTCGAGGAGGGTGCCCACCGCGGCCGCAGTGTAGCACCTCTGACCGACGGGTGCGGGTGCGGGAGCGGTCTTCGGGTCAGTCTTCCCGGCAGCGGGCCGCGGCCAGGTGCTCGCCGGCGCGCGACTCGAGCGAGGCATACTCCCGGCAGACCGCCTCGGCCACGCAGGCCCAGCGGTGCTGCGCCGCCCAGCGCACGCCCTCGCGACCCACGCGCCAGCGCAGGTCGGGATCGTCGAGCAAGGCGCCGATCCGCTCGGCCAGCGCGTCGACGTCGCCTTCCGAAATCAGGAAGCCGGTGACTCCGTCGCGCACCGTGGTGACCAGCCCGCCGACCCGAGAGGCGATGACTGGGCTCCCGCATGCCATCGCCTCGAGGGCGACCATGCCGAACGACTCGTAGTACGAGGGCAGCACCGTCACGTCCGCCGCCGAGTAGTAGAGGGGCAGGACGCTCTGCGGCTGGGGCCCGACGAAGCAGACCGCGCCGCCAAGCCCGAGCCGATCGATACGCCGGCGCAGCGAGACCTCGTGCTCGCTCATCGGCTCGTCGACATCGCCACCGACGATCAGCAGGCGCGCCGCCCGGTCGGTCGACGAGAGCCTCGCGACCGCGTCGAGCAAGGTATCCAGTCCCTTGATCGGCGCGACGCGGCCGACCCAGAGCAGCACCGGGCGCTCGTCGAGGCCGAGCCGTGCGCGCGCCTCCGCGCGATCGCCCGGCGCGAACAGGTCGGTGTCGACGCCGCACGGGATCGTCGCGATGCGCGACGGGGAGGCGCCGTAGTCGCGCAGCAGCTCGGCGCGCTCGACCACGTTGGCGGCCACGATGCGGTCCGAGGCGCCGACGATGCGTGCCTCCTCGTGCAGCCGGATCGCGGGCTCCCGCTCCGCGGCGCTCCGCGCGACCCGGTTCTTCAAGCGGCCCAAGGTGTGGAACATCTGCATGACCGGCACCGACCAGCGCGCCTTCAGCCTCATGGCCGCGACCCCGGAGAGCCAGTAGTGGGCGTGGATCAGGTCGTACTCGATCGATCGGGCGATGCGCCACGCCTCGACCCCGTCGACGAATTCGTCGAGGTGGGCGTGGACCCGCACCCGGGCCATCGGCGCCTCGTCCCCCGCCGGCAGGTGGATCACGCGGGCGCGCTCGCCGAGGGACACGACGCGGGGGATCGTCGGGTTCTGCGAGCGCGTGAAGACGTCGACCGACACGCCCATGCGCCCGAGCTCGCGGGAGACCTCGCGGACGTACACGTTCATGCCGCCGGTCTCCTTGCCGCCCAGCGCGGCAAGGGGGCACGTGTGGACGCTCAGCATCGCGACGTGGAGGTTCACCGGATCCTCACCTGGTAGACGGCCTCGGGGACGGGCTCGAACTCGTACTTGTACCGCTCCTCGCCCCTGAGGAAGTCGAATCTCCGCCGCCCGCGCCCGATCGCGTCCCGGATCAGCTGCGCCAGCAGGACCACACCCGGCGAGAGAGCGGCCCGCTCGGGCGCGAAACCCGAGTTGTAGAGCCCGACCGTGCCGTCCCATTCGATCGTGACGAAGGCCGCGATCGGACCCGACGCCGTGTCGAGAAACCAGAGCCGGGCAGCCTCGCGCTCGGCGAACGCCGCGAGCGCGGCGCGGAAGAACCGCTCCATCTGCTCGTCCATGAACCGCGCTTTGCCCGCCCGCGAGCTTCGGTGGAGCCGGAGAAAGTCGCCGAGCCGCGCGGCGATGTCGGCCGGCGCGCTCACGAACGATACGTGGGCGTCGGGCGCGTCGCGTTCGAGACGTCGCATCTTTCGCTGGAGCTCGTGGCGGTGTTTTCCGGACAGGCGGGCGAGGTAGGTCTCCCAGGAGGATGGCAAAGCGAGTACGGGACATCGTTCCTCCACCGTGGCCGACACGGTCAGGCCGCACGCCGCAGCGAGCGGCGGCAGCGCGGCGACGGTGGGGGACATCTCGGGCACGGTGTGCAGCTCCCACTCGACGTGCTCGGCCGTCCGGGACTGGAGCAGGGCCATCCACGCCTCTTCCTCGCGCCCTTGGAGCGAAATCAGATCGAGATAGTCGGAAACGTCGGCGCCGCCGATCAACTGCAGCGCGCCGGGCGCCGATTCGTAGAGCGGCAGGATCGATATCAGACTTCCGGCGCCATCCTCGACGCACCGGATCTCGAGCCGGCGATCGGCCGCGAACGTCCGTACCCACTCGTATTGCCAGGCCCAGGAAAGAAAGGGTGACCGCAGGCGGGAGGCCGCGACGAGCCCGTCCCACGCGGAAGCCCCCACCGCCTCCAGCCGGTCACGGATCGAGACTTTCATCACATCGTCAAGGCTTACTCATCGGAAGATGCGTCCGCGGCGCCCGGAGATTCGCTCTCGCCTTCCCCGGCGCCGCCCTCGCCTTCCGCCATCGCTTCGTCCATGGCGGATTCGAAGTCGTCGCCGAGATCGTCTCCGAACTCGCGGCCCATCTTCTTCATAAAGCGAGCGACGCTCGACGGATCGTTCTCGTCGAGGTCGCCCAGGCTCGAGGAATCGGCGAGGGCGTCGAGCCGGGCGTCTTCCGACTTCACCGTCGCGAAGCGCGACATCAAGCGGGAGAGCGCCTGACTTCCGCACCGCGGACAGGATGGTGGCTCCGCCGCCGAGGGGCGAAGCACGAGGAGACTCACCCGCCTGCGGCATCCGTGACATTCGTACTCGTAGATCGGCATCGCGACCGATTCTAGCACGCGGCTTCCGGTCGATTTTCGGCGTGTCAGCTTGACCGATCGCGGGCCGCCGCACGTGTCACAGTGCACGGCTTCCGACTCGGAAGCTCGCGGCCGGCAAGGCGTCGGCACCCGGCACTGCTCTTGCTGCCTTCAACCGGCCATGGACGAACGGACGCGGCATCGGGCGGACCGGGACCGGCGCCTCGCGGCGCACATCCAGTCGGCGACCCAGTCGCTGCGCGAGGAGCGCGACCGGCTCGCCAAGCGCCTGGCCGACCTCGAGCGGGAGCTCGAGAATCTCGCCACCCGGCTCGAGTCTCCTTCGACCTACGTCACGCCGGGCGATTCCGGACGGCGCCGATCCTGATCGCCTCGCCGCTCCGCGCGCGCCGCGCGAGCGGCACCAGCACCTCCAGCCCCAGCTTCAGCACGCCGTAGACCAGTCGGACCTCCGTCGATCGAGCGAGCGCGTTCCAGCCCCGGTCGCGCAGCCACGCCGACAGGCTCCAGAGGTACGTGCGCGGCTTCGCCTGGTGCCAGGTCCAGATGACCGTCCCGCCCGCCTTCGCGATCACCGTCTCGAGCGTCGCGGGCGTGAAGTGCGAAAGATGCCTCGGGAGCTCGAGCCCGGCCCAGGCCCCTCCGAAGAGCCTCGCGCCGAGCCCGCCCGCGTTCGGGACCTCCACGATCAGGAGCCCGCCCGGGGCCAGCCAGTCGAGCATGCGCCGCGCAACCGCGATCGGGTCCGGCACGTGCTCGAGGACGTGGAACGCCGTCACCACGTCGAAGCGGCCCGGCGCGAACGGCGCCGTGAGGACGTCGCCGACGTGCAGCTCGTCGGTGAAGTGTCGCGCCAGCGCGGCCGCGGCATCGTCCATCTCGATGCCGGCGACCCGCCAGCCGAGCGCCGCCGCGACTCCCAGCGCGGCGCCGGAGCCGCAGCCGACGTCGAGGTAGCGGCCCGCGCCGATCCACGGGGGGCAGCTCCACCTGATCCGGCGAAGCATTCGCCGTCCCCGTAGCCTCGTCAGGAGCGAGACGCGCGCGGCGCGCAACGCCTCGTAGCCGAGACCGCTGGCGAGGGCCCAGCGCGCGGCGCGCCGGCGGCCCGATGATCCCTTGATCGGCATCCGCGGCGACGGCTCCTGATGCCGCGGGTAGTGGTCGGGATAGCACGCGGCCAGGTGCTCGTCGCGCACGCGCGGGCGCTGGTAGAGAAAGCCGCAGCCGCGGCAGCGGACCACGGTGTAGTGGCCGGGGACCGCGAAGGCCCGGTCCGGCGTCGCCCACACCGGGTCGGCGCCGCTGTCGCCGCAGACCGCGCACGGAGCGTCGACCGTCGGCAGCGCGACCGTCAACGGAAGATCGCCTCCATGCGCCGGACCGCGCGCCCCCACTCGAACGTGTTCCGGACGAACGCCGAGCCCGCCGCGGCGATGCGCGCTCGCAGAGCGCCGTCGGCGGCCAGGCGCTCGAGCTTGGCCGCGAGATCGCTCACGTCACGCCGCCGCGCGACGAGCGCCGTCTCGCCGTCGTGGGCGTAGTCGCGGCAGCCGCCGTTGTCGTACGTCACGAGGGCGGCGCCGCAGGCCATCGCTTCCATCGGCGGCATGCCGAGGCCCTCGTCCCACGAGGGGCACAGATAGATCTCGCAGCCGCTGTAGAGCGCCGCCAGTCTGTCTTGAGGAAGGTCGGCGTGGAACTCGTCGTAGCCGGCGCGCCCGCGCGGCGCGCTGACGCCGAACCCCACGAGGTGAAGACCGGGGACACTCGGCTTGACGCGCGCCACCGTCTCGAAGCCGTCGGCCGTCCCTTTCCAGGCGTAGTCGTGATGCAGCATCAGCACGCGCGGGCGCGGGGTGGCGATCGTGACGGGCACGGCGTGGAAGAGGGCCGGATCGACGGGCGTGACCAGGACCTCCGCCTCGCTGGCGAAGCGCTCGCGCATGACGTCGCGGAGCCACGTCGAGATCACGATCTTCCTGAGCGGCAGGCGATACGTCGCGTCGACCGTCGCCGCCCGGCCATGATAGAGGCTCTCGTAGTGTTGCACGAAGTAGAACTTCCGCCCGCACCGCGCCGGCGCGTCGGCGACGACGGCCGCCGACTGCCAGGCGGTCGCGACGAGCACGTCGCCGTCCGGTAAGGCGCTCGGCCGCCATCGGTCCACCCAGACGACGCGCGCGCGGAAGCCCGGGATCCACTCTGGGCGCGCGCCGGTCACGGACCTCCAGAAGGCCCGGGCGCGATTCTTGGCCGGCACCACGACGGCGACTTCGTGGCCCGCGGCCGTGAGGCGGTCCGCGTACGTGAGGATCGCGCGCACTCCGCCGGCGATGCGGAGATGCGGACACAGAAACGTGATCTTCACGCGGCGGTCAGATGGCCATCGAGACACAGGGTGAACACGTGGCCCACTCCGGCCTGTTTCAGGGTGCGGGCGACCAGCTGTCCGCCGGTCAGATCGGCCATGGCGCCCCTCCCCTCACGGTCAGCGCGACCTGAATCGCGGGATGATCTCGGCGGCGATCGTCTCGAGCTGGGCGCGCTCGTCGCGCGGGTCGCCGATCGCGCTCATGACGAAGTAGGTACAGCCGGCGGCGCGGAACCGCTCGAGCTGCTCGGCGCACTGCTCGGGTGTCCCGATGATGCCGTAGCGCTTGGCGAGCGGCTCGAAGTCCTGCGCGTAGCGGCGGCTGAGCACGCTCACCCACGCGCGCTTCGCGGCCTCGAAATCGCGGCCGATCGTGATGAAGACCAGGTGGGCCGCCGTGAACGTGTCCAGCGATCGCCCGGCCTTCGCCGCCGCGGCGCGGATCTTGTCGAGGCTCTGCGCGTAGCGGTCGGCCTGCACGACGTACGACATCCACCCGTCGCCCTGACGGCCCGCGCGGGCCAGCGCCGCGTCGGAGCGGCCGCCGATCCAGATCGGTGGAAGCTGCTGCACGGGCTTGGGGTCGATCGACACCGAGTCGAAGCGCGTGAAGCGCCCATGGACGCGGGCCGGCGTGTCGCGCCAGAGCGTGCGCACCACGTCGATACCCTCGTTCACCCTGGCGCCGCGCTCCTTGTGCGGGACGCCGCAGAGCTCGAACTCCTTCGGGTTCTCGCCGCCGACGCCGACGCCGAAGATCAGCCGACCGTCCGACAGCACGTCGAGCGTCGCGGTCTGCTTGGCCGCCACCGCCGGCGCGCGGAGTGCCAGGAGGTAGACACCCACGCCGAGCTTGATCCGGCGCGTGATGGGCGCGTAGGACGCGAGCAGGGTGATCGATTCGTGGATCGGGTTGTGGAACGACATGTGGTCGCCGGTCCACACGGAGTCGTAGCCGACGGCCTCGACGCGCTGGACGAGCTCGAACTGCTCGGCGGGCGGATGGAGCGAGAGCTGGGCGCCGAAGCCGATCACCGGATCACCTCGGGAACGCGTCCCGCACGCCGCCGTCGACCGCCACCGAGCAGCCGGTCGTCTTGGCGGAGCGGTCCGACGCCAGAAAGAGCACGGCCTCGGCGACGTCCTCGGGCAGGATGCCGACGCCGAGCAGGTTGCGCGTTCGATAGAAGTCCTCGAGGCGGTCGACCGTGATCCCCTGCGCCGCGGCGCGCTCGCGCCGGATCTCGTCCGACCAGAGCTTCGAGTCCTGGAACACGGCGTCGGGGTTCACGATGTTCGAGCGGATCCCGTGCGGCGCGCCCTCCAGCGCCAGCACCTTGGCGAGCTGGGCCTCGGCCGCCTTCGCCGCGGAGTACGCCGCGAAGTCCTTGCCCGGCGACATCACGTTCTTGGTCGCGACGAAGACGAGCGCGCCGCCGAGCCCCTGGGCGATCAAGAGCCGCATCGCCTCGCGGGCGACGATGAAGTGGCCGGTGGAGTTCACCGCGAACGAGCGCTCCCAGTCGGCGAGCTCGAGGCGCACCACCGGGGCCGAATGCGCGATGCCCGCGTTCGACACGAGGATGTCGAGGCCGCCGTAGGCGAGCACGGTCTCCTCGAACGCCGCCCGCACCGACGCCTCCTGCGTGACGTCCATCTCGAGCCCGAGTGCCCGCCCGGCGCCCACTGCCGCGACGATCTCGTCGGCGGTCCGCCGGGCCGTCGCGCCGTCGAGGTCGCCGATCACCACATGGGCGCCTTCGGCGGCGAGCTTCTTCGCGACGGCGCGCCCGATGCCGGAGCCCCCGCCCGTGACCAGGGCGATCCGCCGCGCCAGCTCCTTCTCGGGCGGCGCCAAGGTGAGCTTGTAGAGCTCGAGTGGCCAGTACTCGACGTCGAAGGCGTCCTTCGCCGAAAGCGAGACGTACCGCCCGAACGCTTCGGCGTTGCCGAGCACGCCGATCGTGTGGCGGTAGATGTCGTCGACGATGCCCGCGGTCCGACGGTCCTTGCCGGCCGTGAACATGCCGAGCCCGGGCACGAGCACGACCCGTGGGAGCGGGTCGAGCAGCTGAGCGCCCTCGAACCGATGGTCCTCGACATAACGGGTGTAGTCCGCGACGAAGCCCTCGATCGACCGCTCGATCGCCACGAACAGCGCCTCGGCCCCCTCGCCGCCGGTCGCCTCGACGTAGCACGGAAGCCGCTTGGCGTAGATCGTGTGATCGGGGGTCGCTGGGCCGACCTGCGAGACGCGCGCCGCATCGACCGACGACACGAACTCGGCGACGTCGGGCGAGTCGTCGAACCCGACCAGGACGCGCCGGCTGCGGCTCAGCACCCCGCGCAGCCGCGGCGCGAGCGCCAGCGCCGTCCGGCGCCGCGCCGCCGGCTCGAGCACCGGCACGCGCGCGCCGCCGAACACGCGTCGGCCCTTCTTTCGCTCGGCGATCGCCTCTTCGGCGCGGCTGATCAGCTCGATCGTCGCCTCGTACGCCTCGCGGACGGTCACCCCCCAGGTGATCGTGCCGTGCCGCTCGAGCAGGAGCGCCTTGGCCTCGGGCCGCTCGGCGATCGCGTCGGCCACGTCGCGCGAGATCTTGAACCCGGGCCGGCGATACCCGAGCGCGATGACGTCCTTGCCGTAGACGGCCTGGAGCACGTCGTGGGCGCGGTCGTTGTTCGTCAGCGAGACGACGGCATCCGCGTGGGTGTGGACGATCGCCGGCGCGCTGAGAAACCCGTGCAGCAGGGTCTCGATCGACGGGCGCACGCCCCCCGGCTCCTGCAGCGCGTGGGCGAGATAGCTCACCATCTCCTCGTCGCTCATCTCAGTCCGGTCCAGGAGCGCCGTGATGTCGTCCATCCGCACGCCCGGGAAGTCCTTGCGCTGGACCGATTTGAGGTCGGAGCCGCTTCCCTTGACGCGGAGCACGGAAATCTCCCGGCCGCGGTGGTCGCGCTCGCGAGTCTTGATCGAGGTGTTGCCGCCGCCCCAGATGACGAGCGAGCTTTCGGCGCCGACGAGGCGCGAGGCGTAGACGAGAAGATCGAGGCCGTGGAGCTGGCTCGCCTCGGCGTCGTTCCAGCGGGAGCGCATGCCGCACTCACGATACCATGATCCTCGTGAGGCGCTCTGGCGCGATCCTGGCGGCCGCCGTCCTGGCGGCGCTCCCGGCGGCGGCCGCGGCAGACGGCATCATGCTGGTGCAGGCCGGAGCCTTCTGGATGGGGCGAGACAACGGCCCGGCGGACGAAGCGCCTCTGCACCGGGTCTACGTACGCGACTTCTGGATCGAGCGCCACAAGGTCACCAACGCCGAGTTCGCCCACTTCCTGAACGCGGCCGGCCTCCGGCCGCCCGGCAGCGAGCGACGCTACGACGAGGACGACGCGGACGTCCGCATCCACCGAGCTCCAGGCCGGTGGGTCGCCGATCCGGGGTTCGAGCGCCACCCGGTGGTGGAAGTCTCCTGGTTCGGCGCGCGCGACTACTGCGCCTGGAAGGGGCGGCGCCTGCCGACGGAGGCGGAGTGGGAGAAGGCCGCCCGCGGCGACGACCGCCTGCGCGAGTGGACGCTCACCGTCCTCCGCCCCTATCCTTATAGGACCGACGGCGACCGGGAGCCGTACACGGGCGCGAGCGGGCGCGTGGTCGTTCGCGGCGCGCGCCACGACGACCCGGCCGACTCGCTCGGCCTGACCCGGCGGCGCTCCTACGACCGCCGCGGCGCGGCGGCCGGCCACCACTTCGTCGGCTTCCGCTGCGCCACGTCGGAGGATCTGGGAGAGGTCGCTCCAGGAGGGCGATCCGAATGACCGCGCGCTTCGACAACCTGATGATGAACTATCCGCTCACCTTGACGCACTTCTTCGCCGATCGCTTCACCGCCGACGGATGGTTCCGCACCGGCGACGTCGCCACGATCGACGCCGACGGCTACGTGCAGATCACCGACCGGACCAAGGACCTGATCAAGTCCGGCGGCGAATGGGTGTCGAGCGTCGACGTCGAGAATCTGATCATGAGCCACCCGAAAGTCCTGGAGGCGGCGGTCATCGCGGTGCCGCACCCGAAGTGGGTCGAGCGACCGCTGGCGTGCGTGGTGCCCAAGCCGGGCAGCGCGCTCGAGCCGGGCGAGATCATCGACTTCCTGCGCCCGCAGCTGGCGCGGTGGGCGCTGCCCGATGGGGTCGAGATCATCGACGCCGTGCCCAAGACGAGCGTCGGCAAGTTCGACAAGAAGGTGCTGCGGGAGCGCTACAAGAGCTGGACGTCGCGGGAGGCGTAGACCCCCGGGATGTCAGTTGGGGTAAGATGACGAGCCACATGGCGCTGTGGTAACCACGTGCGACCAATAGGAGAACGCATGTCCTCACTGACCCGACGGCACTTCCTGACGACCACGACCGGGGCGGGTCTCGCGGGAGTCCTCGCGACCGGTATCCCGCCCGTGCGCGGGCAGCAGCGGGAGATCTCGTACCTCTGCTGGAACAACTTCGCGCCGGCCTCGGACAAGAAGCTCGCCGAGATCGGTCAGCGCTTCACGAAGGACACGGGCATCAAGATCAAGATCGACCACATCAATGCCGAGCAGCAGCCGGCGAAGTACGCCTCCGAGGTCCAGACGCAGGCAGGCCACGACCTGGTCGAGATGCGGATGCACTTCCCCTGGCTCTACGAGCCGCAGCTGATCGATGTCAGCGACATCGTCGCCGATCTGGAGAAGAAGTACGGCAAGGCGATTTCCTCGGCGCAGGAAACCGCCAGGGTCAAGGGCACGTGGCGGGCCGTGCCGCAGTATCACGCGATGTTCGTGGCGACCTACCGCGAAGATCTCTTCAAGAAGGCGAGCCTCAAGATTCCCGAGACGTGGGAGGACCTCTACGTCGCCGGCAAGGAGCTGAAGAAGATGGGGCACCCCGTCGGGATCCCCATCAACCAGAACCTCGACTCGATCTCGACGGCGGGGCCGATTCTCTGGTCGCTGGGGGGCATCGAAGTCGACAAGGACGGCAAGACGGTCCGGATCAACAGCCCGCAGACCGCGGAGCTGATCGAGTGGTACCGGAAGATGTTCCGCGACTGCATGGAGCCGGAGGTCCTCTCCTGGGACAACGCGAGCAACAACCAGTCGATCCAGCAGGGCAAGGCCGGCTGGATTCACAACCCGGTCAGCGCGTACATCGTCGCGAAGCAGATGAAGCTGCCGACCGCCGACACCATCAACCACCACCGGACACCGGGCGGGCCCAACGGTCGCCACGAGACGGACGCGCCGCGCCACATCGGCATCTGGAAGTTCTCGAAGAACGCCGAGCCGGCCAAGGAGTTCATCCGCTACCTGCTGGGGCGCCCCGAGACGTACAACGAGTACATCATGTCCGGCGACGCGTTCAACCTGCCGGCGTACGACAAGCTGCAGGACCATCCGGTGCTGAAGACCGATGCCAAGTACGCGGCGCTCAAATCGGAAGGCGTTCAGTATCACGCCTACGGCTGGCCGGCGCCGCCGAGCGACAAGGTGCAGCTGATCACCAACTCGTTCATCCTGCCGATCATGCTCGCCAAGGCGGTGACCGGGACATCCACGAAGGATGCGATGGCATGGGCCGAAGGCGAGATGAAGAAGATCATTGCGGGGTGAGCTGACATGGCGATTGGCAGCGTAGGCGTCGTCACGGCGAGGGCGCGCCCGTCGCTCAGATCGCGGATGAGCGAGCTGCTCGATCGCGAGAGCTGGCTCGGCCCGATCTTCGTGAGCCCCGCCCTGGTTCTGCTCCTGCTCCTGGTCGCGTATCCGTTCTTCATGGCGCTGTATTTTTCGGTCTCGAACGCCTTCATCGGGAGACCGAGCAGCTTCATCGGCATCCGTAACTTCGTCAGGCTCTGGGAGAGCGACGCGTTCCGGCAAACGTTCCAGAACGCGTTCGTCTTCTGCGGAGCGGCCGTCGGCGCCAAGGTCGTGCTGGGGATCGCCCTCGCACTGCTGCTGAACCAGCAGCTCTGGTTCAAGCGGATGATTCGTGGGGCCGTCCTGCTACCCTGGGTGATCCCGACCGCCCTGTCCACACTCGGCTGGTCATGGATGTTCAACTCGCTCTACAGCGTCGTGAACTGGACCGGGCTGGCCCTCGGCATCATGGACCCGCCGGGGCCGAACTGGCTCGGCCAGAAGTACTACGCGATGACGGCGGTCGTCGTCGTCAACATCTGGCGCGGCCTGCCGTTCTTCGCGATCACCTTGCTGGCGGGGCTCGTCGCGATCCCGAAGGAGCTCTACGAGGCGGCCGAGGCCGACGGCGCCGGGCCGATCGCGCGCTTCTGGTACGTCACCTTGCCCTTGCTCAAGGGGGTGCTCGGCATCGTGGTGCTCTTCTCCACGATCTTCACCTTCAGCGAATTCAACATCGTCTACGTCCTGACTCACGGCGGGCCGATGAACTCGACCCACCTCTTCGCGACCCTGGCGCGGCAGGTCGGCCTCGAGACCGGCCGGATCGGCGAGGGCGCCGCGATCTCGCTCTACCTCTTCCCGGCGCTGATGATCGTCGTGTGGGCTCAGCTCCGCTTCGTCAGAAAGCAGGCGTACTGATGAATCGACGCCAGCTCACCAACCGACTGCTGGCGCACCTGGGGCTGCTGCCGTTCATCATCTTCGCGGTGTTCCCCTTCTATCACATGACGTTGACGTCGTTGAAGCAGAACCGCGAGCTCTACGATCGCACCGCGGTGCCGCTCTTGATCCAGCAAGGGCCGACCTTCGACCACTACGCCAAGCTCCTGTGGGAGACCGTGGTCACGGTGCTCGCCACATTCATCTCGCTCGTCCTCGGCACGATCGCCGCCTACGCGCTGGCGCGACTGAAGTTCTTCGCGGTCGGGAGCCTCGGCACCGGGATCTTCGTCACGTACCTGGTGCCGACGTCCCTGCTGTTCCTCCCGCTGGCGCAGGTCGTCAACTGGCTCGGGCTCGGCGACTCGAAGTGGGCGCTCGTGGTCACCTACCCGACGTTCCTCGTCCCCTTCTGCACGTGGCTCCTGATGGGCTACTTCCGCACCGTGCCGAAGGAAGTCGAAGAGTGCGCGATGGTCGACGGCGCGACGCGTATCCAGGCGCTCTGGCGGATCGTGCTGCCGATCGCGGTGCCGGGCCTCGTCTGCGCGGCGCTCTTCGCCTTCACGCTCTCCTGGAACGAGTTCATCTACGCGCTCACGTTCACGTCCTCGTCCGAGCAGATCACCGCGAGCGTCGGCGTGACGACCGAGCTGATCCGCGGCGACATCTACTACTGGGGCTCGCTGATGGCCGGCGCGGTCCTCGCGTCGGTCCCGATCGTGATCCTCTACGTCTTCTTCCTCGACTACTACGTCTCCGGCTTAACCGCCGGCGCGATCAAGTAGCGCGCCGGCCGGATCGACTCCGGCCGCGCCTAAAGCCGCTGTGCTCCTCGAAGGAGCCGGTGACCGGATCCGGCACGACAGACCATAGCTGGGGCCTCGACAAGGCGCTCGACGAGGCCACAGCTCTGCGCGCCGCGCTCGATTTCATCGATCGCCAGCACACCGCTACGATACCGCCGATTTCACGCGGGGGGCCCGTCGTGGTCAGCGTCCCGCCGCTCCGCCAGCCCCGGTATTACATCGTGCAGATTCTCGAGATGTTCGACGAGGTCGTCTAGGACGAGACCTAACGCGTCGAGCCGACGAACGCTTCGAGCATGCCGTCGGCGCAGATGCGCCGCGCGGTGATCGCCCGGCGCATCGCGAGCCGGCCTCGGGCCTGCGCCTCATCGCTGGTCGCGAGCTGGGACAGGATGCGGACGGCGCGCTCGGCGTGGTCGCCCTCCACCTCCATGTGCACGTGGTAGAAGTCGAGCGCCGCGCGCGCGACGCCGTAGTGGCGCTCCATGGCGTCGGCCATGCGCTGGACGTGGGTCGCGTTGAGCGACTCGGTGGCGATGTTGCCACCGCAGAGCGCCTCGATCGTGGACGATCGCTGCAGCAGGAAGAGCTCGTTCTTCTCGATGATCGTGGTCGGCAGGTACTCGGTGGCGAAGAGCTCGTCGCGCGAGATCCCCAGCGCCTCGGCCAGCCGGATGAAGAGAAATGCGTGCGCCGTCGTCTTACCCCCGACGGTGTCCTCGCCGCCTTCCTCGACGACGAGCGGAATCAGCGCGCGCTGGCGCTCGAGGTCCTCGTACGTCGGCGAGTAGCCGCCGACCAAGATGATTTTCCACGCCGCGTGGCGAAGCGTGTCGAGGAAGAAGCAGCCCTGCTGGCGGATCACGCTCTGCAGCTGCGCGCGGCTGAGCTTGCCGTCCCAGATCATGTGGAACAGCGGGTGGTGGAGCCAGGGATGCGTCTGACGCGCTTCCTCGAGAAGCGCGGTGGTGAACGCGGCGGCCGTCAGCGCCATGCGATTCCTCCTGGAGCGCGAGTCTGGCCGGGCCATTGTACCCGTTCGCGCGTGCGCCTGAAGATCCGACCGCCGCACGGATGGCACGAGACGGCGGGACATGGTCTATAGTGGACGCCTTGGAGAGGCGCTGGATTCTGGACAACACGTGCTGGAGGAGATACGACACATGGACAAGGTCAGAAGCATCCTTTCTGTCGGGCTCGTCACCCTCAGCGCCCTGCTACTGGCAGCCGGGCCGGCGGACGCGCAGGAAGGCACGCTGAAGAAGATCAAGGACACGAACACGATCACGCTCGGGCACCGCGACGCCTCCATCCCGTTCTCGTACTTCGACGACAAGCAGCAGGCGGTCGGCTACGCGATGGATCTGTGCGGCAAGATCGTCGATGCGGTCAAGGCCGAGCTCAAGATGCCGAACCTCCAGGTGAAGCTGAACCCGGTCACCTCGGCGACACGCATCCCTCTGATGGCCAACGGCACCGTCGATCTCGAGTGCGGCTCGACCACCAACAATCTCGAGCGCCAGAAGCAGGTCGCCTTCACGATCACGCACTTCGTGACCGCGAACCGCTTCGTGAGCAAGAAGGCGTCGAACCTCAAGAAGCTGGACGACCTCAAGGGCAAGACCGTCGTGTCGACCTCCGGCACGACCAACATCAAGCAGATCACCGAGCTCAACGGTCAGAAGAACCTCGGCATGACGATCCTGCCCGCGAAGGACCACGCCGAGGCGTTTCTGATGGTCGAGACCGGGCGCGCCGTAGCCTTCTTCATGGACGACATCCTGCTCTATAGCCTTGTCGCCAGCTCGAAGAACCCGTCGGAATGGACGATCTCCGCCGACGCGCTCTCTGTCGAGCCCTACGGCATCATGCTGCGCCGTGACGATCCGTCGTTCAAGAAGGTCGTCGACGACGCGATGACGAAGGTCTACAAGTCCGGCGAGATCACCAAGATCTACGCCAAGTGGTTCCTACAGCCCGTGCCGCCCAAGGGCATCAACCTCAACGTGCCGATGAGCGAGGTCTTCAAGCACGTCGTGGCCAAGCCCACGGACTCCGGCGATCCCAACGACTACAAGTAGTCGAATTGCGCGCCCGTCCCGTCGGTGAGCCGAGCCGCCAGTGAAGTACAACTGGAACTGGGGCATCTTCTGGCAGCTCTCGCCGGACGGGCGCGGCACCTATCTCGACACGCTCATCGCCGGGCTCGGCTGGACCCTGGCGACTGCGCTCTCGGCATGGGTGATCGCGCTCATCCTCGGCATTATCGTCGGCGTGGTCCGGACCACGCCGGTGCGCTGGCTACGGCTCCTCGGCGACGCCTGGGTCGAGGTCTTTCGCAACGTCCCGCTCCTCGTCCAGATGTTCCTCTGGTTCTTCGTGTTCCCCGAGCTCCTGCCGGCGTCGGTCGGGGTCTGGCTGAAGCAGCTGCCGCGCTCGGCCTTCTACACCGCGGTCCTGTGCTTGGGGCTCTACACCTCGGCGCGCGTGGCCGAGCAGACGCGCGCCGGCATCCAGTCGCTCGCGCGCGGTCAGCGCATGGCGGGCATCGCGCTCGGGCTCACGTTGCCCCAGACGTACCGCTTCGTGCTGCTGCCGATGGCGCTGCGCATCGTGATGCCTCCCCTCACCTCCGAGTTCCTGAACGTCATCAAGAACAGCGCCGTGGCGCTGACGATCGGCCTGGTCGAGCTGACGGCCAGCGCTCGCTCGATCCAGGAGTTCAGCTTCCAGGTGTTCGAGGCGTTCACGGCCGCCACGCTCATTTACATGTTCTTGAACCTGATCGTCGTGGCCGGGATGCGCTGGCTCGAGAAGCGGGTGGCGATCCCCGGGCTGATCGGTCCCGGCCAGGCGATGCCGCAGGCGGGGCACTGAGGTGCTGACGGGCTTCGACTGGGACGTCATCCGGCGCACCGCGCCCTACCTGTTCCGGGAGGGCATGACATTCACGCTCACGCTCACCGCGCTCGCGATGACGGGCGGCATCGTCTTCGGCACGTTGCTGGCGATGATGCGCCTGGCGAGCTACCGCACGCTCTCGACCGCGGCCAGCGGGTACGTGAACGTGATGCGCTCGACGCCGCTTGTGCTCGTGATCTTCTGGTTCTACTTCCTGGTGCCCTGGATCGGCGGCTGGCTGCTCGGCGCGACGCGCCCGATCCAGGTCGGCGCGTTCCTCTCGTCCCTGATCACGTTCATGATGTTCGAGGCCGCCTACTACTGCGAGATCATGCGGGCCGGGATCCAGTCGATCCCGCGCGGTCAGATGTGGGCCGGCTACGCGCTCGGGCTCTCGTACTGGCAGACCATGGGCCAGATCGTGCTGCCGCAGGCGTTCCGGAACATGCTACCGGTGCTCCTGACGCAGACCATCATCCTGTTCCAGGACACCTCGCTCGTCTACGTGCTCTCGATCACCGATTTCCTCGGCGCCGCCTCGAAGATCGCCCAGCGAGACGGCCGCCTGGTCGAGATGTACCTGTTCGTCGCGGCGGTCTATTTCGCGATCAGCTTCGGCGTGTCGAGCCTCGTGAAGCAGCTCCAGCTCCGGCTGGCGGTTCCGAGCCGGTAGCGCGCGACTCCGGGAGGGCGCCGTCATGGCGATGATCGAGATGAAGGACGTCAGCAAGTGGTACGGGCCGGTGCAGGTGCTGAAGGACTGCTCGGCCGCCGTGAACAAGGGCGAGGTCGTCGTCGTGTGCGGGCCCTCCGGCTCGGGCAAGAGCACCTTGATCAAGACGGTCAACGGGCTCGAGCCGTTCCAGCGCGGCGACGTGCTGGTCAACGGCATCTCGGTGGGCGATCCGAAGACCAACCTCACGCGCCTGCGCGCCCAGATCGGCATGGTCTTCCAGCACTTCGAGCTGTTTCCGCACATGAGCGTCGTCGACAACATCAGCCTCGGCCAGGTGCGCGTCCTCGGGCGCTCGCGCGACGAGGCCACGGCCCGGTCGATGAAGCTCCTCGAGCGCGTCGGGCTCACGCAGCACGCGGCGAAGTACCCGGGGCAGCTCTCGGGCGGTCAGCAGCAGCGGGTCGCGATCGCGCGCGCGCTGGCGATGGATCCGCTGGCGATGCTCTTCGACGAGCCGACCTCGGCGCTCGACCCGGAGATGATCAACGAGGTGCTCGACGTCATGACCGAGCTGGCGCGCGAGGGCATGACCATGATGGTCGTCACCCACGAGATGGGCTTTGCCAGCCGCGTGGCGCACCGGGTGATCTTCATGGACCAGGGTCAGATCGTGGAGGACGACAAGAAGGAGGACTTCTTCCGGACGCCGCGCTCGGAGCGCGCCCAGCAGTTTCTGTCGAAGATCCTCCACCACTGAGTCAGCGGATCACGATCAGCACGTCGCCGCCGTTCACCGCCTGACCGGGCTCGACCCGCACCTCGGCGATCGTGCCCGAGGCGCCCGCCTTGAACTCGTTCTCCATCTTCATCGCCTCGATCACGAGCAATGTGGCACCCTTTTCGACCTTGTCGCCAGGCTTGACCGCGACCTTGACGATGCGCCCGGGCAGCGGCGCCACGAGCGTCCGCGCCGCCTGTCCGCCCCCGGCCCCGCCCTTCGTGCGGATGATGTAGCGGGTCTGCTCCTCCACGTGGATGACGTAGCGCTCGGCGCCCACGTCGACCACGCACGCGCCGTCCTCGTCGAAGACATCGGCCACGTACGACGCGCCGCCGATCAGCAGCGAATAGATGCCTTGCGCGGTCAGGCGCCCGTCGACCTCCCAGACCTCGGAGCCGATCGTGAGCCGGTAGCGTCCGGCCTCGCCGCTCACCTCGACCATCTCGGTCGTGTCGCCGACCGTCACCGCGAACTTCACGACCGCCACCCCGGGTGTCGGCCGGTCCGCCAGGAGTCCGGCGATGGCGGCGGCGCCTCGACGATCGTGCGGCGGCCCAGACGCTCGTACTCGGCGAGCACCGCAGCGATGACGGCGACGGATCGGGCACGGTCCCGCTCCGCGGCGAACGTCGGCAGGACCCGGTCAAGGAAGCCCGTCGAGAGCCGGCCGGCGCGGAAGTCTTCGTGCGCTACGATCTGCGCGAGCACGGGGATCGTCGTGAGGATCCCGACCACCTTGTACTCGGAGAGCGCGCGCGCCATGCGCTGGATGGCCGCCGGGCGATCCGCGCCCCACACGATGAGCTTGGCGAGCAGGGTGTCGTAGTAGCGCGGCACCGTGTAGCCCTCGTAGGCCCCGGAATCGTCGCGCACCCAGGGCCCGGTCGCGGCGCGCAGGCGGGTGATCTTGCCCGGCGAGGGCATCCAGCCGCCGAACGGATCCTCGGCGTTGATCCGGCACTCGATCGCGGCTCCGCGCACGCTCACGTCCGCCTGCGCGAAGCCGAGCGTCGCGCCAGCGGCGATCCGCAGCTGCTCGCGGACGAGGTCGATGCCGGTGACCATCTCGGTCACGGGATGCTCCACCTGCAGCCGCGTGTTCATCTCGAGGAAGTAGAAGCTCCCGTCGGCGTCCACCAGGAACTCCACGGTGCCCGCGTTGACGTAGCCGGCGGCCTTCGCGATGCGGCACGCGGCCTCGCCGAGCCGGGCGCGTATCGTCGGATCGACGACCGGCGAGGGCGCTTCCTCGACGACCTTCTGATGGCGTCGCTGAATGGAGCACTCGCGCTCGCCGAGATGGACGACGTGGCCGTGCGTGTCGGCGACCACCTGCACCTCGATGTGCCGCGGCTCCACGAGGAGGCGCTCGAGGTACACGGCGCCGTCGCCGAACGCCCACGCCGCCTCGCTCTGCGCCAGCCCGAGCGCCGCCACCAGCTCGCCCTCGGCGTGGACGGCGCGCATGCCCTTGCCGCCGCCGCCCATGCTGGCCTTGATCATGAGCGGATAGCCGATCCCGCGGGCGGCGGCGAGCACGGCGGCCTCGCCCGACACGGGCTCGAACGTGCCCGGCACGGTCGGCACCCCGAGCTCGCGCGCGATCCGGCGCGCCGCAGTCTTGTCGCCGAGCGCGCGGATCGCCTCCGGCGGCGGGCCGATGAACACGAGCCCGGCGGCGGCGCAGGCCTCGGCGAACGCGGCGTTCTCGGCGAGGAAGCCGTACCCGGGATGGACGGCGTCGGCGCCGGCGGCCTTTGCGACGCGCACGAGCTTGTCGATCGCGAGATAGCTCTCGTTGGGCGCGGGGGGGCCGATCGGGTAGGCCTCGTCGGCCATCAGGACGTGGAGCGCCTCGCGATCGGCCTCGGAGAACACCGCGACCGACGCGATCCCCTGCTCGCGGCAGGCGCGGATCACCCGCACGGCGATCTCGCCGCGGTTGGCGACGAGGACCTTCGCGATCCTCATCGGGCCGTCCTCAGCGCCCCTCGAAACGCGGGCGGCGCTTCTCGCGGAAGGCTTTCACGCCCTCGCGGTGATCGGCGGTCTTGATGAGGATCGACTGGCCGAAGCTCTCGAGCGTCCGCGCGGTGTGGAGGTCGGCGCTGACGCAGCTCTGGATCACGCGCTTGGCCAGGCCGAGGGCCTGGGGCGCCTTGGCGGCGAGCCGGGCGGCGAGGGCCTGCGCCTCACCCGCGAGGTCGGCGTCGGCCACGACGCGGCCCACCAGCCCGTAGCGGTGCGCGTCGTCGGCCGTGACGATCTCGCCAGTCAGCACGAGCTCCTTGGCGCGGCCGAATCCGACCAGCTTGACCAGGCGCGAGCAGCCGCCGATGCCCGGGATCAGGCCGAGGTTGTTCTCGGGCAGGCCGAACCGCGCCGAGCGCGCCGCGATCCGCAGGTCGCACGCCAGGGCGAGCTCGAGCCCGCCGCCGACGCACGTGCCGTTGATCGCCGCGATCAGCGGCTTCTCAAGCGCCTCGAGGTCGTTGAAGAAGCTCGTGAGCAGGCGCGTGTTGGCGCGGAACACCGGCGTGTTCCAGTCGGTCTCGAAGGTCGAGACGTCGGCGCCCACGCAGAAGGTCTTGCCGGTCCCGGTGAAGACGGCCACCCGGACGGCCTCGTTCGCGTAGAGCTCGTCGGCGAGGGCCCGGAAGTCGGCGCGCATCTCCATCGAGATCGCGTTGTTCTTCTCGGGGCGGTTGATGGTGACGGTGGCGACACCGTCCGCGAGCTCGTATTTCAAGGTCTCGTAAGCCATGGCTAGCGCGGACAGAGCTCGAGGCTCGAGAAGAAGTAGGGGATCTCGACCGCCGCGGACTCTGGGGAGTCGGAGCCGTGGACCGCGTTGGCCTCGATGGACGAGGCGAACTCCCTTCGGATCGTGCCGGCCGCCGCCTTCGCCGGATCGGTGGCGCCCATGAGGTCGCGCCAGCGCGCGATCACGTCGTCCCCCTCGAGCACCATCAAGAGGCACGGCCCCTCGGTCATGAAGGCGCAGAGGCTCTGGTAGAACGGCCGCCCGCGATGCACGTTGTAGAAGCCGCGCGCCTCCGCGAGCGACATGTGCAGGAGCTTGGCCGCGACGATCGTGAAGCCGGCGTCCTCGATGCGCGTGATGATCTTGCCGGCCACGCGCTTGGCCACCGCGTCGGGCTTGACGATGGCGAGGGTGCGCTGCACGCTCATCGCCCGATCACCTTCGCCATGGTGGCTCCCATGTCGGCGGGGCTCCGGACCAGCGTCGCCCCCGCGTCCTCGAGTGCTCTCATCTTTTCGGCCGCCGTTCCCCTGCCGCCGGCGATGATCGCGCCCGCATGGCCCATGCGGCGTCCGGGCGGCGCCGTCTGGCCGCAGATGAACGCGACGACCGGCTTGTCCACCTTGGCCTTGATGAACGCGGCCGCCTCTTCCTCGGCGGTGCCGCCGATCTCGCCGATCATCATGATCGCGCGCGTCTCCGGGTCGTCGTTGAACAGGCGGAGGAGGTCGACGAAGCTCGTGCCGTTGACCGGGTCGCCGCCGATCCCGACGCACGTCGATTGCCCGATGCCGCGCCCGCTGAGCTGGCCGACGACCTCGTAGGTCAGGGTGCCGCTGCGCGAGACGACGCCCACCGGCCCCGCCTTGTGGATGTGCCCGGGCATGATCCCGATCTTCGCCTGGTCCGGCGTGATGACGCCGGGGCAATTCGGTCCGATCAGGCGGCTCTTCGTCCCGGCCAGATAGTGCTTCGCCCGCACCATGTCGGCGACGGGAATGCCCTCGGTGATGCACACGATCAGCGGGATCTCGGCCGCGGCCGCTTCCATGATGGCGTCGGCCGCCGCCGTCGGCGGCACGAAGATCAGGGCGCAGGTCGCGCCCTCGCTCGCCACCGCCTCGGCGACGGTGTTCCAGACCGGGAAACCCTCGTGCGTCGTGCCGCCGCCCTTGCCGGGCGTCACCCCGCCGACGACGATCGTGCCGTACTCTCGGCACCGCGCGGCGTGGAAGGCGCCCTCGCGCCCCGTGATGCCCTGCACGAGCACGCGCGTCGTCCGGTCGACGAGGATGCTCATTCAGCGCTTCCGCCGCGTGTCGGCGCGCCGCTGCTCGAGGACGGCGGCGACTTCCTGGTAGCGGCGGTGGTCGGTGGGCATCGTCTTGACGATGATCTCATAGCACGCGTCGGTGTTCTCGCGCCGGCACCACTGGATCATGTCGTCGACCAGCTTGTCCCGATAGCGGCTGTGCGGGTATTTCTCGAAGAACGCCTTCGCCTTCACCATGGACATCGTGGCGACGACGTCCTCGTAGGCCCCCTGCTCCGACCGCCAACAGCCGGTGCTCGCGACCACGGAAGCCGTGAGGAGAACGAGCGGCAGCCACCGGCTAGCCCCGCGCGAGGGCCACCGCCTTCTTGGCTCCATCACCCATGTCGTCGGCGTTCGTCAGCGCCAGCCCCGACTCGGCGAGCATCCGCCTGCCTTCCTCCACGTTGGTGCCTTCCATGCGCACCACGACCGGGAGCCGCAGGCCGAGCTTCTGGACGGCGGCGATCACGCCCGCGGCCAGACGGTCGCAGCGCAGGATGCCGCCGAACACGTTGATGAACACCGCCTTCACGCTCGGATCGGACGAGAGGATCCGGAACGCGTTCTCGATCTGCTCGGGCGAGGCGCCGCCGCCCACGTCGAGGAAGTTAGCCGGCTCGCCGCCGGCGAGCTTCACGATGTCCATCGTGGCCATCGCCAGCCCGGCGCCGTTCACCATGCAGCCGACGTTGCCGTCGAGCTTGATGTAGTTCAAGCCGTACTTCGACGCCTCGACGTCGAGCGGATCTTCCTCGTTGACGTCGCGGAGGGCGGCGATCTCCTTCCGGCGCATCAGCGCGTTGTCGTCGAAGTTGAGCTTGGCGTCGAGGGCCAGCACGCGACCGTCCTTCGTGACCACGAGAGGGTTGATCTCGACCAGCGAGCAGTCGTGGGCGAGATAGAGGGCGAAGAGGCTCCGGATCAGGCCGACGGTCTGCTTGAACGGCTCGCCCGCCAGCCCGAGCCCATAGGCCAGGCGGCGCGCCTGGAAGTCCTGGATCCCGAGCGCCGGGTGCGCCCACTCCCGGAAGATCCGCTCGGGCGTCCGCGCCGCGACCTCCTCGATGTCCATCCCGCCGGCCAGCGAGGCCAGCACGACGTGGGTCGCGCGCGCGCGGTCGAGCGTGATCGAGAGGTAGAGCTCGCGGTCGACCGCCGAGCCTTCTTCGACGAGCACCGATCGCACCAGGATGCCGTCGGGTGGCGTCTGCGGGGTCTTGAGCTTCATCCCGAGGATCTGCTTCGCGACGCGCTCGGCCGCGGCCGCGTCGTCGGCAACCTTGATGCCGCCGGCCTTGCCTCGGCCACCCGCGTGGACCTGGGCCTTCACGACCACCCGGCCGCCCAGCCGCGATGCGACGGCGCGGGCCTCCGCCGGGGTCGTGGCGACGTCGCCCGCTGGCACCGGGACGCCGAACTCGCGCAGCAGGGCCTTGGCCTGATACTCGTGGATTTTCACGGACGCGCGGTCAGGCCGGTCGGCTCTTCTGGCCGCGGAACCGGCGCAGCAGCCAGACGATCGGGTCGAGCGAATCGGCCGCCCGTTCTTTCAGCGGGATGATCCCGTTGTCCGTGATGTGGATGTGCTCCGGGCACACCTCGGTGCAGCACTTGGTGATGTTGCAGAGGCCGATGCCCGCGTTCTCCGTGATGAAGCTCGAGCGGTCGCGTGTGTCCAACGGATGCATGTCGAGACTCGCGAGCTTGATGAAGAAACGGGGCCCCGAGAACACGCGTTTCTTGTCCTCGTGGTCGCGAATCACGTGACACACGTCCTGGCACAGGAAGCATTCGATGCACTTGTGGAACTCCTGGATGCGGTCGATGTCCTCCTGCATCATGCGGTACGTGCCGTCCGGCTCGGGCGGCTTGAGGCGCAGCGGCGGCACCTGCTTGGCCTTCTCGTAGTTGTAGGACACGTCGGTCACGAGATCGCGGATGAGCGGGAAGGTCCGGATCGGCGCCACGGTGATCGTGTCGCCCGGCTGGAACAGGTCCATCCGGGTCATGCACATGAGACGCGGCTTGCCGTTCACCTCGGCGCTGCACGATCCGCACTTGCCGGCCTTGCAGTTCCACCGGCAGGCAAGGTCGTTGGCCTGGGTCGCCTGGATCCGGTGGATCACGTCGAGCACGACCATGCCTTCCTCGGGCTCGACCGTGTAGTCCTGAAAGCCGCCGCCGGAGGGGTCGCCGCGGAACACCCGCATCGTGAATTGCGCCATCGCTACTTCCGCTCCTGGAAGAGCGCTCGGAGCTCGGCCGGCATCTCCGGGAGCGGCTCGCGGCTGAGGGCGAGTGCCCCCTGCCGCTGGCGGATGACCACGTTGATCTTGCCCCACGCGTCGTCCGTGTACGGGTGATCGTCACGCGTGTGACCGCCGCGGCTCTCGCGCCGCTCGAGCGCGGCCAGGGTGCAGCACTCGGCCACCGTGAGCAGCGAGGCGAGATCGAGCGCCATGTGCCAGCCGGGGTTGTAGGTCCGCCCGCCGTCGATGTGCGTGCGTCCGGCGCGATGCTTGAGCGATTCGATCCGCTTCAGGGCCTCTCTCAGCTCGTGCTCGGTCCGGATCAGCCCGACCAGGTTTTGCATCGTCTCCTGCAGGTCGGCCTGGATCGCGTAGGGGTTCTCGCCGCCGCTGCGCGTGAACGGCGCGAGCATCTCGCGGGCGAGCGATTCGACCTGGCTCGACTCGACCGTCAGCGGACCGCCGAAGTCCTTGGCGTACAGGGCAGCGTACAAACCCGCGCGCCGGCCGAAGACCAGGAGGTCGGAGAGCGAGTTGCCGCCGAGCCGGTTCGAGCCGTGCATGCCGCCGGCAACCTCGCCCGCGGCGAACAGCCCTTTCACCGTGGCCGCCGTCGTGTCCGCGTCGACGCGGACGCCGCCCATGATGTAGTGGCAGGTCGGCCCGACCTCCATCGGCTCCTTCGTGATGTCGACGCCGGCCAGCTCCTTGAACTGGTGGTACATCGACGGCAGGCGCTTTCTGATGTAGTCGGCCGGGCGGCGCGTGCAGATGTCGAGGAGGACGCCGTCGTGAGGCGTCCCCCGCCCACCCTTGATCTCGGCGTTGATCGCACGCGCGACCTCGTCGCGCGGCAACAGATCGGGTGTGCGCCGGTTGTTCTTCTTGTCCGTGTACCAGCGGTCGGCCTCGGCCTCGTTGTCGGCCGTCTCGCCCTTGAAGAACTCCGGGATGTAGTTGAACATGAAGCGCTCGCCCTTGGTGTTCTTCAACGTCCCACCGTCGCCGCGCACGCCCTCGGTGACGAGGATTCCGCGCACGGACGGCGGCCAGACCATCCCGGTCGGGTGGAACTGGACGAACTCCATGTCGATCAGGTCGGCGCCCGCCCACAACGCGAGCGAGTGGCCGTCGCCGGTGTACTCCCACGAGTTGGACGTGACCTTCCACGCCTTGCCGACGCCGCCGGTGGCGAGCACGATGGCCTTGGCTTTGAAGAAGACGAACTTGCCGGTATTGCGCCAGTAGCCGAAGGCCCCGCACACGCGGTCGCCGTCCTTCAAGAGGCGCTCGACCTTGCACTCCATGTATACGTCGATGCCCTGGTGGATGCCGTGGTACTGGAGCGTGCGGATCATCTCGAGGCCGGTCCGGTCGCCGACGTGGGCCAGGCGCGCGTAGCGGTGGCCGCCGAAGTCCCTCTGTAGTATGCGCCCGTCCTTGGTGCGGTCGAACAAGGCGCCCCAGCGCTCGAGCTCGAGCACGCGGTCCGGCGCCTCCTGGGCGTGGAGCTGCGCCATCCGCCAGTTGTTGAGCATCTTGCCGCCGCGCATCGTGTCGCGGAAATGGACCTGCCAGTTGTCCTCGGGCCAGACGTTGCCGAGCGACGCGGCGATCCCGCCTTCGGCCATGACGGTGTGGGCCTTCCCGAGGAGCGACTTGCAGACGAGGCCCACCGACACGCCCTGCGCGGCGGCCTCGATCGCGGCGCGCAGGCCGGCGCCGCCGGCGCCGATCACCAGGACGTCGTGCTCGTGTGTCTCGTAGTCTGCATTCGCCATCAGATGATCCTCAGGTCTCGAATGATCCCTATCGAGACCAGCCGGATGTAGACGTCCGTCAATGCGACGCTGAACAGCGAGAGCCACGCGAACATGGGGTGGCGCTCGTTCAGACGCGTCAGGAAATGCCAGGCGCGATAGCGCACCGGCGTCTTCGAGAAGGCGTTCACGTAACCGCCGCAGACGTGGCGGCAGGAATGACAGGAAAACGTGTACGCGGCCAGGCAGATCACGTTGATCCACATGACGAGCGTTCCCACGCCGATCCCGAATCCGTTCGGGAACCGGAACGCGAGGATCGCGTCCCACGTCAGCATCACGATGAAGAGCACCGCGAGATACCAGGTGTAGCGATGGAACGCCTGGAGGATCAGCGGGAACTTCGCCTCACCGGTGTAGTTGCGCTTGACGTCCGGCACGGCGCAGGCGGGCGGCGCCAGCCAGAACGAGCGGTAGTACGCCTTGCGGTAGTAATAGCAGGTCAGCCGGAAGAGGCCCGGCCCCGCGAGGATCAGGAACGCCGGCGAGAGCAGGCCGATGATGGGCACATGGATGTCCGGCAGCCCGAAGGCGAAGCTCGGATGCAGGCACGAGCGATAGAGGCACGGCGAATAGAACGGCGAGAGATATGGCGGCGCGAAGTAGTGCGCGTTCTGGAAGGCCGCCCACGTCGAGTAGACGATGAACGAGCCGAGCACGACCACGACCGTGAGCGGCAGCGTCCACCACGCGTCCTTGCGCAAGTGCGCCGCCGCGATCGGCGCGCGCGCCTGCCCCACCGCCTGACCGATCATGTCTCCTCCCGTGCGTAGGTCGTCATGCCGTCCTGATAGAGATCGCCGCCGCGACAGTCGTTGACCACGATGGCGGGAAAGTTCTCGACCTCGAGACGGCGGATGGCCTCCGTGCCCAGATCCTCGTACGCGACGATCTCAACGCGCTTCACGAATCGTGACAGGACAGCGCCGGCGCCGCCGATGGCGCCGAAGTAGACGCCTTTGTATTGCTTGAACGCGTCCTTCACCGGCTGCGAGCGCGCGCCCTTGCCCATGGTGCCCTTGAGCCCGAGCTTGATCAGCGCGGGCGTGAACTTGTCCATGCGGCTGCCCGTGGTGGGGCCGATCGACCCGACGACCTCGCCCGGCCGCGCCGGCGACGGCCCGGTGTAGTAGATGATCTGGCCGCGGACGTCGATGGGCAGCGGCTGCCCGTCCTGGATGAGCGGCCACAGCCGCCCGTGCGCCGCGTCGCGCGCCGTGTAGACCACGCCGGTGATCCGCACGCGATCACCGGCCTTCAGCGACTCGACGTCGGCGTCGCTGAGCGGCGTCGTGACGTCCTTCAGACCGTCGGCCGCGGTCGTGACGCTCATGGTCAGGCGATGGCGTCCACGATCGCAGTGAAGGTCGGGCTGGGCCGCATCGCCTTCGACGCCAGCTCGGGGGTCGGCCGGAAGTAACCGCCGAGCTCGATCGGTCTTCCCTGCGCGGCCTTCAGCTCGGCGAGGATCTTGGCCTCGTTCTCCTTGAGCTGCTTCGCCACTTTGGCGAAGCGCGCCTGAAGCTCCTTGTCCTGGGTCTGGGCGGCC